>ERZ888423.3110-NODE-3110-length-11304-cov-7.743888_pt1 | contig 11304 bp, 10 predicted proteins | sample MGYA00520523_ERZ888423 | MGnify/ENA primary metagenome ERZ888423 (study PRJEB32303, sample SAMEA104408611) | aquatic metagenome | biome: Brackish water; feature: Pelagic; material: water | place: Baltic Sea | collected 2014-06-08T10:24:00 | depth 30,27 m ...
CTCTCAGCAATAATCTTGCGAACATCAGGAAGTCCGCTGGTTTAACGCAACAAAAGCTTTCAGAGAGCGCAGGGGTTTCCAGAAAGAGTATCAATGCTATTGAAAATGGAATTTATGTGCCTTCAACTGTACTTGCTTTAAAAATTGCAAAAACACTTGAATGTAAAGTTGAAGATTTATTTATGTTACCCTAAATTTTACCATCAAACCCACAGGCATATCCTCTTCTTTCAATTCAGACACTTCTAGCTCTCCGGCATAGAAATCACTCCTTACGGCCTCAATGGCTCGGAACTTGTTGGCCGATCCGATCCCCCCATTGCGCCGCAACAGGCTGTAAGGAAAAAGCGACGAAAAAGAAGAAGTATCGTTTCATGCGACTTGGACGCATCGGAGAGGCAATGGCTTAACCTACTTATTATTACGCCCAACCCTATGCGCCAGCTGTCTTTGCGACTCGTTGCTTTTTTGACTCTAACGGTGGCCTCTCCCTATGGGTATGCACAAATCCCTCGTATGTGCGCCCAGCATGGTGAAGTTAACCGTTGCAATCTCCCTCATGATGAAATAAAAAAGCCCTGCCATTAGGCAGGGCTTTTAGCCATTTAATCTTCTCGATGTCCCGCCTCAGAAGTTTCAGCTTCTACTGAAAGGGGAGCAATGAAACGAGATATTAACGGATCATAATATTTTCTAGCCAGTCGTTATTCTTCTGACTGGTCCATCCACATGACTTCACGAGAAATCTTCCTCTCAGCATTGAAGGAATGGCTCATATGTATAAAGCCTTTGTACTCCTCGCCGGTTTCTGCGTCTACGTTGGTGTAATTCCACCAAGAAAGAACCTCCCAGCCTCCTTCACCCTTTTCATAGCGAATGGCATCTGGATAACCATACACGCTCATAATCCGTTCACGGTTGTTACGTACACCCGCCGTCCACTTTGCTTTCCTTTCTTCAAGTGTAATTCCCTTGTAGCCATCGCCATCGCCCATTCGATAGAATTTGGCGTCAGCTGCAAAGTGGGTCGCCATCTCGTCTGGATCGCCGGCAACCCATGCGGCAACTACGGCTTCAACGGATTCAATGATAGGGTGCTCATCATATACACGGCCATTCCTGTGAGCCCCAAATGAGTTTTGGACTTGTGCTCCCAAGTCGTTTTGGTTGTAATAGGTCAGCCACATGGTGATTTTGTTCTCATTATTTACAAAATACTCATCGTGAAACCATGTTTTCACGGTGTCGCCCGAGATTTTATTGACGGCCAAGAAATCAGTCCAATCCATCACCCAGACCCCCTTTTTGTCTCCCTTGTATTGAATGACGTCAGGGCTCACGCCTTCGGATCTGGAAATAGTAATATCGAAATTTTTGACCCACCATTCGGTAGTCTCTAGATCTCGCTTTAAATCAGTGGATTCCTTTTCACCAATGGAATAAATCTTCACATCAGGTGAAAAGTAGGTTGCATAGGCTTCCAAATCTCCTTCTACAAATGCTTTGTTCATTGCATTTATTGCATCTAAAGCGGGATGCGATGAATAGGTGGTGCCTGATTTTTGTTGTGCAAATAGGCTCAAAGGGCACAATAGTGCCAGAAACATGATTTTTTTCATAGCTTTTTCATAAGTTAAATGTTAATATATAATTTTTTTCATAGAGCACTCAATTCATGCATGTCTATAATCTAATATGAGAGCATAAATGATGCGGAAGACTTTCGGAAAGTACAGGAATCTCAAGTGAAAATATGTCAGACAGACCAGATACGCGAAAGGTGTAAGGGCAAATGCCAGCAGTGTATTTTATAGTAAAAGCTGCTCGGAAATAATTGGGAATCGCCTTCGAATTTTTGGGTTTATCTCTTGAATGGTGTGGGTTAATTTTTTCAGGAGGGCATTAGATTTGGTTTTGAGCAATGAATTAGATTTGATCTCCAATAATTTCAAACCTCATGAGAAAGTACATCACCACATTGGCTTTTGTAGCATTGAGTCATACGGCTATTGGCCAACAATGTTCATGGGTGGGCCTTTCGGTTTCCGCATCTGATTCGACCTTTTGTCAACTGTACACCCCCGGGCCTTATTTGATCAGCCCAAGGGATTCTAATATTGTCACATGGGAGATTTCTGATTTTCAAGGTAACATAGTTCATCGGGACACCACCATCGGCAATGCAGCGTTAATGTATTTTAATCACAATGTCACGGATGCCGATTCCTTAATCGTGAAGGCACTCTTGGTCAACAACGCTGCGGGACTGATGTGTCTGAATCATGACACAATCTTTTGGGAAATCACAGAACCTGTGCCAGGGTTTTCTTTTGGTAATTGGGAATTTGTGAACGTAAGTATTGCGCAAAACGTCACGGATGTGGACGAGATGGAATCGCCGCTAAACATCAACCTATATCCTTCACCTGTGGCTTCCGAGTACCTTCATATTGAAGGGCCTCTTGACCCGTACGATGTGACCATTGTGAACATCCAAGGACAAATTTTGGGTTCTTACATAGGGCTAAGCGGAACAGAAAAAGTTGATGTCTCGCATTTATTTTCAGGTACGTACCTCATAAAAGTACTTCATGGTAAAGCGGCTAAAACCATCAGATTTGTGAAACAATAGGGAATGAGAAGGGTCCAGGTTGTCGTCCGGCCCGGACAAATACCTAGGGCAATGGGTGTATCATGATCATCTTTACCGGTTGAAGGTTTTGAGAATGGACTAGATTCGGCTCTAAGGGAGACGACTAGATCCTACGGCCGACAAAGCCCTACCTTTGCGCCGCTGCTCAACTGCAGCCACTACACGCGGAACGTATGAAGTTTACAGAATTCGGTCTCAACGACTCATTATTGGATGCCATCGATTACATGAATTATGTAGATGCGACCGAAATTCAAGACAAAGCCATACCGCTCATCCTAGAGGGAAAGGACGTGATCGGCTGTGCCCAAACGGGCACGGGCAAGACGGCCGCATTTGTGCTGCCTATTCTGAATCATATTTCTGAAAGCCCATTGGGGGGAGTGCAGGCGCTCATATTGTGTCCAACGCGTGAATTGGCTATTCAAATTGACCACCAAGTTCAAGGCTTAGCCTATTTTGCTCAAGTGAAGTGTCATCCCGTCTATGGCGGCAGTGATGGCGTGGCATGGGATCAAGAAGCACAAGCGCTCAAAGGTGGCGCAGACATCATCATTGCAACCCCAGGGCGATTGATCTCCCATATGGAACAGGGCAACGTGGACTTTTCTGAGGTCAAGTATCTTATTCTAGATGAGGCAGACCGCATGCTGGATATTGGCTTTTATGATGACATCATGCGCATCATCAAAACTTTGCCAGAAGTGCGTCAAAGCTTGATGTTTTCGGCTACCATGGCACCTAAGATCCGCAATCTAGCCAAAGAGATTCTGAAGAACCCTGAAGAGGTTTCGGTGGCTATTTCTAAGCCTGCAGAGGGGGTGACACAACAAATTTATCTTGCTTTTGAAGAGCAAAAGATCGGCTTGGCCCAGCACCTGCTCAAGGACAAAGACGGATTTAACAGTATCCTCATTTTCTGTTCTACCAAGAAGAAAGTAGAGCAGCTTACGCGAAAGCTGGCCCAACGCAACTACTCTGTACAGGGCATGTCCTCAGATTATGAACAAGATGCCCGAGAGAAAGCACTCAGCGCGTTTAAGGCTGGCCGGATCCGCATCATGGTGGCCACCGATGTAATGAGCCGCGGAATCGACATTAAGGGCATTGATCTGGTCGTGAATTATGATGTGCCGAACGATGCAGAAGATTATGTACACCGAATTGGGCGTACCGCACGTGCCAAAACAGAAGGCATGGCGATTACGTTTGTCTGCCCAGAGGACATGTACCGCTTTACCAAGATTGAACGTCTCCTAGAGCGTGATTTTGACAAGCTTTCTCCTCCTGATAGCCTAGGCGAGGCGCCCGCATGGAATCCAGGGTCACGTGGACCAGGTCGCCCAGGTCAAGGCCGTGCAGGTGGCCGATCTAGCGCGGGTGGTAATGGACAAGGTCGCGCGGGTGGTGGGTTCAAAAGCCGGAATACCCCTAAAGGCCCAAACCCACGAGGCGCTGCAGGACCTTCTGCGTGATGTAGGTCACGACGCATTTAGGATATAATCACCATGTTTGCACTATGGCTGACAAATCGACCCTTCGAGAACACTGGGAAAACATCTATGAAACAAAAACGATCCAAGATGTTTCTTGGACGCAAGATGAGCCTCAGCCCAGTCTAGATTGGATACGGGGGCTCTCTCTTAACCCCAAAGAAATGGTCGTCGATTGTGGCGGTGGACGCAGTGCGTTGGCAGAAAAGGTGGTGGAATCAGGCCATGAACAAGTAGAAGTTTTTGATATCTCGATTCGGTCGTTGGCACAAGCTAAGATGGAGCTGAAATCCGATGAGGGGCGCAATGCGATCAGTTACCGCGTTTGTAATGTTTTAGATTACAAGCCAGAAAGAGATATTGCCGTCTGGCATGACCGAGCGGTTTTCCATTTTCTCACAGTCAAAGAAGAAATAGATACGTATGTGGCAAACCTCAAAAAGTGGGTGCCGCAGCATATCATTATAGGGACATTTGCGTTAGATGGTCCAGAAAAATGCTCTAGCCTGCCTGTGCAGCGCTATGATGAGAAGGCCATCGTTGCGTTGTTTCACGCAGATTATAAGCTCGAAAAGTCTGTCATATGGGAGCACGAGACCCCCACCAAGAAGAAACAACTCATGACTTTTGTCCATCTGGTGCATCGAACAAAGGGGTGAAGTGACTTTCATCACACTCTAATTAGAGAACGTTGAATATCTTAGGAGAGAAATCATTTCAACCTAAAACGTTCTTACATGATAGATTTTCTCATTAGTCCCTGGCCATGGTGGTTTTCTGGCATGCTCATCTCCGCGGTGATGTTTACCTTGATCTTTTTTGGGAAGTCATTTGGTTTTTCTTCCAATTTGCGCACGATTTGTGCCATGACTTTTGGGCGAAAAATCAAGTTTTTTGATTTTGATTGGCGAGAAAACACATGGAATCTTACTTTTTTGGTAGGGGCAGCCCTAGGAGGATTTATTTCATACCACTTTATGCATGGAGGTACCGCCGTTATTATTTCGCCTGAGACCCTTGCGGATCTGTCGACGCTTGGCTTTGCTGCGCCCGAAGGCATGCAACCTTCTGAAGTATTTAGTTGGGAATCAGTGTTGACCTTAAAGGGCTTTTTAGTACTTGCCATTGGTGGATTTTTGGTGGGGTTTGGAACCCGCTATGCAGGGGGTTGTACTTCTGGTCATGCGATCTCAGGACTGTCCAATCTTCAGTTGCCTTCTTTGGTAGCGGTAGTGGGCTTCTTCCTAGGTGGACTCGTGATGACCCATTTGCTTTTCCCATTCATTTATCCATTGGCTTAAACCTATTTACTGATGAAGTTTTTTAAATATCTCCTCGCGGGCACCTTGTTTGGAATCATTATGGCACAATCCGAAGCCATGTCCTGGTATCGGATTCAGGAAATGTTCCGTTTCCAGTCGTTTCATATGTATGGCATCATAGGCACAGCAGTTGTGTTGGGTGTTGTGGGCGTTTTCTTGATTAAAAAGTTTAACCTGAATGACATCCAAGGCAACCCCATTAAATTTTCGTCTAAAGAGCCCCAGATGGTGAAGTCCCTTTTGGGCGGCACCCTCTTTGGTTTGGGTTGGGCGTTAAGTGGCGCCTGCCCTGGACCCATTGTGGTCAATGTGGGCTACGGAATCACTTCCATGTTCGTGGTGCTTTTCTTTGCGGTTTTAGGAACCTATACCTATGGCCTTCTGCGTGACAAATTGCCCCACTAAAACCAAGAATGGCCAAGCCTAATTGGATGGATCCCCTAGGGCAAAAATTGCTTCGGCAGCTTTTGGGCCTTACGAGTTTTTTGGTAGCCATGATTGTTTTGCTATCGATCTATATTGGGTATTTTACCCAACCTACCCCTTGGGTACAACAATGGAGGGCATCCTTTAGGTCATTAGCAACAAACATAGAAGAGGGAGGAGGGGCAAAGCCTGTAATGGAATACTGGCAGGCACCGGATGTGTTGGCTGTGGCAGATTCGGCCCAAAGAGCACAGTTGCTTTATGGCAAGGAATTGGTCGCTTATACCGCACAATATTTCGGTCCCAATGGCAAGATAAAAGCGGGCAATACCAATGGGCTTAACTGTCAGAATTGCCATCTAGAAGCAGGGACCAAAGTGTTTGGAAACAACTACTCCAGGGTTGCCGCTACCTACCCAAAATTGCGCGCACGTTCTGGCCAAGTGGAAGATGTGGTTAAGCGCATCAATGACTGCTTTGAACGCAGCCTAAATGGCACCGCGCTCACTGCGGATTCTCCAGAGATGCAAGCGATGGCCGCCTACATTCAATTCCTGGGCAAAGAAGTGCCCAAAGGAGAAAAGCCTCCTGGTTCTGGCTTTAAGGACCTGGCCTTTTTAAATAGAGCACTTGACCCAGTGCATGGGGAGGCTGTATATGTAGAAAAATGTATTTCTTGCCATCAAGTAGATGGGCAAGGGGTTATAGATGCGGCTGGGGTCTATACCTATCCCCCTTTATGGGGTCCACTGAGTTACAATGACGGGGCAGGATTGTACCGTATGTCCAACTTTGCCAAATATGTCAAGTGGAATATGCCCCAAGGCGCTTCACATGATGAGGCCCAATTAACGGATGAAGAAGCATGGGATGTGGCCGCTTGGGTCAATACCCAGCCAAGACCTTCCAAAGATTTGTCTGGGGATTGGCCCGACCTGTCTAAAAAGCCGTATGACCACCCATTTGGTCCGTATGCAGATGGTTTTTCTGAAGAACAACATAAGTTGGGCCCATTTGGTCCCATCAAAGCAAAACTTGACGCGATGGCTGTAGTGGCCAAATAAATCCCTATTCAATCTAGATACACCAAGAGATGAAACGTAGATCTTTCCTATTGGGCGCAGGCGCTCTCGGTTCTGTGGCCGCATTTAAAGGCATTCAAACCCTTCTAGCTGATGATGACGGGACAAATCCCTCTGGTACGGCATCTGGGGAGGTAGCGGATGATCGTGGCAATGCCACCGTAACCATACTCCAAACCACAGATGTACATTGTCAAGTGCACCCGCACGATGAGATGTTCTGGGAAAATGACCAAGCCGTCTACCGAAAAACGGGCGGCTATGCCCACCTGGCTACTTATTTGAAGCAAGAACGCGCGAAGCATGCCCACAGCTTTTTGATGGACACAGGAGATATGTTTCAGGGTTCTGAATTAAGTGTGAAGACGACTGGTCAAGCAATGGTGCCCATTCTGAACGCTTTAGGCTACGACCTATACCTGCCAGGTAACTGGGAGGTGGTATATTATAAAAAAGCCATGCAGGCGCTTTTAGGGTCCTTGCATGCCCCCAAGATTTGTGCCAATATGTTCCACGATGCAGGAGAGGGTAAAAGAGGGGAATTAATCTTTCCACCGTACCATATCTGGACCGTCAATGGCGTAAAAATCGGCTTCCTAGGCTATACCGACCACCTGGTGCCGGTACGTCAGTCGCCCAACTATTCTAAGGGGATTTTGTATTCCAAACCCGAGGAAAATACCGCATACTATGTGGATGTGTTGCGCAACCAAGAAAAGTGTGCAGCGGTGATCATTATTGCCCATATGGGGCTTTCACAACAAATCGCACTGGCTAATCTCCCTGTATGCGAAGGGGTAGACTACATTTTTGGTGGCGATACCCATGAACGTGTACGTGTGCCCATTGCGTGTACGTATGCCAAAGTGGTAGAGCCTGGCGCCTTTGGGTCCTTTGTTGGACGTCTTGAGATGCGCTTTGAAAACGGCAAGTTGGTAAAGGATACCTACACCTTAGATGAGGTCAATGCAGAAACCTATCCGGCAGATGCCAAATTAGCCAATATCATTGCGGTAAATGAGGCGCCCTTCAAGGCGGAGATTGATACCATCGTGGGCTACAGCACTTTGCCCCTGTATCGCTACTTTGTGATTGAGAATCCTATGGATACCATGATTCTTAATGCCCTTAACTGGAAACTGAAGGATATAGATGTCGTCCTTTCAAATGGCTTCCGCTTTTGTCCTCCGCGTACGACCCCGGACCACACAGGCAATGTGCCAATAACCGCGGGCTACTTGTTTGATATGCTACCCGTAGATTCGAATGTGCGCGTAGCGCAAGCCAATGGCGCGCAAATTAAAAAATGGTTAGAAAAGGAGCTCAACAATGTATTTGCCAAAGAAGCAGCTGAACGCTTTGGGGGTTGGGTAATCAAGTTTCAAGGCATGACCATTGAGTTTGAGGCTTTTGCGCCCAAGGGTCAGCGCGTAAAGAAGGCCCTTATCCACGGGGAACCCATTGAGTTATCAAGAATGTACACCTTGTCTGCCTGTGAGCGTGATGGGGATCCTGATGATATTTTGTGCCGCATTAAAGGGGTTAAGAATGGTTTGACAAAGGACTTTACCCTGCATGAAGTGATCAAAGAATATCTAGCCGTCAACAGTCCCGTGACACCAACTCCGCCTATGGCAGCAAAGGTGTTAGATGCGCCGCAAACCCTGTTAACCCAAGTGTCTGGCGTAGACTACCAATTTGTGTAAGGAGGAGTGCAAACCCCATTTGTAGCGCATCTTTTTTTAAACAATAAAAAAGCGCCCGGGTTTCCCCGGGCGCTTGCGTTTAGGCGATAGGACGATTAACGTCCTACAACCACCGTAAAGCTTGAGTTCTTGCCATCAGCAGAAGTGATGGTGAAGAGATAATTCGCAGAAGGAAGTGTGCTAACGTCTACCTTAAGAAGGTTTCCGTCTTTGTTCAGCTCTTCCTGGCTAAGTACCAAGTTGCCTAACATGTCATACACCATAAGGCTACCCTCATTACCCACGTTGGGCATTGGGATATGTAAGATGTGTGCTGCAGGGATAGGATAAGGCTTTAATTCAGCCGCAACTTCATCCACAGAGATGTTGTTCTCGCTCATAATCAACTGTATGGTGGGTACATAGTCGTCCCAATGCGAGGTGGACCAAGTGCCATCGACCATCAAGAGCCAAACAGGCTGCGCAGTAGACTGAGTCTCATTGAAGCCATAAGATGGATCACGTGAGTGGTTGAGGTACATATCCGTATTGGCAGATACAACAGCAACAACGTAACGCTGGTAATTAGTCAATTCTAATGGGGTCTGGAACATGTGCGTCACTGCGCTGTCTTGATACTCATCCATGAAGGTATAAGACTCCAACAAGATAGGCGTATTAGACAAGGTGCTGGTGCTGATACCTGGGTCATTCAAACCAAAGAAGAAATCATCCCACTCGTAGACAGCGATGTCCAACGAACGACCTGTGATCGAATCACCATTGGTCATGAAGGCCGCAAACTTGACTCCGTCCATGGTCATATTCGATGCATTCTTGTGATAGAAATGCAAGGCTGGAGCCCAATAAGAGAATGAGCTTGGACGAACCGAGACGTTGTCCAAAGGCTGGAAGTCTGAATCTACGCGCGCATAGGAATAGATGCCATCGTTCATTCGAACGGTATAGCTAATCTCATTGTCCGCAGGAAAATCATCCGTACCCCCTGAAATAGCTGCGCTATACGTAAAGGTGTATTCTCCATTGGGATAAGATGCTTGTGCAAAAGGAGGAAAGGAGATATAACTAGAGTCTCCACTGTTCAAACCAAAAGAGTTGGTGGTGTTGGTGTAAACAACGCTGCCGTTATACGTGATTTCTGCACCCGCCACTGCAGCGGTTTGGTTAGAAAATCCGTCATTACGCATCCAGAACCCAAGGGCAACGGAGTAGTCGGTAGAGTCAGCAGAAATTAACTGCGGACGTGCCATTTCTCCAGGAGTAAGGACCTTGTTTGCACTCATGGCCAAATCATTGCCAAAGGCACCCGCTTTCGCGCCCAAGAAGGCTACGACGGTGGTTCCATTGTCCAATTCATCTTTCAGTGTTTGTCCTGTGCCATTCACTACAAACGCCACGGGAATGGTCACGTTAATACCGTAGACGCCTCCAGCCATGTTAATCATTCCACCTGAAGGGTCCGAATCCAAGAATGCATTATAGATAATCACACCGACAGCCCCGCGGAGCTGTGCCAAGTATGCCTTTTTCCCAAATTCACAACTGCCTCGTGAAATCAGTACAATCTTTCCTGAGAAGTCAACGCTACTGTTCATTACTCCAGAAGAATCACACCCGCAATAGCTCTGGGGGAATACATATCCGTAGCTGTTGTTTTGGTTTGTGTCGCCGTCGTCCATCATAACCAACGTGTCTAAAACTGCATCTGCAGGATCAAGCAAGTTGGCCAAGCCCCATGCGGAGCCATTTCCTTGGTTTGTATGGGCATACACCCCTGCAATTGTTGAGGGGTTCATTACGTTCAGAATGACCTGCTGCGCGTTAGACGCAAAGGCTCCCGCAACTAGTAATGCGCTGAGAGTAAGTTTTTTAATCATATCAATTGTTTAGGTGAGTGTTTGTGGGACACAAGTTAAATATTCTATTGGTAAGGAAAAAATATAATCGCACTAGTTTGCAAAAATCATTTTTTTTGATTCTAAGCACGTGCCCCGAATAAAAAGACTGTAGTTGTAGGTGCCTACTTCGCCATATCCATGGCGGTAAAGGACCTCATTTACACCTGCATGCAAGGTGATGGGTAATACCTTAATCAGTCTCCCAGCCATATCGGTGATGCAAATTTCCCCATACTCTTCTTGAATTTGAGCGGCAGCATGGATCCCGATCCAGGTAGATTCATCAAAAGGGTTAGGGCGGTTTTGCAAAAGGGTAAAGAGTGCGGTGGGTTTGGGTAGGTCCATTTGCTCCTCTATGCCAACCTGGCCTGCCAAGATCATTTTTTCTTGACTAAAAAGACTTTCTAGCCTGTGACCATCTGATTGAAGGGTTGCTGCGCAGGCACTGACAAAGTATACGTTCGCAATGGTCGGGGCGGTTACCCATATGCTCGTATCGCTTGACAGTGTCGTTACCGTATCAAAATCATTTTGGGTGGTGCGGAGCATTACGCGGTGCATGGGTGCCGGACTAGATACGTGCACTTCGACTTGAACCGTGCCATTGCTGTCCTCTTTTGCTTGGATCACCTCTATTATAGGCGAGGTTGGCGCATAGGCAACCATGACAGCCTGACGCAAGGATGGGATGGAAATGTTGCAGGATCACTTGCCTCAGATGGGG
>ERZ888423.3111-NODE-3111-length-11301-cov-27.637738_pt1 | contig 11301 bp, 10 predicted proteins | sample MGYA00520523_ERZ888423 | MGnify/ENA primary metagenome ERZ888423 (study PRJEB32303, sample SAMEA104408611) | aquatic metagenome | biome: Brackish water; feature: Pelagic; material: water | place: Baltic Sea | collected 2014-06-08T10:24:00 | depth 30,27 m ...
GGGCAGCGTCCTTTATCGCGAGAGTGACGGCGGTGGGCAGGCCCTTTGCAACATCTATGGCGAAGCTGGGGCCGGACATCACTGCGGGTACCGCGTCTGGCAGTTCTTCGGCGAGAACTTCGGTCATGAACTTCCCAGTGGCGAGTTCGATACCCTTGGAGCAGAGCACGACCGGTGCGTGCGGTTTGAACCAGCCCTCAAGGCGGGTGAGCGTGGCGCGGGTGTGCTGGGCCGGTGTGACGCAGAAGAGGGCATCGGAGCCGGCGAGGTCGCCGAGATGGGCGGTGGCGTGCAGGGCGGGGTTGAGTTTAACGCCGGGCAGGAACGCCGTGTTCTCGTGGCGCGAGTTGATGGCGTCCGCGACATCCGGCTCAAGGGCCCAGAGGAGGACGCTCTGGCCCTCGCGGGTCAGCATCTGGGCAATCGCGGTGCCCCAGGCGCCGGCGCCGATAACGCCGATTTTCTTGAAGTGGGTTGTCATGGGTGGGTTTTGGCGCAGGCCGGGGTGAGGGGCAAGCGGTGCTTCAGGCGAGGAGCTTGAACGCGGAGGCTGAAAGTGCTGTGGCACCGAGCACAAGGACCACGTGCCAGACAAAAATCTGCCGGAAGTCCTGGACCGATTGGCCTTTCCATGTCCCGTGGGCCTCGGTGATCATCCGCGCGAAGTCCACGAGTTCACGGCGCGGGACGGACGAACTGATGCTGTCGCCTGACGGACCCGGGCCGCTGACGACAAACGGCGTCTTGAGGCGGTAAAGCACCATGAGTGGCCAGAACAGACGCACGAAGCCATCACGGGTGATCTTCGGCAGGCTGAGCAAAAGCGAATCGACGCGGCCGCGCATGATCCATTCCTTGAAAAGCGCCCAATGGTTCGACTCGTCATTGTCGACGCTGATAAGGTCACTTTTTTCAGCTCTCGCCATCGTGTTTCCGACGGAAAGGTACATGACCGCGACGTCGGCAAGGAGCGCCGGAAACTTCACTCCGTAAGCGGCCGCAGCCCCGGCGATATCGTCAAGTACGTCGGCCTGGGTTTCAATGATGCTCAGGGCCCAGCCCTTCAGTTCAATCAGGTTGAAGAGCTGCAGGTATTTGGCGGCACCGATCATGGCCAGCAGGAAGACGGGAAAGCCGAACAGGGAGAAGATGGCCCCGAGGGCCGTCCTCAGCGAGGGCCATAGTGTACCTGCGAGCAGCCGCAGCTTGCCCGGCGATTTCACATCGGTGGCTGTTTGCGCAGCGTCGCTGTCTTCGTGTGACCAAGTGTGCAGGTCGCCCAGGCAGAAGACCATGCCCTTGCCATCCGAGAACTGGCCTTCGGTTTCCAGAAACACGCCGTCATAGGCCAGCGACTCGACAATGTCATCGCCATCAAAGTCGATATAGCAAATGCTCAGCTTCCGGATGTCGAAGGGGCCGGTCGTCTCGCAGCGTGCAACCGTATCCATGCCCTTGGCCAGGGATTTTGCGACGATAACGGGATCGGCAGGATCATCTGTATCCTGATCCACTTCAAGGCTTCGCACGCACTTGAGGAAAGTCTCCGGCATATTGCCCGCGATGGCGGAAATCTCAAAGTCTTCCTCATAGCCCCCGGCTTTCTGCCGGAAGCCTCCCTCGGACCCGTTCGGCTCGATCTCCATGACATGGACGAAGTTGTTGTTGGTGACCGCATTGCTGATGTGTTCGACGTCATCGAACTCATACCAGTTATCCGGCGTGCTGCCGTCGCTGCGAGCTGGCGGCACACCGGTCTCACGTTCATCCTTTTCCCAGGCCGTCATGAAGGCGGCGAGGTCTTCCTCGGGCCTGGCTTTCCAGTGGTCGTAGAACGCCCTGGTGACCCGGCCGCAAACGAACTCACCGCACCAACGTACGATCGAGATTTCGAAATAGCGCGGCTCAGTCACGTCCGCCTCGTCTCAGGCAAACCCGAACGTCGCTGTTTCGTCCTGCGCGCTGACGGACACCTTGCGGCCGACAGGGCTTGCGTCCTCGCGCAGGGTGGCGAGTTCGCCCGCGCCGGCATTGTTGGCAATGATGCGGCGTCCGTCGGCAAACCGCGCGAAGATGATGCCGCGTTCAGGGCCGTCCTTGCCGTGGGTGACGGTGAAGGTTTCGATCGTGGCTTCGCCGGAGACGATGGCGACTTCGACTTGCGTCCTGGGCTTGGCGGCGGGCTCAGCGGGCGTGAAGGCTGCCGGCGGGTTGGTGGAATAGACGCCGGCGGCTTCCTTCGTCATCCAGCCGCCATTGGCGAGGACGAGGCCGAATTCGCCCCTGTGTTTGCGCAGTGTAGAGGCCATCTCGGCTATTCCGTGCAAGGAGTAATTGTTACCCGGGCCGCCGAAGAAGGGCAGGCCGCCGGTGAGGGTGAGCGGGCGCTTGTCGGTTTTCCAGTCGAGGCCGAGGGCGGCGGCGCCGGAGAAGACGGCGACCGGGAAGCATGAATAGATATCGAAGTGGGCGATGCCGGCCTGCGATTTGCCAGCCTGCGCGAGGGCGCGGCCGATGGCGGTGTCCATGGCCCAGGACCGGTCAAGCACCGGGCGCAGGGAGATGAGATCATCGTATGCATCGCCGCCGCCGTGGATATAGACGCGCTTGTCTTCCGGCACGCCAAGTTCGTCAGCCTTGGACGAGGAGACGAGGATGGCGGCTGCGCCCTGGTTCACGGCGTCCTGCGCGATGAACCATTTGAGGTAGGGGTCGGCGTATTCGTAGTTTTCGCGCGATGGCGTGGAGAGAAAAGCCACGTCATGCTCTGCGGGGAATTGGGAATAGCGGTTCTTCGCAGCGACGGCCGAGAAGGGCTGGAAGAGCTCGGCCATGGCGCGGCGATGCGCGGAGCGCGAGCGGCCTTCGCGGGCGGCAACGGCGTTCTCGAACAGGCCATAGAAATATGCCGGCGCAATCAGGCCGTGCTTGATCTCTTCGCGTGAGAGCATCATCGGACCCATGCCGCGATCTTCATACGGCGCATCTGCGCCGTCCGCCCAGTTGATCTCCAGCCCATGCTTGCGCGCGCCTTTTGAGGCGCGGTTGGCTTCCGAGCCGGAGATCAGGACGGCGTCGATCTCGCCGGCATGGATGCGGCGGGCAAATTCATTGACGAGGGCCTGCGGGCTCTGGCCGCCGACGGTTTCGTAGATGAGGCGGGCGGGCTTCGTGCCGGTGTCCCGGGCGAGTGTACCGGGCAGGTTGGTGTTGTGGCCGTGCGGGTGGGCGGCGCGGCCAACCGAATCTTCGAAGATGCGCACGACGGCAATGGTGTCGATGGCCGCAGCGATGCCGGGCGCGCCGGTATCGGCGAGGGCGGCTTTCGAAGCTTCGGTCATAAGCGAGAGCGGCGACGGCGCGCCGGTGGGCCCCGCTTTGCCGTCCCACTGGCTGAGCGACTGGCCGACGCCTATCAGGACCGGAAGATCACCTTTTGCCATGCCGCGTCTCCCTGTGCTGCGTTGCCATTCTGTATTGCGCGGCGGTTTAACGCGCACGGAAAGGCGGGGCGAGGGGGGACGTTGGGGAAGCCGGTCAGCGGCCAGCGTTCAGGTCCGCGATGATGGCGGCGGGGAAGGCGGGGTCAATCACTGCGGTGAGGTGGGTGCCGGTGAGCCCAAGGTAGCGCGCGCCGGGGATCCTGGCGGCGAGGGCGGGGCCGGAACCGTTATCCAGGTCCTGGTCGCCGGTGAGGACGAGGGTCGGAACGGTGAAGGTCGCGAGCAGGTCGGCGGGTGTGTAGGTGCGCGCGGAGAGGGCGCCGAGATAGCCCCTGAGTGCGCCGCCGGTGGCCCTGGCCCGGGCGAGGATGGCCCTGGCGGCTGGCGTGTCTTCGCCCGCGATGGCAGCCTCGATGGCGGCGCGGAAGACAGTGTTGCGGTCGGTGTTGGTTTCGTCGGCGACAGAGTCGCCGATGCCGCCGAGGATCAGGCGCCCGGTGTTGCGGGAGAGCAGGTGGAAGCGGAGAGCGGAGATGGCGCCCATGGAGTAACCGGCGGTGGCGTAGGGCGCTTCGCCGAGATGGGCGGTGAGGGCGATCTGGTCGCGGGCGACGGCGTCGGCGGGCCAGTCTTCCGGGGCGGCATCAAAGGGCGAGGCGCCGTGGCCGCGCAGGTCCGGCGCGATGACGCGGTAGCCGGCGTTGGCGAGTCTCTGGGCGATCTTGGGCTGGAGCCAGTTGAGGTCTGCGTTGCCGGAGAAGCCGTGGAGGAGGAGGACGACCGGCCCTTCGCCCAGCTCGTGATAGCTGATCGTCGTGCCATCGAAAGAGGCGTAGGTTTTCATGGGGGCGGCATCCTCGGCGCGGGCGGTGAAGAGGGCGAAGACGGCGAGGAGGAGCGCGAGCGCGGCGTGGCGGATCATGGCGATGCTCTCCCGGCGTTTATGGTTGGGGCGCACCTGAGGCGGGGAGAGCGGGGGCGTCAAGGTGGCGCAAATGCAAACAGCCCGCTTTGAGGGCGGGCCGTCGCTTCGAGCCGGTCCGGGTCAATCGGCCTTCAGCCTTTGCCCGGGATGGCAGTCCTAAAGGACGTCCAGCATTTCTGCGACCAGTGGGTGGCGCACCACATCTGCCGCTTCGAGCTTGATCACGGCGGCGCCGGAGAGTTTCTCAAGGCGTTCGGCGGCTTTGGCGAGGCCGGAGAACTCCGGTAAGAGGTCAGTCTGGCCGGGGTCGCCGGTGATGACCATGGTAGAGTGCCAGCCGAGGCGGGTGAGCAGCATCTTCAGCTGCGTGTAGGTGCAGTTTTGCGCCTCGTCGATGACGACGAAGGCATTGTTCAGTGTACGCCCGCGCATGAAGCCGATGGGGGCGATCTCGATGATGCCTTCTGCCAGCATGTGCTTCAGCTGGGCTGGGGAGAGGCGGTCGGCGAGCGCGTCGTAGAGCGGGCGCAGGTAGGGCGCGAGCTTGTCTTCCATGCCGCCGGGCAGGAAGCCGAGCTGCTCGCCCGCTTCGACGGCGGGGCGCGACAGAATGATCTTGGAGACCTTGCCCTTCTGGAGGGCCTCGACGGCCTTGACGATGGCGAGGTAGGTCTTGCCGGTGCCGGCCGGGCCGAGGGCGCAGACGAGGGCGTGGCTGTCCATCGCGTTCATCAGCTGGGCCTGGTTTTCAGAGCGCGGCTTGATGGTTTTCTGATAGCGCTGGGTGCGCTCATGTGCGATCTCGTTGCGGATCTCGTCGCCGTCATCGGGGTGCCAGCCGCGGCCGCCCTCTATCATCTGGAGATGGGCGCCCCTGCCACGCACCGGCTCGTTGTTCCAGCTTGAGGCGCGCACGTCTTGTGCGGACTTCAGGCGTTTGACGGCGTTACGTTTACCCATGGGAGGCCTCCTTGGCTGCGGGCATAAAAAAGCCGCTGGCGGAAATGCGCAGCGGCTCGGCGAAACGGTGGAACAGTCGGAGGCGCTCGCATGAGGCGGGCGACCAGAAACCGGAAGCAGGGCTTCCGGGGGGTGAGGGATGAATGGGCACGTAAACGGCCATTGCCTCTCCGAATCTACAACCCTTATAGATTAGCATCATTGTCTGAAGGTTAAGCGACATTCCGCTTACGAAATAAGTAACGAACGAGGACGCCCAAAAAATGGCTATTTATGAACTGGATGGAATGACCCCGGCCCTGCCGGCGAGCGGAAATTTCTGGATCGCCGGCAGCGCCGAGGTGATGGGCAATGTGTTTCTCCGTGAAAATGCCTCGGTCTGGTATGGCTGTGTGCTGCGCGGCGACAATGATCCGATCACCATCGGCGAGAACTCGAACATCCAGGACCTGACGGTGATCCACACGGATATCGGGGCGCCGGTGACCATCGGGGCGAACGTGACAGTGGGCCACCGGGTGATCCTGCATGGTTGCGAGATCGGCGACGACACGCTGATCGGCATGGGCTCGACGATCCTCAACCGCGTGAAGATCGGGCGCAACTGCATCATCGGCGCAAACTCGCTGATCTCGGAAGGCAAGGAGATCCCTGACAATTCTCTGGTGATGGGCGCGCCGGGCAAGGTTGTGAAAGAGATCTCGCCGCAGCAGATGCAGCTGATCAGGATGTCGGCTTTCCACTATGTGGAAAACTGGAAGAAGCATCAGGCGCAGCTGAAGCGGATCAGTTAATCCGCTGACGGATTGATTCGCGCATCCCGCGCCGCTCGGACGGCTTCGGCGCCCTGGGAGGACAGGCCCGTCCAACCCGGTTTGGCGTCGCGGGGTGCGCAGATCATCAGCTGTGTGCCGTCCGGCGCCGCCGACGTGAGAATGCGGCGTACGTCCGTCAGCGGACGGCCCGATCGAAGTAAGAAGGTGCCGGGGATCGGCTCCGCGAAACGCCCGACGGTGTTGAGGGAGGTGGCCAGGGCCTGCCTGCGAATGGGACCGACGCCGGAGTCAGGGCCTGAAACGATGACGAAGTTCGAGGCCTCGGCGCGCCGGGCGCTCCGGCTTTCCAGCGCTGCTTCGATACGGACCCGCAGGGGCGCATAATCGAGCGCTGGCAGGAACGGCTCGCCATCGCCTGAGGATTTTCGCGTCAACGGGCTGATCTTGCCGGCGTCTGCAAAAAGACTTGAGAGGGCCGGGCGTGAAGGGGCCGAGCGCCATGGGCTGGCTCATGATGTGCCAGACGGGCGGATCGGGCTCTGCAAGGTTCAAGGCGCCGCTGGTTTCAGCCGGCGCCAGCTTCCCGGGCAGGGCCGGGTTGATACGGAGCGCGCGCAATGTCAGCTGGCAGCGGTCTCAGCGCCGCGCAGGTAGCGGACCGCAAAGCTCCTGCCAGCGACGCGGACGACTTCCGCGGGACGGTTACCGGCATGGACCCGGTCGCCGACAAAGGGGGGCTTACCGAGCGCCTCGAAGGCGGCGCCGGTGAGGGAGATATCAGTCAGCCGGCACTGGAGCTCTGTGCTGTCCGGAAGGATGACGCAGGCCTGCCCGGTCGCGGAGAATCGGGGCGCGGCGCGTTCTTCACCAAGCCCCGGCACGTCCTTGTTGACCAGCCGGGTCAGGCGGTCGGCCAGCTTTTCGCGCTTCAGCTGCGAGGTCTGGAAGCGCACGGCAAAGCCGTCAGGGGTTATGCGGATGACTTGCGCCGCGACACGGCCCAGTTCGCCGAAATAGCAGACGATCTGCTGGCCGGAACCGGGCGGTGTGGATGACAGGATCAAGGCGCCGTCGCAGGAGATGTTTGAGGTCAGCAGTTCGTGGTCGTCGCCGTCACTGGTGAGGAAGCGGCCGGTCAGGCTCAGGTCGACGCGCTTGTAGCTCCGCCGGTCCCGCCTGGGGCTGGCGCCCGGTGCGGGCGCTGAATGAAGGAGGTCTGGCAGCGTCATATCGACGTGTCCTGGCTGCGCGAACGCCGCCTGCCGCAACGCTCTTCCCTTCAAGATAGAGGAGGAACATTGACAATTGGTTGCCTCGTTCACTGCATTGGCGTTAGGCAGAGCGGCGCATAAACCACCCCTGGGAGTTGACTTCACGTGAGCATTGAAACCTTCGACTATGTGATCATTGGCGCCGGTAGCGCGGGCTGCGTGCTGGCCAACCGGCTGTCGGCTGATCCTGGTATACGGGTCTGCCTGATAGAGGCGGGCAAGAAGGACACCTCCCTCATGGTGCGCATGCCGGCTGGTGTCGGCAGCCTCATCAAGGAAGCCAATGACCATAACTGGGGCTTCTGGAGCGAGCCGCAGGTGCACATGAACGGGCGCAAGCTCTACTGGCCGCGCGGCAAGGGTTGGGGCGGCTCCTCGTCTATAAACGGCATGGTCTATATCCGCGGGCATGCTGGCGACTATGACCAGTGGGGCCAGATGGGCCTGAAGGGCTGGAGTTATGCGGATGTGCTCCCGTACTTCAAGCGCGCCGAAACCTATGAACGGGGCGCCAATGATTTCCACGGCGGAGACGGTCCGCTGAACGTGTCCGAAAGCCCGATGACAAGCCCGATCTACAAGGCTTTTGTCGAGGCGGGACGGGAGGCAGGTTATCCGGTCACGAACGATTTCAACGGCGCGCAGCAGGAAGGCTTCGGCCCTTACCAGCGTACCATCCATAAGGGCGAACGCTGGAGCGCCTCCTTTGCCTACCTGCGTCCGATCGAGGGCAAGCGGGCGAACCTGAAGGTCATCTCCACCGGCTTTGTGACGCGCATACTGATCGAGGGCGGACGGGCGGTCGGGGCGGAGTTCACCGGAGCACGCGCGCAGGCTGCGTCAAGCGTGCGGGCGGCGCGCGAAGTGATTGTCTGCGCCGGCGCAGTGCAGTCGCCGCAGCTGCTACAGCTGTCCGGGATCGGCGATCCGGACGCGCTCAGGGCGCTCGCAATAGAGGTGAAGGTTGCGTCCCCGAACGTTGGCAGGAACCTGCAGGACCATCTTGATGTCACGGTGATCAACCGCATGACACAGCCGGTTTCAGCCTATTCGATGCAGAAGGGGATCAGGAAGCTGCTCGTCGGCATCCAGTATCTCGCGACGCAGAAGGGCGCGGGGGCGGACAGTTTCCTGCAGGCGGGCGCCTTCCTTAAATCGCGTCCCGGTCTCGAGATGCCGGACATCCAGCTGCACGCGGTCAACGCGATCATGATGGATCACGCGAATTTCACGCCGACCGAGGACGGCTTCACCATCCACGCCTGCCAGCTGCGCCCCGAGAGCCGGGGTACGGTGATGCTGAAGTCAGCCGATCCGTTCGACCATCTGGCGATCGATCCGAACTACCTCGCAACCGAGGAAGACCGCCGCGCGATGCGCGAGGCGGTAAAGATGGTACGCGATGTCATCGGTCAGGCATCCCTCAAGCCCTATGCGGCGGGCGAGATCATGCCGGGTGCGGGTATCGTTTCGGATGACGACATTGACGCGTTCATCCGCGAAAAGGGCGAGACAATCTATCACCCCGTTGGTACGGTCGCGATGGGGGCGAATGCTTCCAGCCCGGTGGACGGCGATCTGAAGGTGCGGGGAATAGAAGGCCTGCGGGTTGTTGATGCGTCTGTCATGCCGACGTTGATTGGCGGCAATACCAATGCGCCGACGATCATGGTGGCCGAGAAAGCCGCCGATCTGATACTTGGCGCCAGGCTCCTGCCGCCGGAAGAACCGAAACGGGCGCTGGCACCTGTCTGATCAGTGCAGGCCTTGCCGCAGGTTGGCGACGAGGCGCAGCTGCGGGCCGAGCTTTCGGGTGTCCGGCGGGACCAGCATCGAGATACGGTGGCGGAACACCGGTTGGCCGAGGAGCATAGGTTCGCTGCCGAGCGTCTGGTACAGACCGAGCATGCGCAGGCGCGGTGAGCGGCCAGCCTCGATGCTGAGCGGCATCAGCGTGATCTCGAGTTCGACGCGCTCGCCGGTCAGCGTTTCGCCGCGGCCGCGCACAACCCCCGGCGCGCCATCGAAGCGAATCGCTTCGAGGAAGGCCGCCATCATCGCGCGGTCCGGACCGGTCCAGAGATCCAGGTAGTTTTTGTTCACCAGGTTGCGCCCGATGAGGGCGTTGAGCGTCATACCCGAGGTGCGCACGAGCCAGGACTGATCTTCGCGCTGTTCGACGACGAAGATGCGGTCGAGCAGGTTTTCGTTATCCATGGCGTCCGGGCCGGTGAGGCCATGCGACTGCGGGTCCGCCTGCATGCGGCGCCACGCATCCAGCAGGATACGCGTGTTGGGGTGGATCGACCGGTCGATCATGGGGGTAGGGTACTCCGGGTAATCTGATGCGGCCGGGATGGGCCTGTCCGGAGCTGCCAATCGCAATATCCATTCCAGCGCCGTGTTCACCCGGGATGAGAAAGTCTCGCCTCAAAGGACACCTGCACTCACCCTGCAGCCGATCTGCCGGCAGTTGTTGGTGTCCTCTCAGGCGAGTTCAGCGGGCGCCGTCCCGGACGCGTTCCAACTCGGAACAACCGCCCCAAGTGTGTAGTGGCGGCAACAGTACCGATAAACTCTGCGTGAATGGATGCGCGCTGCGGCGGCGGACTGCGAAAGAGCAACCCGGCGCGACCTTCGGCCAGGCTGGCCTAGCATGCCACGGATCGCCTGACCGCGCCCCTCGGCGTAAACTACTCGAAAGATGAAAAGTCGGTATCGACCCCGGGCCTCGAAGTCGATGCGACGTGGAACGCGACCGAGAACCTGGTGCTTACCTTCGCCGGCACGTTCCAGGACCCGGTCTATGACAGATTCACCGGCTCCACGACCGGCGATATTTCGGGCACGACCCCTTCGGGGATCCCGGAGACGGCCCATCGACCTCGGCGACCTGCAGCTTCGACGTCAAGAACCTCGCCGCCTTCGTTCGGGCCGACTGGCAGTAAGAAAGTCCGGTTGGCTACCTCGATGTAGTTGGCGCCAGCTTTACAGTTACCGACAACAAGGCCCTGCTCGGATACGAGAAGGAAATCAGCACCATCAACGCCTCGGCCGGTTTTACGACCGAGAACGGACTGGGTGTGACTTTCCGGGGCCGTAACATCTTCGACGATCAGTATATCACGACGGCGTTTCCTGGCGTCGCCCAGGCCGGTACCCTTTCGGGCTATCCGAGTGCACCGCCGAGCTATGGGGTGACAGTCCGTAAGTCGTTCTAAGCGGCTTGAACTTCAATTGGGTAACCCCCCGCTGGAGACAGCGGGGCTTCTTTGGTTTCAGGTCCTGTCCGCGGCGCGCAGGGCAGCCGCCGCAAGTAGCAAGCTGACGGCTTCAAATGCGATAAAAACGGCGAAGGCCGGCGTTGGCGGCGGCCCGAGGAGCAGGGCAGCGGCGCGGGCGAAGACATAGCCGCCCATATAGACCACCAGGAACCACAGCGCAGGCTGCCGGAGACCCGAGCGCAGGGCGCCTGCCCCGCACAGAAGGCCCGCCGCGAGGCTGACGCCGCCATAGATGCCCCGTAGCTCATAGGCGCCATTGGGGCCGCCCACCTCGACACCCAGGCCGGCCGCCATGCCGAGGGGGTTGAGAAATGAATAGAGCCCGAAGGCGACGAACATGAGCGCCATGAGCGCGAGGAAAATCCTGATCAGCATGCCTGGAAAAGTAGCACCGTCCTGCGATCAGGCAATGACGGTTTAAAGGTGCGCCCACGTGCAAGTGTCTCCTATATATGCATGGCGAACGGCGCGGCAGCGCCCCATCCGGAGCCTGCATGACAACGCCCAGCCGCCAGCCACCGATAATCAATGCGCCCTGGCCCGTAGCGGGATTTGCCCTTGTTCTGGTGGCAGCGCATCTCGTCATTAGCTTGCTGCCGACACGGCTTCAAAACGCCGTCTTCTATTTCGGAGCCTTGTTTC
>ERZ888423.3115-NODE-3115-length-11296-cov-17.382350_pt1 | contig 11296 bp, 10 predicted proteins | sample MGYA00520523_ERZ888423 | MGnify/ENA primary metagenome ERZ888423 (study PRJEB32303, sample SAMEA104408611) | aquatic metagenome | biome: Brackish water; feature: Pelagic; material: water | place: Baltic Sea | collected 2014-06-08T10:24:00 | depth 30,27 m ...
TCAGTGCCCCCGAAGTCTCTTTCCACAGATTCTGGAGTGGTGGAGCTGGTCGGTAGCCGAAACCGCGCGCAAGCCTCCCGCCAGGCAGCGTCCTTGATGGCGATCATCGGAATACCTTCAAGGTCCAGAAGGGTGGAAGGCTCCAGGCCATGCACCCGGAGGTCATAGCCAGGTTCACCACGGCGGCTCCAGATCTGGATCACCCGTCCTGAGCGCACCTTGCTGATCGCCAGTGCCCAAAGCTCTTCGCGAACGAGCGCAGACACCCGACCTACATGAACACCAGAGCCGACCGGGGTCAGCCAGCGGCTCAATTCGCCACGGAGAACTGTGGGAACCGACTCAAGAATCATCACGAGCATGTTGTACACCTCCGCGTAGGTTCCCTGTTGGATCCCAGATCTCAGTGAGCTTTTCAGAAGTGGCTATTTCCGCATCCTCTGGCAGAGCTTGAAACAATCCAGGGATCAACCGCGTCAGCCTGTCCTGAATTCGCTCATGGCAACAGCGATCCCTCAGGATGCGACGGGCTCTCGACTCCACACTCTCAGCACCACCAGTGGCGGCTTCAAAAGCTGCCGGAAAACTGGTTTCTGTCTTCACAAGATCAGCGACGTCATACACAAACGACAGCTGCTTGCCGGTGTGAATGAACCCCAGACTTGGGCTGTAACCCAGAGAGTGCAGACCAGCCAGGACGATGGCGTACAGCGCTGCATTGGCGGCAGAGAGAGCCTTGTTGACAGGGTCCGCTGATTCCCATGCCGACCGCTCATAACGCCGCCCCACCCAAGGGACGCCGTACTGCTTAGCGAGACGGTAGTAGGTGTCGCGCACACGAACACCTTCCTTCCCCCTGATCTGCTGAAGGCTCAGGCCGGCAGGCAGTGGATCAGGAAAACGTGCCGTATACATCCGGCGCACCACGGCAAGGCGTCGGGCAGGATCGGCCCAATGGTGAGCCTGAAGCTCAATCCCAGTGCTCAAGCGTGTCTTCGCCTGGCCGCAGGCATAGAACTGAAGACCATCGCCACCGGTCCACGCCACAACACTGCCGCAGTCTGCCAACACCTTGATGGCAGCATGGGTGATGCGAGTGCCGGGCCCAAGGATCACACAACTGAGGTTCGCGGCGGGAAGAGTGATCCTTCCGTCTGGAGTGAATGCAGCAATGGAATGATCTTCTCGCTCGATCACCGCATGCTCCAGGTACACATGGCTGAGGCTGTCCGTGTAGCGAGCGAGCGCTCGCAGATTCGGGTTCGACATCAATTCCTCAACGGGGCTACCGACACCAGCCCCAATCCCATCATTCGGGCATGGCCAACCCCAGTTCGGATCCCAGCGGAAAGGGCCATCGGATCCTCGATGACAGCTTGACCCTCAAACTGCGCTGCGGCCACAGTCAGGAGTGAACCTTGACGCCGGCACTGAAGTCGTTCTGATGTGGTGACGTCAGCTTCAACAGAGGTCAAGCCGATCCTCTCAGCCTGGCGTTTCAGCCAAGCGAGCTGATCCACCTCATTCCACAGGCCGAGGCGCTTGCGACGCCCTCGGGCTGACCCCTCAGTTTCTACCTGTCCCTCCTGATTCGGAGGGACACGATTGACTGTGGGATTCGCCCGAAGACGGAATCGCAGGCGACGGCCCTTAAGTAGAACATCCTCTGGTGTCCATGAACGCTGGGCCTGATGCAGCAGGTAATCCAATGGAAGAGCACTCCAGACGAGATCGCTCTCCGACTGCACCAGAAGCTGGGGGGACTCGGCACTACGGCTGGGCTCAAGACGCCAGAGGAACGGACGCACCTTGGACGTGGGGCCGTCAGCAAAAGCCTTGGCCAGGGTACGGTGCATGTCGTAGGCATTGCCTAGATCACGACGAACATCGCGCTGGCTGAGATTGAGCGTGAGTTGGCTTAGAACCAGTGTCATGGCGTCACTCCTTCCGAGGTTTCGGGGTGAGGGGAGGCACCTGGGCCAATTGCATTAATTGTTCGAACGCGGCGCATACCGAAGCGGCGAACTGAAAAGGGGGCAAGGGGTTGATCCGGCCTGCTTTGCGGACCCTCTGGATCTTCCAGCACCAGCCGATGGAGCTCCGCATCTGGATCGAGGGGTTTTGCCTGGAGCAGGGCCTCCTCAAGACGGAGATTAACGATCGAGCCGCTTCCTGGAGGTACCGCAGGCGGACAACTTTTTCGCCCCAGTGCTAGCGGCCAGTGGGGGTGCTGCAGAGCCTGGTGAATCTCCTCCAGCAGGTGGCGAGGACCCTCGAACCCTGCGAGGAATGAGGCATGGGCGAGGTACCAGCGGTTGGAAATCACCGTGCGCAGGTCCGTGCCGCTAGAGCCGATCACGTTCATCGCTGTGTGGAAATCACGGGTGAGGTGCCCCTCCCGGTCCACCCGAACGCCAAAGGCCAGAGCTGCTAAGTCATCGACGGGCTCGTTGCGATCACGTCCTAATGCAGCGCAACACAACCCAATCACCCCACTCTTGCTGGGCTCCGGTGCGGTTTGGCGCAGATCAAAGCGAGCATCGAGCCCCCAAGCCTGCAGCGGACCAACCAACGGAATCAGAAGTGTAGAGGTCATGCGCCGACCTCTAGTGCACCGGCAACCTGCTTGAGCAACTCGTCCAGATTGCTGGCCGTATCGCCTTTCCATGTGTCCGTGAGATCCAACACCCGGAGGCCAAGGTCCAGCCCAAATGCATGACTGAGTTTGTCAGCATGGCCTTGGAGGCGAGCCACAGAAGCCCTCGTAATACCATCTTTGTTCTCGCCACCCCAGACCGGCTTTTCAAAAGCATTGGCCAGGCTGATCGGCTGGGAGTTATGGACAGCAATCCCCACGAACGAGGGAAGGTTGTGGGCTGCGAAAGTGTTCTGTCGCCCGGTCGGGATGGCCAGCACCGAAGCACGCAGGAAGGCGAGCAATCCCCGTTTCGCCAAAACCTGGTCGCCGCCAAGGTTGCGCACGAGCTGGTCAAGGTTGACGACGGCGTAGCGGTACTGGCAGGAGGAATTGAACTCCACCGTGCCCAGCATGCCGGCATCGGCCTCATCATCCTGCGTCCAGTCATCAACAGCGGTGAAGAAATCCGATTCCCGATCGACGCGATGGGTGGAGATGGCGTGAGCCACCTGGGCGGCGGCATCAACATTCAGCTCCTTGCGATCAGCAAGCATGCGCCCGAAGAGGGCCACATCAACCGCTGTCGTTGAGTTGATACAGTCGTCAATCGCTTTCTTGATCTCCCGATCGCCCTTGCCAGCCCTGAGGACATCGAAATTGTTCGCGATCACATCTGCAAGCTTGATTACTCCGTTGTTGCTAAGGAACAACAAGTACTCCGTCTGGCCTGTGTTCTCCTCCCTGGCTTTCACCTTGAGTTCAACCGTGGCAAGGGCATGCTCAATGGCAGCCTTGGGTTCCTGAAACCCCTTGTCGGTCAATGTGTCCGTCAGGATCGCGATGATGTTCCGGGTCCTGATGCCCAGCTCTTCCTGGTTCAGCAGCCCGGCACTGGAGAAAACCTGGCGGGTGGAGCGCTTCAGGCATTGACTGGAGATACGGCTGCGGCGAACCCCCCCAAAAACGGCATCTTTGGGAGCCCCCGTGTCATCCCGATTCAGGCAGGAGGGAGCGAAGTTCTGGATCAAGTGAAGCTCGATGAATTGAGTCATGGCTGCTCAGAGATGTTCTGTGTGGTCAGATAGAAGCGATTCAGGCAGGGAGCTGAGCGTCCGCACCACGGCTGCTCTCGGTTGATGATGGAGACCAGAACTGACGGGCCCATTTGGTCTGAACTCTCCGGTCTTCTCTCGTCCACCTCCAGATGTCCTCCAGCAGCTCCGGCCAGTCCACAGCAATGGCTGCCGATGCAAGCTGGGAGGTGAGATGGCGCAGACGCCATTGCAACTCATCGCTATCAGAATCGAGTAGGGTCGTGAAGCGCACTTCTATATTCTTGCTGGTGTTTGTGCTCCGCGCCTGCAGGACATGAACAGCCCTTGGCAGGGCTAAGGGTGTGCCCTGTTCGCGCCTTGCAGCCAGCGCCCAGCAGGAAACCGCAAGGTACGTGGCTGATCGCCGCCACTCGCTCAATCCACCGACAGATGGCTCAACATAGGGGAAGGCGGGAGGGTATTGGCCAGGAGTGTAGGCAGCTGAACGGCGAAGAACAGCGACTACGGCGGAATCCCTTGTTGCTTTCTCTTTTAGCCCAATGAAAAAGCTAGTTGCATCCATAATTAGATGATGGCGGGTGAATCATGGGTTGAAGACAGTTTGGAGAAAGGTTAAACTCTAAGCCCGGCGAGCAACTTTCCGATCTGCGAGTTCGATTTACCTGCAGCAGCAAGTGCTCGCCCATCCAAACCCAGCGATCTCGTGGCTTGTTGCCAGGCATCCCGAACAGCAGCTTCGAGGGTCTTGCGCCATTGCAGAAGGGCCGACTCCGATTCCCCCGTAGTGCCCAGTTCATGAACGAGGGACCAGAAGGCAGGCTCTAAGGCACTCCAATAGGAAGCACTGGCCTGAACAGAGTCCTGGAGACCCCGAACGGTCTTCGGATCTGGCTTTTGCTGCCCGCCCTGCTCAAGCCACTGACTGAAGAGCGCATAGAGGGCCTTGTTGAGACCAGCCCCGCCCTCCTCTGCAAGCTCAAGTGCCCGATCGGTGGCGTGGATCAGGCCAGCCTTTTGAAGCAAGGCAGGCGCGATTCGGCGCTCTTCCAGGCGCCAGAGAAGGATCTTGGCCTGATCGGGAAGGAGGCCACCGGCCAGCAGGTCGATAGGCCGACGATCTCCCAACTCCTGCCGAACGGCGCTGGCGTGATTCAAGGTGGCGGCAGGAGTGGCACCACCACTTCCCACCAGGGCCTGGAAATCACGCCAAAGCGCCTTTCGCTGTGAAAGCAGCAAGGGCATCGGCCCCTTTTTGGTTTCAACGACCGCAGCCATGGGATCGGCGGCAGGGCTACTGGCATCCGTGGCAACGACCCCCTCGGCATACAGCAGGTGGGTGAGCCGGTCACCGAAGGGTTGCAGCAGCACAGCACGGCTGAGCAGTGTGTATCGATGGGCAGGCCCCTCCAGTACCTGCACTTTCGGTGCTCTCAACTCCTCCACGGTGAGTTGAGGACGTTCCCAGGCGGGCAGATCCGTGACATAGCGACTCTTCGCCTGGGGAACGAGGGAGAGGCAGAGAGTTTCCTGGAGCGTTTCGCCCACGGGGAGTAACACCAGCAGACCACTTGCAGGCCCCCGAACAGCTGATGTGCGCAGTGCCTTGACCAGCCCCCCCGGCGTGAACTGAAGGTGAGCGATGAGAAGACGGGCCACCTCGCTGAGGCCGAGAGGGACTGGGCTTCCGTCAACACTGTGGTCCCAGAGCAACCGAGCAGCACCCGAGGAACGATCCAACGCCAGCCGGGTCCAGGGAGAGGGCGTGAGCTTTGTGTTGGCGAGCGCGGCGACCTGGAGGAAGGGTGTCTTGGGGTGCAGTAGATCGAAATGATCCCTCCAGCGCTCCAGATAGCTCTGGATCTTCTGGCGGGGCCAAGTGCTGAGGAGATCGATCCGCGGATCAAGTTCTGGCCCAATCGCACGATGAGCAATCGCCAGAAGAAGACGGTGCAGGCTCAGGGCATCGACAGGAATACTGCTGTCGATCGCCCGCCATCGCTGGGGTTCCAACAGGGCATCGGTAAGAGAGGCCTCCTTCCGGGTGCCGTCAACGGAGATCAACGGAATCCATGGTTCCGTCAAAAGGGAGAAAGGCATGGCTCAATGGCTTAGGTCAAAACGGTCAAACGATTCGATCCAACAAGGGACGTTCGGCATGGACTCTGGCCCTTGAATCTGCAGTCATCCGCTTAGGGTGCAGCCTATTCAGGTCCCAGGAGACTGGGTTTGTTGCGCAGAGGAAGCGTCGAAGCACGCCGTGGCCTGAGAAGGCATCTGGCCTGCTTCGACAGCAACTGCAGGATCAGCAGTCCCCCTGATCGTGGTTATGGGGGGAGCGGTCCCAGTGCTGATCCCAATCCCAAGGCTCCTCCCAGCTGATCGGACGGTTGCTGCTAGGGATGGTCGGCTTTGTGGGCACCTCTACCGAGTTCGGCAGAGCCTCTGTGAAATGACCCTCGCCTAGATGTCGATCATCATCGCTGCCGTTGTAAGGCTCGTGCTGCAGTGGCATAATTGTTTTGTTCGAAATGAATGGCCTTCGGGCCCAACCCCGTGGTGAGTTGCACCTCACCACGGGGTTTTTTGTTGGCAGAGGATCTCGGAAGACCTCTGGAGCAGGGTGCCCAGTCCGAAGGTTGTTCAAAACGTAGCACGAGATATGATCCTGAACAAAGACCACTAAGTACTTTCGGCTTTGGCGAGCGCACGCTGAATTCCGCCGATGAACTGGTAAACCTCCTGCCTCGCAATGGTTTTCGAGTTTGACTGGTGCGAGAAGCTCGTCCCCGCGATTGCGGGGAGCAGGTCCGTCGGTCTCCTGAACAAAGACCACGAAGTACGGGCCATCCCTGCGCTGGCAGGGAGTTCACCCTGTCTACCAGCAGGATGCTGATCAGGGATTCCCAACGACCAGGCCAAGAACAGGATCCAGTCGAGCCTGCACGGGAGAGTCCTGGACCCAACCTTCCCGATCGAGAATAAGCGGCAGATGCGCCCCTAAGCCGGACAGCGATCTCCAGCCCGGCGGCAGCTCAGCAGATCTCACCGCCCGAAGCAGCTGCCGGTGACTGATGCGGAAGTAGTTCTTCGCCAGCTCTGAGGCACGGCTCTCCAGCGCCTCCAGGTCATCGGGGTAGACCGGCACCACGGACTGGCTGTCCTCACCCAACCTCGTTCCGAACCGAAGAGCCCCGGAGTCGGCCGCATCATCATCAATGGGTGCTGTGCCGCTTTGGTTGATCCGCCACTCGTCCGGTTGAGCAAGAGCAGCCTGGGTAGCCTGGGTCTGCATGGACTGCAGCTCAGCTTGGTGGTCGGGCCAAGCCTGCGTCAGTGCCTCCAGGAGTGTGGGTGGCCCTTCAGGCGCCCACTCCTGTCCGTAGACCTCCTGTACAGAGCGGTCGATATCTTCTGGCAGCTCCAGGCTTCGATGGTTCTGCAGCCAGGAGAAAGAGCGCAGCACGTCCCAGCGGTCATAGACGTAGCTTGCCAACCCTTCGCCAGGCAGCTCCTCATCCAGATCAGCGAGGTAGACAGCTGGTTGCTCGAACCCAATGGGCCGGGAACGATCGTGCCGGTGAATCCGTCCCTCTCGCTGCAAGACGAGGTCAACAGGAGCCGGATCAGTGATCAGCACATCGAAATCAATGTCGAGGCTCTGCTCCGCGACTTGAGTGGCCACGAGGACATGCCCATTCGTCGCAAGGCCCTGTGGGCCGAACAGACCCAGAACCCGCTGTTCAATCTCCAGGCGCTGCTTCATCGGGAAGCGGGCATGAAACAAGGTGGAGGGCACCCCGTCCAGTCCGCGGAAGAGGCTCTGAGCCCGTGCCACCTTATTGACCACCACCAACACACGCACACCTTTACGGGCCCAGTCCGACGCTTGCTGACCAATGACGGAGGCATCAGAGGAAATCGAGCGCAGAACAACCCGCTGACGGCGGGTGGGGGAGAAGGAGGTTGATTGGATCGAGCCTGGCACCGCCCAGCTGAGGCGGGGATAGCTCTCCTGCTGAGGCGGCATTGCTGAGGTTCCGCTCCACGCCTTCAGCAACTCATCTCGCTTGCATGCTGGGAGAGTGGCTGACATCACCACGACCCGGCAGCCAAGAACCTTCAGCCAGACGATGAGTCGCTCGATCAATCCTCCTGTGTAGGTGTCGTAGGCATGAACCTCGTCGAAAACGACAGTGCGGCCACTAAGGCCATACAGCCGCAGGAAACCGTGGCGCGTGTTGAGGATTCCGATCAAGCCCTGATCAACCGTGCCGATCCCGTCGGCACACAGCAGGGATCGCTTGGATCCTCGAAACCACCAGCCAGCCTGAACGTTGCTATCCGACGTGCCAAGCCCGATCTCCCGTAGGCGCAGGTCAGCGGCTTGCGGTCCCCCGGATCCATGGGCCAGAGCAACCCGGGTGCCGGAACCCGGCCCACGCAGGCGGTCAAGAAACTCTGCCAACCTTGCGAACAACGCATTACTCGTGGCCTGGGTCGGCATGGCCAGATAGAGACCCCTGGCATTGACGCTGCAGCTGAGAGCAGCTTCTGTCTTGCCCTCTCCCATGGGTGCTTCTATGACGATCAGGCCGGGCTCATCAGCAAGAGAGTCGAGCAAGGAAGCGATCGCGAGCTGCAGTGGCCGCGGTGAACGACCAGGCCCCAGGGCCTTCTCGATGGCTTCATCTCCGCTCAACGCCGGGCCTGAGCTTCTGCAGTAGAGACCAGCGCCCTGAATCGACTTGCGGGCAAGCTCCGATGACCGCCTGAACCACTCGCCACAATCATCATTCCAGCCACTGAGCCGGTCCCATCGGCAAAGTGCATCGCTGGAGCCAAGCCAGTCAGACAGCGTGGTCAGGCCCATCAACCACTGCAAAAAGCCCGAACGATGCTCCGCCTCGCTTGGGAGTGAGGGCTGACCTGCAACGGCGCAACCCTCAAGGACTCCCTCGAACAATGCCAGGTGCTCACGAGCCCAGAAGCTCGAGACATCCCGCACGACACCGGCCAGACCGACCTCATGATCTGAGAATGGATGACCATGATGGGCTCCTACAGCATTCGCCAGGGCAAATGCAGCCCTGTGCGGGAGCTCCCGAGCCTTCAGGAGATCCGTGATCAAGACGACGGAATTAATGTCATGCCGATCGGGCTGATCCGTTTCCAGTTGATAACCACCAACGTGCTTACGACCCAGCTTTCGCTGAAAACCGGGGGTTGCTTTGCCGAAGTCGTGCAGCCCGACCAACGCAGCGATCCAGGCCTCCGAACAGGGAAGAGGCACGGGACATGGCACGACCGGCAACAGCACAGAGGCAACTGCCGCAACATCGAGCAGGTGGGGGAGTAATGGGTACCCATCTAGGTAATCACTAGGAATCCGGGGAGGAGATTTTGCCCAAAGTTCGCCCCCAAATGACTGACTGATGACTCCGAGCTGCTCTACCAATGCTTTTGCTGTCCCTGATCCTGCAGCATAAGTCGTAGTTCTGCTAGTTGGCTCCTACCACCTCGGCCCATCGCTGCTGCTGAAACCTCCCAATCGTAGAACAAAGTAGGGGTTCTAAATGGAAGCATCACCAGATGACTGAGAACTGATGAACCTGAAGCTTTCAAGAGCGTTTTCCTTGTACCCAATGCGATGTGCCCGTCACAACCGTCACAATTCAAAAGTCTTTTCACCGCAGGGCTTCTGACGGCCGTGACGCTCCTAGAGCAAGCAAAGCGGCCAAGGGCAGTAGAGAGCTGGCAAAGCCCAGCGGCGACAGCCAACTGCTGGATTCAGTCAGCCTGTGCAACCTCCTGCTCGGCGTCAATCCCCCCCCCTCACGCTCCAGAAACAGCTGCATCGCCGGCAACACCACCTCCTCCTCCAAGAGCGTGATCTCCTTCTCGGTGTGGGGATAGTCAATTCAGCAGCGCGGCAACGCCTGGCCTCAGCTGAGCAGAAACAGGCGCTTCAAGATCTGCTGGCAGGCTGTAACCAGGCAACCGGGATCACTTGTGTGGCAGTCCACTGTGGCCAGGGGCAGAGCGAGCAGCTCGCCGACGCTGGGGCGGGGTGGAGCTCGGAATGATCACCACAGGGCTTCGCAGGCTCTCCACCCCGCCCGGGCCTTCTCCTGCCAGAGCTTTATCGCGTCGGCACGGCTCAGCTCCCGGCGTGACTTCAGCAACGGAACCTCCTGATCAGGGAGCAGCTCTCCGACGGTGATCTCCAGCCGGTGGTAGTCCCTCTCCCAGCGGGTGGGCCGGAAGCGAAGCACCTGCCGGCCGTCAGTCAACCAACCTTCTCTCGGCGTCAGGGGCGCCCGTGGGCCGGCAGGTGGAGTCACGCTTCTGGCGCCCATCCCCGCTGGCGCTGCAGGTCTTCTGTCCACCCGGAGCAGCGCGAAACGAGGTGCTCCCCCTGGGCGATCAACCCCTGGTGCAGCTGACACGTGAGCAGCGGGATGCAGTTCACCCCGGCGTGGTGGCGAAAGAAGTGGCAGGTGAGGCAGACCTTGCGGCTGCGGGTGGGTACCAGCACCTGCTGATCGAGATAGGGCCATTCTTCAATCAACTCGTCGCGAGACCCCGCAGCGCGGGAGAGGTGGACGCGGGCCATACGCAATCGAATGGTACGTGTGTACCAAGCTAGGCGAGCCTCCCCGGAGGAGCAGGGCTCACTTCGTCCAGGCACACCACATGCCTATGACGCTTCACGTAGGCCGGGTGGGGCGTAAGCGTAAGGCGAAGACCTCAGTTGCTGCAGTGGTTCTGAGGATTCTTACGGCTTACGTATCGCATTCAGGATCTCCTGCAGTCGAACAGATCACAGCACACAAGGAGGTTCCATGATTTATCCAGATCGCTCTGCCACCGCAGTCGCAAGTAGGCCGCTCGGCCCACCATGACCTGACCCACCCAGCCCGGCGGCGGCGAGGGGAGCCCAAACCACGCGCGCGCAAGGGTGCGGGACTGGGCTCAGCTGACTCAGAAACCAGCACGCTGCGTTGGGCTCAGAGGGCGTCCCGCAATCGCGTAGCCCTTGCGCCGCGTGACACCCTCAACCCCCGCCGCCGGCTGGGGGCAGGCTCTCCAAAAGCACCGAAGGGTATTCACACACGCCCCCCGTCAAGGAGTTGATCTTGCTGCAACTGCTGCCACCAGACGCCGCAGAAGAAAAACTGGTGGATCTGCACTGGCACAACCAACCCCGCGACGACTCCCTCCGTGCAACCCATATCCTCTTCACCCTTGGTTCTGCTGGGATCCTGGGACTCTCATCCCATGGCCCAACCCACTTATTTCCCCGTCCGAATCGGTCCTGAACTCTCAACCTCCCCTACACACCTACGACAGCTATTCCGCCACCACCCACAGCCCCACGCCCTGCAGAAACCTTTCAAGCAACGCCTGAGCCGATCCCAGCTGGTGCTGCTCCACAAACCTGCTCACTGCCACCCGAGGCTCAGCCACCAGGCGCAACTCCGACAGCGCCGGCAGCAACCACTCCCAGTCCAGAGCCGGGTAGCGGTGCCGGTAGTGCTGCACCACCACCCGCACCCGGCTCTGCTCCAGCGCACCCAGCTGCCAGACCACTCCGGTACTGACG
>ERZ888423.3117-NODE-3117-length-11288-cov-13.841004_pt1 | contig 11288 bp, 15 predicted proteins | sample MGYA00520523_ERZ888423 | MGnify/ENA primary metagenome ERZ888423 (study PRJEB32303, sample SAMEA104408611) | aquatic metagenome | biome: Brackish water; feature: Pelagic; material: water | place: Baltic Sea | collected 2014-06-08T10:24:00 | depth 30,27 m ...
CTTGAATCAAGACGACTTTTGGATCGAGCAACCCGCTGGTTCTTGCAATCCCGCGGTGGACGACTCAATGTCGAAGAGGAAATTGCAAAATTTGCACCGATTGTTGCAAAACTAACAAGTGAAGTACCTGGACTTCTGCGCGGCGTTGAAAGCCAACGTGCTGATGGCATCGCAAAGAAGTATCAAGCCCAAGGGGTTCCAACCAACCTGGCAGTTCGCACTGGAAGTTTCTTGGATGAGTTCTCACTTCTAGATGTCATCGAAATTGCAAATCGTGAAAAGACGAGTCCAGAAAATGTCGCAGAACTATATTTTGCATTAAGTGAAAGATACGACATTGATCGAATGCTTTTCCACATTTCTGCGTTAGCAAGAGATGACAGATGGACGGCTTACGCTCGCTCGGCACTTCGCAGTGATCTTTATGTTGCAATAGCTGCTTTAACATCCCGAGTCGTGCAAGCAACCAAAGATTCAGATTCCATTGATATGCGAATTAGCCAATGGGAAGCAAAGTTTGCCGAAGGTGTCGCACGAACAAGAGCCACGCTTAATGAGATTGCTCACAGTGAGCAAAATGACATAGCGACGCTTTCCGTAGCATTACGCGCAATTCGCACACTTGCTGGCCAGGGTGGAAGCTAATTCGCTCAAACCAAGTTCTGCCGTACTAATTTTCCAAAGTATTCTTAACCAGTGGACTCAGTGTTTTTAGCGGCCGCCCTCACGGGTCAGGTAACAGATTGGCTCAATAGTTACGGGCCATTTCTTTTTTACTTGATTGTCTGGGGCTTGGTTTTTGCTGGCACTGGATTGCTGATTGGCGCGTTCATCCCGTTTATTACCGGTGACTCTCTTATCTTTGCGGCTGGAGTATTAGCTGCCACAAATGATTCAATTGAGATCCGCGTACTAACAATTGGCGTTGGACTTGCCGCATTTGTGGGAGATCAAACTGGATTTGTACTGGGCCGTCACTTCGGTCGTCCTTATTTAGATAAGCGCGAAGGCCCAAAACTAAAGTCGGCAATCGCAAAATCTGAGAAGTTTTATCAACAACTTGGCTGGTGGGCCGTAGTTGTTTCTCGATTCATGCCTTGGGCGCGAGTACTCGTTCCTGCTATCGCTGGGATCGCACGAATGAATTACTACAAGTTCCTTGGCGCAAACTTAGTCGGCGCCATTTCGTGGGGTGTTGGTTTAACACTTGCGGGTTACTACGCCGCAACTATTCCTGCGGTTAAAACAGGTTCCTATGCGATTGCAACATTCTTTATTGTTGGCTCAATAATTGCGGGTATTCGTAGCTGGCTACACAACAGAAAACTTGCATAGCAACTAACTTCTTTCGGTTACTTAGTTTTCCTTGATCTGTGGAAAACTTCAAAACACCGTTGTGTTACTTACCTAAATCTTTGCAGTAGCAAAGTTATCCCCAGTTTATTTCGAGCACGTGACTTGTGATCCATTTCCAGCCTAAGGTTCATACACTCGGCTTGGTTCGAGTCAGGTGTAACAGGGGTAGCTCATGTCAGGTGCAGTTAGTGATGTGGTTTCGGAAGTTCGGGCGCGGGTTTGGACTGGAGGGATCAGCCCGCAAGATGAATCAACTGAACTACGTCACATAGTTGAAGATATTCTGGCGCGTGAAAAAAATTCAACCGAATTTAGATTTGACGCTGAGCCCCTGTTGCCTGTTGCCGAACACATTGCATTGCACATTTCTGGCTTAGGATTACTGCAGCCACTTTTGGAGGATCCTGAAGTTGAAGAAATTTGGATCAATGAACCAGATCGGATTTTTGTTGCTCGCAATGGAAGAAGTGAACTGACAAACGTAATTCTCGATGAAATTGAGGTGCGCGGATTAGTTGAACGAATGCTGGCTGCTTCCGGGAGGCGCGTTGACTTATCCAATCCATTTGTTGATGCTACCTTGCCAGATGGTTCACGTTTGCATGTTGCAATTCCTGACATTACTCGCAAACATTGGTCGGTCAATATCCGAAAGTTCATCATGGGCACAAAGTCACTTGATGGATTAGTACAGGCCGGAACCCTTACTGATCAAGCAGCTGCGTTTCTTCAGGCTTGCGTGCTTGCTGGGCTAAACATAATTGTTGCTGGCGCAACTCAAGCCGGTAAAACAACCCTCATGAACGCACTTTTAAACAGTGCGCCATCAAGTGAGCGAGTGATTACGTGTGAAGAAGTGTTTGAACTTCAACTTACCAGCCCAGACTGGGTGGCCCTGCAAACTCGGCAAGCAAGCCTTGAGGGAACTGGGGAAATTACATTACGTCGATTGATTAAGGAAGCTTTACGTATGCGACCCTCAAGATTGGTAATTGGGGAAGTAAGGCAGGAGGAAGCACTGGACTTACTTGTTGCCATGAATGCTGGAATGCCCAGTATGTGTTCCATTCATGCAAATGGCGCTCGAGAGGCCATCTCAAAGCTGTGCCTTCTACCCATGCTTGCTGGCAGCAATGTATCTGCAGAGTTTGTAATTCCAACGGTTGCATCTGTTGTAGACATTGTGGTCCACACCGCTTTACAACTTGATGGCACTAGAAAGGTGCAGCAAATCACTTCAGTAACTGGTCGAGTTGAAGGAAGCAATATTGAAACTGGTGATATTTTCAGTACCCAAAACTCGCAATTAGTTCCGCAGGGAATTTTCCCAGGAAAGCTGGAAAACTTTTCAGCTCGTGGAATCGACCTGGCAAATCTGGTGGGTGCTCGCGCATGGGATTAGTTCTTGGCTTGTTAACTGGTATCGGTTTAATTCTTATTTGGAGTGCAATCAAGGAGCCAGTGAAATTCGACTTCATAAAGTTTGCAAAACGGTCCCCACTACTTAATCGACGCAAGAAAATTGATGCTCAGCTTTGGCCTGATGTAGTTGACGATTTAGCCTCGGCAGTGCGCGCCGGACTCTCGCTCCCACATGCCGTTGCTGAATTGTGCGTAAGTGGCCCTGAGGTTCTGCGCCCAGCCTTTGAATTATGTCGAGCAAAGTATCAGGCGACAGGGGACTTCACAACTGGCTTGAGTTTGATTGCCCAAGAATTGCAAGATCCCCAAGCAGATAAATTTGTAACTTCACTCCAGGTTGCATATGAAGTTGGCGGAGCGGATCTTGGAGTATTGCTTCGCACGCTTTCGGAAGTAATGCGAGAAAGTCTAGTAACTCGCGGCGAAATCTTAACTCGACAAGGCTGGACTGTTAGTGCCGCTCGTCTTGCTGTTGCAGCGCCATGGGCAACTGCGCTTGTGCTGTCAACTAGAGCTTCGACTGCGAGCGTTTACACCTCACCAGGTGGAATTCGAATGTTGGCCAGTTGCGCCGTTGTTTCAGTCTTCGCCTATTGCGCGATGATGTTCATCGCCAAGCTGCCACCAGATAGCAGGTTATTGGCATGAGCGGATTATTTGTTGGCGCTTTGCTAGGTCTTGGATTAGTGCTCGTCGCCAGTGTAATTTTTCGCCCAAAGGTTGCAATGGCAGATGCTATCGCTCCTTATGTTGGCGCAATATCAAAAACCAAAGCGTCACTAACAAGTAGAACTCTTGAATTCCTAAATGAAACACTTACTAGTCGCCAACTTTCTCCGTGGGCCAGTGATAAAAACATTTCTACCTGGTTAAGGCAGTCAACGAGAACTTACTCACTTGCCACATTTCGTCGCAATCAAATAGTGACTGCCGGACTGAGTTTGTTAGGCGCAGTAATTTGGCTATTAATTAGGTTCGCGGCGGGAAAGCCAATTTCGGTCCTAGTTATCCTTCTCGTCATTCTTAGCGCTTTTGTTAGTGGTGGCTGGTATGCCAAGTGGCAATTGTCGAGCAGTGCTAAAAAACAGCGAACTGCGATCGAAGGACAACTCTCGACCGTACTAGATTTGTTGGCCTTTGCAGTTTCAGCTGGTGAGCCAGTCTTATTGGCAATGCGCCGAATTGTGCAATCGTGCACGGGCCCATTGATTAGCGAGCTTCGCAAAGTTGTCAATTCAGTCAATTCAGGCGAGGCGTTAGCTGCGTCGCTGATTCAATTGCAGACTGAACTAGATTCGCAGCCAGTTAGTCGAGCCGTGCACGCGCTCAATTTAGCTTTAGAGCGAGGAACACCGCTTGCTCAAGTGTTACGGGCGCAAGCATCGGATGCCCGAGCACATCAAGCTCGAATGCTATTAGTTCTAGCGGGACACAAGGAAACATCAATGATGCTACCGGTAGTTTTCTTGATTCTGCCAATGATTGTGGCAGTTGCGCTTTATCCGGGAATGATCGCGCTACAAGTTCTGTAATCATTTATTGCAAATTGCAATGATGAAAACTGAATATAGATTGGGGAGAAATGAAGTCACTGTTGAGAGAAATCACACTCTTAAAGATGAGTAATCGATTGCGAGAGGCTTTTGCAACACTAAAGCAGGGGTTACTAAAAGATCGAGGTGACATTCCAGGCTGGGTTTTGGTAACGGTAATGACTGCTGGACTAGTTGTTGCAGTTTGGTCCGTAGCTGATGATCAATTAAAGACGGTGTTAACAAATGCGCTTCGAGGGGTTTCGCAACCGTAGGGTATTGGCGAAAGAAAATGGCAGCAGTCTAGTTGGATTTGTTTTGGTTGCACCACTACTGGTTAGCGTATTTATTGCTGTTGGTCAGATCTCAGTCATCGTTGCCGACAAAAGCGTTTTGAATTCAGCAGCGACTATTGGAGCCCGTGCTGCCAGCGCAGCTGATGCATCGAATTCACTTGGATATACCGCCGCCTCAGCTATTCTTGCCAGTCGCGGTGGCGACTTCAAAGCTGCAAAGATTTCGGTAATCCAAGAACATATTGCGGGTATTGATTACGTTCTTGTCACCATTACAAGAGAAATGGAAATCCAATTGCTCAACCAAAAAATTTCTTTAGTAGCGACATCACGCGCAGTTGATGAACGAACTTGGTAAAGATGAAATTTAAATTCGAAGAAGGAAATGTCATCGTAGAGTTTATTGGGATCACAGTTGCGTTGTTGATTCCCATTTCTATTGTGGCAAGTGCAAGTTTGACTATTGCACAAAGTTATCTGGCAACAGACATTGCAGCACGAAATGGTTCCCGCGCATTTGTAATTTCTGGCAATGATGCCATTGCAAATCATGACGCCAGATCTGCCGCTAACTTAGCAATGCAGGACTATAAGGCTCTAGATAAACACGTTTCTGTGAGTATTTCTTGCACGAAGAGTCCTTGTTTAACACCCGGGGGCTTCGTCACGGTATCTGTTAGTAGACAAATAGATCTGAGCTTGCCAGTAAATCTTGGCTCGAGATCGGTATTAGTGTCAGCGCAGCACACGGCAATAGTTGATGAACTTAGGTCACCATAAAAATGTTTAGCAGAGCACTAAAAGATGATGGTTCAATTCTGGTATTTGGAATCGGACTTGCCGTAATTGCGCTTATGATTACCACGCTTGCGATCAATGTTGCGTCATTGTGGGTAACTCGCAACGTATTGGATGGAATCGCAGATGGGGCTGCACTTTCGGCGGCGCAAGCAATAGACATTGATGGAATTTATCAAGAGGGACTTGGCGGGAGTCTAAAACTTGATGAAACTCTGGCCCGAATTCGCGTTGTGGAATATGTGCGAGTTGCTGAGGCAGCCAAGCAAGTTGAAGAATTTTCAGTTAAGTCGGTAATCGTATCTGGCAAAAGCGTCGAAGTGACCTTGCAAGGAATACCGAAGCTCCCATTTGGGTACTTGTTGCCGATAGCAGCGCCAATTGTGGTCAGTTCTGCGAAGGCAATTAATAAGGTTAAATAGCTCAGGTTATTTGTTCGGGAACTAGCTTGAAAGGTTTGTTTTTAGAATTACGCATTGGGTTGAAATGCTTGTGATCCAAAGTCATGATGGTATTCGTGTTGTTGCGCGCAGCAAGGTGAACAACTGAGGCATCAGTAAGTCCAATTTCTTGATTATTCATTTTTTCAATTATCTTTATGCAAGCCGCTATATCTTTAGCGTCGAAAGACTCAAGCACGAAAGCGCCATTTGATATGTCGTTTAACATCGAGAGTTCCACTTTTGCGCCAAATCTTGTCTGAACTAGATAATCAAGCTCGGCTAATACGTAGGGGCTCAGAGAAATACTTGGTCGCATTTGCTCGAGGTATTGACGCACCGAATCGTGGTAACGATCCCTGTTGTCGTAAATTGCAAAAAGTGGACCAGTGTCAATGACAATCATTACTGGCCGAATCCGACGAGCTCTAAGTCTAGATTTTCAATGTCAAGACTGCCGTCAGAAAATAGTCCAAATGAGGGCAGTGGCGGATTTAACCGCGCACTCAGTTCTCTTTCTAAAGCAGATCTGATCAATGATGCTTCCGAACAATTCTGCGCAGCTGCCTGCGATTTAATTGCAGCAAGCAATTCATCAGATAAATAGATTGTCGTCTTTTTCATAAATGTATGGTAGCACGTATGGCATTATAAGAATTCCTGTGTTATCCGCATAAACGGTAGCCTTATGAATTATGGCTTCGGGTGATTTCTCTGTTGATTTAGCAGCGATTAACTCGACACTTTCCAGCATTGAAAAAGTACTCAATGTAGATGCGATGCAAGTGCAGGTTGCTGAGCTAGAGATTTTGGCGTCTGCGCCAAATTTGTGGGACGACCAGGCGAATGCCCAGAAAGTTACCGGCAAGCTTTCAGTACTTCAGGCTGACATTGGACGAATCAAAAACCTGCGATCGCGCGTGAACGACATCCAGGTGCTGCGCGAAATGGGTGAGTCCGAATCTGATCAAGATATCTTGGATGAAACTGCCACTGAATTAACTGCGCTCGAAAAAGCAATTGGCGAGTTAGAAGTGCGAACTTTGCTCTCCGGCGAGTACGACCACCGCGAAGCTCTCGTTTCAATTCGCTCTGGCGCAGGCGGAGTGGATGCAGCGGATTGGGCAGAAATGTTGCAGCGAATGTATCTGCGTTATTGCGAACGTCATGGTTGGACAACGCAAGTTTATGAAACTTCCTACGCAGAAGAAGCTGGAATTAAGTCAACAACTTTTGCGGTTAAGGCGCCTTTTGCGTACGGTACGTTATCGGTGGAACAGGGAACACACCGACTAGTCAGAATTTCGCCATTCGATAATCAAAGTCGGCGGCAAACTTCATTTGCCGAAGTTGAAGTAATCCCAGTTGTTGAGCAAACTGATTCGGTAGATATCCCCGATGATGATATTCGAATAGATGTTTATCGTTCATCTGGCCCAGGTGGGCAAGGAGTTAATACAACAGACTCTGCAGTACGACTTACTCACATCCCAACTGGCATCGTGGTTTCTTGTCAGAATGAGCGCTCCCAGTTGCAAAATAAAGCTACCGCAATGGCAGTACTGCAAGCCAGAATCTTGGAACGTACGCGTCAAGAGGAGCAAGCAAAAATCAATTCGCTCAAGGGCGACACCGCCGGATCTTGGGGAAATCAGATGCGTTCATATGTGCTCCATCCATATCAAATGGTTAAGGACATAAGAACAGAAGTAGAAACGGGAAATACCTCGGCTGTACTCGATGGTGACATTGATCAATTTGTCGAAGCAGGAATTCGCTGGCGCCGCGAGCAAAGCGCCTAGCTGCCTGCTTTGTGATTAATTAGACTTAGTTAAGTTCGGCGCGCCCTGTCAGTGTTTGCTAACGCAGTATTTATGCTGGAATTATCCAAGTTTTTAAAGTATTTATCTGCTTGTTGACGAGTTTATCTAGGAGAGTGCATTGTGATTAGCTTCGACAATGTCACTAAGCATTACAAAAATACCAGCATGCCCGCACTTGCCGAAATTGATTTAAACATAGAGCAAGGTGATTTCGTTTTTTTAGTGGGCGCTTCCGGATCGGGCAAATCTACGCTATTGCGCTTGCTCCTTAGGGAAGAAACTGCAACTTCCGGAACCGTAACTGTGGACGGTGTAAACGTAGCAAAAATACGACATCGAGATGTCCCCGCCTATCGCCGAAATATGGGAATCGTATTTCAAGATTTTCGCTTGTTGCCGGGTAAGACGGTTTTCGAAAATGTGGCCTTTGGAATGGAAGTCATCGGGAAGCATAAGAGTGAAATTGCGCGTAAAGTTCCAGCTCTACTTGAACTAGTTGGGCTGGAGGAAAAATCCCACCGACTACCATCTGAACTTTCCGGCGGTGAGCAACAACGTGTTGCCATGGCCCGTGCTTTCGTTAATCAACCCAAGTTGCTTTTGGCTGATGAACCAACGGGAAACTTAGATCCTGCAACTAGCGTAGGAATCATGAAACTTTTGGATCGGATAAATCGCATTGGAACGACAGTAATTATGGCAACCCATGACGTTGCGACTGTCGATCAAATGCGCAAGCGGATTGTGCAAATGGAAGATGGGAAAATTGTTCGCGACCAAGAGCGCGGAATGTATGGACAATCAGGTCAGGCATTATGAGATTTTCTTTTGTTCGAAGTGAAGTTGCAAATGGACTTCGCCGCAACTTCACCATGACTGTTGCCTTAATCGTTTCAGTTGCAGTCTCACTTGCGTTAGTTGGGGCAGCACTGTTGATGCGAGCCCAAGTAGATCGCATGAAGGGCTATTGGTACGACAAAATTGAAGTTTCTATTTTTCTTTGTGGCAAGACCTCTGTTGCATTCACTTGCACAGGCACGGTTACCGCAGAGCAAAGAGCTAACATCGAGACCGTACTTGGCTCACTTGCCCCAACTGTGCAAGAAATTTTCTATGAATCTTCCCAAGATGCTTATGGGAAATTCCAGGAGCAATTCGCTGGCTCAGCAATTTTGGCAAACATTAGTCCCGATGCGTTACCTGAATCATTTCGCGTCAAATTAGATGATCCGGCAAACTTCGAAAAAGTTGCAACAGCATTACAGTCAGTTCAGGGCGTTGAATCCATCCAGGATCAACGCCAGCTTCTAGATCGCTTCTTCCAAATTCTCAAGGGACTACAGTCATTTGCGATTGCAATTGCGGCAGCCATGCTTTTTGTCACCGTGCTCCTGGTAATGAACACGATTCGAGTCTCAGCATTTGCGCGCCGCCGCGAGACTTCAATTATGCGTTCAGTAGGTGCAAGCAACATCTCGATTCGCCTGCCATTTATTTTGGAGGCAGTAGTAGCTTCGGTAATTGGATCAATGTTGGCAACGGCTGGAATTCTGGCTACGAAATACTGGGTGATTGATGCAAGATTGGCCCCGAATTTAACATTTATTCCATTTATAACCTGGTCACAAGTGCTTGCCATCGTGCCAGTGATATTTCTGGCCGGGGTAGGAATTACAGTTCTCGCGTCTTCCATTACGTTACGCCGCTACCTGCGTGGCTAAAAACCAAGGAAAATAGGCAAAAAAACCGTCCGACACGGGCGAAGTCAAATCTGTAACTCTGGGTACTTCGATTACGATTAAGGTACTTCCCCAATGATCGGAGCACGATGCGCGACTTATTTCCGCGCCAAAAAACCTCGAAAGTTACTCGAGGTTTACTTGCCGTTCCGTTGCTACTTTCGCTGCTAGTCACTCCAGCAATTGCAAACACTACCGATATTGACCGGAAAGTTGCCCAAGCATCAGAAGCCTTAAGTCAAGCATCCAAAGCGGTACTAGCCGCTGCCGCATCCCTTAAGGAAGTGCAAGCCAAATTACCTGGGGCTCGGCAAGCGCTGGCAACAGCAAACGCGGTAGAGGTGCAGGCAACCGCAACTTACAAGTCAGCCGCAGCGCAACTTGTAGTAGCAAAGGCAGATTACGTCGCGATCCGAATAAAAGTGACAAGTAAAGAAGCCGAAATTAGTCAGCTGCAAATCAAAGTAGATCAATTTGCCCGCTCGGTTTACCAGCAAGGTCCAACGTCACAATGGGAGATAATTCTTCAATCTGAATCTCCATCGGATTTAACTATCCGGTTACAAAACATTAAGGCAGTCTCAGCATCAACTGACCTGAGTTTGGATGAATTGGTAATTGCCAAAGATCAGCTTGCAATCGATGCCGCTGAAGCCGAAGCGGTGCGACTAGAGATGCAACGTATTGCTGATATTGCTTCCCAGGCTCTCATCGATGCAAAAGCTGCTGCCGACCGCGCAGCAGCAGCAAAAGCGGAAGTCGACAGACTTGTTAAGCAAGAAGCCGCTGACCTAAAAGTTGCTGAGGATGACAAAAGGCGAGTGCAAGCGGAATACAACGAATTGCGCGCCGAACAAATTCGAATCTCCGGTTTATCCAAAAAAGCGGGAACGCAAGGACCAGTAGATCCACAGGCAACAGGACCGTTGTCGTGGCCGCTTTCAGGTTACGCAGCTGGCGGTGGAGTTGGTTGGCGCGTACACCCAATTTACAGATACCGTTCCTGCCACACCGGAATTGACTCTGGGGCACCTGGTGGGACGCCAATTCGGGCGGCTGCATCTGGGGTAGTGCTCAGCACGTCTTATAGCCGAGCATATGGAAACTTAACTTTGATTGATCACGGCGGCGGTGTTGTGACCATGTATGCGCATCAATCGAGTTTTGCCGTTTCCCGGGGTCAAGGTGTATCCAACCAGGAAGTTATTGGATACGTTGGCTCAACTGGATTTTCAACGGGCAACCATTTGCACTTTGAAGTGCACCTAAACGGTGTACCGTACAATCCAATGGGATGGTTCGGCGCGGCTAAAACCGTAGTTCCTTGTTGGGGATAATTCGTTAGGGATGAGTTAAGTGGCTAAAGAGCGCGGTCGCAAAGTCATCGCGCAAAATCGCAAAGCCCGCCATGACTTCACTATCGAAGATGTTTTTGAAGCCGGAATGGTTTTGGTTGGAACTGAAGTAAAGTCCCTTCGAGCTGGTAGGGCGAGTCTGGTTGATGGCTACGCACTTCTGGAAAATGGCGAGATTTGGTTACGTGGGGTAAACATTCCTGAGTACAACCCTGGTTCTTGGACAAATCATGCTCCAACCCGAGCGCGAAAGCTGCTGCTAAATCGTCATGAAATTAACAAGATCGAGCACAAGCTGAAGGAAAGTGGCCTGACTTTAGTACCGCTGAGCATGTATTTCAATGATGGAAAAGCCAAGATCGAAATCGCGATTGCCCGCGGACGCAAGAATTACGATAAGCGTCAGGCTATTGCAGAAAAAGACGCCAAGCGTGAGGTGCAACGAGCAACGGGGCGTCGCGATAAGGGTATGGACTAATTCGCGAAGGCGGATTAGTCCTGATAAGAAAGACGAAATTCGCGAAGGC
>ERZ888423.3118-NODE-3118-length-11285-cov-11.072217_pt1 | contig 11285 bp, 1 predicted proteins | sample MGYA00520523_ERZ888423 | MGnify/ENA primary metagenome ERZ888423 (study PRJEB32303, sample SAMEA104408611) | aquatic metagenome | biome: Brackish water; feature: Pelagic; material: water | place: Baltic Sea | collected 2014-06-08T10:24:00 | depth 30,27 m ...
GCCACCTGCTTCATCACCTCGTTCTCGAACTTCTCGGTGCCGGCGTAGAAGATGTCATCGACCCAGACCAGCATGATCCCCTGCAGCTTATCCTGGGACCTGTAGAAGAAGAAGCAGTGGTCGAGCTTGGCCTTCTTGCACCCGAGCCTCACCAGCACCTCCTCCACTTTGAAATACCACTTGCGGCCGGAGTCGTTCATGCCGTAGACAGCCTTCACCAGCCTCCAGACGAACCCCGGCCTCCTCCTCTCCAGCGGCGGCACCATGTAGACCTCCCTGTCCAGCCTCTCCCCCTGCAGGTAGGCGCTCTTCACGTCCCCGCTCTTGATCTTCCAGCCCCAAGTAGCCGCCACCGTCAACAGCATGTGCAGCGTCTCCTTGCTCCCCGTGGGCGAGTCCGCCTGCACCTTCACCTTCTCCTCAAACCCTCTGGCCACAAGCCTGGCCTTCACCTTCTTTTCCTTCTCTGTGGACTTGTCCGTCAGGACCCACCTGCTCGATAGTGCCTCCTGCCCCTTGTCCTGCACCTCCTCATATACACCAAACTCGTCAAACGCTGCTAATTCTCTCTTCTTAGCAGCGACGCACTCCTCCCTTCCGTGCTCCTTGATTGGGATGAGCGTCACGTTCACCTCCTCCTCCTGCTCCTCCACCACGGCCTCCTGCACGTTGAACCTCCACTCCGACTTGTCCAGATCAACACCCTCAGCTCCCTCAGCTTCAGTCCTCACATTGAAATAGTTTGGGTTGACTCTGCTGCTCGCTTTGCAGCCTCTCCCGATAACAGTCACCTCCCTCCAGTCTTCACCTTCCTTGAACTGAATAACATCCCCTGCCTTTGGATACTTAACCCGCCCCCTCACAGCTGGCTCAGCCCCAAGCTGCCTCACCCCCGCCTCGTGTCGCTGCTCCCCCAGCCCGGCCTCTCGCCGCGGCTCCACCTCGTCGTGGCGCGGCTCCCCGGGCTCCACCTCGTGGCGCAGCTCCCCGGGCTCCGCCTCGATGCCCTGCTCCCCCGCCTGCCCCTCAGGCCGCGGCTCCTCGTAGTTCGGCTCCTCACCTCCTCCCCCAGGGCGAGGCACCAGCCTCCCATATACATCAGGCTCACGTACCTCTTGGCCCTGCTCCCCGTCTGGAGTCTTCAGCACCTCCTCCCTCTGTAGAATTGGCTCAGCACCACCCATCTGCTCCTCGGCCTCCCCCGTGTGCACCATCCTGCAGGCCGCCACCCTCACCAGCTCCCCCTGGTGAACTAGGAAGTGCAGCGCCCCCCTATTGCCGATCACAGTGGCCGGGCCCCGCCACTGGGTCCTGTCACTGTCCCTCTTGTAGTACACCTCCTCCCCCGCCAGGTAGCGGCGCTCCACTGCCCTCACCTTGTGCCTCAGGGCGCGGCGGATCTTCTCGTCACACTGCGCCGCCATGAACTCCTTCCTCGCCCCGTACATGGCATTGATGTGCGCGGCCACGGACTGGCTGGTCGTCACCCCCTCCAGGGCCGGCAGCTTGTCCGTCACTAGGTTGGGAAGGGTCGGCTGCTTGCCGAACACGAGCTGGAAGCTGGAGTAGCCGCCATGCATCGGGTAGCCGTTCTTCGCCGTGACAGCCCAGGCCAGGGCGATGACTGGGTCCATGCTCGGGTTATCCTTCATCACCTTCCCGTAGCAGCGGTCCACGACCGCGTGATTGCGTTCGTTGAGCCCGTTCATCCAGGCGGCATACCCAGCGCCCGTCTCCACCTTCATCCCCAGGGCCTCGCCGGCCTGCCGCATGGTGTCGTTGTTGAACTCGCCGCCGACGTCGGACCAGAGCCTGGCGGGCCGCCCATAGACAGACACCCAGTGGAGCATGAGGTTGTGCACCACTGTGGCCGGCTTCTTGTCCTTAATGAACACCCCCACGGTCTGCCTTGTGAAGCCGTCGATCATGTAGAGGATGAACTTGAACTGCTGGACCTTGGCGTCCTTGAGGTCGACGGTGAGTACCTCATTGAACTCGCAGGCCGGGGGCAGGCTTACTACTGGCCGGGGGGGCGTAGTAGTGAATCTTTTACAGATCTGACACTTGTCATTGATCTCGGCCACCATCGTCCTCGTCATCTTATCGTCACAGTTCACGTTCTTCAGTAGCTTCACCATCGTCTCCTTCCTCGGGTGTCCCAGCTGTCTGTGGAGCTTGACCAGCACGACCTTCTTCTCCTCGTCGTTCTCCGGCAGGGACACCAGACTGTACTCAGTCTCTTCCTTCTGTGGACGTATAGACAAGGAGTGGTGTCCAGCCGATGTGGTGTCGAGCTCGGTCCAGCTGCCGAGGATCCTCGCCCTGTCCTCCGGCAGGTCGAGCAGCACCCTGGCCTTCATCATGCTCGGCTTGCTCCAGAGCAGAGGGATGGGGCTCCTCACCACATGACTACTGATCCTCACCCTCTTTCCTGCCAGGTTGGCTGGGAATGTTACTTTTCTCAGTGCTGTTAGCACCTCACCTCCTCCGAACCTGAACCTCTTCTCGCCGCCGTCCTCCACCCTCACCTCGTTCTTGTCCTCCTCGTCCAGGTTGTCGTAGTAGTCCAGCCACCAGGACTCACCGCACACGTTCCTGGTGCAGCCGCTATCCAGCAGCATCCTACCCAGGGTCTCACTGCCCAGGCTGCTGATCTTCTCCTTGTTGCTACCCGTGAACAGGATGACGTCATCTTCTTCCTTGGGCATCCTGTTCTTGGCCATGGTGTAGAAGCTCTCCTCCTCTTCGGCGTCCTCCTCCACCATGAACACCTTGCCCTTCATCTTCTCCCAGCTGTGAGGGCACTCGCCCATCAGGTGCCGGTAGGAGCCGCACGCCCGGCACAGCAGGCGCTCACCGTCATGGCCTGTGGGGTTCAGTGGCCTCTTCTGCACCTCCTTCTCCTTCATTCCGCCCTTGCCCTCTCCCTTGCCACTGTTCCAGCCGCCGGCGCTGCCGCTGGAGCCAGCGCCTCTCCCTCCGCTCCAGGCACCGCCTCCACTGCCACCAGATCCCCCGCTTCTACTCCACGCCCCGCCTGCTCCACTGCTTCCTCCGCCTCCCCGTCCTCCAGGACCTCGATAGAAGCCGCGAGCAGCGAGCAGCGCCTCCTCCTCTTCTGTGAAGTACTCCGCCTCGAGCTTGATGCCCTTCTCGTCCATCCCGCCGCCGTCCACGCCCGCCATGTACTTGTTGAGACCTAGCTTGGCCTTCTCGTACACGTCGTCCTTCTTCTCGAAGTCTATCTCTACCAAGACCAGGTTCCTCTGAGAGTCAGAGAGTCCCCCATCGTGGATCAGTTTCAGGCCCAGAATAGTTTGGCTCATCTCCATTCCTTTCTTCTTGGCGGCGTTCGCAGTCTTGTCAAATCTTGTGATGAACTCCATTATTTTCTCGTTGTTACCCCTCTTCATGTTGACGAAGAAGTCGAGGAACACCTTGAGGACTTGGTTCTGCTCGGCGGGCTTGAAAGCCTTGGCCATCACCGCGAGGAACTTGGTCACACCCGTCTCGGTCTTGAGGTCATCTTTGATCTCGTTATAGATCTTTGCCTTGATGTCGCTAGCGTGGTCATCTGGCAGTGTCAACCACAGCACCGACGCCTGCTTGGTCTTGTCGATACCGCACACCTCCGCCCACACCTCCACTTGGCTCTCATACATCTCGTAGTTGTCCGCCTTGAACATCGGCACCGGAATCCTGCTGTTGTTGCTGGCCATCTTGACCCCCTTGGCCCTCCTTGGCCTCTCTTAGTTAAGTCCTCTTCACTTGTCCTCTTGACACGTCTCCTTCTTCCTCTAACACTGTGACCTCTATCCCTTGCAAACCCTCACACTCACTTGGAAAGCTCTGCTAGCAATTGTTCAAGGGGTTCTGCAAGGATAGAGGTCAACAGTACCTCTGGAACATGGATCCATAGAACATACATCAAGAGTAGCAATATTACAATAGGGATCACTGACACTTATCCCATCCTCTCCTCCTCTGTGGCTTCCTTCTTCCCTTACACCATTCTCTTGTCCTCCTTGTTGGGCAGCCTCCCCTCCTGGATGGCCTTCATCAGCTTGTCGGCGTTGACTCCTCTCTTAGTTAGAGAGTCCGCCAGCATGTCTTCTGCCTTCACCCACCTGACCTCTAGCTTGTCCTCCTTGATGCACTCCTGCACCTGGGCTATGTCCAGCCTCAGTCTCTTGTCCTCCACGAACTTGGTGCTGTACACAGCCTGGAACAGGTTGTTGCTGTCTACATAACTGGTGATAGCGAACTCCTGCTCCTTCTTGCCCATGATCTCGGCCAGGATGGCCCGCAGGTACAGGGCGTGTGACACAGCCTCCTGCAGACTGAGGGCCTCAGCTGCCAGTGTGCTGCCTATTACTCTCTTCAGTTTATTACTTGACCAGGCCAGCGGAGCCGCCTCCTGCTCCTCCTCATTGGTCAGGAAGACGATGTGTCCACCTCCAGAGCTTATTTGATCTGGCAGGTTTCGGAAAGCTGCATCACTGTATGTCACAATCTTCATCTTGCCAACGATCCCCCTGTACAGCATCTTGGAGGGCGTGGCCAGCAGCCTGACGATCGCCTTGTTCGCCTTCTTGAGGTCCTCCAGCTGAGCAGATTTGATCTTGGAGCTGAGCTCGACCACGGTGAAGCTCATGTCGGGCCGGGACTGTGTCGCCGCCCAGCCGATCTGTCCTGTCAGACGTCTCAGCAGCTGGATCTCTTCTTTGTCCAGGAACCTCTGAGCATCACCTGGCTTCAGAGCAGCTGGAGCGAGTTTATCCTCGATGTAGTTGGTCTGGTCCAGCGTGATCCCCTCCTCAGTCGTCTTGATTGACAGGCCGATGTAGATGAAGGTCTCCTCCTCAGTATGACCTATGAGGAACTTCTGTGCCACCTTCTTCATCACCTCGTTCTCGAACTTGGCCGTGCCGGCGTAGAAGATATCGTCCACCCAGATCAACATGATCCCCTGCAGACTCTCATCAGGTCTGTATAGGAAGAGGCAGTGGTCTAGCCTGGCCTTCTTGCACCCGAAACTCTTCAGCACCTCCTCCACCTTGAAGTACCACTTCCGCCCAGAGTCGTTCATCCCGTAGACCGCCTTGACCAGCCTCCAGATCACGCCCGGCTTCTTCTTCTCAACGGGGGGCACCATGTAGACCTCCCTGTCCAGCTTCTCCCCCTGCAGGTAGGCACTCTTGACGTCTCCGCTCTTAATCCTCCAACCCTGGGTCGCCGCCACCGTCAGTAACATGTGCAATGTCTCCCTGCTCCCTGTGGGCGAGTCTACCTGCACCTTCACCTTCTCCTCGAACCCCCTGACCACGAGCCTGGCCTTGATCTTCTTCTCCTCCTTGGTCGACTTGTCAGTGAGGACCCACCTGCTTGACAATGCCTCCTGCCCCCTGTCCTGCACCTCCTCATAAACGTTGAACTCGTCAAACGCCGCCAGCTCCTTGTTCTTAGCGATGATACACTCCTCCCTCCCATGCTCTTTGACAGGAATCAGTGTGAAGTTCACCTCCTCCTCCTGCTCCTGCTCAACCGCCTCCTGTACATTGAACCTCCACTCTGTTCTGTCCAGGTCGACACCCTCAGCTCTAGCTCCCTCCTCCTCCCTTCTAATGTTGAAATAGTTGGGGTTTGTCCTGCTGCTCGCCTTGCATCCTCTCCCTATTACAGTCACCCCTCGCCAGTCCTCACCCTCCTTGAACTGGATCCTGTCTCCTGCCCTCGGGAACTTAACACGCCCCCTAGCCCCAGGCTCAGCCCCAGGCTCAGCCTGCCCCTCAACCTCGCCTCGCCCATCCCCGGCCTCATCGACTCTGACTTGCTCCGCTCCGCCCTCAGCTTCGCCTTGTACCTCACCCTCACCTGGCCCCAGTCCATCATGCTCGTGCTGCTCCAGGTGCTGCTCCGGATGCTGCTCATGTTGCTCCTGCTCGTGCTCATATTGCTCTTGCTCCTGCTCTTCAGTACCTCGCCGAGTCTCGAGTCTTGCCACAGCCTCGTCAGCACCTCGCCGAGTCTCCACATCCTGCTCAGGTGGGATCTTCTTTACCTCCTCCTCCAGGGTCTTCTTCCCCTCCACCTCCAGGTTGGTCTTGGCGCCCATCTGCTCCTCAGCCTCCCCCGTGTGCACCATCCTGCAGGCCGCCACCCGGACCAGCTCCCCCTGGTGCACCAGGAAGTGCAGCGCTCCCCTGTTGCCTATCACCGTGGCCGGCCCCCGCCACTGGGTCCTGTCGCTGTCCCTCTTGTAGTACACCTCCTCCCCTGACAGGTACCGCCGCTCCACCGCCCTCACCTTGTGCCTCAGGGCGCGGCGGATCTTCTCGTCACACTGCGCCGCCATGAACTCCTTCCTCGCCCCGTACATGGCGTTGATGTGGGCGGCGACGGACTGGCTGGTGGTCACACCCTCCAGGGCCGGCAGCTTGTCCGTCACGAGGTTGGGGAGGGTCGGCTGCTTGCCGAACACCAGCTGGAAGCTGGAGTATCCTCCGTGCATTGGGTAACCGTTCTTGGCCGTTACTGCCCAGGCGAGAGCGATGACGGGATCCATTCTCGGGTTCTCTTTCATCACCTTCCCGTAGCAGCGGTCCACGACCGCGTGATTACGCTCGTTGAGCCCGTTCATCCAGGCGGCGTACCCGGCACCTGTCTCCACCTTCATCCCCAAGGCCTCGCCGGCCTGCCGCATGGTGTCGTTGTTGAACTCGCCGCCGACGTCGGACCAGAGCCTGGCGGGCCGCCCATAGACAGACACCCAGTGGAGCATGAGGTTGTGCACCACTGTGGCCGGCTTCTTGTCCTTAATGAACACCCCCACGGTCTGCCTTGTGAAGCCGTCGATCATGTAGAGGATGAACTTGAACTGCTGGACCTTGGCGTCCTTGAGGTCGACGGTGAGTACCTCATTGAACTCGCAGGCCGGGGGCAGGCTTACTACTGGCCGGGGGGGCGTAGTAGTGAATCTTTTACAGATCTGACACTTGTCATTGATCTCGGCCACCATCGTCCTCGTCATCTTATCGTCACAGTTCACGTTCTTCAGTAGCTTCACCATCGTCTCCTTCCTCGGGTGTCCCAGCTGTCTGTGGAGCTTGACCAGCACGACCTTCTTCTCCTCGTCGTTCTCCGGCAGGGACACCAGACTGTACTCAGTCTCTTCCTTCTGTGGACGTATAGACAAGGAGTGGTGTCCAGCCGATGTGGTGTCGAGCTCGGTCCAGCTGCCGAGGATCCTCGCCCTGTCCTCCGGCAGGTCGAGCAGCACCCTGGCCTTCATCATGCTCGGCTTGCTCCAGAGCAGAGGGATGGGGCTCCTCACCACATGACTACTGATCCTCACCCTCTTTCCTGCCAGGTTGGCTGGGAATGTTACTTTTCTCAGTGCTGTTAGCACCTCACCTCCTCCGAACCTGAACCTCTTCTCGCCGCCGTCCTCCACCCTCACCTCGTTCTTGTCCTCCTCGTCCAGGTTGTCGTAGTAGTCCAGCCACCAGGACTCACCGCACACGTTCCTGGTGCAGCCGCTATCCAGCAGCATCCTACCCAGGGTCTCACTGCCCAGGCTGCTGATCTTCTCCTTGTTGCTACCCGTGAACAGGATGACGTCATCTTCTTCCTTGGGCATCCTGTTCTTGGCCATGGTGTAGAAGCTCTCCTCCTCTTCGGCGTCCTCCTCCACCATGAACACCTTGCCCTTCATCTTCTCCCAGCTGTGAGGGCACTCGCCCATCAGGTGCCGGTAGGAGCCGCACGCCCGGCACAGCAGGCGCTCACCGTCATGGCCTGTGGGGTTCAGTGGCCTCTTCTGCACCTCCTTCTCCTTCATTCCGCCCTTGCCCTCTCCCTTGCCACTGTTCCAGCCGCCGGCGCTGCCGCTGGAGCCAGCGCCTCTCCCTCCGCTCCAGGCACCGCCTCCACTGCCACCAGATCCCCCGCTTCTACTCCACGCCCCGCCTGCTCCACTGCTTCCTCCGCCTCCCCGTCCTCCAGGACCTCGATAGAAGCCGCGAGCAGCGAGCAGCGCCTCCTCCTCTTCTGTGAAGTACTCCGCCTCGAGCTTGATGCCCTTCTCGTCCATCCCGCCGCCGTCCACGCCCGCCATGTACTTGTTGAGACCTAGCTTGGCCTTCTCGTACACGTCGTCCTTCTTCTCGAAGTCTATCTCTACCAAGACCAGGTTCCTCTGAGAGTCAGAGAGTCCCCCATCGTGGATCAGTTTCAGGCCCAGAATAGTTTGGCTCATCTCCATTCCTTTCTTCTTGGCGGCGTTCGCAGTCTTGTCAAATCTTGTGATGAACTCCATTATTTTCTCGTTGTTACCCCTCTTCATGTTGACGAAGAAGTCGAGGAACACCTTGAGGACTTGGTTCTGCTCGGCGGGCTTGAAAGCCTTGGCCATCACCGCGAGGAACTTGGTCACACCCGTCTCGGTCTTGAGGTCATCTTTGATCTCGTTATAGATCTTTGCCTTGATGTCGCTAGCGTGGTCATCTGGCAGTGTCAACCACAGCACCGACGCCTGCTTGGTCTTGTCGATACCGCACACCTCCGCCCACACCTCCACTTGGCTCTCATACATCTCGTAGTTGTCCGCCTTGAACATCGGCACCGGAATCCTGCTGTTGTTGCTGGCCATCTTGACCCCCTTGGCCCTCCTTGGCCTCTCTTAGTTAAGTCCTCTTCACTTGTCCTCTTGACACGTCTCCTTCTTCCTCTAACACTGTGACCTCTATCCCTTGCAAACCCTCACACTCACTTGGAAAGCTCTGCTAGCAATTGTTCAAGGGGTTCTGCAAGGATAGAGGTCAACAGTACCTCTGGAACATGGATCCATAGAACATACATCAAGAGTAGCAATATTACAATAGGGATCACTGACACTTATCCCATCCTCTCCTCCTCTGTGGCTTCCTTCTTCCCTTACACCATTCTCTTGTCCTCCTTGTTGGGCAGCCTCCCCTCCTGGATGGCCTTCATCAGCTTGTCGGCGTTGACTCCTCTCTTAGTTAGAGAGTCCGCCAGCATGTCTTCTGCCTTCACCCACCTGACCTCTAGCTTGTCCTCCTTGATGCACTCCTGCACCTGGGCTATGTCCAGCCTCAGTCTCTTGTCCTCCACGAACTTGGTGCTGTACACAGCCTGGAACAGGTTGTTGCTGTCTACATAACTGGTGATAGCGAACTCCTGCTCCTTCTTGCCCATGATCTCGGCCAGGATGGCCCGCAGGTACAGGGCGTGTGACACAGCCTCCTGCAGACTGAGGGCCTCAGCTGCCAGTGTGCTGCCTATTACTCTCTTCAGTTTATTACTTGACCAGGCCAGCGGAGCCGCCTCCTGCTCCTCCTCATTGGTCAGGAAGACGATGTGTCCACCTCCAGAGCTTATTTGATCTGGCAGGTTTCGGAAAGCTGCATCACTGTATGTCACAATCTTCATCTTGCCAACGATCCCCCTGTACAGCATCTTGGAGGGCGTGGCCAGCAGCCTGACGATCGCCTTGTTCGCCTTCTTGAGGTCCTCCAGCTGAGCAGATTTGATCTTGGAGCTGAGCTCGACCACGGTGAAGCTCATGTCGGGCCGGGACTGTGTCGCCGCCCAGCCGATCTGTCCTGTCAGACGTCTCAGCAGCTGGATCTCTTCTTTGTCCAGGAACCTCTGAGCATCACCTGGCTTCAGAGCAGCTGGAGCGAGTTTATCCTCGATGTAGTTGGTCTGGTCCAGCGTGATCCCCTCCTCAGTCGTCTTGATTGACAGGCCGATGTAGATGAAGGTCTCCTCCTCAGTATGACCTATGAGGAACTTCTGTGCCACCTTCTTCATCACCTCGTTCTCGAACTTGGCCGTGCCGGCGTAGAAGATATCGTCCACCCAGATCAACATGATCCCCTGCAGACTCTCATCAGGTCTGTATAGGAAGAGGCAGTGGTCTAGCCTGGCCTTCTTGCACCCGAAACTCTTCAGCACCTCCTCCACCTTGAAGTACCACTTCCGCCCAGAGTCGTTCATCCCGTAGACCGCCTTGACCAGCCTCCAGATCACGCCCGGCTTCTTCTTCTCAACGGGGGGCACCATGTAGACCTCCCTGTCCAGCTTCTCCCCCTGCAGGTAGGCACTCTTGACGTCTCCGCTCTTAATCCTCCAACCCTGGGTCGCCGCCACCGTCAGTAACATGTGCAATGTCTCCCTGCTCCCTGTGGGCGAGTCTACCTGCACCTTCACCTTCTCCTCGAACCCCCTGACCACGAGCCTGGCCTTGATCTTCTTCTCCTCCTTGGTCGACTTGTCAGTGAGGACCCACCTGCTTGACAATGCCTCCTGCCCCCTGTCCTGCACCTCCTCATAAACGTTGAACTCGTCAAACGCCGCCAGCTCCTTGTTCTTAGCGATGATACACTCCTCCCTCCCATGCTCTTTGACAGGAATCAGTGTGAAGTTCACCTCCTCCTCCTGCTCCTGCTCAACCGCCTCCTGTACATTGAACCTCCACTCTGTTCTGTCCAGGTCGACACCCTCAGCTCTAGCTCCCTCCTCCTCCCTTCTAATGTTGAAATAGTTGGGGTTTGTCCTGCTGCTCGCCTTGCATCCTCTCCCTATTACAGTCACCCCTCGCCAGTCCTCACCCTCCTTGAACTGGATCCTGTCTCCTGCCCTCGGGAACTTAACACGCCCCCTAGCCCCAGGCTCAGCCCCAGGCTCAGCCTGCCCCTCAACCTCGCCTCGCCCATCCCCGGCCTCATCGACTCTGACTTGCTCCGCTCCGCCCTCAGCTTCGCCTTGTACCTCACCCTCACCTGGCCCCAGTCCATCATGCTCGTGCTGCTCCAGGTGCTGCTCCGGATGCTGCTCATGTTGCTCCTGCTCGTGCTCATATTGCTCTTGCTCCTGCTCTTCAGTACCTCGCCGAGTCTCGAGTCTTGCCACAGCCTCGTCAGCACCTCGCCGAGTCTCCACATCCTGCTCAGGTGGGATCTTCTTTACCTCCTCCTCCAGGGTCTTCTTCCCCTCCACCTCCAGGTTGGTCTTGGCGCCCATCTGCTCCTCAGCCTCCCCCGTGTGCACCATCCTGCAGGCCGCCACCCGGACCAGCTCCCCCTGGTGCACCAGGAAGTGCAGCGCTCCCCTGTTGCCTATCACCGTGGCCGGCCCCCGCCACTGGGTCCTGTCGCTGTCCCTCTTGTAGTACACCTCCTCCCCTGACAGGTACCGCCGCTCCACCGCCCTCACCTTGTGCCTCAGGGCGCGGCGGATCTTCTCGTCACACTGCGCCGCCA
>ERZ888423.3121-NODE-3121-length-11280-cov-5.988241_pt1 | contig 11280 bp, 9 predicted proteins | sample MGYA00520523_ERZ888423 | MGnify/ENA primary metagenome ERZ888423 (study PRJEB32303, sample SAMEA104408611) | aquatic metagenome | biome: Brackish water; feature: Pelagic; material: water | place: Baltic Sea | collected 2014-06-08T10:24:00 | depth 30,27 m ...
AAGCAAATAAACTGTAGCTTAAACTAAAACATAATCAGTTTCAGTTTAAATCTACAGTTTATTAAGCCGTAATAGATAGATAAAAGCTATTGTAATAAAGTAACTGTAATAAAGTATATGTATTAAAGTAAAAGTATCAAAGGTACTAAACTCGAATATAAAAGTTCCCGCTTTGAGGATGCATCAATTCAGACACAAAAAAATTAGCGCGACACTGACTTAGCATTACAGGTACTAAACACTACACGAATTTGGCATGACAGGAGATTAGTAATACAAGAACCTAGCATGACAAACTTAGCTTCACATAGACTTAGCATTACCAACTATTAGGTTGCCAAGGCTTAGTATTGCAACAAATTAGTTTTGCAACAACTTACTAAAACAACTTAACTAGATAACAGTGCAACAACAATTAAGCCGTGGCAACCTTAGCTGAGTATTCTTTAACTAAACGGGCAACAGATTGTGAAAGTTGCGCACCTTGACTGGTCCAGTGGTGAACACGATCAAGTGCAATACGTAAACGCTCATCGCTTTCATTTGCAACGGGATTATAAAAACCCACGCGCTCGATGAAGCGACCATCACGACGGTTGCGTGAATCAGCAGCTACTAAGTTATAAAAAGGACGTCGTTTCGACCCGCCGCGGGCCATACGAATCACCACCATGGTAATTCCTTGAAAATGTTTAAAATAGCTTTAAATTTTAGCACGTTTTATGGGCGTCTGCGCAAGTAATGCAACAGGTGGCCATCTTGCTCTGTCTGGGCCACTAAAGGGTTACCAGTTTGGTTGCAAAATGCTTGAAAATCTCGTTTTGCGTTCTTATCAGTCGTCTTGACCAACAAAACTTGCCCAGCAGATAACGTGGACAATGCCTTCTTAGCTTTTAATATTGGCAGCGGGCACGCTAAACCTATAGCGTCAACGGTTGCATCAATATGGTCAGGTAAGGTAATTGTTGTCATGGTAATTGTTGTCATGGAACTTGCTGCTCAACCCATTGCGGCACCTTGGCTAAAGCTTGAGCTAACCCAGCAACCTCGGTGCCCCCCCCCATCGCCATATCGGGGCGCCCTCCCCCTTTGCCACCGACTTGCTTGGCAACAAACTCAACTAGTGCACCTGCTTTATATTGTTTCGTTAAATCACCACTGACTCCAGCTACCAAAGCAATTTTATCTTGCTCAACCGCAGCTAAAATCACGATACAAGACTTCAAACGATCTTTAAGCTGATCAACTAAAGATCGCAAAGATTTAGATTCAATCCCATCAACACGCACAGCTAAGAGCTTAAAGCCACCCGCCTCAACCAAGACAGCTTGGGCCGCCAAGGTTGCAGCAATATCAGTTGCCAGCTTTGCACGCGCATGCTCGAGTTGCTTTTCTAAGCCTTTATTATGATCTTGTAGGGCCACCACTCGATCATTCAATTCGGGTACAGGACAACGCATTAAAAGGGCCGCCTTAACAATTTGAGCATTGAGGTTTTGTACCCATTGAAGGGCCACTTCACCTGCAACCGCCTCAATACGACGTACACCCGAGGCCACACCCATTTCACTTATTATTTTAAATAAGCCAATATCACCCGTACGTCTCACATGCACACCGCCACAAAGCTCTCGAGAAAAACCGATATCTAGTACGCGAACATCATCACCATACTTTTCACCAAATAAAGCCGTGGCGCCACCTTTAATGGCTTCCTCAAAACTCATAACTTGTGATTGGGTTGCAACATTACTCAATACTTGTAAATTTACAATATTTTCAACACGCAAAATATCTTCAGCCGTTAAAGGCGCATCGTGCGCGAAGTCAAAACGGGTTTTTTCCGCATCGACCAAAGAACCTCGCTGCTGAACATGCGAACCTAATACCTCGCGCAGGGCTTTGTGCAATAAATGGGTTGCTGAGTGATGACGAATAATTTGGTTTCGTCGCGACTGATCAACCAAACACTCAATCGTATCACCAACTGAAATGCCCCCCTCACTCACAAAGCCTAAATGCCCCATGACACCATGTTGAATTTTCTGCGTATCGGTCACTGAAAAAACAAAATCTTTACCGCATAACAACCCAGAATCGCCAACCTGACCACCCGATTCAGCATAAAAAGGCGTGACATCAAGCACAACTGTAGCCAACTCATTTTGCTTAACGTGCTTCACTGAGGTGCCATCAACGTACAAAGCCAACACTTGAGCGTTACCTGTCAAACCCTCATAACCTGTAAAGGTTGTGGTCGGCCCATCGAACTGCAAACCACTGACCGCTTTAAATTTACCTGCTGCACGGGCTTGTTCTTTTTGGCGCGTCATCGAAACATCGAAACCTGCCAAATCAACCTCAATACCTTTCTCGCGACAAATATCTGCTGTTAAATCGACAGGAAAGCCATACGTGTCATACAGGTTAAATAGTGTTAGGCCATCAAGTGATTGGCCTTTATTAAGAGGCGCTAACGCTACGTCAAGAATTTTCATACCGTTTTCTAGGGTTTCACCAAAGCGGCCTTCTTCTTGCAACAACACTTGCGAAACCCTGTCTTGAGCCTCAGCCAATTCGGGGTAAGCTTGGCCCATTTCCGCAACTAAATCAGGCACTAATTTATAGAAAAAAGGTTGTGTCTGCCCTAATTTATAACCGTGGCGTAATGCGCGACGGATAATACGTCGCAACACATAACCTCGCCCTTCATTGCTTGGAATAACCCCATCTACAACCAAGAAACTGCACGCGCGAATATGATCGGCAATCACTTTAAGAGAGTGATTCGCCAAATCTAGTGTTTGTGTTTCACGACCCGCAGCTTTAATTAAACTAACAAACAAATCGATTTCATAATTTGAATGAACATGCTGCATAACCGCTGTAATACGCTCTAAACCCATACCCGTGTCGACACAAGGTTTAGGCAACGGGTGAAGAACGCCTTGAGCGTCACGCTCGTATTGCATAAACACCAAATTCCAGATTTCAATATAACGATCGCCATCTTCATCTGAAGAACCTGGTGGCCCCCCCCAAACATCTGCCCCGTGGTCATAAAAAATCTCTGTGCAGGGCCCGCATGGACCCGTGTCGGCCATTTGCCAGAAGTTATCTGAGGCGTAACGTGAGCCTTTGTTGTCACCTATACGAACAATGTGATCAGCTGGAACCCCAATTTCATCTAACCAAATGTTGTAGGCCTCGTCATCTTCTTGATAAACCGTAACCCACAATTTGTCTTTGGGTAATTTGTATACCGTTGTAAGCAATTCCCAAGCAAAACGAATGGCGTCGTGTTTAAAGTAGTCACCAAAGCTAAAGTTGCCCAACATTTCAAAAAATGTATGATGCCTAGCCGTATAACCAACATTTTCTAAATCATTATGTTTGCCCCCTGCCCGAACACTTCGTTGCGACGAGGTGGCGCGAGTGTACACTCGCTTTTCTTGACCGGTAAAGACGTCTTTAAACTGCACCATTCCAGAATTGGTAAACAGCAAAGTGGGGTCATTTCCAGGCACAAGGGAAGAAGAAGGTACGATTGCGTGCCCCTTCGAAGCAAAGTATTCAAGAAATTTCTGACGAATTTCAGCAGTTTTCATGGGGTTAGATTCTAGCCAAACGACAATATTTGATTATAAGGCTGTTCACAACCCCTATGGCGATGCACACACAAATCCATTTTTTACAGTTGCATGATGACGATCAATACGAGCTGAATGCGCTAAAACAGGCCGGAAGCCAGCATTGCAATGGCAATCACCAGGTTGCGGGGAAGTAGAGGGTCCAAAATCAAAAGGCGTTTTCGATTGTACAAACTGAAGAAACGCATTGAGCGGCTTTGTGTTTCGGCAAGTTTGATAAAACAACGGCTTGAGCTTGGCAAACAAACCATCACCTACAGCGTGCCATTGACCGTTTTCGCACACCAATAACCCACCTTTCGCACGACGAACAACTTGACCTGCGATCTGGCACGACGTGTCAGACGCTCGCACCGCATCAATGACCAATCCCCGCTTTAAATTTAAGTTACCTAGCAACGTAACTGGGCCCGACAGCGAAACCGCTCGAGACTCATTCAAACGTATAAAAGGCGGGGCACGCATCATGGCTCTGCTCATCACCACCACACTGCCCACCCTGATAGCCCCACCTGAATCAGGTGGGTTCGCACCTTGATATTGTGCCCCAAGCAGTTTGTTGGGTTGTCGAGGCCAGACGGCTAACCCTTGTCCCTTAAGTGCCCTCATCATCACGCTAGTCTGTGATTCAGTGGGGTATGTTGAGCCTAGCGCATGGGTGGGTTCAAGCATCATGAAGGCACTAATTGAACACTGATCGTTTGAGCATAGTGCTGACTCTCGCACCACACGCATTGAAAACGCGTATGGTAAAGGTGGCTGATTGGGGTAATGATACGCAAGATGCCCTGTTTTTTTTAATTCAAATAATGTTTGAGGTAATTGTATTTGCTCCAAATCGACTTTACCTTGATGCAAATGAATTTTATAACGCGCATCCAGCACAGCAAGATCCATTGCTTGCTTAATTCCTAAAAGCCATACGCTAGTGGCTTCAGCCGCGCTTTCCTGGGCTTGATGAACCCATAAGTTAGCCCCCCATACTGCAACGGCAGTTGTGATGGCCCAAGCAATTAAGACCTCAAATAAAGCGTAGCCTTGTGACGCATGTTTATGAGACATGCTGAAGTTAGCGAATGATAAATTTAAATGTATTGCGATCACCCCTTGCACATTGCGCATCCGCTAACAGTGGTTGGTAGTATCGAGGCGGTTCAACTGAGGTGTTTTTGACTTCAACCGCACCAGATTGACCTGACACAGTCACCACAGAAGCGACGCGTTGTAAAACTGATGCTAAAACCGGGCATGCGGCGTGATTAACGTGGTTAAGCACCAACTCAAAAGCTGAGCCATGTGGCCCGCTAGCCAGCGCTTGTGCAGTTAATTGAATCACGCCCTCACCGTTGCGACCGCTACCACCTAAACCATGACCAATGGTGGCTTTGGTCCCCTGCCCCGTGACCGCCACAATTGACGAGTCACGCAATGCATTGGCCAATACCGCATTGCTAAGGCCGGCATAAGGCGTAGCACCCAAGCCGATGGAAGACACTTTTAGCCTAGAAATAACCCGTTGTAGCTCGCCTGAAAGTTGAGGCACTTTGTTTTCAATCACATAACCCTGAATAGCAGGAATACCAATAATAGAAAGCAAAATCATGATTGCCGTCACAATTGAAACCTCAACTAAAGAAAAACCACCTTGGGTATTGCGCATCATCATTACAAATCCTTTTAAATTAAAAAGTTAAAAAACTAGAACGTTGAATAGTGCATCAGCAACGCCTGACGCAACTCTTCAATCACCAACACATGCCAGTAACCTACCCCCATCACCGTGATCAAGCTCAAAGATAAAAGCAACCAACGCCACCCCCAAGCGCTTGATTCAATATCAGTAGAAATCTTGGTACGAATGGTTTCGCACGTGAGCTGTAAACCTTGGTTCAACCCTCTAGCCTCAACTAAGTCAACGAATAGCCACCAAGCCTCTTGACCCATTAAGCCGGTATTCATCGCTTCGACAGGGTCAACACCAATATCCATTTGGTAAACCATTCGCTCTAGGTGACCTTGTAACCATGGGTTAGCGTCGTCATACTGCTGTAACAACACGTCACGCAATGACACCCCTCTTTGCACGCCAGCACTGAGCAGCATGGCAATGACACTTAAAAAATGTATGGATTGAACATCACGATATAAGCGCCATATACCCAGTGAATCGAGGCGGTAACGCCAAGGGTGATGAATTTGACCGAACGAATACCATACGCCTAATAAGATGGTGATAAAAAAACCGACGCCCAACCAACCAACACGTTGCAACAGATCAACCCAATCTTTTAGGGCAAGTGTGGCTGTACCAAAATATTCAATTGGCACAACAGAAAAGGCTTTTAATAAATGCGGTAGAGTGAACAGCGGAAAGACGCCCAAAACGATTACGGCCATGAGGCTGGCAAGCAAACCTGACACACTGATGCTTAAAAACGTACGTTTAGCACGTTGCATAACGTTAAGGTGAATCGATAAATGTTTAAAACATGTAGCCAACGCAACATGGCCCGACACTTGTGCCATTTGTACAATCAACCGTTCATGTCTGGGTACACTCCCACGCCATGTTTGGCTTAAATCGCCCCCCACTTGTGGATATTGCTCTATCCACCAGTGCGTCAATACGCCCCTAGCCCGCTTCAGTCCTTGTCGACGCGCATCTTTTTCGAATAAGTCTAATAAAGTTCGATGTGAAGGCGAAGTGGTTAATGCATCGGCTAAATATTCATAATATTGTGCACGCTTCGATTTAAATTGTAAGCCTGCGAACCAAACTCGCCATGGCAATGAAGGTTTGAGACTAATCATCAATACCCTCACCAAATCTTCTATCAATCTCTCTCGGGTCAATTTCACCCATTACGACCTTTTGTAAGCCTCTTTGGCGCACCCGTTGGTTAACCTGCATCACTTGGGTATCGCCATAAATTAATGATATTAATTGCGTCATGGATTCCGCTTCAATGGCTTGAGCAAACCCATTGAAGCGAAGCGGTTCAATAATTTCAGAGACGACGGTACGACCGGCATAACCTGCCCCAAATAAACCCTGCTGACTCAAACATTTTGTACAACCTGCCTGGTTTCGAAACCGAACATCATGCATACCAATGTGCTGTTTTTCGCACCATTTCAGCAACCACTTTGTGGCTGAAGCTCGATCTTGTGAAAAACCTAGGGCACACTGATGCAGTGGTTGCGCTAACCATTCTTTTGAATTGAGTCGACACCCTGCACATAACTTTGGCAATAAGGCTTGATAGACCAGTAACTTCAACATGCCAGGCATCGCTAAAACAGATCGCGGCACACCAATAAAATTTGAAGCCAATCGATTCAAAATCTGTAAAGCTGATGCAGCGTGAACCGTCGTGTATACATTAACGCCAGAAAGAAGTAAGTCAGCAAAAGCACGCCCACCTGCTTGGTCGCGTATTTCACCAATCAGCAAGTCTTGTACAGCACTTCGCTTAATGGCTTTCAACTTACGATCGAACGTGGTGTGATTCTCTTCATCCAGCGAACCGGCAACGCTACATTGCAAAGCATTTTCTATGACATATTCAACCGGGTCCTCGAGTGTAATGAGCTTTCGATCTGCAGGTAGCTCGCGCAATAATGCTGCTAAGGTGGTCGATTTGCCTGAACCGACCAAACCTGCAAACACCACTGCCCCACCATCAGATAGGCGACTTCGCCTCAGCGCTTGCGTTTGATCTTTAAAGTATCCCAACAACTCTAATGTAGGCAAATCGCTTAACGCTTTATTACCGAGCAAGCGCAAACAAACTGACGGCCCACTGTCGGTCGCAATAGAGGCCCAACGCAACAAAATAGTTTGCCCTGCAATCACTCTGGTGAGCCGACCCTGTTGTTCCCGATGGGGATCAAACACTGCACCATTTCCACCCTGCACACTCATCCAAATGACGCCTAACAGCTCAAGCATTACTTGCGCAGTCATATCTTGAAACTCGAGGGGCCGTACATACAAGCCTGTTACAGTAAAACGTACGCTTGATATTTTTTTGCTTGGGTTCACATTCAAATGCATATCACTTGCGTTGTGATTCAGACCCCACTTGACGAGATCATCTAAGATCGCAAATAGAACATGACGCGCTTGACTTGTATGTTGCAACGCATCGGTCTGACGTAGGTTTGGATGACGTAATTGACGATTCAAAGCACCTAAATACGAAGGGGTCACCACCACGATAGGCGGCTCAAACAATGGTAGACGATGTGTTTTTAATAACTGAACAGTTGCATGCGTTTGATCATCTTGGGCATGCTCTTGCAAAACCAATACTAAACATTGGCCTGAAACCAACCGAACTGGGCATAGGTGATCTGACATGCCCTGTGGCTCAATCGACAACAAATCAAACAACAATTTAATCGAGTCAACTGACTGATTTGCTAGCAACTCTTGCATACCAACTTTAGATAGCGTGACGCGGTGAACCGATAGGTGAGCTAATTCCGACGTGGGAATAGGTTGTGCAAGCCGATCAGATAAGTAAGGCCAGATCATGGCAACGCCCCTGTCAGACATAAATTATGCTTGACGCCTTGAAACGTTAAACCAACACATGGTGGATTAATTCTGATTAGTCTGGGCGTCACGCGCTTTGATACTGCATGCGCCTGAAGGGGTCGACGCACCCCCTGCTGGAACCTATATTGGTGCCCTTCAAAAATAATATCGGTGAGCAATTTTGTTCCCACACCATAAATAGCCAACACTTTGTTTTCGTTTTGCAGCGTTGAGGTTGGCCCAAACGGTCGAGATTGACTGAGACGATTTGATAGTTTCTTTTCAAATTCAACCATTTCACCCAAAGAAGAACCTTGATCAAAGGATAAAGGGTTAGATTCAACAACCTGAGCTTGCGCTTGACCAAACCCTAATACAGCAAGTGAGGTTGTCCATATTAAAAAGGAAGACTTAAGATGAAACAAAAATATCTCCGATAAGGTGAAGAACAAAATGACTATGAGTAAGGTCTAAAATAGATTGATCGACAATTTCTAACGATGCAGACTGCCAATGAATTTTTAAATTTAAAGTTGATAAAGCCTGTAACGATCGCAACGGACCACTCATACGAATTTGGCGTCGATATATCGGTCGTGCAGTATGAGTATGTGACAAGGGAATGGCTTGTGCAGCACCGAGTTGAACGTTTTGAAAAATTGCTTTGCGTTGCTGTAATGGGGTGAGCCAATCTTCTTGAAATGTAGGTTCAGACCAATCAATGGTGTGACTTGGGAATTTAACTTGACGAACCAAACTGACTTGATCAAGTGAGTCTGGCAAAAGCTTCCAGCCTGCTGGTGTTGCCCTTGATAGTTGGCCATTATTTGCATGCGCTTGGTCACGTTGATATAGTGCTTGACATGTGAAGTTGTCAGTCGAACGTTCGCACTCAACCCGCTTAAGTGCCCAGCCTGATGGGTCTAGCGGCAGAGCATGCCAAAGCTTTACCATGCCAAGTAGGGACGCATAGCTGTGATGCTGATAGAGCATAGAGACTTGATAGCTATCGTTTAAATGCGCTGAAGCTTGTTGCGCACGATTGCGAGATAGTACTGAGTCACTCGACCATAAATAAGCGAATATGCACATGAATACAATTAAGCTCGACGTGCTTAAAAATACTACTTTTAGAAACGAACGACTTTTAATAGTGGACAGGTTCGGAACTGATAAAGTTTGCCTAAACAACCATGACAAAGCTGTTTTCATATCATGGTGTTCAACTGCTTCACTCGTAGCTTGTTTGCTTAATTGGTCAGAGGAACCGTCCAAAGCCGTAAGGTCTTCAACATGCACAATCGAAAATCGTTCTTTTAACTGAGTAATATGCTCATCAACTTGTAAGCGGTTGCTATACCAAACGTCTGTTTGACATAGAACCATGCCGTGATGCGCGGCGACTAACCACCAAGATTGATCTGATACCTGTAAAACTAAAACATGGGTATCTTGTTGTTTCTCATTCGCAAAGGCAAGAGCAGCTGAATATAGTTTTTCTTGGCGATTAGATTTAAGTATGGTGAATGTTCCCACACCCAAAACTGAACCGCTTCGATTCGTTGCCGTGCCCGAAGCGATGTAATGAGTCACTTTTTTTCGACGCTGGTCAAGCAATATATCTCGCTTTGTTTGTGCGCCAATTAAAGGAAACCAACGCATACCAAATACCCATGCACGATTTCGATGGTGATTGATTCTGCAAAGACGGTGAATGCCGGTTTGATCGCCCCACTTAACCGTTTCTTTAATGATTTGGTTTGACACCTTAACGGCCCTCTTCAATTTGTGCCGTCACCACGACAAGGGTTAAGCTTCGTAACTGCCCCACTTGATCGCTTCCCCCTGTTAAACGCGGTGCGTTAGGGGCAAGGCGTGACTGACTGTTTTGCTCTTCGTGCCGCTCAAAGCCTGCTATGAGTGTCGGCTCACCTGCACGCAAGGCCACTTGTTGTACGGTACCGTTTCCCTCAACTGTTATTTGCTGAACCTTCAGTTGGTTTTCACCTGACCCAAACGCCAATTGCCTCAGGGGTTGCGCCACCGTATTGTCATACGCCACTGAAAGTAAAATTTGTCCATCTTCTTGAACGTCAGGAACCAGAGTCAAAAATGCACCAACGGTCTCTTCTCGCTGGCGAACGGATACAGAAGGGGCTAAATTAGATGAAGACGATGAATCTTTTTGACCTGCGCTGGTTTGTATTTGATCAACATAGGTGAACGTTTTTCTAACGGCATGCGTAATCGGTCGCCTATTTAGGGTCACAACAGGTACGGTTGTGTGGCGCAAAATATCAGCGTGTTTTGATATGGCTTGAACGACAGCTTGTGCTTTATATGCCGAAGATCCTTGACTTTGCGTTGACAAATCAGCAGAGCCTGCTTCCGTTCGCAAACCACCAGTCATCGCAAGCTGTGCGACAGCCAAACTATTCGTTAAGGCTAATGACCAGTCAAAGCCATAATTAATATTCTCCTTTTGTATGACCGAAAACTCTTCAAACACCAACCTGACTCGTCTAGACATACTACGGTTTTCTCGGGCAATATATTTTTCAATTGCATCTAATGCATCGGGTGTGTCTGTCACCACAACGCTTGTTAATGCGCCAGGTTGTGCAGCAAGCACGCCCGCTTTTGTCATAAAAGCTTGCAACCGGTGTTGCAATGCTTCCAGCATTGGTTGTTGAATGGCTTTTAAACTAGTTTGTGATGAGCTTTCAAAGGTAGCCTTACTGCCACTGGCACCTTTGCCTAACTTAGCATCTGTTTTAGCCACTAAAGTCAATGCACGAATATCAAACACGCGAGTTTCAGTTCTGTAAAACTCAATCTCTCGTCCGGTATAACGCCAATACACATTTAGCTGAGCCGCAATTTGATCGAGTATGTCAACCAAAGGGCGCGAGCGGTTATCAAGATAAATTGATCGTTCAGTTTTAAAAGTCTGCCCCCCCATATCGGTGGCGAGTTTCGGTGAAAATAAATAGGCGGGTAAGCGTGCTTCAGCTCTGACACGCACAGGTATTGACGTGACATGTGAAATTCTTTTCGCCACATCAAGGATATCGTGTGATTTATGCT
>ERZ888423.3122-NODE-3122-length-11276-cov-5.166830_pt1 | contig 11276 bp, 13 predicted proteins | sample MGYA00520523_ERZ888423 | MGnify/ENA primary metagenome ERZ888423 (study PRJEB32303, sample SAMEA104408611) | aquatic metagenome | biome: Brackish water; feature: Pelagic; material: water | place: Baltic Sea | collected 2014-06-08T10:24:00 | depth 30,27 m ...
TATCAATCGTTAATACTTATGCGCGATGCTCAACTCAACCTTGGAGCCGTCGATGACTTGCTTTCCTGCATCTTGGAAATTCACCGTGATCCGTGTGCCAATGCGCGATTGCACCTGACCTATTCCCCAATCCGGCTGGGATACCAACCGCACGATCGTGCCCGGCTCTAGCACAGCGTTCAACCCCAACAGCGCCCCGCTCATATCTTACATCCCCGTGTTGAAAGCATAAAATGACCAAGACTACAGACATCAGCCACATTCTTGCGGCCCGCATTTGCCATGACATTGTCAGCCCATTGGGGGCAATTGGCAATGGGGTTGAGCTTTTGGAAATGACCGAAATGCGGGCGTCGCCCGAAATCGCGCTGCTGTCTGACAGCGTCGAAAGTCTTGTGGCGCGACTGCGGTTCTTTCGTGTGGCGTTTGGCACTGCCGCACTTGATCAGCGCATGGGCCGCCCCGAGGTGATATCGACGGCTGAATTGCCGCTGAAAGAGGCGCGGTTGCGCCTTGATTGGACCGTTCCATCAGATCTGCCACGAAATGAGGTTCGTCTGGCGTATCTGCTATTACTTTGCCTTGGGTCGACGCTGCCATTGGGGGGCGTCATCTCATTGGAACGGGGAGAAAAGCAGTGGCTGATCACCGCCACAGGTGGTCGAATAAAACCAGAACCAGACCTGTGGGATATGCTTGTGGGGGGCGGTGGTGGGCCAGATATTGGGCCAAACCAAATTCAGTTTCCACTTGCGCGCAACGTTATGACACAGATGCGCCGCAAGCTGTCAGCGCAATGGGGTGAGAACTCAATTAGCTTGCAGTATTAAGCAACCTGCCCGGCGGCCCATCCTGATGACCAGGCCCATTGAAAATTATATCCACCCAGCCAGCCGGTGACATCGACCACTTCACCAATAAAAAACAGCCCCCGATGCGCCCTGGCCGCAAGCGTCCGAGAGTCAAGCGCATCTGTATCTACGCCACCCAACGTCACTTCTGCGGTGCGGTACCCCTCACTGCCTGTGGGCGTAACGGGCCACGCCTGCACCAAAGCGCCCAGCTGGGTCAGTTTTGCATTTGATTGGTCAGCCAAGTTTCCCACCAAACCGCTTTGTTCTGCCAACAAGCGTGCAAGCTTTTCGGGCAAAAACTGCGCCAGCGCATTTTTCAAAGAGATCCGCCCTGCAGCAGATTTCTGCGCAATCAGCGCAGCGGCGATGTCTTGGCCCGCGGCCAGATTAATCACCAGACGATCACCTTCGCGCCAATAGCTTGAGATTTGCAACACCGATGGGCCCGACAGGCCACGATGCGTGAACAAAAGCCCCTCTTGAAAATGGGTTCGGCCAAGGCCAACCTGTGCAGCCACCGACAGCCCGGCCATTTCCTGCATCTGCACCAAGGCCGTGCCCCCAAAGGTCAGCGGCACCAACCCCGGCCGGGTTTCCACAAGCCCCAGCCCAAATTGCTGCGCCAAACGATAGCCCAAATCGCTTGCCCCCATCTTTGGGATCGATTTGCCACCACAAGCCACCACAAGGCTCTGGCTGGTAAAAACCCCAGCCGAGCTATCCACCACATAAGAACCCGCCGCTTGACGCACCGTGGCGATCTCAGTGCTGAGCCGCAGCGCCACCCCGGCCGCCGCCATATCCTGCGTCAGCATCGCCACGATCTCTTTGGCTGAGCCATCACAAAACAGCTGCCCCAGCGTCTTTTCATGCCAAGAAATCCCCGCACGATCGACGCGGGCAATAAAATCATGGGCGCTGTATCGACGCAGCGCTGACAAAGCGAACCTTGGGTTTTGTGACAGGAACCGTTCTGGCCGGATATTGAGATTGGTGAAATTGCACCGTCCCCCGCCTGAAATGCGGATCTTTTCCCCCGGGGCTGCGGCGTGATCCAGAACAACAACACGCCGCCCGCGGCGCGCAGCTTCAATGGCGCAAAACATGCCCGCCGCGCCTGCCCCCAGAATGATCACATCATAGCGTTCCATCACTCCGCCATACCTGCCAGATCACCCAAATGACAAGCCATTCGATTTGCGCCGATTTTGTCACGTTTTTGTCTTGCGGCTGACCAAGCCCTTGGGTAAACACCGCCGCAGTTGGGGCGTGGCCAAGTGGTAAGGCATCGGTTTTTGGTACCGTGTACCGTAGGTTCGAATCCTACCGCCCCAGCCAACTTATAAAAAATACGACAGATCAAACGCTTGCTTTGTGTATTGTCTGTCTACTGCCCATGTGCCGTCGACTGCGCGATCCCGATTTGGGGGCCACACATGGCAGCCCCCAAACACATTGTTTCGCATTAGGTTCCTGTGGGCGCGCCACCCACAAAGGCATTTCCATTGCGCCAGTCACAGGGGGCCTCTTGCATTTCAAGATGCAGCCGATCACCGTGATATGGATGGGCGCGGGCCAGATCTTCGTTGAAATTAATCCCCAGCCCAGGCGCCTCCGGCGCCGTGATGAACCCATCCGCCCATTTTAATGTGTGGCCAATCAGATCCAGATGAAACGCGCCGCCCGTTTGAATGGTTTCAGCCATCAAAATATTCGGGATCGAAACCGCCAGATGAATATTGGCCGCCCATTCCACCGGGCCTGCATAAAGATGCGGCGCCATTTCGGCGTTATAGCTTTCTGCCATAATGGCAATCTTCTTTGCCTCCCACAGCCCGCCAACGCGGCCCAAGGCGGGTTGCAATATCTTGGCACCGCCGCTGCGCAGCAGCGTGGCAAATTCTGCCTTGGTGGCAAAGCGCTCACCAGTTGCCAAGGGAATGCGCACCGCGCGGGCAACCTCGGCGAATTCCAAAATGTTATCGGGTGGAATAGGCTCTTCATACCAAAGGGGTGAATATGGCTCTAACGCTTGGCCCAGCCGGATCGCGCCGGGGGTGGAAAACTGGCCATGCGTCCCAAAGAGCAAATCAGCCCGGTCACCCACCGCCTCGCGGATACGGGCACAAAACGCAACAGAGCGCGTGATATCTGACATAGCAGGCATATGCCCGCCCCGGATGGTATAGGGGCCAGCCGGGTCAAATTTCACAGCCGTAAAGCCCAAATCAACCATCCGCGCGGCTTCTTGTGCCTGTAAATCAGGATCAATCCAGAACCGGTTGGCATCAACATCGGGCTCTGGGTAGAGGTAAGTGTAAGACCGCACCCGCGCGTTCATCCGCCCGCCCAACAGCGCCCACACCGGCCGGTTGCGGGCCTTGCCCAGAATATCCCAACAGGCAATTTCCAGCCCCGAAAACGCCCCAATCACCGTTGGATCAGGGCGCTGTGTAAACCCAGATGAATAGACGCGGCGATACATCAATTCGATATTTTCAGGCGATTCGCCCTGCATATGGCGGGCAAACACATCCTCAATCACGGCCTGCATGGCTTTGGGGCCCACCGTCGAGACATAGCATTCGCCGTATCCCACGATCCCATCGTCGGTCGTCAGTTTGACAAATGTCCAATAGCGCCCCCCCCAACCGGGGGCTGGGGGCGCCACGCAGAAAATTTCAAGATCCTTTAGTTTCACAGCACACCCTTTCTTGACACGCAGATGGCCCCTGCCCCGCATGCGGCCCATCGATGGGGGAACAGACATGCGGCTGGCCCCCAGCATGCCCAATGCGGCGCAAAAAGCCAGAGATCTGTTCAGAAAATTCAATCGGAGATTCTAGGGGCGGCACATGGCCCACGCGACGCAACACTGTAAAATCGGCCCCCTTGATCAGCGCCGTGGTTTCTTGTGCCAAATCAGGGGGCACCAGCCTGTCTTCGCTGCCAACGATCCCCAAAGTGGGCAGTGTCAACGTGGCGGTGCTGGCATAAAAATCGCTGCCTGAAATTGCCGCCATAGTTGCCAAATAACTGACCAAGGGGGTCGCACAAAACATGGCACGCAGATCGGCAGCAGCCGAACTTTGCGCAAAGCGGCGCGCGCAGATCCGCGCCAACCAAGCCTCAACGACCCCGTCCATGCCACCGGCCTGAACCGCCGCCATTTCACGCGCCCAAACAGCCGGGGTGGCCCATTTACTGGGTGTGCCCACCAACACCAGCCCCCGCACCAGATCAAACCGTTTGACCGCAAGCGCCTGTGCCAACATGCCGCCCAGCCCCAACCCCACCACGACCACATCGCGCAGCGCCAAATGATCTAAAAGCTGCTCAACATCGCGCACCAAAGCGCCCATCGACCGCGGTGCCCGGGGCCCACCCGATTGGCCATGCCCCCGCAGGTCGGGGCAAATTATCAAGGTATTGGGGGGCAGATGCGCCAAAGTTGGCTGCCAAATCCGATGATCCATGCTCATATCATGCAACATCAGTAAAACAGGCCCTGCAAAATCCCCAAAATCCGCCACAGGCGCGACCGGGTCAATTTTCTGATAGGCCAGCATAAACCCAGTTACATCACAAAATTCCATCGCGTCAGCCCAAGCTGCGGGCAACAGCGGTCTCTGTCATGGCCAGGTTCAAGGCTTGCGCAAATATGGCAGCATCGACATTGCCGCCCGAGGCAACGGCAATGACCGTATCACCGCGCAACTGATTGCCATGAAAAAGTGCGGCCGCCAGGGCCACCGCACCGCCAGGCTCAACCACAATGCGCAACCGCGCGCAAGCCAACGCCATCGCGCGCAGACAATCGTGGTCACTGACCACCAGCCCAGGCCCACAATGGGCACGCATAATGGGCAGGGTGATCTGACCGGGGCTTGGCGTCAGAATCGCGTCACAAAGTGATTGAGCATCGGGCGCATTGCGTTCAAACTGGCCAGAAACCAAACTGCGCGCCGTGTCATCAAAGCCTACAGGCTCAACCGGGCGCGGGCGCAGATGGGGCGCATTTTCCGCCAGCGCAAGTGCAATGCCCGCCGTCAAACCACCACCGCCGCAGCACACCAGCACATCTGCCTGCCCCACCCCAAGCACCGCCGCATCTTGGGCAATTTCCAGGCCAACCGTGCCTTGTCCGGCAATCACCTCGGGGTCATCAAAAGGTTTGATCAGCGCCAAACCGCGCACCGCAGCCAAACGTGCGCCAATTGCATCGCGATCCTCATTCACACGGTCATAAAGCACCACCTCGGCACCAAGCGCGCAGGTATTGGCAATTTTAACCGCAGGCGCATCGCCTGGCATGATGATGACCGCTGGCACGCCATGCATCTGCGCAGCCAAGGCCACCCCCTGCGCATGATTGCCCGAGGAATATGCGATCACCCCATTGGACAACGCGCCTTTTGCCGCCAGCGCCGACACCGCCGACCAACCACCACGAAATTTAAACGATCCTGTTTTTTGCAGACACTCAGGCTTAACAAACACCCGACGCCCAGCCAATTCATCCAAAAAAGGCGACGATAACAGCGGCGTGCGGATAGCGTGCCCAGACAGCCGCGCGGCGGCGGCGGTGATCATTGCGGCGGTGGCCATGCGATTTGCTCCAAAAACCGATGCAAGGTGAAAAGCGCGTCAGGTTCATCCAAAAACGGTACATGTGCCCGTCCAGGCAGGTCGCACCACAACATGTCTGGGCGGCGCGCACGCATTGCCAAGAGTGTTTGATACGACAAAATATCAGAATTCACACCCCGAATTGTGGCCAGTGGCCGCCCTGCCAACGCGTCAAAAAACGGCCACAAATCAACCGCTGGCGCACTGACAGCCGCTAAAAATGCCTGCCGCAATTCTGGGTCATAGCGGTTGACCAGCCCCGGCCCATCGGGGTTTTGCGCATAATGGTGGCGGGCCTCTTGGTGCCAACGCGCCAGCGGCACCCCACTGACGCCGCGCGCATTGCGCGCCAGCATGTATGCCGCCGCTTCATAATCTTGGGCAACAGGGGGGCGACCGACATAGGTACCAATCCGGGCCAGCGCATCTTGTTCCATCACCGGGCCAATGTCGTTCAAACAAACCCCCATAAGCCGCTCAGGCGCCATGACCGCCAACGCCATAGCGATCAACCCGCCCCGCGATGTGCCAAGTATTGCAACCTGCTTCAGCCCCAAATGATCAAGCAACGCCAAAACATCTGCAGCCTCTTGCGCAATGGTATAGGTATCAGCCCCGGTCCATTCCGATTGGCCTCGGCCCCGGTAATCCATGGTTATTAGCCTGACATGCGCCATATGCGGGGCCAGCGCGTCAAAATCGCGGCTGTTGCGGGTCAGGCCCGCCAAACACAGCAACGCCACCCCTGCCCCAGCCACACCGCTATCACTGAAATAAAGCTTTGCGCCGTCAGATGCTGCAAAAAATCCCATCAGATCCCTGAAACGATTTGGGGAACCGCACGCAGATCGTCCAAGATATGTTCTGGCCCGTGCGGCAGCCGTTCGGGGGGGTGTGCGCCGCGGTTTACCCACAAACAGCGAAAGCCAAAGGCTGCCGCCCCCGCGACATCCCAACCATTGGACGACACAAACACAATCTGATCGGCCGGGCAGTCAAACCGCTCCGTGGCCAACGCGTAAACACGGGGATCAGGCTTATAAACCCCCACACTTTCCACTGACAAAACCGCATCAAACAGCCCATCAAGCCCAGCGGTTGTGACAGCGGTTTGAAGCAAATCTGGCGTGCCATTTGACAAAATCGCACATTTCACCCCAGATGCCCGCAGCGATTGCAAGGTGGTGGCCGCTTCCGGATAGGCTGGCAAATGCCGGTAAAGCGCCAACAGAGCCGCGCGCAGTTCTGGATCGCTGCGCCCGGCCGCGGCCAACGCCCAATCCAACGCATCGCAGGTGACCTGCCAGAAATCGGCATGATCACGCATCAAAGAGCGCAGCCAGGTATATTCCAGCTGCCGCACTCGCCAATTTTGGCCCAACTCTGGCCAGATCGGCTTAAGATCAGAGAATTGCGGCTGTTCAGCCAAAATTCGCGCCGGCCCCATTACATCAAACAGTGTTCCATAGGCGTCAAAAACAACAGCTGAAATGGCCATGGCAGGGCAGACCTTTGAACAAGAGGCTATAGATTTTCGGGCTGCGGCATTCCCAGAACATGATAGCCGCCGTCAACCCGTACGATTTCACCAGTGGTGCAGGCACCATAGTCGGACGCCAGATAGACAGCCGTGCCCCCAACCGCCTCTAGTGTCGCGTTGCTGCGCAGGGGGGCGTTGGCCTCAGTCTGGCGATAGGTGTTGCGTGCACCAGCAATGGCCGCGCCTGCCAATGTTTTCATCGGACCTGGGGAAATTGCATTAACCCGAATTTTTTGGGGCCCAAGATCATTGGCAAGATAACGCACCGATGCCTCTAACGCCGCCTTGGCCACACCCATCACGTTATAAAACGGCGTTACCCGGTTTGATCCCTGATAGGTCAGCGTCAAAAGTGTGCCCCCATCGGGCATCAGATCGGCCGCCCGCCGCGCGATGTCGATGAATGAATAGCAAGAAATCGTCAGCGAATTACGAAAATTCTCGCGCGAGGTGTTGATAAACCGCCCCGCCAACTCTGATTTGTCAGAAAAAGCGATGGCGTGCACCACGAAATCAATCGTGCCCCATTTAGATTTCAACTGAGCAAATGTGGCATCAAGCGATGCCTCATCGGTCACATCGCAGTCAATCAGCGTGTCAGACCCAACCGATGCGGCCAACGGTGCAACGCGGCGCCCAAACGCTTCACCTTGATAGGTGAACGCCAGATCAGCACCCTCAGATGCCAGCGCGCTGGCGATCCCCCACGCGATGGACCGCTCATTGGCAACCCCCATCACCAGGCCCCGCTTGCCCTTCATCAGATCCGCCATACCAACACTCCTTAAAAAACGATCGGACGCTTCACAGCCGATCAGTCGCGATAGGCGCTCATAACCAAGGTCGCATTGGTGCCACCAAAACCAAAGCTGTTGGAAAGAACCGAGTCAAGCTCGACGCCTTCGCGCAATTCGGTAACGATTTCGCCTGTGTTTAGTGCCGGATCAAGCTCGGTCACATTGGCAGAAGCCGCAATAAATTTTCCTTGCATCATCAGCAGGCTATAGATTGCTTCATGCACACCGGTCGCACCCAGCGAATGTCCTGTCAGCGATTTGGTGGAAGACACCGGCGGTGTCGTGCCTTCGCCAAACACCCGACGCACCGCCATCATTTCGGTCACATCGCCCGCAGGCGTCGACGTCCCGTGAGCATTGATATAATCCACCTTGCGGCCTTCGGGCAGCGTGGCCAGCGCCAGCTTCATAGACCGCTCACCACCCTCACCTGATGGTGCGACCATGTCATAGCCATCTGATGTCGCCCCATAGCCAGTAACTTCGGCATAGATTTTTGCACCACGCGCCAAGGCATGCGACAGCTCCTCAAGCACCAAAACCCCGCCGCCACCAGCAATCACGAATCCATCACGCGTCGCATCAAAGGCGCGGCTGGCCGTTGCGGGGGTGTCGTTATACTTGCTGCTCATGGCGCCCATGGCATCAAAAAGGCACGACAGCGTCCAATGCAGTTCTTCTCCGCCACCCGCAAACACGATATCTTGTTTGCCCATCTGAATTTGTTCCACCCCATTGCCGATGCAATGCGCGCTGGTAGAACAAGCCGACGTGATCGAATAGTTCACACCCTTGATTGCAAAAGGCGTGGCCAGACAGGCCGAATTGGTTGATGACATGCACCGCGTCACCATAAAGGGCCCCATCCGCTTTGGTGCCCCTTTTTCAATCACGATTTGATGCGCCTGAAAGAAATTTGACGTCGACGGGCCACCAGACCCCATGATCAATCCGGTGCGCTCATTCGACACATCAGACGGTTCAAGCCCACTGTCGGCAATCGCTTGTTCCATCGCCAAAAAGTTATAGGCCGCCCCCGGGCCCATGAAGCGAAGATTGCGCTTGTCGATATGATCTTCCAGCACGATTTGGGGCATGCCATGCACTTGGCTGCGAAAGCCATGTTCCGCATATTCCGGCGAAAACACGATGCCAGAGCGGCCCGCCCGCAATGACGCGCTGACCTCGGTTGCAGAGTTTCCAATGGGCGAGATGATGCCAAGCCCGGTAATGACAACGCGGCGCATGGGCGCACTCCTTTTTTTTAGACCTTAGCTCTCAGACAGAGCGACCTTCATATCTTTAACCATATAAATCACCTCACCATCGGCCTCGACCCGGCCATCGGCCACCCCCATCGTCAAGCGACGGGTTTGAATGGCTTTGGTGAAATCAACATAATATGTCAGCATTTTACGATCGGGGCGCACCATATCGGTCAGTTTGACCTCGCCCACGCCCAAGGCATATCCACGCCCCTGCCAGCCGCGCCAACCAAGATTAAAACCCGTCAACTGCCACAATCCATCTAAACCAAGACAGCCAGGCATGATCGGATTTCCAGGAAAATGGCACCCAAAAAACCACAAATCAGGCGTAATATCGAATTCAGCGACCACATGGCCTTTGCCAAATGCCCCACCCTCGCTCGAAATATCGGTGATGCGATCCATCATCAACATCGGAGGCTCTGGCAACTGCGCATTGCCGGGGCCAAACAACTCACCGCGAGCACACTGCAAAAGCGCTTTCTTATCAAAGCTAGTCGGGTATTCTGGCATCCAAATTTCTTTCTATGCTATCATCGCCAAACTTTTCCTTTCTCTAGCATTGTGAAGGAATAAGAGGCAAGGGCGGCTAAAATGCGGCACCTGGATAGCTGCCAAAACACGCATTTGGGGATTTCCATTGAAAATGACGTCAGCACACGTTTATATACGAGAACGTGTGACAAGGATTTTCGTAAGATGACGCCACAAGTGCTTGAACGTGGAACCCGCTGGCTGGCGCGGGCCGGGCTGCGGCCAACACGCCAGCGGCTGTCACTGGCCGGGTTGTTGGTGGGTGATGGCTGCAATCGGCATGTGACAGCAGAAAGCCTTTTTGCTGCAACGCGGGCCAATGACGAAAAGGTATCTCTTGCCACCGTTTACAATACTTTGCGCGCATTTTGTCAGGCTGGCCTGATGCAAGAGGTCGTCGTCGATGGCTCAAAAAGCTATTTTGACACTCGGGTGGATGATCACCCCCATTTTTACTGGGAAGACAGCGCCGAATTGACTGATGCGCCTGCCGATGAACTTGAAATCACACAATTGCCCAAGCCCCCTGCCGGCACAGAAATAGCGCGGGTGGATGTGGTGATCCGCATTCGGCGCAGCGCCGTTTAGGCCAAAGCCCTCAGCCGCCGCAGGGATGGGTTAAAACCACTGCCCAGGCTCAATAATACCATGATCCAAAAGCTGCTGAGCGTGCCAATCGAACCTTTCCGACTGCGGCCAGACAAAACTTGAAACTTGCACGCGGGCATCTGGCAGCGAGCGCAGCGCTTTTGCCGCGCGAAACGATCCGATCGCAGCTGTGGCGCTGTGGTGCCATTTGCATTGAAACGTGTTCCGCTCAGGATCTGACAACGTGAAATCAGGGCGCAGACGCAGCCCCCGCTGCGCTTTGAAAACGGCAATTCGGTCGATGCGGCGCTGTTCAAATGGCACAAAATCTTCAAACCGCCAACGCAATCCGCCGTAAAGATCAATCTGACGCTCTAACGGGGTGCCGCTTTGATCAAACCGCTGATGGCCAAAATAAGCTGCCCTGTCAAAATACGCAGCCCCAAGATCGACACCATTTGGCGCGGCGTGCAAATCTGGCGCATAAAGATCAACCACGGTGGTAAAAACTGCACCCCGCCGCTCATTTTCTTGAAAATCAATAAAATCGGCAATGCAGCGTGTGTCAGAAAACGGAAAAAACAGATATTCCGCATTGAAAAGGCAACACATCCATTGCCCAGCCACCGCGTCCATCAGCGCATTCACCGCCGCGACGGCCACGCCCGGCGTGGCCGGATGTGCAATGATGTGACAAACCTGATCGCGAGGCACGCCGGCCTGGGGGGGATACCCTGGCCATTCCTGCGGCGCAAAAACCAAAACCCGCGCAAATCCTTGATTCAGCGCCCGGGCAATTGTGCTGTCAATCTCAACATCATCCTCAACAAAAATCAGGCAAAACGGCCCCCTGCGCATCGTCCGCAAGCCTGTCGTGAGGAATTCAGAAACGGAATGAAAAATCATGGGGCAGAATCTGACGCGATTTGGTTAATTTGCGATAAAGGATTGAGCATGCACCTGCGGAATGCAAGGTCAATTGGCCACATGCCATGGTTCATCCCGCAGCGCCCCAGGCGTTGCGATGCGAGCCAACCCGTTGTAGAAGGCACATCTTACCAGACAG
>ERZ888423.3126-NODE-3126-length-11262-cov-21.029535_pt1 | contig 11262 bp, 9 predicted proteins | sample MGYA00520523_ERZ888423 | MGnify/ENA primary metagenome ERZ888423 (study PRJEB32303, sample SAMEA104408611) | aquatic metagenome | biome: Brackish water; feature: Pelagic; material: water | place: Baltic Sea | collected 2014-06-08T10:24:00 | depth 30,27 m ...
AACCACCCTGATGCTGTATTGGTGGCTGACAAAACAAGAAACTACAAATTCCTTTCTGACAATACCCTGGATCATGACCGATTGCTTGTTTAAGTATTCAGTTTTAGCCAATATAAAGAAGCACTTGAGCAGGGCATAAAAAATCCTATGCTGGCTATTCGCAAGCCCTCCTATCCTGACGAAGATGAGGAAATATTGGAGTTTGTGGAAAAATGGAACGGTTCATACGCCACGGTTTACCTGCCAGTTTTGGATCAACGCGTGAACCTCATAAAAGGCCTCATCTCAAAAGGAGTCTGTATTTATGCCTATACCAGCAACTCTGAAAAACAGATCATGCAATATTGATCTCTGGGCTTACACGGTTTCTATACGGATTACTATGTGCCAGAGCACTGGTAACTTGCAGAACAACAAAGAATTAATTGTCTGTGTCGGTTAGCAAGCGAGCCTCTTCTGACTTCATCCCAGCCACCATTCCTTTAGCCTTTTGTACAGCTTTTCCTTTATTTCTGCGGGTTGGTCCAACGACACCTTTTCGTTTGTGTTGCTGGATCTTATGTTCGCGATGGAATTAAAGTAAACTTCACCATCTTTATCTACCCGCAATTTGTACCCTTGTGAGATCAACCCAACCATGCCGCTACCGGAATGTGAGAGATAGACCGGAATCTCTTGCTGGTAGTCCATAAACACTGAACGTGCATGATTGAACACAAACTCTTTGCCGGTTACTAAATGATGAATGGTCGCCAAGCTAACTTTATTGAAACTGTGCCAATGGCTCTTTTTCTCCTAATTGTCATGGAGGTTCTAGGCGCTTCAGGTATATGGCTTAACGCACTAGGACTCGCGTTACTGCTTGGCCGTATTGCGCACTATCTGGGATTAACTGAATTGGGGCCTTTAGCATTTCGTTCCATTGGAATGGCAGCTACCCTTGCCGACGTGCAGCGCAATCAGGTGGACTGGGAAGGCAGTGAGTCGAAAATCAGCGCGGCCCTGTTCTGCCAGGAATACTGGCTGAAAGCCTTCTGCCTTGCGCGTTCACCGATTTCGCTGGAGTCCGAATCGATCGCGATGCGCAGTTTCTCCTCCAGTTCTTCCTCTATGTCAGGGTTGGAGAGGTAGGCGTCTACGCCGTCGGTCAGCACTTCCCTAATGGTGTCGAAACCGTGCCCCACAATCACCCGGCCTGCGGCCATGTACTCGAACATCTTCAGCGGAGAACAATAGTTGATGGTCTTGACCTGCTTTGACCAAGTCATCAGCAGTATGTCGGCTGCATACATATAGTCCGGCGTTTCGATATGGTTGACGCGGCCCTTGAATTCGATATTCTCGACTCCGGTTTCTCTAGCCAGGTTGGCGTAGAGCTCCACATCACCTGGGTTGCCGCCGACAATGATGAAGCGGGTCTGGTCGAACTTGCTCGCCAGTTCGATAATCTTGTCAATCTCTCTGTCTTTGTAGAGGCTACCAATATACAGGACGATGCGCTTGTCCAGGGGCAGCTCGAGCTTGGCTCTCGCGTCCTCGCTGGTTAGGGGGCTTTCAAAACTCTTCGGATCGAAGCCGTCGTGGACGGCCAGGACGAGCTCCTCTGGCATTCCCTTGACGATCCAGAACTGGCCCAGCGCCTCGCTAATGACAACGAACTTCCTCATCAGCGGGCTTTTCGAGCACCTGAGAATATGATTGCTCCAATAGCCGTTGAGGAATGACGAGGTGTTGTGCATCAGGGAATTGTGAGATTCGTAAATGAACGGCGTATTGGTTTTCATAGCCGCCCGGGTAAGAACCACGTTTCGGAGGAATACGATGTCGGGCTTGAATTCCCTGAGGATCCTTCTGACGGGGAAGTAGGCCGCCAGCATCTTGAACTTGTTGAATACAGTAAACTTCTTGTAGGTGATGATCGAAAATTCCGGGTAGAAGCCCATGGTGTTATTGATCGTGTCCTTGAGCGCCTGTTCGCCCTGGGACTTAGATTCGGGCACCGCGAGGGTCGTACCCGCTGCCGGCTATCGCCTGGCACATCTTTAACACCTGTATCACGTTCGCCTCGTCTGACTCTATGGACCGGTCGTGGACATACAGTACGCGTTTTAATTGATCCATCGCCTTACCCCTTTTAACTAATGAGTATAGGCAGAGGTAACGCCCACACCTGCATCCTAAACTACCCTAATCAGCAGCCCGTGGGAAATTGCTGTAGGGATGACCTTAGCCAGCACCTCTCCCTGGCCTAGTTCTTCTGCTTCTATGCAGTGGCTGATCAATGTCATCGGGTTCAAGGTCCTCGACAAGCAGTGGGACAGGCGGGTCTACCCAATTGGCACGTACTGCGGTATCGTGCTGCGTCTCCACAAGGCATAGAGGCCTATCTCGCAGAAGACACTGCGCGCGCTGCGTCTCTAGGACAAGCACCTCGCCACGAGATTCATCCGGGATTTCCTGTTCTACATCGTAGAACGCAAGTTGCCGTGCGGGAGCCGCGGCGTGGCCCCACCGGTGCTACTTCTCGACCAGGCGCACCTTAATCTCATCAAATACTACTATGGTTTAATAAGCGCTAAATATTATATACTATGATGTTTCTCCGCCTTATCCTGGAAGTAAATTTAAAGTGACTTGCGTCTCAGTATATTATCGCAACCTTTAGGAAGTTTAATATGAAGCAGATCAGCCAGAATTATAAGAGTGGCGATGTAGTCATCGAACGAGTGAATACTCCAGCCCTAAAGCCCGGTGGCGTATTGGTGCAAACGCAATACAGCGCAATATCAATCGGCACCGAGGGAATGAAGGTCAAAGAGGGAAAGCTATCCCTGCTGGGCAAGGCAAAAGCTCGGCCGGATCAGGTTAAAAAGGTTGTCGATTCAGTGCTGCAGCAGGGATTGATTGCCACTTATCAGAAGGTCATGAACAAGCTTGACTCGTTAACGCCTCTTGGCTATTCGATCTCCGGAGTTGTTATTGCTGTTGGCGCTGGTGCAGAAGAATTCCAGGTTGGTCAAAGAGTGGCCTGTGGTGGAGCAGGATACGCCAATCACGCAGAAATCAATTTCGTCCCCAAGAACCTTGTCGTGGCAGTACCGGATAACGTCGCAATGGAGCATGCCGCCTTTACCACCGTAGCGGCGGTAGCGATGCAAGGCTTTAGGCAGGCAGAAATGCAGCTAGGTGAAACCGCCTGCGTAATTGGCCTGGGGCTACTTGGACAGATTCTTATTCAGCTACTCAGGGCTGGTGGCGTCAATGTTATCGGCATCGACCTGATGGATGACCGCCTTCGAATGGCTGAGGAATTCGGCGCTACATTTGCCTCTAAACCGAATGCCGCCGACCTTGCAATGAAGATTAGCAATACGACAGGTGGCATAGGCATCGACTGTACTTTTATCACTGCGGGCGGAAACTCAAACAAACCGGTTGAGCTCGCCTGTGAAATCGCCCGGGATCGTGGTCGGATAGTTGATGTAGGCAAAACCAAGCTGGACCTAGACTGGAATGAATTCTATATGAAAGAGCTGGATGTACGCTTTTCCCGTTCCTATGGACCCGGCCGCTACGACCCAAATTACGAAGAAAAAGGCATTGATTACCCTCCTGGCTATGTACGCTGGACCGAACGACGTAACATGGAGTCCGTTCTGGATCTTATCAGTCAGGGTCTTGTGGATCTTAACCCCATAGTAAAGGGCGTTTTCCCTTTCTCCGATGCGGAGCAAGTCTTTCAGGACCTGGCGGAGGGTAAAAACATCTCCATTGGAGTCGTATTCCAACACCCCAATAAAATTGAAAGCAGCACCAGGTTGTGGTCCACCGGCGCGAATCAGGAAAACAAAGTGCTCGAAGGTAAAGTAGCCCTAGGCGTGATCGGCGCTGGTAATTATGCATCGAGCATGCTGCTTCCTCACCTGCAGAAAAGATCAGACGTCAGCCTTACAGAGGTCGCAACAGCAACCAGTTTATCTGCAGCGAATGCCGCCGCCAAATTTGGCTTTGCCCGCACATCTACAAATTATAAAGAGCTACTTGCCGATGAAAACATTGATGCCGTATTGATTGCTACACGGCATGGAGCTCATGCCCCCATGGTGGTAGAGGCTCTGCAAGCTGGGAAAATCACCTATGTGGAAAAACCCTTAGCAATCAATCTCGATGGCCTAGAGTCAATCCAAAAAGCGATATCAGAAAGTGGCAACGACCAAATAATGGTGGGATTTAACCGGCGCTTTTCACCTCTTGTTCAGGAGATAGCCAAACAATTTAAACAAACTCAATTACCACTAGTAATGAATTATCGCGTTCACGCGGGTCAGATGGAAGAGGGGTCATGGTACCTAGACACATCGGGACATGGAACACGATTCGTAGGTGAAGCTGGACATTTTTTAGATGTATTTTCTTTCATCACAGGAGCCCGGCCAGTCAATGTTGTAGCTAAATCGCTGCGCCCAGCAAATATGAAAGCCGACGACCTCGAGAATATGGTAGTAACTATTCAATATGAAGACGGCTCAATCGGCAACCTTTCATACTTGACTCAAGGCTCCGCTAAAGTACCTAAAGAATTTCTTGAAGTTTTCGGAGGGTCAAAAACTATCCAGCTGCATAACTTCGAGCACTTAACTATATTCGAAGCTAATAGCAGCAAAAAATTTAGCTCCGGCTCTATGAATAAAGGTCAAAAAGAAGAAATGCTAAGCTTTGTTGCCGCGGCCAAATCAGGCTCCGATATGCCCATCTCATTAACGAGCCTGTTCGATACAACTGCAGTAACCTTAGCCGCGATGGAGTCACTTAGAACCGGCCAGACTATAGAATTGGCGGACTACTGCGGCCACTTAATGAATGGCAGCAACACAGATTAATTTATAAAGCCGTTAATACCACTTGAAATAGATGCTGCCTACACAGCTGTTATCATACTGGGAAAATAGTGCTGATGAGTTTTGTAGCATGAAAAATAAAAAGTTATTAATCCTAACAACTAGCTTGAGCGCGAAGAAAACTGGTGGCGTTTCAAACTACTATGGCGCGCTGGACAGTAAATTCCCTTTCCAACACGACTATTGTGTCGTTGGCGATCGTGAAGATGACGGCATTTTATCCAATGTGTTTATTCGTCTCATTACAGACTATCTCTTATTCATAAAGTCACTCATCACCAACTCCTACGACCTGGTGGTAATTAACCCTTCACTTACGCTCAACGGGCTTATCCGCGATTACTTGTTTTTCCTAATTGCAAAAGCCTTGGGCAATAAGACCGTTATTTTCTTTCGTGGATGGGAAAGAAAATATGAAGAGATTGTATTTCGAACTAAATGGCGCTATCTGTTTTTGCCGGTTAGAAAATGTGACGGCTTTATAGTTCTCGCAAAAAGCTTTCGAGAGGCAATGTTGCCGTCGGTCAAATCACCAGTCTTTATAGAGACGACCGTGCTTGATGAGGAAATACTCAAAGGCTATGACGAAACTAATATCCAACGCGCGCCTTCCCCCAGTAAAAAACTACGTCTTCTTTATTTGGCACGAATAGAAAAATATAAAGGCGTTTTCACCGCGATCGAAGCTTTCAAAAAGCTGAAGGAGCAATCCATTGAAGTTGAATTATTGATTGCCGGAAACGGAGCGGAGCTGGACAAAGTCAAAGCATCTATTAAAGGAGTCAACGATCCCAACCTGCGCTATATCGGCTTAGTTGATGGCGAGGAAAAAAGACAGCTGTTACTCAACTCCGATATTTTATTGTTCCCTTCCACTCACTCCGAGGGTATGCCCAATACTGTTCTTGAGGCGATGGGCTGTGGCTTGGCGGTGATAACAACTAAAATGGGTGGCGTCGACGATTTCTTTTGTGGCGATACTATGGGCGGCGAATTAGTCGATGACTTTCCGACTGAGATCGCTCAAACGGTTACACGGTTAATAAATAACCCAGCCGAATTATCTAAAATTTCTCTGTCAAACTACACCTTTGCCAAACAATACTTCTACTCTAGTAAAGTTGCCACACGCTTGGACGAAATATTCAACGCAGTACTTTACAAAACAGATTGCAAGGAATTCTGGATCGACAAACCTCTATGATACCTATAGGCAGCAACGTTAGATTGAATAAAAACAAAAAAATAACTGCATTCGTACATGTTGAAAAAGCGGCAGGCACCACTCTTAACCATATATTGCGACATAACTTTCTCCTACGCTACATTGATGTTCGCCCACTTTTTAAAGAATCGAAGGGTTTATTTCTACCAAAAGATCTGGAAGTAGCAAAAAGAATATTGCCCGGGTTGAGTTGTATCAGTGGTCATTCTGTCACGGCAAGCTCTGCATTGTATGACCTTCATCCGGATATTCAGTTTGTCACCATGCTCCGCGATCCAATAAAGCGATATATTTCACAATACCAGCACAGAGTGGAGCAAAAGGGCCTTCGCCTGAGCTTCGATGAATTTTTGGATGTGGAAAAATACAAGGACTTTCAAACCAAAAAATACGCAGGTGAAAACAACCTGGAAAAAGCCAAGGAGATCCTGAGAAATCGATTTCTATTAGTAGGCTATCTAGAGGCTTACGACGAATTTTTAGTGTTGCTAAAAAAAGCGCTCAACAATATTAATTTCAACCCTAATTACAGCCATAGAAATCGGACCAAGAACCAGGGTGCGATGAAGGGATTTGCCGATATACATATGGAGCGCGTGATCGAAAATAACGCAAATGATATAGCGCTCTACAAATATGTAACTGAAGAGCTTTATCCCAATTATATTGCTGAGTATGGAGTGAACTTTGAAAAGGACTTTGAAAAATTTAAGACTAATTTACAAACTAATAAACCTCCCGTAGTAAAACGCTCCATCGACTACATACTTAGAGTCGCATATATCAAACCTGTCACTGGCATAATTCGACTGGCAAATGGCAAGCCTTACAAAGGCTCCTACTAAGACAATACCCTAGGAAGAATCCGGGAGACACCATCTTGACCATGGATCCGATGAGAGCGTAAGAGATTGATGTATCTAAAGATCTGCTGGATCAGTTGTAAAAATACAGGCCACTATCGATAGGCCGCTGACACTTACACATATTCCATCCAAACTCAGTTACTACTTCATGAAAAAGCTCAGAGGTCATCCGTTGCAGCCACAAGCCATTATTATTTCAATTTTCTCTAGCGAGTCATTATTGAACCATGGCAAATGTTCAGCGGTTGCCAGCCTCAGCAATTAGGTGACATGTCGCTTACACACTTGGAGTTTCCATATATAATAAAAAAAAAGCAGTCTTATTGCTCCAATAAGCACTTTTAGGAATAGATCTGATAACTCGAATTCCGTCTTAAAACGGTCGCCCCAGTCTGCGCAACAACGTCAAATATGCATAATTAGTCAGTACACGATCCCTCCCATGCAACTATAGCTTTTATGTCCGTGGAAATATAATATCCGATCAGAATTAAATTTTCGGCCCAGTGTATTAGGTCTGGATAGAAGCTCCTTTTCCGCCGCTGCATATTTATGCGCTGGCAATTGTCGACTCACCAGCCCTTCTTGCTTCATCAGCTTATTCACCAGCAAGCGACTGACCTCAAAACCTGAGTTGCCCAGCAACGTGACGAGCGTGCGTTCGCCGGCTGAGCCGTTGCTGAGGCCAAACCAACGCTTAAGTTCAGCAATCAGCCTAAGACGCTGTAACGGAGCCTTTTTAGGGTTGTCACACCAATATCGATAGCTACTGCGATTAACTTCCAGCACTCGACACAAGCGTGATTCCGCCCAGCTCTCTTGCTGTTCGCTGATCAGCGAAAACCTTTGATTGGGTCCTGCATCAAGAGAGCGGAAGCTTTTTTTAAGATTTCGTTATCCCCTTCAAGCAACTTAATCTTACGCTCAAGCGCTCTGATTTTTAGCTGGTCTGGCGTGAGAGGCATAGCGCTAAATAGGGTGCCGCCGGGCTCCTGTTTGAGCTGCCTGGCCCACTTGTCGAGTGGTTGATTTACCCAAGCCGAGGCTTTCGGCCACATCGCGAATGCTGCGCCCCTGATCGACGACCTCTTGGGCAACCTCGAGCCGGAACTCTGGGGAATAGGTCGGTGTAGTTCTTTTGGACATAAAATGACACCTAGTTAATGCGGTGAGTTTATCACCTCTAATTAGGTGGCCAAGTTCACTATGCCACTACAGTTGAGCATTCAACGACGCAGGAGAGAACACTTATAAAGAAGTGTTTGTGTGACGATGGAGGCCCCCTATGCGCGACTCTGGAGGAGACTGACCTGTTAAGGAGAGTACCCGTACGCTTTTACTAAAAGAAAAAGGGTGAGCAGGTTACCACTATCGCCAAGATCAGAAAGCCTGTGAACAGATACATAGTGGACCAAGTGCGTTCGAAACCAGTACTATTGGCTAAACAGACAGTCGTTCTTTGCGAGAAGATGGTTATCCCCAACCGCACAGCCAAGATTCTCAGCCTGTCAGTATGTTTGGCTGTCTCTGGGCTGTCCTGGTCGCAGCAAAGCCTCATCGATGAAATCCTGGTAACTGCGCCCGCACTCAGCGGCCCCGGCGGCTTCATAGACCCTGATCTCACATATGACACCGTAGAAATTGATTCCTTTGGCGCCAGTACATTGGGGGAACTCCTGCAGGAGCTCGAACCCGGCGTCACCGGCGTGCGCGGTCGGCGTGCCGGCAGGCCGATCCTACTTGTCAATGGCCGTCGCATTGCAAGCTTCCTCGAGATTCTAAGTTACCCGCCTGAAGCCGTGAGTCGGATACAGATTTTTCCCGCTGAGGTTGCGCTGCGTTACGGGTATCGGGCGAATCAGCGTGTGGTCAATGTGGAGTTGGTCTCCGAATTTAAAGCAACAACCGCGAATACGCGCGTCGGGGTGCCTACAGAGGGTGACGGTGAAGAACTGACCGCGAGCGTTGATTTCCTGCAGATAGAAGGGGATCGTCGAATCAACGTCAATGGCGGCTTGGAAGAGCTCAGCGCGTTGCGCGCATCTGATCGTTCGGTACCCGAACGGTCGACGCTCACGCCATTCAGCCTGGAAGGCAACCTGCGATCATCCGGTGATGGCGAAATTGATCCGGGTCTGTCCAGCGCTGCTGGTACAACAGTTACTGATACCACGCTGCCTGAGTTTGTAGACAGTGGGCCGCTGACCTTTGAGGCGCTGCTGCCCTTCGCAAACAACCCGCTGCGAACGGATACACGGGAGTACCGTACGCTAGGCCCTGAAGAGTCTACCTACTCGATAGGCGGCAGTTACAGTCACCCCATAGGGGAGCAGTCTTTAGCGACCGTGTCTGCCAATTTCGAACGTGCAAATGGCGATTCTGAACTCGGGCTTGCGGGCTATACCACGGTGATTGATGCCGATAACGTATTCTCGCCCTTTTCCAGTGACGTTCAGCTAAACCGGTATACGCTTGCCGATGGTTCGCTGTCACGCGAGCGCGAAGCAGACCTGTACGAAGTCAGTGGAAGCCTCGCGACGGTTCAGAACGGCTGGACGTGGTCGTGGTTGACCAATGTGGAACATCGCGACAGACACATTACGACGCCGCGTCGTCAGATTGTCGAAAACCTGCCGCCGACGGTGAACCCCTTTGGCGACCTCAGCCATTACCTGCGACTGGTGACGGATGAGCAGCGTATGGATGCCTACGAGTACAGCACGAGCCTACTGGCCAGTGGAACAGTCGCGGACCTGCCGGCCGGGCCGATATCAACGGCGATTACGACCAACCTGGGCCGTATCGACCAGGATAGTACCAGCCTCAATGAAACCGGCCGTCAAAATTCTAGTTTACAGCGCGAACTCGGCCAGCTTGGTGCAAACTTCGATATTCCCTTACTCGTCCACGAAAACAGGGATACCCTGAGCGCAAATCTCAATGCAGAGATTTCCCACTACAGTGACTTTGACACGGTCAACTCCTATGGCGCCGGCATAAATTTCAAGCCCAGTCGCCTGTTAGAGTTGCGTGCGTTCTATGCAAAGGAGGCCATTGTCCCGAACATTTACGATCTGGGAGATCCGCGTCTGCTGACGCCGAATCAGAACGTCTACGATTTCACTAACGAACGCTCAGTCAGTGCCACCCGTGTCAGCGGCGGTAATTCTGAGCTGGATTCAGAAGAAGAACATAGGCTGACATTAAGTGCGCGACTTCGTCCGTTGAAGGGAAAGAATTTAACAGTCAGTTTGAATTGGATTGAAAGCAAACTGGACGACCCCATCAGCAGCTTTCCCACACCGAGCGCAGAGATAGAAGCGGCGTTTCCTGAGCGTTTTGTGCGTGACGCGCAAGGCAACCTGCTGGCGTTCGATTCGCGCCCGATCAACCTGCATGCAGCCGATGTACGAGAGTTACGTTGGAGCGTGCATTACGCACAGCCTATTGGCGGAGCCGGAGCAAAAGGTGCCGCCTCTGGAAGAGAGAATGGGTCCCGGCGAAACCGAAACAGCAGTGGCAGATTTTTGGTCGACCTTCGGCACACCTGGCTGCAACGTGATGATTGGCAGATTGCTTCCGGTCTTCCCGCGCTGGATTATGTCGGGCACGACAGCAACAGCAGTGCGGGAGGCGGCTCGGAGAACAGCGTTGAGCTGCGTGCTACTTATTTTCTCGATGGTCTGGGCTTAAGTATGGAAGCCAACTGGGAGGACGGTATAACGTCATTGCCGAACCCCGACGGCAGTATCGATCTGAAACAATCAGACCTTCTCACGGTGGATGTTTCGGCGCACTACATGTTCCGCGTAAACGGCAGGTTCGGGGGACAGCTTCCCTGGCTGGACAGGGTGCGGGTACGACTGCAAGTAGAAAACCTGTTCAACGAACGGTACCGGGTTCGCGACCAGTTCGGCAATATTACCAGCGGTCGATCCGGTGATGAACTAGATCCTTATGGACGGACAATAACCTTGCAAGTTCGAAAGCTCTTCGACTAGTGCGTCTGGTCTAGGGTGGCCGATTTCTTCCAGCGTGATGGCCCCTTTTTTCGCGGCGAGCCGCACTCACAAAGGTGATAGTCGCCGCTTGCTTGGGCAGGTACCCCTTTAGGCAGCGTTATGTGATGGCGACACCCGCAGAAAGAACAAGGCCGCCCTACCCTATCGCACCTGGTGCAACCCTCCCGAGCACCCCCTGGGCCATTACCTCTTTTCGCAGGACGCGAATCTGCAACCACAACGCTCAACCAGCAACCAGCAACCAGCAACCA
>ERZ888423.3130-NODE-3130-length-11252-cov-7.042958_pt1 | contig 11252 bp, 6 predicted proteins | sample MGYA00520523_ERZ888423 | MGnify/ENA primary metagenome ERZ888423 (study PRJEB32303, sample SAMEA104408611) | aquatic metagenome | biome: Brackish water; feature: Pelagic; material: water | place: Baltic Sea | collected 2014-06-08T10:24:00 | depth 30,27 m ...
ATAGTAAGTGCAGATATTGTTGGGAGTACCTATTCCAATATTTTTGACGCCGACCTTACCAGCGCCAATGGGAATATGCTAAAAGTGGTTGGATGGTATGATAATGAAGCAGGATATTCTGCTCGTTTGGCCGATATGTGCTTGAAGATGGCCCAATTGTAAGTCGTCTTATTGGCCTATACTTTTTTACAAGTCCTGCTTTTGTGTTCCAAACAAAAGCAGGGCTTGTCTTTTTTATTCAATTCTAGGGGACCGCAATTCATATTCAATCATCTGCTCTAGAATGCTTTGTCCGTCTATACCCTCTTTGGCCAAAAGCGTTTTTAACGAACCATGCTCTACAAAATGGTCATTGATAGAAACACTAAACAGCTTGGTTGGCCATCCGTTTTGCTCTTTTAAGTCTGTAAGCTGCTGATATAATCCACCTATCCTCATTCCATCTTCTACTACCCAAACTGCATCTAGCGATTGTATAAACTCTGAAACATCATTTGTTGCCAAGGGTTTTAGGCATTGCACTACCGCTTGATTATACTTTGAGAATGCGGGTAAATCTACCCATTCTAGGGTATGTCCTAAACAAAGAACACCGAGTTTACTTTCCGCATTATTTACTATAAAAAATGGTTTATCACCCTCTTTATCATCCAAATTTGTATTGGATTTTGGAATTCGGATAAGGATAGCGCCTTCCTCATTCACGCAAGATCTTAAAAGATGGATCAAACTACTTCCGTTGGCTACATCCCAAATCTTCAAATTGGGAACTCCATGAAAGAGAGAGACATCAAACAATCCGTGATGAGTAGGCCCATCTTCTCCCGTAATTCCTGCTCGGTCTAGCACAAAACAAACTGGAAGATTTTGAAGGGCAACATCATGAATAATCTGATCTACAGCTCTTTGGCTGAAGGTTGAATACAGGTGACAAAAAACTCTGAGGCCTTGGCTGGCCATGCCAGCTGCAAAACTTACAGCATGTTGTTCTGTAATTCCAGTGTCGAAACAACGCGCAGGATACTTTTCGTTAAAGGCCTTTAAGTAGGCAGGCTCTATCATAGCCGGACTACACACGGCAAATTCTACATTCTCTTCTGCCATGGAATGCATGGTGGAGCCAAACACTTCAGAAAAAGAAAGAACGCCTTCTTTTTTTGGTTGGATGGAAGGGCTATTCCGATTCCCGGGGTGTTCCGTTTTAAAGTGGAGAACAGTGGGCTCCGATTTTTCCTTAGCCTTGCCAAACTCCTCAATAATGGAAGGAATATGATGCCCGTCAAAAGGACCTTGATACTTCCAGCCTAAAGACCTGAAGTAATCTGCATAGGATTTGTTGGTAAAAAGGGCACCAACGTTTTTATCTAAACTTCTATCGTTGTCGTTGAAAACAATGAGGATGGGAAGTCCCATCGCGCCCAAATGATTGAGTGCTTCAAAACTCTGACCACCTGTAAGTGCTCCATCCCCAATAAAAGCAATATAAGACCGATTCTGTATGCCCCGTATGTGATCGGCTTGGGCCATACCGCCGATCGCTGAGATGGAAGTGCTAGAGTGCCCGGTACCGTAGGCATCAAATACACTTTCATCGCGTTTCGGGAAGCCACTAATTCCGCCTAAGTTTCGCATATTTTTAAGCAAATGAGCCCTTCCTGTTAACCACTTGTGTACATAAGCTTGATGACCTACATCCCACACAATTTTATCATGTGGACTATTGAATGAGTAATGAAGGCAAATGCTTAATTCAACTGTAGCGAGACTCGAATACAGATGTGCTTTTTTACCCGGATTGAGGGAAGAAAGATGGGTTCGAATTCTTTCTGCCAGAAGCTGAAGTTCATCTAAAGAAAAGGCACGAAGTGCTTCTATAGAAAGCAACTCTGTACGAGCAGGGGGGTCTTGCATTGCACAAAAGTACTACGGTGTCTAGTAAAAAAGAGTGGGGCTTTTACACCCCTCTCTTTCAGATCATTATTTTACAACAGCTCTGCCTAAGTAGAGTTTAAACCTATTCATTAACAAGTACATAACAGGTGTGACAATAAGGGTTAAGAAAGTGGCAACGGTTAGACCAAATATTATAGTCCATGACATTGGGCCCCAGAAAATCACATTGTCTCCACCCACATAAATATTCGGATCGTACTCTGTAAGTAGAGTGCCAAAATCTATGTTTAATCCAATGGCCAACGGCACCAAACCAAGCACAGTAGTAATGGCAGTTAGAAGAACCGGCCGCAATCGTGTTTTTCCGGCCTCAGTAATGCAATCGGCAACATCTTTTACAGACAATCTTTCGCTTGGCAATAGTTCGAGTTCTGCTTTTTTGCGTGCCATAATAAGATTGGTATAATCTATTAGTACAATGGCGTTGTTCACTACAATTCCAGCCAAGGAAATAATTCCAATCATGGTCATCATAATTACAAACTCCATCCTGAATATCACTAGACCTAAGAAAACACCCATGAAACTCAAGAGTACGGCAGTCATGATTATGAAGGGAGTACTTGAAGAGTTGAACTGCATAACCATAATTATGAAGATCATAAAGACGGCAACCAGCAGTGCAGAGGATAAAAATGCCATCTGCTCAGCTTGTTCTTCCTGTTGTCCGGTATAGGCAATGGAAACATCGGTTGGGAGAGAATAATCATCCATCCTCTTTTTAATGGCATCCACAGTTTCGGTCGGATTGTAATTGGCCAACACATTTGAACTGATGGTAATTACCCTTTTTAATTCAGCTCTTTTTACCGAACTAAAAGTTGAAGTGCGACTGTAGTCAGCTACCGAGGAGATAGGAACTTGTTTAATTCTTCCAGTAGCAGGGTCTCTGAATGTAATTCTCTGATTCATAAGCGCCTCTGCATTGTAGCGGGAGCTTTCATCCAATCGCATGTTAATGGGATAGTCGTCTTCTCCTTCTTTGTAGGTAGAAACCTCTCTACCAAAAAGAGCCGTTCTCAATGCATCGCCAATAGATGCAGTGGATACTCCCAAGGTTCGGGCCTTTGAGCGATCAATCGCTATTGGCATTTCAGGTTTCCCTTGCTCAACGTCTAGTTTCAATTCCTCAATACCGCCTATGCCAGCTTCTTCAATATACTTTCGCACATTTTCAGCCTCAACCAAAAGCTTGTCGTAGTCTTCTCCGCGCACCTCAATATTAATAGGCGGACCAGCGGGAGGGCCTTGCTCATCTTTGGCAACCGAAACAAGAATACCGGGATAGTCTTGAATGCTCTCGCGAATTTCATTTAGAACCTGTTGGCTTTCAGTGCCATTTCTGTATTTGAACTCTACAAAAGAAACGGCAATTTTGGCTTTATTCGGAGTTTGAGCCATGGAAGGGCCCTGGTTTGGATCTGAAGTTCCTTCTCCAACCTGCGCAATCACAGACTTTACCATATAGTTCTTGCGCACTCCATTCTCCTCGATCTCATACTTCTTGATAGTTTCAAGAACCTGACTTTCAATGTTTTTGGTAATTTCATTGGTTTGTTTTATATCCGAACCAATGGGCAACTCAATGTAAACGTTGGCTAGATTGGGCTGGTTCTCAGGGAAGAACAAGGTTTTAGGTGGAAAAAGACCTACCAATGCAAAAGATAGAAAAAGCATGAAAAAGGCACCTACAAAGAATCGCACTGGATTGGATCCGCGCAATGCGAAGAGGAGGGTTTTCTCATAAATGACTTCCAATTTTGGAATAAATCGCGTTTGAAAGCGCTCTATGGCTGGGGTTAGAAAATGGAAGTTAATTGGAATAATTAGAGCAATAATGACCAATAAGTTTCCAAGCCAAAGAATGGGAGGGTAAACAGTTAATCCAAGAGCGATAAGCAGAAAACCAACCACTGCAAAAAGTATAGCTCTGGTGTACAACTTTCTCTTATTGGGTGCTTCTTCGGTAACTTTCATATAGATAGAAGCCAACACCGGATTGATTACCAAAGCCACAAAGAGAGAAGAACTGAGAACGATGATAAGCGTTATGGGAAGATATTTCATGAATTCTCCCATTAAACCAGGCCAGAAGGCGAGGGGGATGAAAGCAGCCACAGTAGTAGCTGTAGAAGCAATAATGGCGACGGCTACCTCTCCAACACCGCGCTTAGCTGCATCTATCGGATTCATGCCTTCTTGCATTAAGCGATAGATATTTTCTACCGTTACAATGCCATTGTCTACCAACATACCCAAGGCCAATACCAATGAAAAAAGCACCATGGTATTGAGGGTAACATCCATTGCCGATAGTAGACTAAAGGAAAGAAGCATAGACATTGGAATGGCAATACCAACAAATAGGGCGTTTCTCAATCCTAAGAAAAACATCAATACAATTACAACCAGAATTACTCCAAAAATGATGGAGTTTTCAAGTTCAGCAAGTTGATTTCTAGTCTGATCGCTTTGGTCGTTGGTTACACTTACTTCTAGATTTCTTGGGAATCTATTTTTCTTCGCTTTGGTCAGGATGTCTTGAATTTTGGCGGAAGCATTTATGAGATTTTCTCCAGCGCGCTTTACAACATCTACCATAACTACGGGCTTGGTGTATTCGCGTGCATAACTTTCCTTTTCTACTTCAGCAAAGGCAATGGTCGCTATGTCTTTGAGGTAAACCACATCGGCATTTTCATGCTTCACTATTACGTTTCCCACATCTTCGGTTGATCCAAATTCACCATTGATGCGCACATTTCTACGGTATCCGTCTACAAGAAGATCGCCACCAGAAATGGAAACATTCTCGCTCCGAATGGCATTGGCAATATCATCGAAGCTGAGCTCCATAGCTTGCATCTTTTTGTCATTCAGCTGAATGCGCATCTCCTTATCGTCAATTCCGCGTATGTCTACTTTCGAAATCTCTGGGAGAGCTTCAATTTCATCTTCTAAGAATTCAGCATACTCATTCAGTTGTTCCGGCGTGAAATCGCCTGAAAGGTTGATGTTCAGAATCGGAACCAGTTCCGCGAAGTTCATCTCGAAGATATTCGGATCGGCTGGAAGATCTTTTGGAAAGTCCGGATCAGTCTTGGCAATATCTACCTTGTCTTTTACCTTCCGCAATGCCTCGGATGGAGAAACGTCAAAGTTGAACTTTACTTGGATTGTACTGTAACCTTGAACACTGGTAGACTTGATTTCGTCTATGCCAGTGATACCATTGATTTCTTTTTCAAGCGGACGAGTGATGAGCTTTTCTATGTCGAGCGGACTGTTCCCCGGATAGGGTGTGCCCACATAAATCTCAGGTGTTACAATTTCAGGGAAAGCCTCCGCAGGCATGCTGCGGTAGGCCATCAGCCCTGCTATGAATATTAAAAAGGTGGCAACAATGATGGTAGTTTTATTGTCTACCGCCAAGCTGGATAGCTTGAACTCCTTGTTGTGTTTTTGTTCTGTATTTTGTTTCATGCTAAGCGCTGATTAAATGCTATGTTGAACTTTCTGTTTGTCTGTTACACTGCGTGCGCCTTTGTCTATAATCAACTCGTTACCTTCCAAACCCATTGTTACTTCGGTTCTTCCATCGAAACTGTATCCTATTTCTACATACTTCTTGTTTACAATGCCTTCGGAAGCGGCTGCCGATGTTTCGAAAATGTACACAAAGCTTCTTCCGTCTGGACTTTGTTGGATAACGTGGTTGGGGATGGAAATAGCCGCTGGGTTAGTGTAGTCTACTATATGAATATTGGCCATTAAGTTGGGCTTTAAAACATCTTTGGATGCGCTCATATCTATGCGTATTCTAAAAGTTCTGTTTTCTGCCTTGATGAAATTACTAACCTGACTGATTGAACTACTGCGCTTTACTCCTATTTGAGCGAACTCCACCTCTACGGCTGTGCCCTTTTTAAGAGTAGATAAGTACGATTCAGGAATGTCGGCCTCTAGGTATACTTTGTCGAGCGATAAGATGCGCATCAATGGAATTTGAGGCATGGCCATTTCACCCACTTTGGCTGAAATCTCATCTATGGTTCCTGAGAATGGAGCGCGAACAACACTCATCGCTTGCTGACTTTCAAGTGAGGCCAATCGAGAAATCAGGCCTTCATAATTGGATTTCGATTGAAGAAATTCGATCTCAGAACCAATTTTTTGCTCCCATAACTTGGCCCGCTTGTCGTATACGGTCTTGGCAAGCTCGGTCTGTACCTTTATTTCGTTAATACTGTTTTGAAGAACTTCACTATCCAATCGGGCCAATACCTGACCTTTCTGTACATTCTGTCCAACACTTACTTCAATGCTTCTAATTAAACCAGAAAGCTCAGGATAGAGTAGAATGTTTTGGTCTGTTTTAACCTCCCCTAGTACCGAAACAAAGTGGTTAAAAGTGTCTTTTGTAGCGGGAAGCGTGGTTACTAGACTCAACTTGCGCGTTGTATCTAACTTGGCTAACTTCTCTTCAATATCCTGTAGTTTGGAATTGATGTCGTCTTTTAAGCTGGTAAGCGAATCTTTGTCTTTGGTAAGTCTTACAAGATCTGTGTCTGCAGCTTGGTTGCAAGCAATGGCTGTAGAAAGAAGAAGGATGGCGGCTATTTTTTTCATGAGTTGAGTGTAGATCAAAGGGTATTGTAATTTCCAAGCACCTTGTCGAGGCGCGATTTTGCATTTAACAGGCTGAGTGCAGCAGATAAGAAGTTCGATTCTGTGTTTAAATATTGATTTTGAGCTTGGGTAACCTCAAGGCTGGACGAAATTCCTTCGCCGAATTTGATTAAGGTTTTGTCTCGGATTCTCTTGGTGATTTCTTTGTTTCGATTTTCGTTCTGAACGCGTTCAAGAGCATAGATATAATCTGATTTGGCTTGCTCGTATTCCAATAAAAGCGATTCTCCTACCTGCTCTTTTGCAATTTGAACCTCTTCTAGATCTATGCGCGCTTGGGCTACCCTTGCCGGACGAGCCATACTTGTAAAGAGCGGTAGATTTACTGAGAAGCCCATTATTGTAGCGGGTATCCAGTATGAATTGAAATCAACTAAGTTAAAATTGGCATCGTTGTAATTCGATTGGCTATGCGTTACAAAACCATTGATGGTGGGTGCATAGGCCCATTGGGTACGCTTGAGCTGTAAACTGGCGCCAAGTTCTTGATTCTCTATCAGTTGAAACTCTATATGTCGACTGAGATCAAAGGCTTGTGAAGTGATAGATTGTCCTTCAACATTCTGAAAATATAAATCTTCTAAACTCTGGGTCAATACCACACTGGTATCAATGGGCATTCCTATGGTGAATTTGAAAACCTTTTCAGCTAGAATCTTATTTCTCTTTGCATTGTCTACATCCAACTTTAAACCGTTCACTAGATATTCTAACTGCTCGGCATCTTGCTCTTCTACAAATCCACTTTCATACAGTGCTTTTACATCCCTTAGGTTTTTGCTCAAACTCTCAATATTGTCTTCCAAGACTTTCTGAGCCTCTACGGCCAGTTGAACATTGAAATACGATTTTGCAACCGCGTCTCGAACGTCGGCTCTGCTCTTGGTTAACTCGTCTTGCTTTATTTCCTTAAATAGAATAGAACCCTGTCGAGCTAAAAGATAGGTTCCGTCAAAAATGAGCTGATTTAGGGTCACCGAGGCGGTGCTGCTGTGTGCTACTCCAAAACCAACGGTAATAAATTCGCCTTCTGGCGCATTGGGATCAAAGAAAATAGCCGGCACAGGTTGCTGTGGAATTTGCGGACTGTAATTGTAGTCGGCACCGGCGCTGATTTGGGGCAAGCCAATGGCCGTTATTTCTTGGATTTGTTTGCGCGCTTTTTCAATTTCTAATTCGCTGGTTTCAAGCAAATAGCTGTTTTTATCGGCATAACGGAAGGCGTCAGCCAGACTAAAAGTGCGTTGTGCATTGGCATTGTAAATGCCAAATAGTGCAATGAAACTAAGTAGGTAAGAGGCTTTCATTGGTTTGTGGATCTAAAATTCTGTTTTCTAAGTATTCAATTCCTTTTTTAGAAGCAATGCCACGAATGTGGTATTTCAAAGCTTCGTCCATTAGTAATTCCATCTTTTCAGGCGATTCCAATTCATGGAAAAATTGCATGAGCGAAAGGGTCTTGCTGTAATACAACTGCGCAACCATATCTACCTGAATCTCTTTTCTATATAGACCTTCATTTATTCCGCGATGGAGGTTGCTCTCCTGAAAATGAAGAATAAGTATTTTGCGCTTTTCCGAAAGCTTTTGATACGCTTTTGGGTAGTATTTACTGATTTGAAATTCAACCATATGCATCTGCTTCTTAATCTTCGAGCGCATAAAGCTGTCTATGGAGTAAAGTTCTTCTATGGCGTTTTTAGACTGGAGGCTGAATTCTTCAATGCGACTAGAAATGGAATCAAGCGTAAAAAGACAGCATTGGTCTACCAAAGCGGCTTTGTTGCAAACCTGCTTATATATGGTTTTCTTGGAAATTCCAAGATTGCGCGCAATTTCATCCATGGTAACATTCTTCACTCCTAGGCGCTGAAATAGATCTATGGCTCCTTGAAGCAAATCTGAATTGGCTGGGTTGACGTTTTCCATTGAGGCTGCAAATGTATAAACGGAAACTGCGGAAACACAAATCGTTTCCAATAAATATTTTTCGAGTAGTATTTATAGGAAGCAGTGGTCTATACGAGCTTTCAAGAATCTGATATTCAGTCAATAATAAAATTGGGGCAGATGTAATGCCTTTTATTCAATTTAAACATCCAAGTAAAATGACTGCTTTTTTTTGGATAAGAATTTCTTAAAATTATGTAAGGCCTGGAAGTTTTCCGCATCCATCAAAAATCGCACCTTTGTAAATCTTGATTTAATCAGGATTATAGAAATGAAGAACAACAGCACAATTAAAGAGGTTTTAAGTCGCACCCCAATTGGGAGCGAGGTAAGGGTGAATGCTTGGATACGCACTTTTAGAAACGATCGCTTCATTACTCTGTCGGATGGAACGGTTCCTCAAACACTTCAAGCCGTTATTGAGGCTTCTAATTTTCCGGCTGAATTGCTCAGAAAATTAAACACGGGCGCATGCATTAGTGTAATGGGCGATGTGCAATCTTCTCCAGCGAAAGGGCAGGAGGTTGAGCTGCACGTTAGGCAATTGGAGGTTTTAGGAGAGGCAGACGCAGATAAATATCCTCTACAGCCCAAAAAGCACTCCCTTGAATTCATGCGTGAGTTGGCCCACCTTAGGCCGCGTACACAAACCTTCGGAGCTGTTTTTAGATTGAGACATCACTTGGCGTTTGCAGTAAATAAATACTTTAACGATAAGGGTTTTTTCTACGTGCATACGCCCATTATTACAGCCTCTGATGCCGAGGGTGCAGGAGAAATGTTTGCGGTCTCTACTTTAAATCCTCTGAATAGTCCAAAAACAGCAGAGGGCCAAATAGACTATTCTCAAGATTTTTTTGGCAGAATGACCAATCTGACCGTTTCGGGTCAGCTTGAAGGAGAATTGTTCGCTATGGGGCTTTCTAAAGTGTATACGTTTGGACCAACCTTTAGGGCAGAAAACAGCAATACCAGTAGGCACCTTGCTGAGTTTTGGATGATTGAGCCAGAAATGGCTTTTTATGAGCTGGATGACAATATGGATTTGGCAGAAGATTTTATAAAATATCTGCTTCGCTACGTAATAGAACACGCTCCCGACGATTTGGCACTGCTTGAAAAGAGATTGGAGGAAGAAGAAAAGTCGAAGCCTCAAGATCAACGCAGTGATATGAGCTTAGTTGAAAAATTGAATTTTGTTTTAAGCAATCCGTTTAAGCGAGTGAGCTATACAGAGGCCATTGAAATTTTAAAAGAAAGTAAGCCGAACAAGAAAAAGAAGTTTAAGTACATTATTGAAGACTGGGGTGCCGATTTGCAATCTGAGCACGAGCGATTCTTAGTAGAAAAACACTTCAACTGTCCGGTAATTTTATACGATTATCCCGCTGACATTAAGGCCTTTTATATGCGCCAGAATGAAGACGGAAAAACTGTGCGAGCCATGGATGTTCTCTTCCCAGGCATTGGAGAAATAATTGGCGGCAGCCAACGCGAAGAGCGCTTGGATAAACTTCAAGCCAAAATGAAAGCCATGGATATTCCGGAAGAGAGTTTATGGTGGTACCTAGACACCCGCCGATTCGGAGCGTGTAAACACAGCGGATTTGGACTTGGATTTGAAAGATTGGTTCAGTTTGTTACCGGAATGTCAAACATCAGAGATGTAATTCCATTTCCAAGAACTCCTGGAAACGCGGAGTTTTAAAATAGAATTATGTTAAAACAACGCCTTTCACAAAAACTTTCTCAGAAGCTTAGTCCTCAGCAAATACAGCTGATGAAGCTTATTCAATTGCCTACACAGGCATTGGAGGAAAGAATAAAAGAGGAGTTGGAAGAGAACCCTGCCTTGGAAGAGGGAGAAGATGGATATGAGGAAGAATCACTTGTATCAAATGAGCAAGAAGAAGGAGATTCTCAAGTTATTGAAGCGGAAGACATCAACATTGATGAGTATCTGAGCGACGATGAAATTCCAGAGTACCGCCTTCAAGCAAACAACTACAGTCCGGACGATGAAGATGCTCGCGTTCCTGTTTCAGGCGGACAGACTTTTTATGAAAGTGTACTAGATCAACTCAGAATGAGACGCCTATCAGAGGTTGAATTTCAACTTGCTGAATACCTCGTCGGTAGCATGGAGGAAGATGGATATATTCGCCGAAATCTAACTTCTATAGTAGATGATTTGGCCTTTTCTGCCAATATATTTACCGATGAAGAGAGCTTAGAAAAGGCATTAAAGGTAGTGCAAGGACTAGATCCTGCTGGAATAGGAGCACGTAGTCTTCAAGAGTGCTTGGAATTGCAAATGCAAAGACGCCCAGCAAATTTCTATAATGATCTTACGATGAAAATACTGTCGAAATACTTCGACGAATTTTCAAAACGGCACTTCGAGAAAATTATGGAACGGCTGCAGATAAGCCAAGAAGATATGAAAGAGGCAATCTCGATTATCACACAGCTAAATCCAAAACCAGGCAATAGCGTTAGCTCGCAAGGCAAACACATTACTCAGGCGATAACACCAGATTTTGTTATTTCAATTAAAGATGGAGAGCTGGAGCTCAGTTTAAATGCACGCAATGTACCAGAATTGCGAATAAGTGGAGACTATAAGGTGATGCTTGAGACCTATAAAAGCCAGAAAGAAC
>ERZ888423.3134-NODE-3134-length-11240-cov-9.431024_pt1 | contig 11240 bp, 9 predicted proteins | sample MGYA00520523_ERZ888423 | MGnify/ENA primary metagenome ERZ888423 (study PRJEB32303, sample SAMEA104408611) | aquatic metagenome | biome: Brackish water; feature: Pelagic; material: water | place: Baltic Sea | collected 2014-06-08T10:24:00 | depth 30,27 m ...
ATTAATTATTAATGAAATTTAAAAAAATTTTAAATTTGTTAATTAATTCATTACTAAATTTTTACATTAATAAATTGTTATATTTTCAACCTTTCAAAAAGATTTAATTTAAACTCATAACCCAACACTTTTTGCAATTTTTCAGACGAAATAATTTTCCATTGTAAAACTTCATTTTCTTCAAAAATTGGTAGTTCAAAACCCTTCACTTTTCTTGCAAATTCATAAAAATCTTTCCTTGTTGGATGATGATTTGAACACGCATTAAATGTTTCTCCAAAACAATTTTGAGTTATGATATTCTCGATAATTGCAATACAATCATCCAAATAAATCATGTTTACAAATCCATTTGGCTGCGGTATTTTTCGTCCATTATTAAACCAATTTGCAGGATGTCTTTCAACTCCAAATAATCCTGAAAAACGAATAATTGTCGTTTCAAAATGAGTGTTCTTTCTAAATAAATTTTCAATAGTCACTAAAGGATGAATCTCAGTTTCATCTTCTTCAGTCATGATTTTATTCATAACTGGATAAACAGAGGTCGAACTTATAAAAATCACATTTTTGATATTTGATTTTTCAATTTTTGAAATCAATCTAACAAAATCAACCTCTTTTTTAGAAGTAATTGCAATAATTAAAATATCCGAATCCAAAAATTCAGAACTAATTTCTTTTTGAGAAATGTCAATCAAAAAAGGGATGATATTGTCAGATGATAATACTTTCAATTTTTCATTAGAAGTTGTTGAACCTTTCACCAAAAATCCTCTGGAAATAAGGGAAATTGCTAAAAGTTTTCCTAACCATCCACATCCCAAAATACTTATTGTTTTCATCAAAAAAACTGTTGATTTATGGCAAATATACAATCCTTTTTTTATGTTTTTATTAACAATTGGCATCTAATGAAATCGTAATTTTGAATAACTTATAAATAACTAACATCATGAAAAAAATTATTTTAACTTTATTAGTTGCCTTTGTTGGATTCAACGCAAATGCACAAATTAAAACTCCTCAACCAAGTACTTCTCAAAAAATTGAGCAAGCAGTTGGATTATCAAACATCACTTTAGAATATTCAAGACCAAATATGAATGGAAGAACCATTTTTGGGGATTTAGTTCCTTTCGGAAAAGTTTGGAGAACTGGAGCAAACGCCAACACAAAAATTACTTTTTCTACAGATGTAACTATTGATGGAAAAAATTTAAAAAAAGGAACGTATGCAGTTTTCGCAAAACCAAATCAAAAATTTTGGGACATATTTTTCTATTCAGATGCTACAAATTGGGGAGCACCTAAAACATGGGATGAAACAAAAGTAGCACTGCAAACCTTGGTAAACATTCAAGAAATGCCTATGAATATTGAAACTTTTACAATGACTTTTGATGATATTACCAACAATTCAGCTGTAATTGGAATTTTATGGGAAAAAACCTATGTGGGAATAAAATTTGAAACTCCAACAGATGATATGGTTTCTCAACAAATAAAAAACATTATGGCTGGACCTTCAGCTGACGATTTTTACGCTTCTGCAGTGTATTATTTACAAGTAAATAAAGACATCAAAAAAGCTCAAGAATGGATTGACAAAGCTGTTGAAATGACTTCTGATAAACCAAAATTTTGGTTTTTACGCCAACAATCATTGATTCATGCAAAAGCAGGAAATAAAAAAGGTGCTATTGCTGCTGCTAAAGCCTCTTTAAAATATGCTGAAGAAGGTAAAAATGAGGATTACATCAAAATGAACAAAGATTCTCTGAAAGAATGGGGAGCCATCTAATTTGAGTCTTTTAAATATGTTCATCCCAATTGAAAAATTGGGATTTTTTTTTTCAATTTCCTAATACTCTAAACCAATAATAACTCTAACTTGATCTAACGTTGCCATCAAGTTTTTTGAAAACTCAAAAGTCATTAAATGACTTTCTTTTGAATTTGAATTCAATAGTTGATTAAAATGCTCAATTTCAAAAGTATAGCCATGAGTAGTGTACTCAAAATTAACTATTTCTTGATGATCATTTTGTAAAATTGTAAGATTACTTTGACCGTGAAATGGCCTATTGATTGTCAAAATTGCTTCCTCGAAATGAAAAATTGCAGTAATTGGAGTATTCTCTAAAAGCGTACTTTTTAAATGCGCTTTTGCACCATTATAATGAAAAATCATATCACAAGAAGAATCAACTCCATTTTCAAAAAAAGTGGCTTTTGCTTCGATATTTTCAGGAATTCCTAAAGTTGAAAGTGCTGCAAAAATGGGATAAATACCAATATCCAACAAACTTCCCCCTCCAACTTCTTTTCTAAAAACTCTATTTTGCAAATCATAAGGCGTATAAAATCCAAAATCTGCTTCTAATTTTTGAATTTTTCCGAATTTTTCGTTTTTCACAATATCAATAACATATTGATAATGAGGTAAAAATTGCGTCCAAAGTGCCTCCATCAATAAAACATTATTTTCATTTGCGACTTGAATCATTTCAGAAACTTCATCTGAATTCATAGCAAATGCTTTTTCGCATAATACTGCTTTTTTATGATGCAAACAAAGGATGGAATATTCCCTGTGAGAACTATGTGGAGTCGCAATATAAATGGCGTCAATTTCTGAATCTTTGGCTAATTTTTCGTAGGAATCATAAGCTTTTTTTGAACCATATTGTTGTGCAAAATCATCCGCTTTTTCTTGATTTATAGAAGCAACTGCATGCAATTCACATCCTGAGACAGTTTTTAAATCTGTTGCAAATTTATGAGCGATTTTTCCCAATCCTAAAATTCCCCATTTTATATGTTTGGTTGTTTGCATATCCTAATTTTAAGTTATTAAAAAATTGAAGGAATATGGCTATCAACATTACCAAAACGCACCCCAATAAATTGAGCCATAAATAAGGTAAATAGTCTAAATACCAGATAATTATAATCAAAATTTGTGTGATAATTGCTGCTATAAAAACCGCATTTCCTTTCACATATTTGATAAAAAATGCCAACAGAAAAATTCCTAAGACATTTCCATAAAAAATAGAACCGATGATATTTACCAACTGAATTAAATTATCAAATAAATTGGCAACACAAGCCACTGAAATCGAAATAATTCCCCACAAAAGTGTAAACCATTTGGATGCTTTTACATAATGCAATTCGCTTTTTTCAATTTTGTTGCTTCTTTTATACAAATCCATGGCAGTTGTACTCGCTAAAGCATTCAATTCTGAGGCAGTTGAAGACATGGCAGCTGACAAAATTACTGCCAATAATAATCCTATCAAACCTTTTGGTAAGTTATTCAAAATAAAATGAATAAACACATAATCTTTGTCATTAGATTCAATTTTTTCGAGCGGATTTTCTATGTTAATTTTATCAATAATAGCTTTGGAAGCTTCTTTTAAAATAGCATCTTTTTCGTTTAAAGATTGTATTTCTGCAACTTCATGTTTCTGAATCCCGTCAGCTAATAATTGCTTTTTTGAATTTTCGATATCAATATGTTTTGTTTGAAGTTCTTGAAAATCAGAAGCATATTTTGAATTTTGAACTACTTCAGTTGCTTTTGGATTGAAATTCAAGGGAGAGGCATTGAATTGATAAAACACAAAAACCATCACACCAACTAACAAAATAAAAAATTGCATGGGTACTTTTAGAAAGCCATTAAAAATCATTCCCAACTGACTTTCTCTAACAGATTTTCCTGATAAATAACGCTGCACTTGACTTTGGTCAGTTCCAAAATAGGAAAGCATCAAAAAAGTTCCACCAATAAAACCTGTCCAAACTGTATATCTATTATTTAAATCAAAAGAAAAATCTAGGATTTCCATTTTGCCAGAAGCACCTGCAATTTCGAGTGCTTTAGTAAAAGTAATTTCATTGGGAAGTTGATTGACTATCATCCAAAATGCGATAAACATTCCTAAAAAAATGATAATCATTTGCTGTTTCTGAGTCACATTTACTGCTTTTGTTCCGCCAGAAACTGTATAAATAATTACTAAAAACCCGATAATAATATTCAATGAAAATAAATCCCAACCCAATACTGCACTCAAAATAATTGCAGGAGCAAAAATGGTAATTCCTGCAGATAATCCTCTTTGAATCAAAAATAAAATTGCAGTTAAACTTCTTGTTTTTACATCAAATCTTCCTTCCAAAAACTCATAAGCTGTGTATACTTTTAGTCGGTGATACATTGGAATAAAAACCAAACAAATGATAATCATAGCAATTGGCAATCCAAAATAAAATTGGACAAAACCCATTCCATCGTGAAAAGCTTGTCCTGGCGTGGATAAAAAAGTAATTGCACTTGCCTGAGTTGCCATCACAGAGAGTCCAATTGTCCACCATTTTGCGTCATTTCCACCTTTGATATAGTCTTGGACGTTAATATTTTTCCTGGTAACATAGGTACCATAAACAACAATAAAAATGAGTGTAATTGAGAGAATAATCCAATCTACTAATGCTAATTTACTTTGTATTTCCATAAATTAGATAGTAAAATAGTTCATTAAAAAATAAAAAATAAGAATGTATGTCAAATTGGCTATCAGCACAATTGTATATTCTTTAGGCCATTTTTTTTTGGTTTGATTCATTTCTTAACGGTTCAATGACTAGTTTTTTTCTTCTATTTTCTCTTCAATTTTTTCTTCCAAGTTTTTGGGAAGTGATAACATATTTGTAAACAACTTGTAAGCTCCTGAAACTCCCGCAGGCAATTCTCTAAAAAAACTCAAACCTGTGTAAACGTAGTTTCCTTTTCCATATTTTGCCACTAATAAACTTCCATCTTTCGAAGATTCTCCTTTGTCCTTCATTGATAAAATGGCTTTGTATTCTTGACTCCAAGAATTTGGAAAATACAAACCTCTTTCTTGAATCCAACCTTTAAAATCTTCCTGTGTAATTTTATTTGGAAAGTTCAAAATGGGATGCGTTTCATCCAATAAAACTACTTCAGAAAACTCGTCTGTAACTCTGTCACTGGATAATTTTAACGAAAAAGGCGCACCTACATCAACACCTCTATTTGTGTTGTATTGAACGATTAAATTCCCTCCTTTTTCAACATATTCTAATAAATATTTCTGTTTAAATTTCAATTCATTAATCTTATTATACGCTCTGATTCCCAGTATAATAGCATCATATTTTACAAGTGATACTTCATTTATTTCTGAGGGAATAATTTCTTCTACTTGATAACCTATTTGACGTAAACTTTCAGGAATTACATCTCCTGCACCTTTGATGTATCCTATAAAATTGGCTGATTTTTCAATATTTAAACGCACAATTTTTGCTTCGGAATTCAATAAAACAGTTTGTTTAGGAATATGATTGTAATTAATTTCAATCAACTCTTTATCAAATTGTTCTTCATTTATTGTTGCAAGAACTTTAAGCATTCCTTCTTCTTGATTTTTCGGAGGAAAAACTAAAAATTCCACAATTTGCTTGTCTTTTTTCTGTTGGATATTAAAATTCTGAATTTTAGGTTCTACTGTCCAATTTTCAGGGACTTTTAATTCAATAATCCCATTAATATAATTAGCTCCTGCCCTAACTTCAACTGAAATTTTCTTAGCAATACTATCTGAAAAAATAAGCACTTTTTCTGTTAGTTTTGTGGTTACTTTTGGTAAAACTTCAAAAGGTTCATAAATTTCTCCTCTATCGCTTTCAGCATATCTAAGAATCACATTTTTAGTGATAGTTATTGGAACGTAATTAATCACTAAATTAAAATTAATTACAACTTGTTTTAGTGTTTCAGGTTTTCCAATTAATTGTTGATTTTCAATTGAATACAACCCTAAAGTTGCTTCATTTTTTAACCAATAGGGAGTTGAATAATCAAATGTTTTCAACACTATTGATTCTTTGAAATTCAATTTTTTATTTTGATATAAATCCAACCCTTTAAAAATGGTTTCTTCTTCTAAAACATTTTTTATTGAGGTTAATTGAACAAGAACAGTACTTCTATTTACCAATTCGAAATTTACATAAATTTTCTCATTTGGATTTCCGCTTGAACTTTCCGCAGAAACCTCTAAATATAAACCTGCACAAGCTTCAATGATTTCTAACAATTGTTTTTCTTTGATTTCTCGCCAATATTTATCATCCAAAAGCTGCACTTTTTGATATGCCTCTAACAATTTTGGCAAATGTTTTGAGGGATTTACAAAATCGAAATTCTTTTCAATTCCGTATAAAATTTTCCCAATTTCTTCTCCATCTTTAACACGACTCCATGTGGTATTGATGCCTGAAAAAACATCGTTTTTTACTTTTAAGGAATCGCCTTTTAAAAACTTTAAATATTCATTTTCACTACCTCTTGTGCTTAATCTTCCAAAACCCTGACACAGATGTTGGCTACTAGCAATTGCGGCAATTTCGTTATTAGAAAGTCCTTTTAAAGGATAATAAACACCAACATCAAGCTTTGTAAGTTCTTTCGTGGCATTTTCAAAATCATCAGAATTTCTGTAAAACCAAGAAGAAGTATTAAAAAATAAACGTTTTGGTTGCCAAGTTTCAATAAATTTTAGTTGGTCTTCAAATTGATTTTCATTAGCAGCCAAATCAAAAGCTTCCACACTTAACATTGCTGATGTTGTGTGATGACCATGAGTTGAACCAGGAGTTTTATGATTGAATCTATTGATAATGACATCTGGTTTAAAAGTTCTTATTACCCAAACAACATCACTTAAGACCTTTTCTTTATCCCAAATGTCTAAAGTTTCATCAGGATGTTTTGAGTAACCAAAATCATTTGCTCTTGTGAAAAATTGTTCACCACCATCAATATTTCTTGCGGCTATTAACTCTTGAGTTCTAATGACACCTAACAATTTACTGATTTCAGGACCAATCAAATTTTGACCTCCATCTCCTCTTGTTAAAGACAAATATCCTGTTCTTGCTTTAACATGATTTGCTAAATATGAAATCAAACGCGTATTTTCGTCATCAGGATGAGCTGCAATATACAGAGCAGTTCCAAAAAAATTAAGCTTTTGAATCTTTTCGTAAATCTGATTCGAAGAGAGTTTATTTGGTTTTTGAGCAAAAAAGGAAATAGAAATTAATAAAAATAAAAGCGTAAAAAGAAAAGTTTTCTTCATCTAGTCGAATTTTCAAAACTAACAAATGTAACTTTTTTATTCACTTTCAAGAATGAATTAACATAAAAATAACTTTATTTCGTTAACAAATTAAAGATAACCTGTTAATAAATTAATTTTAAAAATCAACTATTTAGAATATATTTGTAAAATAAACTAAGAAAAAAAATTTAATGAAATTTATTGTATCTAGTTCTCAATTATTAAAGCAATTACAAGTTTTAGGTGGTGTCATCAACAGTAATAATACACTGCCAATTTTAGATAATTTCTTATTTGAATTATCTGAAAATCAGTTAAAAATATCTGCATCTGATTTAGAAACCACTATGAGTTCTAAAGTTGAAATAGAAAGTGATAGTTCAGGTTCAATAGCAGTTTCTGCTCGTCTATTATTAGATACCTTAAAAACTTTTCCTGATCAACCTCTGACTTTTAAGACCGATGGAAATAGTAAAATCGAAATTGTTTCTAGTCAGGGAAAATATGATATGGCTTATTTTGCAGGTGATGAATTTCCAAAAGCGGTAAATTTACCATCTCCAAGTAAAACTATTGTTCCTGCACATATTTTAGGAACTGCTATTTCAAAAACAATTTTTGCAGCAGGAAATGATGATTTACGCCCTGTAATGAGTGGTGTTTTTTTTCAATTTAATTCACAAAGTTTGACGTTTGTGGCTACTGATGCCCACAAATTAGTAAAATATTCAAGAACTGATGTTACTGCTGAAAAAAATTCGGAATTCATTATGCCAAAAAAACCTTTAAATTTACTAAAAGGGATTTTAGGTTTTTCTGATAGCGATGTTACTATCGAATATAATGACGCAAATGCGAAGTTCACTTTTGATAATATCGTGTTGGTTTGTCGTTTAATAGATGGAAAATATCCAAATTATGAAGCGGTTATTCCAAAAGAAAACCCAAATAAATTAACGGTTGATAGAGCTTCTTTTTTAAATTCTGTAAGACGTGTTTCTATTTTTTCAAGCAAAACAACGCATCAAATTCGTTTGAAAATGGCCGGTACAGAATTGAATATTTCCGCTGAAGATGCTGATTTTTCAAACAAAGCTGATGAACGTTTAAGTTGTGATTATCAAGGAGATGACATGAAAATAGGCTTTAATTCACGTTTTTTAAGTGAAATGTTGAGCAACCTAAATTCAAATGAAGTTTTAATTGAAATGTCTTTGCCAAACAGGGCTGGAATTTTAACTCCTATCGACGGCACAGAGGAAGGTGAACAAATCACAATGTTGGTAATGCCTGTAATGCTTAGCGAATAATTACAAAAAATATGTTTTAAATCCACAATGAGCACTGAATCAATTTCAGCAATCATTGTGGTTTATTTATTACTTTCAGCAAATGAATTTCCTCGCGCATTTGAACTTATCTGGCAATAATAAAAATATTATGATTAGTAATTTTATTCCTGATCATGTTATCGGTAATCAATTCGGGCATTATCACGAAGAAATTCAACAAGGTATTTTCCTTCACAGGGAAATTGATACTTTCACAGATACTCACAAAATTGTGAGAAAAAGCAAATGAAGATTGCATGAGCGATACAGACATTATGACGGTGTAATTATTGATATTTTTTACGATTATTATTTAGCAAAAAACTGGTCAAAGTATTCAAAAACCTCTCTTGAAATTTTCTCAAAATCGGTATATGATTTACTGATAGAAAATCATGACATACTGCCAATGAAGTCTCAATATTTTACAAAGCACATGATTGAAAATAATCTTTTATACAATTATCAATTTGAGGACAGAATTGGAATGGTTTTAAAAGGTATGAACCACAAAACCAAATGAAAATCCCAAATGGATTTAGCTATTGAAGATTTGAAAATTCATCATCAAAAGTTTGAAAAAGATTTCACCCTATTTTTTAAAGATTTAGAGGATTTTACTTCTCAAAAAATCAAAAATTTACATTAGTTACATGAAAAAACACTTTTTAATAGCAATCCTTTCTTTGTTGCTTTTTAATTGCGAAGAGTCGTCAAAAAATATTGGTGTAATCTCAGAAAAAGCAATGGTTGTTTCTGCTAGAAAAGAAGCTTCACAAATCGGTATTGATATTCTAAAAAAAGGAGGAAATGCCTATGATGCTATGATTGCAACGCAATTTGCATTGGCTGTTGTTTATCCTATTGCGGGTAATATTGGTGGTGGTGGTTTTATGGTGTACAGAAATAATGATGGCACAAAAGGTGCACTTGATTTTAGAGAAAAAGCACCAATTGCCGCCTCAAAAAACATGTATTTAGACAGCTTAGGAAATGTGATTCCAACTAAAAGTGAATTTGGTGCGCTTGCAGTTGGCATTCCAGGAAGTGTTGCTGGTATTTTTGAAGTGTACAAAAAATTCGGAACATTACCCTTTAAAGAACTTATTCAACCTGCTATTGATTTGGCAAGAAATGGATTTAGAGTTACTAAAAAACAAGCTATTTCGTTAAATTCATCATCGAAAGCATTTGAAAAAGCAAATTCTTACAAAACAGATTTTCAAAAAGAATGGAAAGAAGGTGATCTTTTAAAACAAGAAGCATTAGCACAAACCCTAGAGCGAATTCGCGATTTTGGAAAAGACGGATTTTACAAAGGAAAAACAGCTGATTTATTAGTGAATTATATAACAGAATTAGGTGGAATCATCACACACGAGGATTTAGAAAAATACACTGCAATTTGGCGAAATCCAATTACTTTTCAATACAAAGATTATCAAATCACCTCAATGACTTTACCTGCAAGTGGCGGAATTTGTTTGGCACAAATTTTAAAATTGATTGAACCTTTTAATTTAGATACCATCAAACAAAATTCTACACAATACATTCAATTATTAACAGAAGCTGAAAGAAGATCGTATGCAGACAGAGCACATTATTTGGGTGATATTGACTTTGTTGATGTCCCAATAGATAGTCTTATCGATCCAAAATACATCAACCAACGAATGAGTTCCTTTTCTTGGAAAAAAGCGACACCTTCATCCGAAGTTTCTCAAGGAAAAATTCTAGGGTATGAAAGTAATGAAACTACTCATTATTCAATTGTTGATCAATTTGGAAATGCAGTTGCCGTGACTACAACATTAAACACAAATTACGGTTCTAAGGTTTTGGTAAAAGGCGCTGGGTTTTTCTTAAACAATGAAATGGACGATTTTAGCAGCAAACCTGATGTACCCAATGTTTATGGTTTGTTAGGTTCTTCAGCCAACGCTATTGCCTCAGAAAAAAGAATGTTGAGTTCCATGACACCAACAATTGTAGAAAAAGACGGAAAATTATTCATGGTTTTAGGCACTCCTGGAGGTTCAACAATTATCACTTCTGTTTTACAAAATATTATCAATGTTGTTGATTACAAAATGGGTATGCAAGAATCCGTAAATCAGCCACGTTTTCATCATCAATGGTTACCAGATGAAATTAAGTTAGAACCAAATTCGTTTGATGAAAAAACAAAAAAAGAATTAGCTATCTTGGGATATTCTATTTTAGAAAAAAATTCAACCATAATTGGGCGCGTTGATGCTATTTTAGTATTGCCAAATGGGAAATTAGAAGGTGGTGCAGATAAAAGAGGTGATGATACTGCAGTAGGATTTTAAACTTCAGACAAAATTAAAAAAACAATAATTAATAAAAAATAACTAACAATGATACAGCCATTTCACATTGCAATTCCAGTTCAAAATTTAGAAAAATGTAGAACATTTTACAGAGATATTCTAAACTGTAAAGAAGGCAGAAGCTCAGATCATTGGGTCGATTTTGATTTTTTTGGACATCAATTAGTCATTCATCAAAAAGATGATTTTATTGCTCAAAAAATTTCAAATCCTGTTGATGGCCATGATATTCCTGTTCCTCATTTTGGAGTTGTTTTGACTTGGGAAGGTTGGGATTTATTATCAGAAAGGTTAAAAGCTGTAAACACCAAATTTGTGATTGAACCTGGTATTCGTTTTCAAGGAAAAGTGGGAGAACAAGCTACCATGTTTTTTAACGATCC
>ERZ888423.3135-NODE-3135-length-11240-cov-8.600358_pt1 | contig 11240 bp, 15 predicted proteins | sample MGYA00520523_ERZ888423 | MGnify/ENA primary metagenome ERZ888423 (study PRJEB32303, sample SAMEA104408611) | aquatic metagenome | biome: Brackish water; feature: Pelagic; material: water | place: Baltic Sea | collected 2014-06-08T10:24:00 | depth 30,27 m ...
CGGCTCTGTCCCTTCCCAAAACTTGGGACCACCTCGCCACGCGTAAAAATGATATCGAACACCGGACACGACTTTGCGCCGCACACGGTGAACCCCTTTTGGTAGGTTACTTCTGGGCATGGCGCGCTCTCCGCTGGGCAACAAGGCTCGGTTGCGTAGCTGCCTCTCGCTCGGCGGCGCTTATGCCCTGAACAGCATCCAATCGCGCCCGAATGAGTTTCGGATCATACCAACCCCGTCGTCCTGGTACGGGGGCGATGCCCGTCCGGCGGCAGAAATCGTAGAATGACGCGCTTGGTTCATTGTAACCGAACAAGAGCGCCAGTTCCGGCGTCGGAATCAGTTGAATATGGCTCAGGTTCATTTCTCAGCCCCCTCGCGGAGCGTCTCTTGTCGCGACATCGCCGCCCGCAGGCAGGACACGACTTGCGACCCCTGCGAGCGCAGGTTCCGCACCGCCTCTTCTTCCAGCCAGGCCTTCACGTCCGCTGGCAGGTTAAGTTTGAACTGGGTTGTTTTCATTTTTACACCTCGACAAAGGGACACAAAATGTCCATATCATTGGGGACAAATATTGTCCATCATGCAAATATGAAAGATGAAGCATTGCTCCAATTTAAACTGTTGCTCCCCGCCGCGCTCAAAAAGCGGTTGGAAACGCACGCCACGATGAACAGGCGCAGCCTGTCTCAGGAAATCGTTGTGGCGCTGGAAGAAAAATATCCTGCAGCAGAACCGGATGCGACCTCAGATCCAGCTGCTAGGATGTTGTTTTGGCTCGCTAAAAGGATCCGGCGTCGAAATCCCAAACCGGGTTCGGCCAGAGACAAACAAGCTACCTTATATGAGCGCATTGCTGGTGATATCGCCGAGCGCATGAAGGACATCGGGGACTAACCTCAATAGGCCACCCACTCATATCCGTGGTTGCCTTCGTGATCTTCCCACTCAACGCCAACCCCTCGCCGCCAATTTGACGAAAAGCAACGACGCGATGGTAGAACCCATTGCGGGGCGGCCGCAGGCGTGGTGCGTCGCCAGCTAAATTCGCCCTGCGTGCCATAGGTGCCCAGGTGCATATTGTAACTTTCTGAGCAATCGTCATCGCGGCCACGTTCACGATGGCTATAGTGGCGCACGTCCCATACGCGGATCGAGCGCACGAAATCGAACTCCAAGCCGCTAATGTCGACATCAGCACGACCCTCCACGATCTGAGCCAGGATGACCTGAGCAAAACCTACCTCGGCCTGAACACTTGTCTGCCAAACACCAGGAGCCGTGCTTTGAAGAGGACCCAGCTCCGCTACACCCATCGGACATCGCCAAATCTGCAACGGCGGCTCGATCGGCCAAGGCGTAATCCGCCCGATGAACACGGCACGGGCATGCGCACATTCTGCTGAAGCTGGCCATCCACCAGCAAGGCAAAGCAGAATAGCACAATCAACTTGGTAGGCCTTTGCAGCTTGCGGAGCGGTGCCGGAAATCAAAGCTAGGGCTAGGCCGCTAAGCCAGTTGCGGATGATTTTGAGCAACATTTCAATATATACCTTCCGACTACATTACAGTAATATTGATTAGTTTCACTCAACTTCCCCCTTCACACCATATGCGAGCATACACTTTGTGAAGCTCGCGCGCGTTTTGTGGAATATATTCCGTAGAGAAATTCTTGTGATCTGGCCGACTACAGGCCATGAAATTACGGGATCGAGTAGGGTTAAATGTCCGGAATCTAAGAAATTCCAAAGGATTGAGCCAAGAACAACTAGCTTTAGCTGCTGATGTGGATCGCAGCTATATCAGCGAGATCGAACTCGCCAAAAATTCAGCGTCAATCGATGTTCTGGAGCGGATCGCGGATGCTCTCGACGTCGATCCCAAGGAATTGTTTAACGAGAGGGACTAGTTTTGCCCGAATTTGAGAATGTTCGCGCAACGGCCGAAGCCATCGGCCTTATTACGTGCATCAAGACAGGCGAGGAAATAGGTCTGCTGTACCGGTGGGATAATGGCGAGACGCAGGCCGCGATGTATAAAGGCGGCTTGGCTGTTTCGCCAACATTCCAAGACCAAGCGACAAAACCGGACCTTAGTGCAGAGCGCGGCTAATGGCAGCGCTGAGCCCAATCTGTGAATTCGTATTTTATGCTGCGTGTGTTTGCGGCAAAGAAAATGCTGTGTCAGCATAAAATTCAGTGCTGCCGCGCAGCAGGAAAACCAGCCGTTCGCACAAAGTGCAGCAAGGATCTCAGGTCAAATTCACAGATTGCGGGACAAACCGCACATTTGCCCACCGAAGGTGGATGTTGGCTTTCACGACTCTGGTTGTCCTTACGCGCTTTAAAAACCGATCACTAATCAGAGCGACTGGCAATGCGTCGACGGATGCGGGAGAGGCTTTCAGGCGTCAAACCAAGGTAGCTGGCGATCAGGTATTGTGGGACGCGACGGGCGACTTCAGGCCGTGTTTCGACAAAGCGGCGATAGCGGTCCTCAGGCTGCAGGGTTAGCAATCGGCTGGCACGGCGTTGCGATCCGATCAAGGCCTCTTCCAACATCAGCCGTCCGAACCTTTCGATGGCATGGTCATCGTCGTAGCCAGTATTCAGTACCACGCGAGGGAGAGCCACAATCGAGCTTTTCTCCAAAGCTTCGAAGTTTTGCTCAGCCGGGACGCGCGCGAGAAAGCTCTCGGCGTCTGTGACCACGATCCCTTCATCAAAGAACTGGCCCGTGCGCTCTTGCCCATCGTCGTTTGGGTCATTGAAGTAGTAGCGCAACAATCCCTGATGCACGAAGAACACCTCATCGGCGATAGTGCCCGCGCGCAAGATATGATCCCCTTTGCCCAGAATGCGATGCCGCGCCCCGTCGTGCAGTCGCACCATCGCATCCTCAGTAGGCACAAGCGGGGCAACTGCCACCTGTAATCGGCGTGAGAAGGCCGCCAGAGCGGCCTCCCGGTTCATTTCGCCTGTGTTTTTTCCTGCGCGTCCCACCAATGCAAGGTCTCCTTGATGGGGAAGGCCCAATCCCCGATATAATCACCAAATGTCTGATCGAACTTGGAATGATCGATCACGAAAGGGCCGTCGAACATGTAACGCATTTCGACCAGTTCTCCAGCGGCAGCCTGGAACAGACCCACGAAGCGCAGAAGCCAAGACGGCGTGGCCCGTATCTTCGTCGGAGCTTTACCCTCCGCCGTTGCCATTTCACATATCTCGCGAACACTCATCGGCGGCAGAGCAGGCATATGCCAGGCTTGACCCCATGCGGAAGGTAGCTGTGCAAGGCTGACATAGGACGCAGCGAGATCGGGCAAATATGCAAAACTGTGCGGTGTATCCAGGTCGCCAACCCAATCCACGGGCTTACCCGACAAGAGCGCGGGCCAGAACCGCTCTCCTAAAGCGGACACCCGCACGCCGGGACCAAAAAAATCAGTGGCGCGCCCGGCCACACATTTGGCACGCCCGGATGCGTGGGCGGACAAAAGCTCCTGCGATAGCCGCGCCCGCAGTGCGCCCTTCCGGGTTTTGGCACTCAGCGGCATGTCCTCCGTCAGTGTGCCGGCAACGCCGTAACCGTAAAGATTCTCTACGACAACAAGTATGGCACCTGTCGCTTCAGCAGCTGCCAGCGCTGCCTCCTGCAGCGCTGGAAATGCCGCGTCCCACTTGTGGTAAGGCGGAGCAGCGCAATGATAAATCGCATCCGCACCAGCGCATGCGGCGATGGTTTGCGCAGCGTTAGACAGGTCTGCCTTCGCCGCATCAATGCCAAGTCCTATGGGCCGGCCGTCACGAGTCAAGACGGTTACGCTCTCCGCGTTTGCGGCGAGATGCCGTGCTATCGCGCGACCCATGGGGCCAGCCCCGAGAACGACGGAATGTGTGTGCTTGGTCATCTCTGCCTCCTTCACGCTTTGCGCCATAAAGTGATAGCCAACGCCACCGTCCAGAACTGCCACAGAATACCCGAAAGGGTCAGCATAATGGGCGACTCGATTCCAACGACAGATAACAATGTCGATAAAAGCAAAGCGGCGGCCCCGTAGCCGGAATACCCAAGCAGCGTCCACCCCCGGCGAATTGCCGCAAACGAGATGACAATCGTCCAGACACCGGCAAATAGACCGACACCCATCAATTCACCCACACCACCAGCGTATGCATTGAACGCCTCATAGACGACAGCGATCGCATCTTGTGTCGCGGGGGATGCCGCAGGATCGGTATAGGCTGTAGCCAGACCCGGCATTAGGAAAAGCCAGCGGGTAATGCCAAGCGCTTTGGCAAATCCTGCCAAGACCCCAAGGACAATAATCGCTTGTCCCATTGCACCATCAAGGCGCAGGGCATGACGCAGCAGGACCGCCAATGGGATCAGTGCGACCGCGTGAATGAGATAACTGAGGTAGCCGGCAAACACCGCACCGGATTGATCCAAAATCAGCGGCAGGATAATCGCCGGAGGTTCACCAAGTGATGCGGGCCAATTGATTGTCGGGGCGAGTATGAAGAAGGCCCCCCACATCGTCGCAAACTGTAAGAATATGAGGCTAACGGCGCCGGTAACACCGCTGCGGGTGTCAGAGGGATGTGCGGTCATTGCTTGGGTCATTGATTTGTTCCTGTCAAAAATGGTGATGTGTTACGGGAATGATGCGACCGATCACTGCATCGGTCATTGATGTTTGGTAAGATCGTCAAAGCGGCGGCAGGCCTTCAGACGCGCGTGCCAGCGTGAACAAAGTCAAACCTGCCCAGCCACCGGCCAGCGGAAGCGTCAGGGCGGCGACAACACCAGATGGCAAGAAGGCGAGCAGGATAAGCGCCGCAATCGGTATGGCCTGCATGGCGTGTACGCCCAAAAAGTGGGAAATGCGGTAATCCCCACCATTCAGCGACCAACCTGTCAGTGGCATGAATGGCCCTGCGCTGGGATCGACACCGACAAACGGGCCACCGTTTGCGCCAATGGCACTGCCGGTCTGGCCGCCCAGCCAACCGGCCAGTATGAATCCAAGCGCCATGGCGAACGGAAACGGATCTGCAGCAATACTGCCCCAACCGCCGCGCAACGTTGCCACCGCAAGTGCCACGCCGAGAATGAGCGGCACGATAACCAGCACACCCGCGCCCGCCGCCATAATAGAGCCGCCAATAGCATCAAAGGCCGTTGCATCATTGAAATGCGAACGCACGCCGCGTCCCGCTTGCAACGAAAGGAAGATCGCCTCGTAAAGGATGACGGCACCGAATGCGAAAAGGCCGATTTTTGTGATCGTATGCGACTGCCAAACCTCTGGCAGGAACCGAGCCGCAACAAGGACAGTGATGCCGTGAACAGCGAGCGAGATGTGAAACTTGAGCGGTTTGAGCCAAAGCGCCGCATCATCAAGCACACGGCGATCTAGCCCAAGCAGAAGCAGTGTAAGGGGAATGGCAACAAGGCACAGAACAATCGCACTGCGCAGAGCCGGGGCATCGGTGGGATAGGATAATGCAAACATAGTCGTTCTCCGTACAGCGTAGATCGGCATGTGCGCCGGATCTGATGAGTTGGAAGATATCGCTGGGACGGGGCGTGTTCATTGACTTGAGGTAAGAAGCGACAGAACTACTACAAAATCTGGTTGGATGGAAAATATGACGCCTGTTTCCGGTTTGCAGGCGCGCCGAAGAGTATGCTCACATCTACCGAAGACGAACATCCGTTGCGTCCATAGCATCCGGCAATCTCACCTTGTCGGACACCTTCGCCGAGTGATCCACAAAAAGAGTGTTTGCTGAGCTCCGTGGCTTGCTGCCCTGAGCCCCACCTGGTGCAAAAACGCGACAAAACGCTATTTCGCCGCGGCTGCTTTAAAGACTGCTTTCGGGAAGCCTAGCCAGTCAGAAAGGGTCCTCTTCGCGGCACTCAACCAAGAGCTGCCGTTCGTTCCTCGCGCAGCGAAAGAGGAAAATGAGCCCAGAAACACCAACGCTGCGCTGCTCATCAATGTCTGGTTCGGGTAGCTCCAAAATGGGCCTCACAAAGTCGGCCTGGATGGACCTTGGGAAGCTATAGCGGGGATCGCCTTCGCAATGGCTATTTTCTATATGCTACAAAGTGTCAAACGCTGGCCTCTAATAGAGCTTTTTCTTAGGAGATTTTCTAAATTTGGGGATAACACTCTAAATATGCTTATATGTATCAATTCTTAAAGGGTACCTGTCAACAATCAGTCGATAGAAGTTCTACGCGGCGGTGCTTGGAATTATTGCTTAGTTGCGCCGATAGAGTTCACTTACGACGATTTAAGCACATTGGCTTGAATTTGCATTCCCTATACAGATCAGACAAGCCGTTGGAGAGGAAATCTCAGCTACGGTTGCTCATGTTCGTGATTTTTCGAACGAAGTCCATGCACGCTCGAACGTCTCAAAGTCAAACCCTGGCGCGCGCGCGGGACCGAGAATGAGTTTCTCGGTTTCCTGCATTTTCTGGATTGCATCCGCCAACGCCCCCAGCACATCCATAGGGATTACAACGGCACCGTGACGGTCCGCATGGATCAAATCCCCTTGGACAACATTCAGGCCAAAGATTGTGATAGGTGTTCCAATCTCTCTGACATGGACAAAGCCGTGACTGGGACCGATTGACCCAGCAACGACCGGAAAGCCTGATGCCATATCGCCCAGATCGCGCATAACCCCATTGGTTAGCGCGCCCGACATGCCGAAGCCCTTATGGATCGTGGTATTGACCTCCCCCCAATAGGCCCCGATTGCGTGGGGGTAATCGAGATCCTCCACAACCGCGACTGACGGTTTTGGCGCATCTGACATCGCTTTGTAATAGGCCATGCGCCGCGCGCGGATCACATCTGGCGCCTCGGTGGGTGGCTCAACAGCCGCAATCTTCGCAGTCACGGCGTAACCGACAATCGCGCCGCCATCGGGATCGGAGCACAGCATCGTGCCGCGCGTAAAGGCATCAAAGCCGCGCTTGCCTTGCGCCACTTCAATCGCATTGCAAACTGTCGGCGTATCAACTGCGCGCAGCAGCACCAGCAATGTCTTGTCCAGAATATCCGTCATGCGTCCTCCATCCAGCGAAGCAGTGCCGCTGTAGTTTGTTGGGGTTGCTCAAGCGTGGGCAGATGCCCTGCCCCTTCGATAATTTCCAGTGTCGATCCACCCACCAGCGCATGCATCAAATCGTGACGCGCAACAGGACAAAGACGATCATCACGCCCGCACAGCACCAACGTCGGCACACTCAACCCGCGCAGGGTGTCGCTCTGATCCGGGCGGTCCCGCAGCGCAATGGACTGGCGCACAAATACATCCGGCCCAAGGCCCAGCGCCATATCCATACACAGATAAAGGATCGCGGCACGTCGCGGCCCTTGCGTCAGGTAATTCGGCTTCATTTCCTCGCGCAGGACCTGATCAAGGTGCCCTGCCCGCGCTTTGTCCATCTGCGGTCCACGCCGCGCCTGCATCTCGGGGACTTCGGCCAAAGGATTTGTATCCAGCAACGCCAGTTTTGCGACCCGATCAGGCGCTTGGCGCACCACTTCCATTGCGACAATCCCGCCCATCGACAATCCACCCAGCGCAAAAACGGGCGGCGCATCGGCCAGCACCGCTGCGGCCAGTGCTTCCATACTCTGTTGGCCCGAGATATCTCCCACGGTCACGTCCCACCGCTCCGACAGCACCTCGATCTGCGGCGCAAACAATCGCGCGTCACACATCATACCGGGTAAAAGGACCAGCGGCAGCGTCATGACGCCAGTGCTGCACCATCTGCCAATGCCCGCAACTTGGCGAAGGCGATGTCAGGATCAACAGCGCCATAACCTGCGAAAGTACCAAAGCCACAATCGCTCCCCGCGATCACACGGTCCTGCCCGACCAACGACGTAAAACGGTCAATACGTTGGGCCACCAGTTCGGGGTGCTCAACAAAATTGGTCGTCGTATCCACCACTCCGGGCACCAGAACTTTGTCGTCAGGGATATCACTCTTACGGTCACGGAATACCGTCCATTCGTGACCGTGACGCGGATTCGACGTCTCGAACAGGACATAGCGTGCCTTGGCCGACATCAGTGTGTCAAACATGGTAGCCATCGGTACATCGCACACATGCGGCCCTTCGTAATTGCCCCAACATATATGGACGCGCACCTTGTCTTGCGGGATATCGGTGAGCGCGTGATTGAGCGCTTCGACATGCATGTTGGCGATCTTCACAAACTCTGCATCAGACAGATCGCTGAAGAGCATATGCCGCGACAGGGCCAGATCGGGGCAATCCAGTTGCAGATCCAGCCCCGAAGCCACGATCGTCTCGTACTCGGCCTTCATCGCGTCAGCCAAAGCAGCCAGATACGCCTCGCGCGTCTTGTAGAAATCGTTTTGCAAAAACAGGCTGATCACCCCCGGAGATGCCGCGTTCATAAATCCACGGGTGGCACCATGCTCGGCCATAGCTGCCTTGAGATTGGCGATGTCCTTTTCCAGCTCACCCTGGCCTTTGGACTTTACCTCGCCCACGCACATCGGGCGCGCATATTTCGGCGTGCCCCCTTCGTCGGCGAGCCGCTTCAGATATCCCGGAAACTGCTTGAGGTCCGCAGGCGCATTGCGGGGGCTGTCCCCGTCAAATCCAGTATAACGGTCTTTGACGTAGGTCGCGTAGCTGATCTTCGATGTCTCCCCATCCGAGACAATGTCCACGCCCGCCGAGATCTGCTTTGCCACCGTTTCCGATACTGCCTTGGTCATTGCTGCATCAAAGGATGCTTGATCATAGGGTGCCTCATTCTCACGCGCGAAAATGAAATCCACCACCTCTTGGCTGCGCGGTAGTGATCCAACATGGGTTGTCAAAACGGTCATGGTTTATCCTTTCCAAGTCGGGCCAGCGCCCTCACCTGTCGCTACAACATGGAACAACGACGCTTCGCCCGTCATTGAGGGTTGTGCGCTGTGCATGATACCTTCGGGTACCGACATTGTATCTCCGGGGTTGAGGACGGCACTGTGGGTCTCGCTCCCAGCCTTCCATTGCACATTCCAATGGCCGCGCATCGGCATCAGCACGCTTGGAACATCGTGTTTGTGCATCTCCGCGCTGGCAGAGCCGCGCGTGACCAGATGCACTTCAAATCCGGGCTTGTCGGGCAGCATGCCATTCTCGCCGATCACAAGCGCAGGCTTGCGGTCGCCGAGGGCTACCATATCCCAATAGCGCGCAACGTGCCTTGGTACGACATCTGCTGTGGTGGGCTCGGGGTAGGTCTTCAGTTCAGCCTCGCTCAGCACAGGCATCGGGCCGAGACCCTCAGGCAGGTTCTGGCCCTTCTTGGTGTCATAGAGCTTGCCGTTGGCACCGAGCACGAGGCCATGATCAGCGGCATCCTCGATCACTTGCGGGGCCCAAATCACACCTCCGCCTGCATCATCGCCGCCCAGAACAGCCATGATCATACCGTAATCCGTGCCGATATTCTCAAACCCCCGAAAGATGCCAGTGGGAATATTGATGATGTCGCCTTCTTCCATCACAACCTCACCGGCTGTGCCATAGCGCCCCCAGAAAAACCGCCAGCGCCCCGACAGCACAAAAAAGACCTCTGCCGTGCGATGGCTGTGCAGCGAGTTGCGGCATTTGGGCGGCTGCCCTGCAGCCCCGATGTTGAACCCGTGCGGAATGCCGATATGCACATGCTGGTCAGGGCTCTCCGAGACGCCACCACCGATGATGGTGAAATTCTCTTTGCTGTCCGAGCCGGGCGTGTGCGCGTCGATAAACGCAGTTTTACACGGCCGCAATTCGCCGTAACGGACAATGCGGGCGTTCATCTCAGTGGGTGTCATAGCGCACCTGTGTGCAAGAGGATCTGCTTCCAGATCGCGGTTTCGTCAAAGATTACATATTCGCGGCGCAGCTTTGCCTCGGAGCCCGTGATCGCGCCGAATTCGGCGTGGGAAATACCCATCACATGCACTTCGGCCCCTGTGGGTTTGCCAAAGCCACCCCAACCTAAATGTTTGCCGTGCAAGCTCCACCGCACTGCGGCGCGCGGCGGCAGCGTGGGATCATCACGGCCAATCACGTGGTGGATTTTAAACTCGGCATCAGGAAACGCCGCGCGCAGGCTCATCCAGAAGGTATCGGCATCGCCCCAGCCATGGCCCGTCACACCGCCCGGTAACTCAAGCTGGCAACCACGGTCATAGCTGGCAACAATCGCTGCCATGTCAGCGCCCATTATCCGCGTCAGCAGGTCGGCATATCGCGCGCCCCACTCGTTGTCATTGCCGCGTCCCTTGTAGGGGCCCGGTTTGTCAATCGCGGGCGTAAACGGCTTGACCGCCCGCTCGGGTCCACCCTCGCTCGCGATGAGATCGCGGGCATATTGCTCAGGGTCCCACCCCATTTGACGCACGATCGCGCCCTGATCGCGGATCAGCCATTCATCGTTGATCTGGTCATTGATCGCATGGCAATCGGCGATGATGCGGTAGCCGAGCTTCTTGCCGGTCGCCTTGCCATATACTCCGTCACCAAGATGCGTCGCCGTGGAATAGATGCGGTGCGAGGACAGCATCCCCTCTTCGGGTGTACCGGACCAGATCACGTCCTCCCCCAGCAACGTGCGATCAGGGAATTCAGCTAAGGTCGCCATGGTCGCGCCAATGACATTCTCGTTGCCGATCACCACGGACGAAGGCGAGCGGACCACCAGATCTGGCGCGTAATAATGGTGCAGCGTGGCGATCCCGCGCTCCTCCCAGATTTCGCGGGTGATCCCCAATATATAGTCAGGAAAATCCTCAAACTTGTCCGAGAAACCCTTCATTTCGTATATCCTTTTGGTATTTTCGCCGATGCACGCAGGATCAATGGCCCTTCAATTTCAATTTTCTGCGAGGGGCGTTCCGGGTCGGTAATTTGCCCCAGCAACGTATCCACTGTCGCCTCGACCATCCGGTTCAGCGGCTGCCGCAACGTGGTAAGATCATATGCCGCCCACGCCGCCAAAGGTACGTCGTCGTATCCCACAACCGACACATCATCAGGCACCGACAGGCCCATCTCTCCGCGCAAAGTGTCCATCACGGCAAACGCCATATGATCGTTACCTACGAAGATCGCATCTGCGGGTCGCGGCCCTGACATGATGTCCCGCGTTGCTTGCGCTGCAATCTCGCGGTCGAAATAG
>ERZ888423.3137-NODE-3137-length-11238-cov-19.425467_pt1 | contig 11238 bp, 9 predicted proteins | sample MGYA00520523_ERZ888423 | MGnify/ENA primary metagenome ERZ888423 (study PRJEB32303, sample SAMEA104408611) | aquatic metagenome | biome: Brackish water; feature: Pelagic; material: water | place: Baltic Sea | collected 2014-06-08T10:24:00 | depth 30,27 m ...
CTTTTTTGTCTAATTTAAAACACGTCGATTTTGTTTATCGGACGTGCTCTGGGGAGCAGAGCTCTTTAAGAGTCCCCCGAGAAACTGCAGCTAGCAGCCTTATACCAAACGCTTCGGCTTATGCAACATATCTAAAACCTTACACCCTGTGTAATCAGCCGGCTAATTTTCAAACAGAGCTATCCAAAGCTTGCTCTGATTGGGCCGTTTACCGCTCTTCCGTCACGGAAGAGTGGGGTTTTTTTTTATTCTTTTACTTTATCGCCCTTTTTTTTTTCTTTTATTTTATCGGACCTAAGTCGATACCACACTACCGCCTTAACACAAACTTCTCAACACCGGTAAGCCGGCTTCCCAGTTTCCCCTCCCGTAGCTTCCCCCTTTTCCCGATTATTACCATTTTGTACGAGTCGGTTTATCCCCTTTTCACCAATGAGAACTTTCCTGTTAAGATGCTACCGCTATTTTTGGTAGAAGGGCTTCGGAGAAAGTGGGACTGTAGGCTAAACTTTGCAGGTTTGTTAGAGTACTCCAATTTACAAAAAGTTGTAGGTAACTCGGTACACACCAGGTTGCCCTTCCTAGGGGCCCGTGCCACCACGGACCTATACCAAAAACTAAATAGCCCTTTTGGTATAGAGCTTTTAGACAACAGCCTGCGAATAAGAACAGAACTTCTTAAAGGTAACAGGATCACCTTTTCTTTGCGAGACTTTAACGCTATAAATAGCCTAGCTCATCAAAAAAGAGCTGAGGTCAGTAAAGCCCCCCCTTGCAAGCAACTTGGCCCCGACTTTTCTACTGTTTAAAATTGAAGAAACAACCAAACGCATTACAACGACTGCGAAAGGCCCGCTAAAGACGATATTTGATCTAATTCGCATAGTGTCGTCTCCCCTGAACTGCGCGCCGGGGAAAAAACACCCCCCGGTTTCGGGCGACTCGTTAGGTGTCTGATACAAAGTGTTTAGGTTTCGGTACTACCACGTTGACAAACGCCGAAGCTTTCCGACTTCACTCAATGTGGCCGATACTGTCTACCCCGCTGCTTTGGAAGAAGGTTGGTGGCACCTGCTTAACCTGCCTCCGGATGCGCCCTTCCTCAATCAGACCCGGTGGGTTTGGGAACGGGGGCGCCACATCTCCCCACGCGCACAACCGGACTGGTGGGAAGACTATTTTTTAGTGGAGTGGACCAGCAAGAGTAACGAACACGACGGCACCAACACACCCGATTGTACTTTCACAGATAGGTGACCCTTTGGGAATACTATAGGCCTTACTGCAATCGTAGACCGTCAAGAACTCAGCCGCTTCCTACTAACGGGTGTTAACAAGAGAACATTTCCAGCGTTTGAGCACCGCTTTGAGCATTTAAGTTGACACCAAACCTCCACGAAGCGCGGTACAGCTCTCACCCAAGTACATTCTCTACCCGGAGTTACCTACCATCCTTGGGAAGGGCGCAAAGGGTGGGGCAGGCTGCTGTATTGATACGATAAGACAGACCTCTTTGGGCTGATTGGAGGCAGTCGTTGAAGGCTGGAGCCGATTACAGAGGAGGGCCCCATGTCTACCTCCCAGCTTACCGCTAAAAATGTCCGGCAAATACCTTCTCATAAAAAAGGAAGTGTGGTTGATTGAAACTTTTTAGACTAGCCTTTACAACCCCCCCCCCGGCGCGCACAAACATTTTGGCACTCATTACCTCCGCAAAAGTAATTTCTTACGCCATATCTGTAGGAGCATTCGGTAGCTGCGCGATCGCAGTTAGTAACATTTTTGCAGCTTTTCTGCAAGCAGCTGCCCAGTTTCCCGGACGCCAAGACGACCTTTGAACTTTTACTTTAATCGGTGTAGCTCTCGTAGAAACTTTTTTCTTCGTGACTATTCTTATTATTGTGCTTATCTTTACCGCGTAGTTTATCACCTGTTTAATTAAAAAAAAACTCTCACACCTTTCGAGAATACGGTTTACTTTAGGAGACACAAACGACCTCCTAAAGTAAACGGGCAAAAACTTCTGTTTAATTTTATACCTTTATACTTTTTAATTGTTGTGGTTAAGTTTAATTTGGTGTTTCACCTATTCTCTTTGTTTTTTACTTTTATTCTGGCGCAAGGGGAGCGGAAGCTTCTGGCCACAGTTACACGACGCACAGGACCCTCTGTAGCGTACGCAAACGGGGCTCTCCAAGCACTCCCCGACCTTTTCAAGTTTTTAACAAAAACGGTTAACCTTAGTTACAGGGTTAACAGGCTTTACTACAATCTAGCAGCTTGCTATTCTTTACTCTCCGGTTACTTTTTGTGGTTTGTTTGAGCTTTTGGTTCTGAGGGAAGTAATTTTCTTAATTTTGACTACAGTTTTTTTTTTTTTTATGCTTGTAACCGTAGTTAATATCTATGCTATAATTTTGGGCGGCTTTGTTGCCTTATCTAAGTACGGGGTTCTTAGCTCTGTTCGGGTCATTGCCCAGCTTTTTTCTTTTGACATCATACAAAACCTTTTAATGTGCTTAGTTTTTATTGTATTTAGTAGTTACTCCTTTGAAACTTATGCTAGCTTTCACTCAGACAGTTATACGAATCTGACCTTTGAGTACATTTTTGTAGTGTTCTTAGCATTTTTGGCTATGCTGATGGAAAACTTTCGAGCACCCTTTGACTTAGCGGAAGCGGAAGCGGAGGTTATTACTGGCTACACTGTAGAGTACTACGGTTTTCTTTTTTTTGCTTTCCTTTTTTCTGAGTTTTTAAGCTTGTGGAATGGTATTTTATTTTTTAATCAAATATTTCTTTCCGGTGCTTCTATATTTTATTAATACTTTAACCCAACCTCTTAAGTGCAGCCATAAGTACAACTTTTGTGAGTTTTCGCACCTAGTTTGCTACTTGGTGACACTAAATCTTTACTCTAAGATTTTTATACTCACACTTTTGTTTTCTAGCACGTCCTGGTTTCTTTTTTCTTTTTTCTGGTCGTTACCTAACCAGTTTGTCTTTCTGGCCACAGCGCTTGGTCTGCTTTTTACCGCTTTTTTACACAAAAAAGAAAACCTAGTTTACGTCATTTTGCTGTATAGTTTGCTACCAAAGGGCACACACTCTTATAATTTAGTCCCCGTTGAGCTCCACACTACCGCACTATCTGCGTCTACGGTTGCAACAGTTTTTTTCAAACCGTTTAACTTACGGCAGTATTTAGGCCTGTTGTTTTTTTTTTCTCTCCCACCTTCCTTCGGCACTCTTCGTTTATTGGGCTTATTTTTGTATAATTTTTCTTTATCCTTTTTAAATAGTCCACGATCTTTTTTTTTCAACTTTTTAGAAAAGTGAGTTTTTACGACCAACCATAAACGGGTGGGCATTAATTACATGTGGTACGTCGTAATAGCCGGCGTTGTTACTACCGTTTTTGCAACCGCTATTAAGTTGGAGCTGGGCGAGCCAGGCTCTTTATACTGCGGGGGTAACATGAGGCTTTACCTGTCTTTAGTAACGGGACATGCGGTAATCATGGTTTTTCTTGCGTATGTACCTGTTTACTACGGTGTTTTTACTAACTACCTCATTCCTATACAGTTAGGAGCCCGCGACTTCGCCTACCCCAGATTGAACAACTTCTCCTTTTGGGTTTTTCCGCCGTCCCTGTTCTTTTTTTCAAACTCTCTTTTAAAGTATCAGGGTTTAGTTACGGGGTGAACTTTTTATCCGCCCCTCTCGTCCAAAAAGTATTCTTCGAGTTTTAACATGGACATTACTATTTTGTCAGTCCTTTCTATAGCAACGGCATCCCTAATAAGTACCACAAACCTCATTTCAACTTACAGGTACATGCGTGGGGCCTCGATGAAAGCGGACTACCGTTTTATACCACTTTCTGTTTACGGTACACTATTTGGTGCACTCCTGTTTACGTTTGCAGCACCTGTTTTGGGTATAGCAATGTTTATGCTTTACTTTGATAGGCACGGCATTACTAATTTTTTTAACGTGGCTAAAGGAGGTGATGTTGTTCTCTACCAACACCTTTTTTGGTTTTTTGGCCACCCAGAAGTTTATGTTCTGATACTACCCACTTTCGGCTATGTTAGCAATATTATTGTTTTCGCAACCCGGCATAACCTTTTAGCCTACGATCACATGGTCATTAGCATGGGCGCTATCTGTTTACTAGGTTCTATTGTTTGGGGCCACCACATGTATATTGGGGGGCTGAATAGAGGACTGAAGAACCTTTTTTCTGCTACAAGTTTGTTTGTAAGTATACCCTCAACCCTAAAGATACACTCTTGGATAGCTACGTTACAGTCAGGTAACCTTCATTTTTCTGTCCAGCTGATTTGAATTTTTATTTTTTTAACAGGAATTTTGATAGGAGGCATTACAGGAATGGTCTTGGGTATGGCCGGTTTTGATGTACTATACCACGACACTTACTACGTCGTTGGTCACTTCCATCTTGTTTTATCTATGGGCGGCTTTGCTGTAATATTTGCTGTTTTTTTCCACTATTGGTTTTATTTTTTTAGAGTAGGCTATAACAAGTTTCTTGCCGTTTTGCAAGCGGTACTTTTTTTTGTCGGCGAGCTTGTGACTTTTATCCCGGCACTTTTTTTGGGCATGTCAGGAATGCCCCGAAGAATAAACGACTACCCTGTGTACTTCTCGGGGTGACACAGCATGTCGTCCTTAGGGCACGGCCTTGTAGTACTTAGCTTATTTGTTTTTTTGGCTCTGGTACTAGAGTCTAAATACAGCAGTAGAAAGTTTTTATACGCAAACAAATATTCCAAAGGTGTCCCCTATTTTGCTAATAGGCACTCGGCCTATCTTATGTTGATAACACAACTCCGTACAAAACTTAAAGTGAAAAGGTCCTGTGGAAACCCAACCCTAACTTCCTTTTAACATAACCGCCTTTAAACCGATTTGACTTATTCCTACAAAACAGTACTTTTTATTTCTGTCGCGGCAGTTTCCTCAACAACCCACGCACTTATTTTATTCCCTTCAGTAAGCACCAACCCCTTTGATGTGCTTTTCGTCAGCCAACTACTTTCGCTTTCTGCCCTATGGGCGCTTAGCACTACTAAAAACGCAGTGCCCTCCCAGGTACCGGGTAGCGCGCTGTTGGAAAACCAAGAAGGCTGGTCTCTGTTTTCTAATGAGTTTACAAGCGGTCTACTTACAAATACTCTACCGACGTTTGACCTTTTTCTATTTGGCATTAACTTTTTGGCCGTTGTTTTTTTTTTAGATCTTTTCTCAATGTTATTTGCATCTAGCACAAAGACATTTTTTTGGTTTAAACCGTTTAACTTTCTGAAAACAAGTTTTTTCCTCTCTTACACTTTTATGACAAGCGTAGACGCCTTACTAGCCTTTGTTTATTTTTTTTTCTCTCTCTATTTTTTAGAGCTCCATTTTTTTTTTGTTTACTCTCTAAATGTAAGTTCTGATAGTACAATTTATCAGTTTAATTTTTTACTCTCTAGCTTCTTTTTTATTTTCGTAGTTAAAACCCTAAGAGCACTCTTGGAGAAAGGTTTCATCTTTTCTATGAGTTTTCAATTTAATGAGTTTAATCAGTTTCACTCCGCCGAAATAGATAAATTTGCTTTTGAAGCAGGTGGCGGCAATGTGATGGAAATCTCTTTCATCGAGGATGACGACTACGCAACCATGGTCAGGGTTGTTATCAGAGCCCTTTTTTTCGTCTTCTTTTTTTTTTCAACTTTTTTCGTTTGGTTACTTCGCTTTATCATTCAGTTCGTAAGGCTCTTGGTACTTTTCATGATTCATACGATTTTTGAATTAGTTATAGTGAGCTCAGATAGCGTTTTGTCTTGTTACGCAACCAATTACCTATTTGTTTTTAAGTATTTCTTTTTTATATTTTTTTTTTTTGGTTCCTTTTTATATTTAATTTTGTATCTTAATTTGATGTTTACACTCCAGGTCTTTATTTTTTATTTTTTTTCTGAAGTTTTTCAATCCAACTTTATAACAGACCTTTCAAGCTTCGTTTCAAGTAAATTAAAAAAGATTTAATCGCGAACTACTTTACCGATTAGCTGCGTAATTATTTACAACTTAGCCCCCTGAATAAAAAGGTAAAAGCACTTTTTTCTTATAACTCTTACTTTTTCGCGCTTAACAAGTGGCCCATAGATAAAGCACCCAAGGTCTCCAATTCCAGTTACCTCGTAGGATTCGGTTTTCTTTTCCTTTTTCATGCTTACGCATACCCCGCGCTAGATAATTTTGTTTTTTTTACCTACAACTGGTTTACTTTCAATTTTCAACTAACTTCAATTTTTTTTTTACTGGCTTACGTCTCTACAGCTAAACAAAAAACTTGGTTTTTTTTTTTTACGCTGTTGTTGGTTTTTTTTTTCTACTTCTTCTTCGGTTTTAGTGTAAAGGGCTCCAAATTTTACAGAAATCACTTTGTTCTCAACTCTAACCACCTGGTTTTAAATTGGGATGCTATCCTGTTTATCTTTTTTTTCTTCGGTTGGGTGTTTAAAATAGCAAGAAAATACTCCCTGGAAAGTTATACGTTACAGGAAAGTTTTTTCTACAAAACGGCACTCCCCTCAGTTTACCTTTTTGAGCTTTTTACTTTTAGTGTAGCGCTTAGTTGAAGATACTTAAATGGTGGCCTCATGGGATACTCCACAATTATGTATTTAAAATACTATAAGTTTCAATTTGTAACTAGTATACTGGTGACTAAACTCTTATTTTTTATTTTTGTATATTCTTTTTTTTTCCTCTTGCTTAATTTGCTTAAGCAAGGCTCACGCCTTTATTTTTTTACGGCGTATTTTTTTCTCTTTTTGGTGCTTACCGTTTTTCTATTTAAGGAGTTTTCAGAAGTTTGAAGCTTTTTGCATCAAGTAGCACCGTCCAATCTACTAAAATTTACCTACTTCAAATTTTTTTTTTACTTGTTGTTCTTTAATTTTCTGCACGCTTACTTAGTTGTAGGTTTTACTCTGTTGGGCTTTACTTTATACATGTCAAAGTTTTATACTATTTACTCAGACTTTTATGACATTTTATATATAAACATAAAAAACTTTTATCTCATTATGTGGCTAACAGTTTTAGCCTTTTTTTCTATCTATATTGTACATGATTTGAATATATATTTTTATGGTATCCTTAGCAATCTAAATTAGAGGGGGGCCTTTGGGAGTTTTTTATTCAAGACCTTCGTAGCTCAAACAAACCAGCCCCTTCCCTACCAACAAACCTGCCTGCTTTATTTCATCAATTTTTTTTTTATACAGCTGCTTTTATACTTAAGCCTTGTTGTGTATTTTTTTTTCAAGCTAAGTGCAGGGGGTTCCAGCAGCCCTAAAATGCACACCCCCGGGGGTAACCTTTTTTACAGGATTTTGTGACTTTCTATTAGCTTTATTTTGCTGCTCGTCAGTCAGCAACCCGCGCTAGGGTCAGATAGCTTTTTAAGTAGTGCTATTGACGGCGCGTTAGCAAACTCAACTTTAATTTTTTTTTTTGCAGGCACCCTTGTGCTTTTTATGGAACTTTTTAAAGCGAGCGCTTTTAAGCAGCAGCTGGGCTCCCTACTCCTTTTCGTGTTTGTTTTCTTGTTTCTATTTTTTTTTACATTTTTTTTTACAATAACTAACCACTTTGAGTTGATTTGTATTTTCGAGTACGTAAATGCCTTACTGGTCCTTTACATTTTGATTTCAACCACCTGCTTAAAACCGACACTTGACCTGTTTAAAAGCAGCCTGGGTAAGAATACTAAATTTTTAACCCCATATTTTTTTTTACCTGCACTAATTAACTACTTTTTTCTGATTTTTATAATTTCAATTTTTTTATTCTACTTCTACATCTACCTACTTTTAGACCTTTCTTTCACCTCCAGTTTTGCCGTTACTGGTATTGTGGTGAAAACCCCCAAGTTTTTTGTGTTTTTTTTAATCTTTTTAGTCTTTAAGCTTGGAGTAGCCCCTCTACATTTTTGAAAATTAGAAATTTTTGAAAGTTTTCGTCTAGTTCACTTTTCTTTTTTCTCTACGGTTTACTTCGTATTCTCTCTTATTTTTTTCGAGTTTGTCTCCTCTAAAATGTATCTTTTTTCCTGTAATAGCGCCTTTAGTCTTCTGTGTCTTTTTGTGCTTTACAATCTTTACTTCTGTTTTTTGCATGTAAATACGGCGCTAAATATTAGACAGTTTTTGGTTTTAAGTGCACTCCTGAATTTAAATTTAGCCCTTATAAGCTTGCTTTTAAACGTAGGCTCCACACAACCCTTTTTTTTATTTTTTGTACTGAGCTATGTTATCTTAGCCTTTATTTTCTACTTCTATTTTGTAGCGAACAATAATAGTGCGCGCTACTTTTCAAATTTGGGGTCCCCTCACAACAAAATATTCTTTTATTTTTTTTTTTTACTACCCCTCCTGAGTTTAGGGGGCGGTGCCCCCTCGTTAGCTTTTTTTTATAAACTTAGCTTTTTGTTGACTAACTTGCAGGAGGACAGCTACCTACTTCTAAGCCTCTACATCCTTAGCATTGTCGTTTCGGTAGTTTTTTACTTTCAGCTGTTTAAGTCCAACACGAAGTCCTTAGGTATTACTTTAAAAAGCAAACACCCCCTACTTTTGGAAAGCAGCCACCTCTTAGTTTTTTTTTTTTCTGCAAGTGTTTTAGTCTTATCAACACCTCTACTGGGCCCCACAAGTTTTTATCTCTTGGATAGTTTTAGTAGATTGAGTTTAAGCCTTTCAGCAGGGCTCTAATTTAGTCACAGCCCGAACAAAAACGAACAAGCAGCCCACCCACTAATAGTACTTTTTAAAAGAGTTAAGCCCACCCGAAGCCGGGCAAGACGACTCGCAAGTAACCCCCAAAAAAAGGGAGTTATTCAGCGACTCTACACCACCAACCCCAGAAAGCCAAATTCGGCCCACCGTAAAGTTGCGAAAGTTTACATCTCCAAAAAAAAAACAGTTCTGGGAGCTGTCAAAGGCGTGTCGCATGCACTAAAAAAATTCTCCAAGGTTTGGGTAAGCGGCAGAGGTTTTAGGGACACGCCCGGTGTAAACCTCAAGCTCATTCCGGGTAAAGAAGCCTTTTTGGTTCTAAATTATAAACAAAAGCGTAGATCTTTTTTTGGCTTAAAGAAGTAATACGAACCACTTGCTTTATTTTCTTTTTAAATTTTTTATTTTTGCCACCTTCTTTTTTTACTACGAGAAAACGTTTTACGGGATTTTTGGTTTGCTAAAGCTTTGGCTTCTTATAATTCTTGTTTTTTGTTAAGCTTAGCATTTAGGACTTTTTCTTTTTGAAAAGAATTTATTAAAAGAGGCCGTGCGGACTTTTGAACAAACGCTGTTGTAGGTAGGCTCTTCAACGTCTGGCAGGCGGCTACAGCCTTTTCGTATTTCTTTTTTTTCCGATCCTACTTATCCAAACTGTACAACATTAGTATCTTTTCGAAAGCATTTAAATTTTTTAATATTTTTTTTTTTTCGGAGCAAGTTTCTATCGAGCAACTGCTTTTTCTTTTTTGAGTGTTTTTTTCGTTTATTTTTTTTACAAGTGCACTTATTTTACTTTAGCCTAACAACCTTTTGAGTTATTTTGATTTTATTCAGGGAGGTCTCCGTCACATGGTTTCTTGGTTACGCTTAGGCTCTTTGTGGCCCCTCAGTTTCGGACTTGCTTGTTGTGCTATTGAGCTTTTGCACAGCGTTTGCAGCCGCTATGACATTGAAAGATTTGGTTGCCTTTTTAGGGGAACCCCACGACAGTCTGAGCTGCTGATAGTAGCCGGTACCGTAACGCCCAAAATGGCACCCGCTTTAAAAAAATTACAGGAATTTATGGCCAAACCCAGTTACACTATAGCCATGGGTAGTTGCGCAGGTGGTGGCGGCTACTATTACTTTTCCTACAGTATAATAAGGGGGTGCGACAGGATTATACCTGTAGATACCTACATTGGTGGGTGCCCCCCCACTGCAGAGGCCCTGCTCTATGGCATTTTAGTGTTACAAAAAAAATTAAGTTCTTGATTCGAGCCCAAGGTCTCTAGTTGATGATATTAGGTATTGCGGCGACCCCCTTTAGTAACAACCACCACTACCACTTACGAAAGCCGTAAGCTAACCAAACTTTACCAAATACCTGAGACGTCTTTGACAGTTAATTTTTTTTTTTCTGTAAAAAAAAAAATGCAATTCAAGTTTTTTTACTTTTTTGTTTTTAAGCTATTTACTTGTCTTTTTCAATTTTTGCAGAAAAAAAAAAGGCGAACGCTTGTTAGAGGGGTAAAGGGACCTAAAAAAAGCTTCAACACCTTTATTGTCAAGACGCATTACGCAGTTTTATCCCTATTCACACCAACAGGACTGTCTAACCTGATAATGTTTTTTTACTTGCTAAACCAAAACTACTTTAACTTTGTAAAGCTGAGCCAACTAAAAAAACAATTACTGCCCTTACGCGTTTAGCAAAAAGCTGCTTTATTTTAAATCAAAAACTTCTTTTATTTTTTTTGAAGAGTGTAGTCTAGTTGACGTGTTATCTTACAATTCTAAAATACGACCCCTCTCCCTTAAGTTTTTACGCAGCTATTACTTACGAACATTTAGGTTTAAGTACAACCTCCTTTAACAGCCGCCGTTACACCTTTTGAATAATTACAGCGTCAAGCGCACACAGCCCTCCGAGGCATTTTCTAATCAGCTAACGGCATTTTTACTATCGATCTCTTCCGTAGTTACAATGTACCTACTACCTAATATACCCCCTTTTGGTGAACGTGCTTTAGTGCAGCTTGCAACGAACCCCATTTTCCTTTATTTGTTTGCTACTGCCTACCTTTCACTTTCCGTTGCGCTTACCTTAATAATTTTTGACAACACAGAGGACCAGGCTTCTGATAACGACACCAACTTGATCTTATTTGGTTTTGTATTCTACCTGGTCGCGGCAGCTGCGGTCATTTTTGCTTTCCTACTTCTGAAACTAATTTTTTCCTATAATAGCTTCTTGCTTGGTTACAGCCAGTCTCTCTTTTTTTTTTTATTTGTTTTTATGTCTTACTTTTTGTTTATACTATTTACTAAAAGCTTCGTAATGAATAACCTAATAAACAAATTAATTCTTTAGAACCCAAACAAACCCCCCCCATACAAGTTTGCTTAATTTAATTCTATTTTTTAGGTTTTCTGCCGC
>ERZ888423.3138-NODE-3138-length-11236-cov-8.838565_pt1 | contig 11236 bp, 10 predicted proteins | sample MGYA00520523_ERZ888423 | MGnify/ENA primary metagenome ERZ888423 (study PRJEB32303, sample SAMEA104408611) | aquatic metagenome | biome: Brackish water; feature: Pelagic; material: water | place: Baltic Sea | collected 2014-06-08T10:24:00 | depth 30,27 m ...
TGCCGATCCTGGCCCCCGGCGGGGTGGCGTCCGCGCTGACCCATTGGGGCAGCGCCGATCAGCAGGCCACCTATCTCAAAGAGTTCGCCGGGGACAATGTGCCGCAGGCCTGCCTGACCATCACCGAACCGCACCCGCTGTTCGACCCCACCATGCTCAAGACCATCGCGGTCCGCACACCCGGCGGCTACCGCCTGGACGGGGTGAAGTCACTGGTCCCGGCCGCTGCCGACGCCGAATTGTTCGTCGTGGCAGCGCAACTCAACGGTAGGGCGACGCTGTTCATCGTCGAGGCCGATACCGCCGGACTGAGCGTCAAGGCCGACCGCAGCATGGGATTGCGGGCCGCCGGCCTCAGCCGGATCGAACTGGACAGGGTGTCGGTGCCGCTGTCGGCCCGCCTCGGTGAGGACGATGCGAGCGAGGCCGATCGCTCCCGGGACTACTCCGAGGCGATCGCGTTGTCCCGGCTCGGCTGGGCCGCGCTGGCCGTCGGCACCTCACATGCGGTGCTCGACTATGTGATTCCCTACGTCAAGGAGCGCGAGGCGTTCGGCGAACCGATCGCCCGCCGCCAGGCGGTGGCGTTCATGTGCGCCAACATCGCAATCGAACTCGACGGACTGCGGCTGATCACCTGGCGCGGCGCCGCCCGCGCCGACCAGGGACTGCCGTTCGCCCGGGAGGCCGCGCTGGCCAAACGCCTCGGTACCGACAAGGGCATGCAGATCGGCCTGGACGGGGTGCAGTTGCTCGGCGGACACGGATTCACCAAGGAACACCCAGTCGAGCGCTGGTACCGCGATTTGCGGGCCGTCGGCGTCGCCGAGGGTGTCGTCGTCCTCTAACCACCTCTTGAGTCAACCGGGAAAGAACGTCATGGCCATCAATCTGGAACTCCCCCGCAAACTCGAAGCCGTCATCGAGATGGGGCATAAGGGTGCCGCGGAGATCTTCCGCCCGATATCCCGCAAGTACGACCTCAACGAGCACGCCTATCCCGTCGAACTGGACACCATCGCCAGCCTCTTCGAAGGCATCTCGGCCGCCAAGACCATCTCGTTCGCCGGCACCGACGCGTTCCGCGACGCCGACGACGGCCCGAAGGGAAACATCAACGGCGGCAACATGTCAGCGTTGCTCAACGCCCTGGAGGTCTCCTGGGGCGACGTCGGGCTGCTGCTGTCGATCCCCCGGCAGGGTCTGGGCAACGCCGCGATCGCCGGGGTGGCCACCGACGAACAGCTGGCCCGGCTCGGCAAGGACGTCTGGGCGGCGATGGCCATCACCGAGCCGTCCTTCGGCTCCGACTCCGCGGCGGTGTCGACCACCGCCACCCTCGACGGCGACGAATACGTCATCAACGGAGAGAAGATCTACGTCACCGCCGGATCGCGGGCCAGCCATATCGTGGTCTGGGCCACCCTGGACCGGAGCAAGGGCCGGGCGGCCATCAAATCGTTCATCGTGCCGCGCGAGCATCCCGGCGTCACCGTCGAACGGGTGGAGCACAAACTCGGCATCAAGGCCTCCGACACCGCCGCCATCCGGTTCGACAACGCCCGCATCCCCAAGGAGAACCTGCTCGGCAGCCCGGAGATCCAGATGGACAAGGGCTTCGCCGGGGTGATGGAAACCTTCGACAGCACCCGACCCATCGTGGCGGCCATGGCCCTGGGGGTGGCCCGCGCCGCGCTGGAGGAGCTTCGCATCATCCTCACCGATGCCGACGTGGAGATCTCCTACGACAAGCCCGCGCACGCCCAGAGCGCGCCGGCCGCGGAGTTCCTCCGGATGGAAGCCGACTGGGAAGCCGCTTACCTACTGACGGTGCGCTCCGCCTGGCAGGCCGACAACGCCATTCCCAACTCCAAGGAAGCCTCCATGGGCAAGGCCAAAGCCGCCCGGGTCGCCAGCGACATCACCCTCAAGGCCGTCGAGATGGCCGGCACTACGGGCTATTCCGAGCAGACGCTGCTGGAGAAGTGGGCGCGCGACTCCAAGATCCTGGACATCTTCGAGGGCACCCAGCAGATCCAGCTGCTGGTGGTGGCACGACGGCTGCTGGGCCTGAGCTCAGCGGAGTTGAAGTAGTCCGGAAACGACGAAAGCGGGCCGCCGGCTGATACCGGCGGCCCGCTTTTTCGACTCGGGTGTTAGCTGCCCTGAGTGGGGGTCGCACCCAGAACGCGCTGCAGATCGGGCTTCATCGCCTGAAGCTCGCGACCCCAGTACGCCCAGTTGTGCGTGCCGTTGTCCGGGAAGTTGAACACGCCGTTCTTGCCACCCGCAGCCAGGTAGTTGTCCTTGAACGTGCGGTTGGTGCGGATGGTCAGGCCCTCCAGGAAGGTCGCCGGCACATCGCCGCCGCCGAGCTCGTTGGGCTGGCCGTTGCCGCAGTAGATCCAGATCCGGGTGTTGTTGGCCACCAACCGGGGAATCTGCTCCATCGGGTCGTTGCGCTTCCATGCCGGATCACTGGAAGGACCCCACATGTCGGCGGACTTGTAGCCGCCCGCGTCACCCATGGAAACGTTGATCAAGCCTGGCCACCAGCCCTCGGAGGGGTTCAGGAAGCCTGACATCGAACCGGCGTAGATGAACTGCTGCGGATGCCAGACAGCCAGGGTCAGCGATGCCGAACCGGCCATCGACAGGCCGATCGCGGCGCTGCCGGTCGGCTTGACCTGACGGTTGGCCGCCAGCCAGGCCGGCGCCTCCTGGGTCAGGAAGGTCTCCCACTTGTAGGTGGAGCAACCGGCCTTACCGCACGCGGGCTTGTACCAATCCGCGTAGAAGCTGGACTGCCCGCCCACCGGCATGGAAACCGACAGGCCCGACTCGTAGTACCACTCGAACGCCTGGGTGTTGATATCCCAACCGTTGAAATCATCCTGGGCGCGCAGACCGTCGAGCAGCCAGACGTTGGGCGAGTTCTCGCCGCCGCTCTGGAACTGCACTCGGATGGTCTTACCCATCGCGGCCGACGGCACATCCAGGTACTCGACCGGCAGGCCGGGACGCGAGAACGCACCCGCGGTGGCCGAACCGCCGACCAGACCCACCAGGCCCGGCATAGCAGCGGCAGCGACGGCTGCAACTGCGAATCGGCGCGACCAACCACGCACCTTCTCGGACACAGACTTCACCAATCCACCCCAGCTTTCTCTTATTGCGGCATGTCGGACTGCAACAATGAGTAAAACACGATGCCGACTGCCTACGAAATCCATACCCTGACATCGAGTCGTGCCCGACTCTTGTTACGTCCGCGAACAAAAACTAAAGTCACTTTCAGTTTTCCGACCGCCCAGCCCCCGGAGCGTCCATGGAATCCTTCGTTCACCTGCGCAAAGGCATCACTCCGCGACGCCTGCATGCCGACCTCAACGGGCTCAAAGACGACGAACTCGGCCGTGGCGGGTTCACCGGGCGGACCGCGAACTTCTTCCGGCGACACGACCCCACCGAATTCCGCGCGACCGGCCCGTTGCGCCCCGTCGACGTCCTCGCCGATGCCCTGACCCCGGGCGATGCCACCGACGCCGCCGGATCGCCGTTGCTGCTGTTCTCCAACCCCGACTGCCGGATATCGCTGAGCCGCCGCAGCCAGGCCATGCCGTTCCATGTCCGCTATGTCGACGGGGACCTGCTGTGCTTCGTCCACCAGGGCGACGGCCAGCTGGAGACCGAGTTCGGGCCGCTGGACTACCGCACCGGCGACTGGATCTACCTGCCGAAGGGATGCACATGGCGGCAACTGCCCTCCTCGGCGAGCACCTGGCTGATGATCGAGGCGACCGATGAGTTCCGCACTCCCCCGGCCGGACCGCTCGGGCGGCACTGGCCGTTCGACCCTGCCCAGGCGGTGATTCCCGAACCGGCGCCCATCGAGGACGACGGGCGCGCCGAGTATGAGGTGCGACTGGTCCACCGGCCGATTGACGGCACCGGGTCGACCTCGCTGTTCTACCAGCACAACCCGATCGACGTCGAAGGCTGGCGCGGCGACAATTTCGCTTTCACCTTCAACATCGACGACTACAACGTCGTCACCTCCGACAGCGTGCACCTGCCCGCCATGGTGCACCTGTTCATGGAGGCCACCGGGGTCTACGTGTGCAATTTCCTGCCCAAGCCCGCCGAGATGGTGCCGGGGACCGAACGCACCCCCTGGTATCACCGCAATGTCGACTTCGACGAGATCGCCTTCTTCCACGGCGGCTCGCTCTACGGCATTCCGATGCCGCCCGGTTTGATCAGCCATGCACCGCAGGGCGTTCATCACGGCGCACCGGAGAAGGCCCGCGAGCGGGCCCGGCGCAAATTCGACGATTTCACTTCGGTGGATTGGAAGGTCATCGCCGTCGACACCCGCAAGCGGCTGGTCCCGTCGGCGGAGGTGCTCGCGGCTGATCTGGGGCAGCACGGGTGACATACGAGCGATTCCCCTATCTGGTTGCCTTCCAGAATGATTCGGGGGTCAGGGACGTTTACGGCGGACTCGCCGAGATCGTCGTCCTGGAGTGCCACCACCTCAAGCCGGAGTCTCCGAGCGACACTGTGCTGGTGTTCATGCACCCGATCGGCGGCGGCGCCTACCTGCCGATGGTTAGCGCCCTGGCCCGCGCCGGCCACCACGTGATCTACGCGGGCAGTCGGTTCCGGGGCACCGACTCAGCCCTGCTGATGGAGAAGGTGGTCGAGGATCTCGGGGAGGTCATCAAGGATGCCAAGAGCCGGCTCGGCTACCACACGGTCGTGCTGGCGGGCTGGAGCGGTGGCGGGTCGCTGTCGCTGTTCTACCAACAGCAGGCCCAACGCGCGACGACGGATCTGATCCCCGCCGACGCCGTCCTGCTGCTGGCCGCCCACGTCAGCCGGCACGGCACGCTGACCGAGTGGCTCGACGCCTCGATCCTCGACGAGTCCGACCCGTCCCGACACGACCCCGAACTGGACCTCTACAACCCGGACAACCCCAATCAGCCGCCGTACACCGCCGAGTTCCTCGATCGCTACCGTCGAGCCCAAATCGACCGCAACCGACGGATCACCATGTGGGTCAAGGAGAAACTGGCCGAACTGCAGGCGACGGGCCGCGGCGACGAGGAGCACTGCTTCGTCGTGCACGGGACGATGGCCGACCCGCGCTGGCTGGACCCGACGGTGGACCCCAACGACCGCACACCCGGCACCTGCTATCTCGGCGACCCGCGGGTGGTCAACCACTCACCGATCGGACTGGCCCGGTTCTGTTCGCTGCGAAGTTGGTTGTCGCAGTGGAGTTATGACGACGCGCCCTCGGACGGGGTGGTCTGCGGGCGCGATATCGCGGTGCCCACCCTGGTGATCGGTAACCTCGCCGACGACGCCTGTACCCCCAGCCATACCCGGCGGCTGTTCGACGCCATCGGGCACCCGGACAAGGAGATGCACGAAATCGCCGACGCCAACCACTACTACTCCGGACCCGACCAGCGCGAGCCGCTGGCACAGGCGGTCGGCATCATCACCGATTGGCTGACTCAGCGCGGGCTTTCCGGAGTTGCGTCATGACCGGGCGCGGCGCACTGGACGGCATCCGGGTCCTCGAGGTGGGCACGCTCATCTCCGGGCCGTTCGCCGGCCGGTTGCTCGGCGACATGGGGGCGGAGGTCATCAAGATCGAACCTCCCGGCTCCCCCGATCCGCTGCGCACCTGGGGCCAGGCCGAGGTCGACGGCCACCACTTCTTCTGGACCGTGCACGCCCGGAACAAGAAGGCGATCACCCTGAACCTGCGTGAGCCGAGTGGACGCGACCTCTTCCTGGATCTTGCCGAGCGCTCCGACATCATCGTCGAGAATTTCCGGCCCGGCACGCTGGAAAAGTGGAACCTCGGCTATGACGTTCTGCGGCAACGCAATCCGGGGATCATTCTGGTGCGGGTATCAGGATATGGACAGACCGGCCCGGACGCCGGCAAGGCCGGCTACGCGTCGGTGGCCGAGGCGGTCTCCGGGTTACGGCATATGAACGGCTTCCCGGGCGGACCGCCACCCCGGCTGGCTCTGTCTCTCGGTGACACCCTGGCCGGCATGTTCGCCGCCCAGGGCGCACTGGCCGCGCTGTACCGGCGCACCGTGACCGGGCAGGGCCAGATCGTCGACACCGCGCTCACCGAGGCCTGCCTGGCCGTCCAGGAGTCCACCATCCCCGATTACGACGCCGGGGGCGTGGTGCGCGGCCCCTCCGGCACCCGCCTTGACGGCATCGCCCCGTCGAACATCTACCAGAGTGCCGACGGCAGCTGGGTGGTGATCGCGGCCAACCAGGACACCGTGTTCCGCAGGCTGTGCGACGCGATGGGCCGGCCCGACCTCGCCTCCGACCCCCGGTTCGCCGACCACGGGGCGCGTGGACGCAACCAGGATGAACTCGACGCTCTCATCGCGGAATGGGCCGCGCAGCGCCAACCCGAGGACATCATCGAAACCCTCAGTGCCGCCGGGGTGATCGCCGGGCCGATCAACACCGTCGCCGAGGTGGTCCGCGATCCGCAGTTCCAGGCCCGCGGCATGCTCGTCGAGCACTATGACGAGGGCGCCGGCCGGGCGGTCCTGGGCCCCGGCGTCGTCCCGGTGCTCACCGACACCCCGGGTGGGGTGCGCAGCGCCGGTCCGCCCCGGCCGGGACAGCACAACGATGAGATCTACGGCGAGCTGCTGGGTCTGGGCGCCGCGGAGATCGCCACACTCACCAGCCGAGGAGTCCTGTGAACACCCACGTCACCATCCGTGAGGTCGCCCTGCGCGACGGCCTGCAGATCGAGGCCCCGATCCCGTTGTCGGCCAAGCTCGACCTGCTCGCGGCCATCGCCGCCACCGGGGTGCGCGAGGTGGAGGCCACCGCCTTCGTCTCACCGTCGAAGGTGCCGGCGCTGGCCGACGCCCCCGAACTGGCGGCTGCGCTGGCCGACTATCCCGAGATCGAATTCTCCGCACTGGTCGCGAGCCCGAACGGGGTGCACCGGGCCATCGCCGCCGGCTTCCGGTCGGTGGAGTACGTGGTGTCCGCCGCCGACGGCCACAGCCAGGCCAATGTCGGACGCAGCAGTGCCCAGGCCAGCGCGCAGATCGCCGATATCGTGGCGATCGCCCACGACGCCGGGGTGGCCGTGGAGGTCATCATCTCCACGGCCTGGGACTGCCCGTTCGACGGCCCCACCCCGGCGCAGCGCGTCCTCGACGTCGTCGACGCCGCCTGCGACCACGGCGCCGATCGGATCGCCATCGCCGACACCATCGGTACCGCCACTCCCGGCCGGGTCAGTGCCCTGGTGGAACGGGTCGCACCACGCATCGGCGATCGGCCGTTGGGTGCGCACTTCCACAACACCCGGGGTGCCGGGCTGGCGAGCGCGTGGGCCGCGGTGACGGCAGGAGTACGCAGGCTGGACTCGTCGGTCGGCGGGCTGGGGGGCTGCCCGTTCGCCCCCGGCGCGAGCGGCAATATCGCCACTGAGGATCTGGTGTACCTGCTGCGCGACAGCGGTGTCGGCGTCGACGTCGACCTCGCCGCCGCCATCGAGGCGGCCCGGGTGGCACAGGGCCTCATCGGGCATCCGCTGCCCAGTGCCCTGCTGCGCGCCGGCGACCGGATCCATGACTGAGGCCGCCGCCAGGCTGCTGAGCACCAAGGGTCTGCAGACCCGCCAGGCCATCGAAGACGCGGCCCGAACGCTGTTCGCCGAGCGCGGCTTCCACGGCACCACCCTCTCCGATATCACCGCGGCGGCCGGTAAATCCCCGGCCGTCTTCTACCGCTATTTCGCCGATAAGGAGGATCTGCTGGCCGCCCTGGCCGAATCCTTCCTGAGCGAGGTGGTCGACCTTCCGAGGCTCCCCGACAGCGGCGATATCTTCGCCTCGGCGGTCGGCGTCTACCTGGGGATGTTCAGGCCCAATATCGGAATCATGCTCGCCGTCGACCAACTCGCCGCCACCGAGCCACGTTTCTCGTTGCTGCAGAACCAATTCAGGCAGTTCGGCATCGATATCGTCGGCGCCTCGATACGGCGGGCACAACGGCAGGGGTACGCATCCGATCTCGACGCCGACCATATCGCGCTGGCGATAGCCCTGCTGTTCGAGAGGTTCACCAGCGTCAGCCTGTCCCAGGGCCTGTCCGACGACGCCGCCATCACCACCCTGTCCACCATCTGGAGGAAGACCCTCTACGGCGACTCGAAGGAGATCTGAATGGATTTCACTCTGCCCGAACATCTTCCGCCGTTGCTGGCCGAGATGGATGCGTTCATCGACGCGGAGATCGCTCCGCTGGAACGCGAGCACATGCAGTACTTCGACCGCCGTCGCGAGTTCGCCCGCACCGACCTGGACAACGGCGGCGTACCGCGCCGGGAGTGGGAGGACCTGCTCGACGAGATGCGCAGGCGCGCCGATGCCGCCGGCTGGCTGCGCTACGGCCTGCCCTCGAAATTCGGCGGCCGGGACGGCACCAACCTCGATATGGCGGTGATCCGGGAACACCTGGCGCACCGGGGCCTCGGCCTGCACAACGACCTGCAGGACGAGTCATCGATCGTCGGAAACTTCCCGCAGGTCATCATGATGGACCGCTTCGGCACCGACGCGCAGAAATCCGAATGGATCGAGGCGATGTTCACCGGCGCGAGGTCGATGGCCTTCGGCCTGACCGAACCCGACCACGGCTCCGATGCCACCTGGTTGGAGACCACCGCGGTACGCGACGGCGGGACCTGGGTGATCAACGGCTCGAAACGCTGGAACACCGGCGTGCACCGGGCCACCCACGATCTGGTGTTCGCCCGCACCTCAGGCGAACCCGGCCAGGCACTGGGGATCACCGCCTTCCTGGTGCCCTGCAACGCTGAGGGTTTCGAGGTGCCCTACTACTGGTGGACGTTCAACATGCCCAGCGACCACGGCGAAGTGGTGTTGCGCGATGTCCGGATCCCCGCCGACGCCGTCCTCGGCGAGGTGGACCACGGCCTGGAGGTCGCCCAGACCTTTCTGCACGAGAACAGGATTCGGCAGGCCGCCAGCAGCCTGGGCGCCGCCCAGTACTGCATCGACCGCGCCGTCGACTACGCACGGGAGCGAGTCACCTTCGGCAAGCCCCTGGCGGTCAACCAGGCCGTCCAGTGGCCGCTGGTCGAATTGCAGACCGAGGCCCAGATGGTGCGCCTGCTGGTGTACTACGCGGCCTGGGAGTTGGACCGCAATCATCATCTCCAGGTGTCCGACAAGGTCTCGATGGCCAACTACCGGGCCAACCGGTTGGTGTGCGAGGCCGCCGACCGGGCCATGCAGATCCACGGTGGTATCGGCTACAGCCGGCATGAGCCCTTCGAACACATCTACCGCCACCACCGCCGCTACCGGATCACCGAGGGCGCCGAGGAGATCCAGATGCGCCGGGTCGCCCAGCGGATGTTCAAGTTCGGCCGCGGGTGAACGAGGCACTGGCGGCACTGCTGGCGCCGCTGCTCGGTGACGATGTGGCGGTACAGAACCTGCGGCCGCTGACCGGGGGTGCCAGCCGGACCACGTACGCCTTCGAGGCGGTGAGCGGGACCCGGCGGCGGGGCCTGATCCTGCGCACCGCGCCCGTCGACGAGGATGGGCACTTCGCCGGTATGGAACTCGAGGCGGCGGCCCAGTCCGTCGCCGCCGAGGCCGGCGCCCCGGTTCCGCACATCCTGATCGCCTCCGATTCCCCTGTGCCGCTGGGCAATGCCTTCCTGATCTGCGATGAGATCGCGGGAGAGACCATCGTCCGGAAGATCCAGCGCCGGCTCGACGGGCCCGGACGGGCGCATCTGCTGACCCGGTGCGCCGAGGCGCTGGCCGCCATCCACCGGGCCCGGACCGACGTGCCGGGCCTGGCGCCGCAGGACCAGCTCGCCGAGTGGCGGCAGCGACTCGACGACATCGGTGACACCACCGCCACGTTCGAGTGGGCCTTGCGGTGGCTGTCCGCCCACCGGCCGGCGCCGTCCGCGCACCGGTTGGTCCACGGCGACTTCCGGATGGGCAACCTCATCGTCGACGGCTGCACGCTGGCGGCCGTGCTCGATTGGGAGCTGGTCCACATCGGCGAGATCTACGAAGACCTTGCCTGGTTCTGCGTCCGGGCCTGGCGTTTCGGCGCCCCGGCGGAGTTGGCGGCCGGCGGGCTGGGCGGTATCGAGGAGTTCGTCGCAGCCTACGAACAGGCCGGCGGCCAGAGAGTCGACCGCGACGCCCTGCACTGGTGGCTGGTGCTGGCCACCCTCAAGTGGGGGGTGATCTGCCGGGTCCAGGCTGAGCGGCACCTGTCCGGCGAGACGCGGTCGGTGGAGTTGGCGACCATCGGCCGACGGGTCTGTGAGAACGAGTGGGACATCCTCGACCTTCTGGAGAGTGCCCGGTGAGCGAGCCGCACGGGCGGCCCACCGCCGCCGAACTCGTCACCGCCGTCGCGGAATTCCTGGAGGGCGAGGTGCGCGCCAACACCACCGGTGCGGTCAATTTCCACGCCCTGGTGGCGGCCAACGCCCTGCGGATGGTGGAACGCGAGCTGCGCGATGACACCGCCGCCGGTCCGGAGGCCGCCCTCGCCGCGTTGGGCTTCGCCGACGAGGCGGCCCTCGCCGCGGCCATCCGCGCGGGCGATCTCGACGGGCGCCCAGATGAGGTGCAGGCCTGCCTGCGGGTCCTGGTCGGCCATCGGGTGGCCATCGCCCATCCCGGGTATCGCGGTGACCCGACGGGATGACGGGGCCGACCGTGCCGTCACGGTGGCCCGGGCGGTAATCGCTATGACACAAGCGAATTCAGGATAGTCTCGACCGATGTGCACCCGCGTGCTGTGGAACACCAACGGACTGGCGGTGCTGACCGGGCGGAGCATGGATTGGCCCGAATCAACCCAGCCGCTGATCGTGGCCTTCCCGCCCGGCCGGCAGCGCGACGGCTTCCAGCCCGCCGGCGTCGGCAACGACCCCAACCCGCTGCGCTGGACCAGCCGCTACGCCAGCCTGGTCACTACGATCTACGGCGTCGGCACCATCGACGGTCTCAACAGCGCCGGTCTGGCCGGTCACGGGCTGTATCTGCAGGCCACCGACTTCGGCACCCGTAACCCGGCCAGGCCGGCCGTCCAGACCACGCTGTGGCTGCAGTACCTCCTCGACCGGGCCGCCACCGTCGAGGAGGCGCTGGCCCTG
>ERZ888423.3139-NODE-3139-length-11232-cov-5.480630_pt1 | contig 11232 bp, 12 predicted proteins | sample MGYA00520523_ERZ888423 | MGnify/ENA primary metagenome ERZ888423 (study PRJEB32303, sample SAMEA104408611) | aquatic metagenome | biome: Brackish water; feature: Pelagic; material: water | place: Baltic Sea | collected 2014-06-08T10:24:00 | depth 30,27 m ...
GTAGATCAATGCCGCCTCGAAGGACAGTTCGGCCGTTTCGCCGCGATCGAGTTTCCGCCGGAACCAAGGATGCCAGCCGATCATGGCCGGCATGGCGACCGCGTCGGCGTGAACCTCTGCGGTCACGGTCAGGGTGTGATCGGTCAGCTCGAAGCGCTGGATGGCATGGCCCGCGTAGGGCCAGGGTTCGACCAGTTCGGTGCGGATCGTGCTCGGACCGGTCGGGGACCAGGCCTGCAGATGGGTGCGACCGTGGTTGGCGTGCGGTGGGCTGGTCAGCGGGAACTGGAAGTGTTCGTTGCCGAACTCGAGGACGCCGTAGGGCAGTCGGCCGCACCAGGGAATCATGGGGAACGATCCCCATCGGCTCGGCTTCTCTCCTTCGGTCACCAGCACCTCGAGTCCGTCGATGACCAGTGAAGACAGGCGACCGCCATCGAGGTCGACAGCGGCGGTTGCCCGGGAGCTTTCGAGGAGCATGCCGGAGATCATCGCAGGATTCGCTGTTAGACAGAGGGCATGACGGTTGTGAAGATCAATGCTCTGGAGATTCCCCCTGGTGCTGGCGACGAGATCGCGAAACGTTTCGCGGCTCGGATGAACAGCCTTGCCGACGTGAGTGGCTTCGAGGGTTTCGAACTGTTGCGTCCGACGGGGGAGACCGAACCACGTTGGTTCGTCTACACCCGCTGGAGGGATCAAGCCTCGTATGAGGCATGGCGCGACGGTGATGGGGCTCGGGCCAGTCACGCTCGTCCGGAGGGCGAGGCGACGCCTTCGCCTCCGGTCAGCATGGGTGCGACGCTGCTCGAGTTCGAGGTCGAGGTTTCAGCGGGTCCGAGCGGCCGCTGAGATGCCGAACGACCCGGCAGCGTCCAGCGCGGTGCCGGCCACGTTCCTGAGTTGGAACCTTGCCATGCTCGAACGGTCGGCTCAGGCCCCGCACACCTGGGGGGTCGAACAGACCGAGATGGAGGTCCGAGCTCGGGTCGGCGCCGTCGATCCCGACATCGTGCTGTTCCAGGAGCTTCCGAGGATGGTCCCGTACCTCGAGACGCACGACATGCTCCGCGCCAACCCCGAGTCCCACAACGGAAATCTGGCGACGCTGGTTCGTCGTGAGTTGCTGGAGCGTGAGGTGCCGGTGATCACCGTGGTCGCTGGTTGCGGACTGTTGGCGACATGGCGCAACGGTCTGACGGTCGCCAATGTGCATCTGGCGCCGGGCCCGGCCGCGGTCGGTGAGCGGCTGGAACAGATGGCCCGGGTGGTGGAGTCCAGCCCCACACCGCATCTGATGGTCATCGGTGACACCAACACCCGGGTCGATGAAGCCGAGATCCTGGCCGATGCTGGTTTGACGGGAGCCAGGCCTCCTCACCCCACCTGGGATGGTCGCCGCAACCCGTTCCATGCCGATCTGCCGGCGTTCAGCGCCTACTTCACCCGATGGTTCGCCACCGACGGGGTCGAGGTCGGTGACGTGAGGGTGCTGCGGAAACCGGTCGAGGTCGACGGGGAGCGCTTTCATCTGAGTGACCACTTCGCGCTGACCGGTTCGATTCGCCTGGTGGGTTGAGGAACCCACGACCCCTCGTCGAATAGGGCGAACGGTCGACTGCGGAGGAACCATTGCCCACGACAGTGAGCTGCCAACCTTGCGATGATCGTCCGATGACCGAACTGCGACCGGGGCTGAGCTCGCTCCACGGCGACCTGTCGACCCAACGTTCTCTGATCGCCTGGCGCAACTACGAGGCCGCCCGCGCCCAAGCCGGGCGACTCGGCTGCCGAGGGCGGGCGTACTGGGTGTACGTGGTGGAGTTGGGCGAGCACATCAATCTGGATCTTCCCGATGCCGCGACGGTTTGGATCGGCCACACACATCTGAGCCCCGAGGCTCGATTCGCTCAGCACCAGGAGGGGCGTCGGGCCGACCGGCGGGTTCAGGAGAGCGGCATCAACCTGCGAACCGATCTCTATGCCGATCAACCAGAGTTGCGTACCCGACAGGAGGCCGACGCTTACCTGATGGTACTGGTCGAGACGCTACGGAACGGTGGCTACTCGGTGTACGTCGAGGACTGATTGGACGTGCCTCAGTTCTCCTCCGGCTCGCAAGAGCTCGGATCGGGACGAGCTCGCCATGCGGCGATGGTGGCTGTGACGTGGCATTCGAGGTCGCCCACCATGACTGTCACAGGACGTCGTCAAGATGTCGTGCATGGCCTCACCCCTCGCCGTCTTCGACGTCAAACCTGTACAGCTGCGTTCCCGAACCGCGGACCGGGAATCGGTCGAACTCGATCTGACGTTCAATCTCGAACTCGAGCATCGCGTCTGGTTGCTGACGTGCAGGGTCGATCGTCGGCGGCCCGAGACCGACCCGGCCCGGCTCGACTGGGACGGCTATCAGTCCGAGCTCTGTCTCCCCGAGGCTTGGCAGCCGTCATTGTTGGCGACCGAGGGACAGTTCGGAGGGAGTTGGCCCCTGGGACAGCTTCGACCGGACGGCGCGGTCGAGCATCCCACCCTTTGTTGGGGACCGATGCCCGGTGACCGGGTCGTTGTCGTCCGCTCGGCACCGCAGACCGATGTTGTGGGTGTGTGGCTGATCACGGGTGCCCGTTTCGGGCACGGTGGCGCTGTCCGCTACAGCCATCGACCCCTGGTCTCGTGCCTGGAGCCGGTGCCTCTGCGAGCTGCACTGCGACACGATGCCGATCTCGCACATTGCTGGGACACGTACTTTGCTCGGTCGAGCCGGTCCCGCGGTCGTTTCGTTCCGCTGGAGGGCGCCGGGCTGTCCGCCGTCATGCGTACCGTGGGCATCGATCCGCGCTGGTTGTGCGGGCCGGCCGGGCTGCTGCCCGATTGTTCCATGAGCAACGTTCGGCCTGACCACAGCTACCGCCCTGCCACTCGATTGCGCACGACACTCAGCTCGGAGGCTCGGGCCGAGGAGCGGGCTGTGGCCGAAGCGGTGGACTGGCTGTTGGGGCCGCCGTCGCTGGGGGCAGTCGACGACCGGGGTGACGTGGAGATCGTTGCCAGCAGCGGCCGGGGAACCAGCATGGTGGCTCGCCGTCGTGACGAGGTGCACGAGGTGGTGGCGCTCGGGTTGGTCTCGACCTCTCTCGATGACATAGAGCTGTGCCCAACCGTCGTGTTCGAGGCCCACGATGCCGCGGCGTCAGGCCGTAACTGGTCTCTGATGGTCACGCTCGACGCACTGGGAACGGGACGTACCATCGGCTTCTCGGCTCGAGCGGTCGCCGCCTGTTTCGACCCGGTGTCGGGTCGGAGCGGGTTGACGGGAACGTAACGGACGGTCTCGCCGCTTCTACACTGCACCTTCTGTCTACTCCGCTCTCGACGTCCGCTGCCCACCACCGTGAGGACCGGTTTGACTATCGATGGCCGCTGCTTGCGGCAACCGCTGGGCTGTACGTCGGATTCGGACTGGTCGCGGCGTCGCTGGCGCCTTTGGTGAGCACCATTGCAGATGATCTCGGGCTGAGCCGGTCACAAATGGGCACGGTGTTGGGTGCGTGGCAGTTCGTCTACCTCGGTGCGGCCATTCCGGCCGGCAAGTTTCTCGACCGTGTGGGGTTGCGCGTCGGACTCACCGTCGGGATCGCCTTGATCGTTGCCTCGGGAGTGTTGCGGGCAGGTGCGACCGGTTGGCTGAGTCTGGTGGCGGCGGTGGGAGTCTTCGGGTTGGGTGGGCCGCTCGTGTCGATCGGTGCGCCCACGTTGGTGAGTCAGTGGTTCGGCGCTTCCGAGCGAGGCACTGCAACCGGACTCGTGGTCAGCGGCCCTGTCGTGGGTTCGATGATCACCCTGCTCACCGCCAACAGCCTGCTCATGCCGGCCTTCGGCGAACACTGGCGGTGGGTCGTGCTGACCTTTTCGGGACTTGCGGCACTGACGGGAGTGGCATGGTGGCTGGTCAGTGCCCGCCCACCTGTCGAGGTGGCCGATCCTTGGCAGCGGCCCCGGACCGGGCAGGTCAGCTATCGCCAACTGATGCAGGTTCCCGTTGTTCGACTGATCCTGGTGCTGGCCATCCTGACGTTCTTCGTCAACCACTCGGTGGCGAACTGGCTCCCCGAGATCTTGCGTGATCATGGCTTGTCACCAGCCGGCGCCGGATTCTGGGCCGCAATCATCAGCGTTCCGGGTCTGGTTGCTGCGCTCGTGCTGCCTCGCCTGTCCACGGTCACGGTCCGGCGGACGTTGCTCGTTGGCTGTTACGTCCTGCTGGGGCTGGGTCTGGCGCCCCTGGTTCTGGGATGGGGACCGTTGGCGGCTGTGGGCATCCTCGTCTTCGGGGCCATGCGCTCGACCGTTCTGCCCGTCGCCATGCTCTTCCTGATGGATGATCGCCGGGTTGGATCGGCGAACATGGCAGCCGCCGGCGCCCTCTATTTCACTGCGGGCGAGATCGGGGGTGTGTCGGGCCCGGTCATCGTCGGCATCCTGGCCGACCACGGCGGATTCGATCCAGCTGTCGCTCTGCTGGTCGCGGTGAGCCTCATCATGGCAACTCTGGCCTGGAGCCTCCGAGCTTCGGTCGACCCGGCGCCGACGTGAGACCCGTGAGGTCGGCCATCAACTGAATCGCCTCTTCCTGATTGGTGACCACGGTGAAACCGGTCAGGCCGGAATCGGCCCACGCCGGCCATCGTTGTTCGATGCGCTTGATCGATCCATAGAGGCCTGCCTCGTCCACGTACTCGTCGGGAATGGCGTCGATGGCTTCCTGCTTGCGGCCGGCCAGGTACAACTCCTGCACCCGGTCGGCCACCTCGGGATAGCCCCGAAGTCGCATGTGTTGATTGTGGAAGTTGACGGTCTTGTGGCCCATCCCACCTGCGTACAAGGCAATGCTCGGCTTGGCCTCGGCCAGCGCTGATCCGACATCGTCGGTGATGACGACGGCGCCCCGTCCCTGTATCTCGAAGTCGTCCCACGACTTCCCGCCGCCGGCGCGGCGAAATCCTTCCTCGATCCACGGTCGGAAGTGGTCCATCCGACCCGGCACGAAGTGCATGGGCAGCCAGCCATCGCACAGTTCCGCCGTGAGCTTGACGGTCGCCTCCGAGCCACTCCCCATCCAGATCGGGAGATCCCGCGTCGTGTGCATGATGGACATGAGCGGCTTGCCGAGGCCGGTCGAGCCCTCGCCGACGTACGGAAGTCGATACTCGCGTCCGGCGTGGCTCACGGGCTCTTCTCGATGGTTGACCTTACGCATGATCTGGATGTAGTCCCGGAGACGCCAATAGGGGTTCCCCCACGGTTCTCCGTACCATCCCTCGACGATCTGAGGTCCCGACACACCGAGGCCGGCAATGACCCGACCCCCACCGGCCAGTGCATCCACGGTCTGGGCTTGCATGGCGGCCATGGCCGGTGATCGCCCGGCAAGTTGCATGATGCCGGTTCCCAGACGGATGCGTTCGGTCTGGGCCGCAATCCAGGCCAGAGGCGTGATGGCGTCGGACCCGTACGCCTCTGCGGTCCACACGGAGTCGTAGCCCAGTCTCTCGGCCAACTGGATTCGCTCGATGGGGATGCGGAGCCTGGCACCCGAGTAGCCGAGAGAGAGTCCGAGTTTCATTCGGTCAGTCTCGCGTGATTGGGACACCCATGCATGCCGTTCGACGGCCCGTCGCCGTCGATCGACCCAAGAAACTTCCTCGAAGTCCTCATAGGTCCAACGGCCCATGCCGAAGGAACTCCATCAACACGATGGACATCGAAACCGCAGGACTTCACTTCATGCAGTGCCACCGCTGGCTCGAGCGCATGCAGGAGTCCACGACCGATCAAGGGGTTCGGCTGCTCATCGACGATGTGAGGGACGACCTCTGGGCCGTTGGGTCGGTCGAGGGGGAACTCGGTGATCTGGTGCTGGGAGCCCTCGCCTCGGTGGCGGCTGCCGTCGACGTGTCGGCGGAACTACTCGAACGCGCCGCCTGAGGAGCTGTTGTCCGCCGCTGCCTCTACGGTGACGGCATGGGAGTTCTTCGAAATCGCCTGGCACGCAGATTCCCGGTCATGGGCCGAATGACCGACATCGTCATCGTCAGCAGCGCCGGTTTGCGCTTCGCCCATCGTCGCGGCCTCGTCAGCGACGATCTGGCCAAGAAGTTCGGAGCCGCTGATTCGAAGGGGGGCGCCGGTCTTTCGGCAGCCGAGTTGGCGGTGATCGGTGCCGCAATGTTCCGTTTGTTGGGCCGAGCCAGGAATCGTGGCCGTTCAAGGGGCTGATCGTGTCCGGTTCGGGTAGAACTGTCGGTCGACGAGTTCAGCCGGAGCTGTCGACGAGGAGGGGTAGTCACGATGATCGGTTCCTTGCGATGATCGTTTCCATCAGGACGCTTTTCATTTTCTCAGTGCGGCCCTACGCTGCCGCGTCCGGGTTGGGTTGTAGGAAGCGCGCGCTGTGACGGACAACAATCTCCTGACGCCTGAGACCCTGCCGACCCGAGCCTTTGAGTCGGCCACACCCTCGGCACCGGTCCAAGCCATCTTTCCCGGGTGGTACGCCGACCCGGCCGGGCCGGGTTCGGAGCGATTCTGGGACGGCCGCGAATGGGCCGACCGGGTCAGAGAGGTGACTTCGGCTTCGGTGTCCATCGACGTGACAACAGTGGACACCGCGATTCTCGATCTCACGGGCGAAGGCCGGTTGACACACGGCGAAGGCCGGTTGACACACGGCGAAGGCCGGTTGACACAGAGAGTCAGCCCGGTTCCGGAACCAGATTCGGTCGCCGAACCAGCTTCGGTCGACAGGGTTGCTCCCGTCCGGGAGTCGTTCTTCCGTAGCATCTCCGATGCCACGACTCCGCTCGATGGGCCCGATGTGCCGTCTGCTCTGGCGGTGCCGTATGACGCGGCGAGCCATTCGGAACCGGACACGCCGGTGCAACCACGAGCCATCAGCCTGTTCACCTCGGTGGAAGCGTCCACCCCGAAACCCACCGAGCCTCTGTTTGCCGCCGCGAGGCGAGTGACCGTTCCGGTGGTGGCTCCACCACCGGCCACCTCAGCGGCACCTCGCGGCCGCTCCAAGCTGACCTTGGCGCTGCTCGTCCTGGGCGTACTGAGCGCCTTGGCCTTGGTCATCTACGCGGTCGTGGCCAGTACCGAACAGGACTCGGGGAGTCTTGGGCTCACTGCCGGTGTGCAACCGACCACCGCGTCGACGGCCGCGACAACGGATGTCGGTATCAGTGCCGATGCCGTCGTGACCATCGACGCTCGGGCGGTCGAAGACCAAGTCTCGGCGGCCGGCACCGCTGCTGCTGCCGATCTGGACCGAGCCAATGTCGAGATCACTCGGCTCGAGTCGTTGCTCGAGGCCAGGGACTCCGAACTCGAGACGATTGCGACCGAGCGTGACAGCGCGGTGGAACATGCCCAGCTCATGCAGACATGGTTTTCGGATGACGTGATCGAGCAGTCGCAGGCGGACTGGGACGCCGAGATCTCCCGAGTGTGCGGACTGGTGGCCGAAGGGGCCGAGCTCCAGCCCGACCTCATCGAGTACACCAGACCGATGGAGATCATCGGGTCGCCAGGTTCGTTGTTCGACGCGATAGGCAACTGCGTCGGACCGTAGTTGCCCCTCGGTTGAGCCATGGTCCGTGCAGCTACGCTGCAGGAACTATGGCTGACGCGATCACGGTCGAGGGACTCCGCAAGGATTACGGCGGCTTCGAGGCAGTCAAGGGCATCGACCTCTCGATCCGTGAGGGCGAGATCTTCGCCTTCCTCGGACCGAACGGTGCAGGCAAGACGACGACCATCGAGATCCTCGAAGGGTTCCGTACTGCGACCAGCGGGCAGGTTCGTGTGCTCGGTGTCGATCCTGCTCATCCGCCGTTGGCCTGGCGGGAGAAGATCGGCATCGTCCTCCAACAGTCACAGGTCGAGAAGGAGCTGACGCCGCGGGAGGCCGTCACCATGTTCGCTGCCTACTATCAGGGCCCCCGCCTAGTCGACGAGGTGATCGAGCTCGTCGGTTTGGCGGACAAGGCCAACGACCGGATCGGCAAGCTCTCCGGTGGTCAGCAGAGGCGGCTCGATCTCGCGCTGGCCCTGATCGGCGATCCGAAGCTGATCTTCCTCGACGAACCGACGACCGGTTTCGATCCTTCGGCTCGCCGGGAATCCTGGGAGATGATCGACAACCTTCGATCGATCGGGTGCACGGTGATGCTGACCACCCACTACATGGACGAAGCACAGCAGCTCTCTGATCGCATTGCCGTGATTGCCGACGGCCGCATCGTGGCCCGAGGTACGGCGGCCGAGCTGGGGCAACAGGTGCAGGCTCGCCCGACGATCTCCTGGCGAGGCGCCACCGTGCCGACGCTTTCGGACCGGGTTGCCGTTCGAGCGGACGAGGGTCATGTCCGTGTCGAAACCACCGAGGACGATCTGGTGGGGGTCGTGCGAGAGATCACGGACTGGGCCACCGATCACGACGACAGCCTTCACGGATTCGAGATCACGCGCCCCGACCTGGAACAGACGTATCTCCGACTCATCGAGGCGGGCTTCGCCAGTCCGGACGAGGTGGCATCGTGACGTGGACTTCGCAGCTGCGCAGTCAAGTCAAGTTCGACCTCCTCATCTTCCGACGAAACCCCGCTGCCACCTTCTTCACCGTCATCTTTCCGTTGATTCTGCTCGTGCTGATGACGTCGATCTTCGGCAACCAGGTCATCGAGAGTCGCAACGACATCCGTGTCGCGAATTTCTACGTTCCCGGGATCCTCGGACTGGCGCTGATCTCGGCCACCCTCGTCAACCTGGCCATGAACACGACGAATCGTCGAGAAGAAGGCATCCTGAAGCGCGTTCGTGGGACACCGATGCGGCCATGGGTGTTCGTGACCGGTCAGGTTCTGGCATCCATTGTCATCGCGTTGGTGATGACGCTGCTGGTGATCGTGATCGGTCGGGTGTTCTTCGACGTCTCGCTCCAGACCCGTGGCATTCCGGCCCTCGTCATCAGCTTGGTGGTTGGCACCGCGTCGTTCTGTGCGCTCGGCCTGGCACTCACCACCATCATTCCCAGCATCAACGCGGCGTCTGCCATCACCAACGCCGTGGTGCTTCCCCTCTACTTCGTGAGTGATGTGTTCGTGATCTCGGATGGCACCCCTCGATTCATCTCGTTCATCGGCGACCTGTTCCCGATCAAACACCTGGTGGGCGCCCTCTTCGAGAGCTTCGACCCGTTCACCGTCGGCACGCCGATGCCGTGGGGCCACTGGGCGGTCGTGGCTGCCTGGGGTGCGTTCGGGGTGCTGGTGACAGCGACGAAGTTCCGGTGGACACCCTGGGACTCGTGACCGAGGTTGGGTCGTTCACACGCTTCTTGGCACGTTGAGCCCAAGCAAGTTCGTCTCCGCTACTTCTGGCGTTTCTTGATGTTCGCCCACTCGTCTCGGAGACCAACGGTGCGGTGGAACAGACGCCGATCGTCGGGATCGACGGCGAAGTAGCCCAGTCGCTCGAACTGGATCACCTGGCCTGGCGCGACATCAGCCAACGCCGGTTCCAGCTTGGCCTGACACACCGTGCGCGACGCCGGATTCAGTTCTCCCTCGGAGTCGACGAGCCGGTCGTACAAATGGACGGTCGCATCGACTGCATGGCGGGCCGAGACCCAGTGCATGGTTGCCTTCACCTTGCGCCCATCCGGGGTCTGGCCCCCTTCGCTCTCGGGGTCGTAGGTGCAGCGAACTTCGACGACCGTGCCATCGTCATCGGTGACGACGTCATTGGCCGTGATGTAGAAGCCGGCCCGCAACCGCACCTCGTTCCCCGGGGAGAGACGGTAGTACTTCGGAGGTGGAACCAGCTCGAAATCGTCCTGCTCGATCCAGAGCTCGCCGCTGAAGGGAACCTGACGAGTGCCGGTCTCCGGCTTCTGCTGGTGATTCGGTGCCTCCACCATCACGACCTGGCCGTCCGGCCAGTTGGTGATGACGACCTTCAGGGGTTTCACCACCGCCATGCGGCGCAGCGAAGTGTCGTTCAGTTCGTCGCGGACGAACGATTCGAGCAGCTCGATGTCCACGATGCTGTTGTTCTTGGCCACGCCGATCTGGTCCATGAAGGCCCGGATGGCAGAGGCGGGGTAGCCCCGTCGACGCATGCCTCGCAGCGTCGGCATGCGCGGGTCGTCCCACCCGTCGACGTTCCCATCATCGACCAAGGCCTTGAGCTTGCGTTTCGAGGTGACGGTGTGGGTGAGGTTGAGCCGGGCGAACTCGGTCTGTTCGGGCTTCTCGTACGGAAGATCGAGATGAGACAGGCACCAGTCGTACAGGGGCCGATGATCGGCGAATTCCAGTGTGCAGATGGACTGGGTGATGCCCTCGATGGCATCGGACTGGCCATGGGCCCAGTCATAGGTGGGATAGATCACCCAGCCTTCACCGGTACGCACGTGTGGCACACGTCGGATGCGGTAGAGGACCGGGTCCCGCAGTTGCATGTTCTCGGCCTGCATGTCGATCTTGGCTCGGAGGACTCTGGCCCCGTCGGCGAACGCCCCGTCTCGCATCTGACGAAACAGGTCCAGGTTCTCCTCGACCGAACGATCTCGGTGCGGGCTCTCCACGCCGGGTTGGCCGAACCCGCCACGCTGAGCGGAGATGGTGTCGGCGTCCTGGTCGTCGACATAGGCCAGTCCGCGTTCGATCAGGTGTTCGGCCCATTGGTACAACTGCTCGAAGTAGTCCGATGCGTACTTGGGTTCCCCCGCCGGTTCGAAGCCGAGCCACCGCACGTCGGCAATGATGGCGTCGATGTATTCGTGGTCCTCGGTCTCGGGATTCGTGTCGTCGAACCGAAGGTTGCAGGCGCCGCCGAACTCCGACGCGATACCGAAATTGAGGCAGATGGACTTGGCATGACCGATGTGCAGGTACCCGTTCGGCTCAGGTGGGAACCGGGTCAGTACCCGTCCGCCGAAAGTACCGGCCGCAAGGTCGGCAAGCACCTTCTCGCGAACGAAGTCAACGGATTCAGGAGCGGAGTCGGACTCGTGTGCCACGGTGCGAGGCTACTGGCCGCGATCCCGGTGGACGCTCTTGTGGCGTCAGCCACCGCCGCCAGCGGCGGTGGCTGACGCCAGAACCCAGAACAGACGAGCGCTATCGGAGATCCGGCGAGCGTTGGAGCGAGGGGCGGGGCTGG
>ERZ888423.3140-NODE-3140-length-11231-cov-6.289639_pt1 | contig 11231 bp, 9 predicted proteins | sample MGYA00520523_ERZ888423 | MGnify/ENA primary metagenome ERZ888423 (study PRJEB32303, sample SAMEA104408611) | aquatic metagenome | biome: Brackish water; feature: Pelagic; material: water | place: Baltic Sea | collected 2014-06-08T10:24:00 | depth 30,27 m ...
GGTGGCGAACTCGCTTCATGTTCTTTCGATCCCATGACCGGTTACTACCGCACCGGATGTTGCGAATCACGCGGCGATGACCCCGGTGTTCACGTTGTGTGCGTGCGCGTGACCAGCGATTTCTTGGCATTCAGCCAAGGCCAAGGCAATGACCTCAGCACACCCATGCCGCAGTACGGATTTGCCGGTCTGACCGACGGCGATCAATGGTGCTTATGTGCCTCACGTTGGCAAGAGGCTTTTGAAGCTGGCGTCGCACCAAAGGTTGTACTTGAAGCAACGCACATGTTGGCTCTCGAGTTTTGTAACTTAGCCGACCTGAAAGCCCACGCCATCTCGGCGTAAGTCGCTCCAGAGTTCGTACTCATTCACAGATGTAAAAGTTAAATATAATCCCCATATTTGTGATTGTTGTCTATACTTTTCCGCATGGTCCCAACTCGACGTCGCGCCGATGCAGCACGTAACGACGATTTACTCCTCGATGCAGCCCTTGAGATACTGCGCGAAAAGGGCCCCGACCGAATCGCCGCTCTTGATCTCGCCCGTCTTGCCAAATTGACCACCGGGGCGGTGTACGCCCGCTACGAAAACAATGAAGAAATCTTGGTCGGTCTGTGGCAACACCGCATCAGTGGTCCGATGCGCACGTTCTTTGAAGCAGCATTACCTGCCATCAGTCCTGGGCCAGGCCGTGATGAGGCTCAGGCAATCATGGCCAAAACGATCAGTAACCCCCATGGGCCATTACGGCCAGGAGTCATGTTACTGATTGCCTCAGCCCGTATTCCTGAACTGCAAGAAATGATCATCCCTGAAATTCAGGGTTGGTTGCGTGAGATGGGGATCTCTGACGATCGTTCCGATGTTGCATCCTTACAAAAACTCGAGATCATCAGTTTCGTCCTTGGGTGCCTGTATTTCGCTGCGGCAGACATGTTTGACTTCGACGATTGGGAGACCTTCATACCGCTGGTGCACTATGCCCTCGATCATCCATCCATAGAAAATATCGCCAATATTCCATATGTAGTTCCCCCGTCGATTGTTGTTACAACCGACAATGAGATTCGCGATGCACTTGTGAACGGTGCTGCACGAGTCATTGCTCGTGGTGGAGCTGAACGCGCAACCACGCAACGTATCGCCCGTGCCGCAGGGTTGCCACCAAGTGCACTCTTTTATGAATACCGAACCCGACAGGCACTTTTCGGCGATGTTGCCGAAAAGTTATTGCACCTGATTTTTCGCAGAGCCCGCGCCGAAGATATATTGCCGGATCCAGATCAAAATCTAGGCGACGTCAGAACACCAACTGATTTCAATGACCCCCTACTTGTGTCATACCGCCAATTTCTCGCACAACTAGGAACAGCCACTACCACGGGTTTGCTCGCACCAGCGGCGAAAGAGCAAAGACGTCTCAGACTTGAATTCCACCTAGCCGCAATCACTGATCCGGTTATTAAAGATGCGCTGCTCAAGGCCGACACCTTGGCAACAGAACACGCCACCAATTTGCTTAACTCAATATTCGGCATACCCAAAGGGCTCGGTGCACCCATGGTTCGTTTGCCTCGACTGTTAGTGCAAGGTTCTCTACTTCTTGAAGAAATTTCCGCATCAATGAACGGCCGCGACCTTCGTTATTTCCAGAAACCTTTGGCCGATGGGTTCTCACACATGATCGTCAACGAAACCCTCAGCAATAAATAATGAAAGACGCTAAATAGCTGACATCAACAGCGCAGAATCGCCAGTGATTGCTGGCAAAAGTCCGTCAACTGGTGGCATCAATTGTTCGCAAAAGAAACGGGCTGAGGCAATTCGTTCTGCGACACATGCTGCACCAACTTCACTGACCGCATCTTGGGCAATCACTGCGGAATCGGCCAACAAGAAGCCTGCAGTCAAAGTACTGATCAACCGCATGTACGGAGTTGCGCCCGACAATGAGTCAAGTGGGTTACCTGAATGTTCGGCGAGCCAAGTTGTTGCTGCACGTGTCGCAGCCAACGTCTTACGCAACGCCTCACCCACGGCCTGCAGTTCGGCGTGAGTGTCTAACTTGCGGCACAAGGTTTCGACTGAATCAAGATGGCGCTTCACAACTTCGCCGCCACGTAATCCAAGTTTGCGACCGACCAAGTCAATGGCCTGAATACCGTTAGTGCCTTCATAAATCGTTGTGATGCGTGCATCGCGATAATGCTGCGCGACACCAGTCTCTTCGACGAATCCCATACCACCGTGAATCTGAACTGCGATACCAGTGAGTTCAACACCCATGTCAGTGCCCCAACCCTTCGACATCGGCGTCAATAAAGCCGCCAAGTCTGATGCAGATTCGCGTTCAACAGCATCGGGATGATGCTTCGCAACATCGAGGCATGCAGCGTTCCAATAGGTCATGCGACGCAATGCTTCAAGCGTTGTCTTCATGGTGAGCAACATGCGCTTGACATCTGGATGATCAATGATTGGTGAACTTTCTCCAGCCGGCGCACCTGGCGCACGACCTTGACGGCGATCTCTGGCATATTGCAATGACTGCTGATATGCGCGATCACCCAACGAAAGCCCTTGCAAACCAACGGATAAGCGCGCTTGGTTCATCATCGTGAACATGTATTGCATGCCCCGATTTTCTTCACCGATCAAATAGCCAACCGCACCACCGTTGTCACCATATGTCAAAACACACGTGGGGCTCGCATGAATACCCAGCTTGTGTTCAACCGAAACGCATTTGACATCGTTATGTCGACCAAGCGATCCGTCATTGTTCAAAACATATTTCGGAACGATGAAACATGAAATTCCCTTTGTTCCTGGGGGTGCATCAGGAGTGCGGGCCAACACCAAGTGAATGATGTTTTCGGCCATGTCATGTTCGCCGAACGAAATGTAAATCTTGGTTCCGGTGATGTTGTAGGTGCCATCGGCGTTCTTGACTGCCTTCGTGCGCACTGCACCAACATCGCTGCCCGCGTCTGGCTCGGTGAGGTTCATCGTGCCCGACCATTCGCCAGTAATCATCTTGGGCAAATAGGTCATACGTTGATCTTCACTGCCGTGATACATCAACGCGTCAATTGCTCCTTGAGTCAACAACGGGCACATCGAAAATGCCATGTTGGCCGCGGTCATCATTTCTTGAATGGCAACGCCAATCATCCACGGGAATCCACCGCCGCCGTAACCACTTTCGAATGGCACTGCTCCCCAACCTGCATCGACATAGGCCTGGTACGCCGCCGGAAAACCAGGTGCTGTAGTAATTGTCGAATCGGCGTTGAGCTTGACACCAAAGTTGTCGCCCACTTTGTTGAGCGGCGCAACTTTGTCTTCCATGAAACGAGCGGCTTCTTCGAGAAGGTCGCGCACCATTGATGAATCAGCATCAATGAACCCAGGTAATTGCAAAATGCGGTCTAGGCCGCATACGCGGTTGAGAACGAAGTCAATATCGGCGAGAGGTGCTCGGTAGTCAGTCACAGACCTAACACTAGGTCGCGACGATCAGGCACCGGTGAGTGTGCGCCAATTAGCTGGGTAGGCAGAAGTCACTTGTGCGGGGGTCATACGTAATGTGGCTTCAGGAACCATGTCGACGATTGAACGACCTTCGGCATAGTGATGCACGTTGCCAACACCCTTAAACAGATCGGTACGAGTTGTCACCAAATCGGCCGGCGGGTTGGCATCAAAGAAACCCCACATGGTGAAAGCAATGGTGAGGTCATGAATGACGGGCGCACGGCCGTACAGCGAGGCGCGACGTAATGCGATATTCAGACATCCGCGAATGGCATCTGCAGTCACAAGTCCGCCAACAAGGTGCAGACGATTACTGAGACGGTTAGCCAGCAACAATGCGTAACCCTGGTCTGGTCCCTGGAAACCCAAATGCTCACCGACGGGCTGAAAGCCTTCAATATCAGTCGGGCGATTGTTGACCCACGACTCCGGCGCTACATCGGGCGAACCGTAGACACGGACATCGTTCAGAACTGGGGTGGGGGCAAATTGTGGTGCGGACATCGCTTACTACCGTATTCGCTCAGACGCCCGAATGTAGGAGTCCGTAGATCAAAGATTCTTCTAAGGCCCGCCACGAGGCCTCGATGATGTTTGAACTGACTCCGATTGTGGTCCACGAACGCTCACCATCGGTCGCGTCGATGAGCACTCGAGTGATCGCGCCAGTTGCCGTGGCCCCATCAAGAATGCGCACCTTGTAGTCGGTGAGGTGGATGCGATCAACGTTGGGGTGCGCCTGTGACACTGCAGCACGAAGCGCAGTATCAATGGCATTGACCGGACCATTCCCTTCGGCCGTGTGCACATGACGTGTCGCCGAGCCTTCTGGCCCAACCCATACCTTGACTGTTGCTTCGGTCGTGAATTCACCATTTGCGGTTTCATCGGTGATGACTCGCATCGACTCAACGCTGAAGAATGACTGCTTCCAACCAGTTGCCTTGCGCATGAGCAATTCAAGCGATGCGTCGGCGGCTTCAAAGTGGTAACCCTCGTGCTCGAGACGCTTCAAGTCATCGATGACCTGATTGATTGCCGGGCCATCAAGTTCTAAACCAAGTTCATCGGCCTTGATATTGATCGTGGCCTTGCCGGCCATTTCACTCACCACAAAGCGCGTACCGTTACCGACCAATGCGGGGTCAACATGTTCGTACGCGTCTTTGGCACGCACGATTGCGCTCACGTGCAATCCAGCCTTGTGAGCAAATGCTCCAGTGCCGACATATGGAGCCTGCGGATTCATTGGTCGATTCAAAACTTCGGCGACATGATTACTCACTGCTGTCAAACGGTCAAGACGACCTTCTGGCAAACACTGATAACCCAACTTCAATTGCAAGTTCGGAATGACAGTGGTGAGGTTGGTATTGCCAGTGCGCTCGCCCAAACCGTTCAATGTCCCCTGCACATGACCAGCGCCGCTCAACACAGCGGCCATCGAGTTGGCGACTGCACAACCGGTGTCGTCGTGGCAGTGAATACCGATCGTGACATCGTTGCCCACATGGCTCTTCACTTGAGCAACGATCTGTTGCACTTCGTGCGGAAGGCTTCCACCATTGGTATCGCACAACACCAAGTGGCTTGCGCCTTTCATCACGGCCGCTTCAAGGGCGCGTAGTGCGAATTCTTCGTTGCGCTTAAAGCCATCGAAGAAGTGCTCCATGTCAACCAACACGCGGCGACCGTTGCCCTTGAGGTATTCAACTGAGTCAGCGATCATGGCGATGCCTTCATCAAGAGTTGTTTGCAACGCGTTGATGACGTGATAGTCCCAGCTTTTTGCCACGATGCACACAGCACTGGTGTTGGCATCGATGAGGTGACGCAACGTTGCATCATCATCAACTTTGCCCTTGGGGCGACGGGTTGAGCCAAATGCCACCAAGGTGCTGGTGGTGAACTTCAATTCCGTTGCCGCGCGAGCAAAGAACTCGATGTCTTTCGGGTTCGCTCCCGGCCAGCCACCTTCGATGTAATGCACGCCTAAGTAATCGAGCTGTTCGGCAATACGAAGCTTGTCCTCAACCGATGCCGAGACGCCCTCAACCTGTAGACCGTCGCGCAATGTGGTGTCAAATACTTCGATCATGTTTTTAGGCATGTTTTTAGTCATGTTGCTCATGGGTTTTCTCTCTGTAGTTGAGGTTCATTCCGAGAAACAGAAAAGCCGCCCGGTGGGCGGCTGACTGCGCACGAGAACGAACCCGTGCGCTAGCGAATAATGATGATGGCTGCAGTGTTACGGGAAGTAGTCACGGCGTTCACAGTTAGTAAGTCAACAGGATTCTGCACCCAGTGTCAACGCCAAGGCGATATTTCTGATGCTTCCGAGTTCATCGTGATTCTCGGTAAGGTTCGGGAATGGCCGAACCAAAGCGCGAACTCTCCCCCGGTATGCAGGAACAACTTGATCTTGGCTTCGTATTCGGTGGACTCGCCACGTTTGGTCAGCGTCCATTTCTGACTGAGCCAGCACAACTTGATGAGTGGCAACCTGATGTCGCCATCGTTGGTGCGCCCTACGACAACTCAACCACCAACCGCCCCGGGGCTCGCTTTGGCCCACGCGCTATCCGCTCACAGGCCTACGAACCTGGCAGCTACCACATGGACTTGGGCATTGAGATTTTTGATTACCTCGAAGTTGTCGACTTTGGCGATGCGTATTGCCCACACGGACAAACCGATGTCAGCTTGGCCAACATCAAAGCCCGGGTGAGCGAAGTGGCGAAGCGCGGCATCATTCCGATCACACTTGGTGGCGACCATTCCATCACCTGGCCCGCCGCAACTGCAGTTGCTGAAGTCAAAGGATTCGGCAACGTCGGCATAGTGCACTTTGACGCACACGCCGACACCGCCGACATTCTGTATGGCAACTTGGCAAGTCACGGAACACCGATGCGTCGACTCATCGAGTCAGGTGCAATTCCGGGCAAGAACTTTGTGCAAGTTGGTTTGCGCGGTTACTGGCCACCCAAAGAGATCTTTGACTGGATGCGCGAACAAGGCATGCGTTGGCACACCATGGACGAAATTTGGCAACGCGGATTTCAAACTGTGATGAAAGATGCAGTTGCCGAGGCTTTGGCGGCTGCCGACAGTTTGTATATCTCCATTGACGTTGACAGTCTTGACCCATCGTTTGCTCCCGGGACTGGAACACCCGAGCCAGGCGGAATCATGTCAGCAGATTTGTTACGCATGGTGCGCACGTTGTGTCTTGAACACAACGTCGTTGGAATCGACATTGTCGAAGTTTCACCGGCCTATGACGTGAGCGATCTCACGGTCAATATCGCACACCGCTTGGCCTTTGAGTGTCTGGCTGGCCTTGCGGCCCGCCGACGCAATCAACAGTAACTATTTAGCGAGTTCACACCAGTGGGCGTACTTGGCTTCTTGGCCACGCACGACGCGCCCATACATCTGACCAATTGCAGTAGTTGCTGGGCCAGGTGCCGGAACTGAGCGATCGTCAACCGATGCAACTGCGCTGACTTCGGCTGCGGTGCCGCACACAAAGATTTCATCGGCAATATAAAGATCGCTACGGGCAATGTTGTCAATACGAATATCAATGCCAAGATCGCGACCGATTTCCATCACCGAGTTCTGAGTGATTCCTTCAAGTGCACCAGCCGACAACGGCGGGGTCAAGATGATGCCGTTGCGTGAACAGAAAATGTTTTCGCCTGTGCACTCGGCAACAAGACCATTCGGAGCCAACATGATCGCTTCGTCGTAACCAGCCCGCAATGCTTCAACCTTGGCCAACGATGAGTTGACATAGTTACCAACAGTCTTGGCTGCCGGCGGCATGGTGTTGTGATCGTGACGAGTCCACGAAGAAATCTTCATACGAACACCCTTGGTCAACGCATCGTCACCCAAGTAAGCGCCCCATGGCCAACACGCAATCGCCACATCAACCTTGCACGGCAATGTATTAAGTCCCATTTCGCCGTAGCCGTAGTACGCCAACGGACGCACGTAGCACGACGGCAAACCGGTTGAGGCAACAGTGTCTTTGGTGGCCTGAACGAGTTCTTCAACGGTGTACGGAATTTCCATACTAAGGATGTGGGCGCTGCGGAACAAACGCTCGATGTGCTCGGTGAGGCGGAAAATCGCCGTGCCCTTCGACGTTTCGTAGGCGCGGATTCCTTCGAAGACTCCGGTGCCGTAATGCAAGGTGTGGGTGAGCACATGTACTTGTGCCTTATCCCATTCGACCAATTCGCCGTTCATCCAAATTTTTGGGGTGGGGATCAATGTGGGCATTACGGACTCCGTTCGAAAGTTCTGTTAGTGAGATTAGTTGGTAACGAGTTGGGCTTAGCCCTTGATTCGGGCTGCGATCGCGTCAGCGATCTCGACTGTGCTTCCGGTAACTGGGTCGGCACAAGCTGCACGAATGCGATCGGCAGCCTGACTTTCACCCAAGAAGTCGAGCATTAACGCCGCCGACAAAATTGCTGCGGTCGGATTGGCTTTGCCAGTACCCACGATGTCGGGGGCTGAACCATGCACGGGTTCAAACATGCTGGGGCCAGTACGAGCAGGGTTGAGGTTGGCCGAAGAAGCCAGACCAATACCGCCCGAAACTGCTCCACCGAGGTCGGTCAAAATGTCACCGAACAAGTTGTCGGTCACGATGACGTCATAACGATGTGGGTCTTGCACGAAGTAGATACATGCGGCATCAACGTGGTTATACGCAGTTCCGATATGCGGGTATTCGGCGGCGACATCATTGAAGGCTCGCTCCCACAAGTTGCCAGCGAATGTGAGCACGTTGGTTTTGTGCACCAATGTGACGTGCTTGCGCTCACGCTTGTTTGCTAGTTCAAATGCGTAACGAATGCAACGCTCAACACCCATACGCGTGTTGACGCTGCCTTGTGTCGCAACTTCGTGCGGTGTTCCCTTGCGCAGCACTCCACCTTCGCCGACATACGGGCCTTCGGTGTTTTCACGAATACAAATGAAATCGTGCGGCTTGGTGTGACCAGGCGCAGTGCCGATGAACGGGCGCTGGTTGATATATAGATCAAGTTCGAAGCGCATCTTGAGCAACAAGCCGCGCTCAATGACCCCGGGTGGAACATCGGGGGTTCCGACTGCTCCCAGAAGAATGGCGTCGAAGGCCCGCAACTGATTCAGTACATCATCCGACAAAATCTCGCCGTCTCGTAAAAAACGGGCTCCACCGAGGTCGAAGTCGGTGGTGTCAATGTTGACTCCGGCCGCTCGGACCACTTTGAGGGCCTGGATAGTGACTTCGGGACCGATTCCGTCTCCGCCGATCACGGCAATACGGTGCGCTGTTGTTGCTGCCATAAGTCCCACATCGTAGGGGCTACGGCGTCCACCCATACATTTCACGACGACTCAGTGCATTGGGTCGCCCGCTGTCCTGCACCAATAGATGAGTTCGAGCCCTGCCAACGCAAGGTTTACCACCTGGCGTTACCCTATGGGCATGGCCCAGGTACACCACCTCACCCAAACTGCGCTTGAGCGACTTCAGGCAGAATTTCACGACCTTACGACCCGAGGTCGTATTGAAGTTGCCGACAAGATTGAACGTGCCCGCGAGATGGGCGACCTCAAAGAAAACGGCGACTATCACGCCGCCAAAGATGAGCAAGGTCACATGGAGGGCCGCATTCGCCATCTTGAGTCGATTCTTGAAAATTACGAACTGGTCGAAACCGAAGACGGCGACGTAGTCGGACCCGGCAAGCTCGTCACTCTCTCAATTGATGGCGACGATCCCGAAACGTATTACCTCGGCTCTCGCGAAGAGAAATTCGCTGGCGCTGCCACCATGACCCCCGAGTCGGCGCTCGGTCAAGCAATTCTCGGACGTCGCATTAAAGAGACCGCCGAATACGAAACACCAAATGGTTCAAAATTGAACGTCACCATCATCAGCGTGGAGTTGCCCTGAGTTCAAAAACTTCCAGCAACAAAACCGGCAATCCCCCTCTGCCACCTGGACGAGAATTCGAGTTACCAGGTCGTGGAACCACGTTCATTCGCGAGTTACCAGGGCCGCACCCCGATGCGCCAGTGGTGTTGTTGCTCCATGGCTGGACTGCAACTGCCGATCTCAATTGGTTTGCCGTGTATGAAACACTCGGACAACACTTCCGAGTCATTTCGTTAGATCATCGCGGCCACGGTCGTGGTATTCGTACGCGCAAACCATTTCGATTGGCCGATTGCGCCGACGACGCAGCGTGTTTATTATCTGAATTGGGAATCAAGAAAGTCATCCCCGTTGGCTATTCAATGGGTGGACCGATTGCGTTGTTGATGTGGCGTCGCCACCGTGCCGTCGTTGATGGTTTGATGTTGTGTGCCACCGCCGGAAGTTTTGCTCACAGCCGCGGCGAACGCATGGGATTTTTGGGCCTGACCGGAATGGGTGCACTCGCCCGTCTCACTCCACCAACTGCAAAGGAGTGGTTGACCGAGCGTCTCTTCTTGCGCCGCAAAGCATCAAAGTGGGGTCCTTGGGCCATGAGTCAGATTGAGTTACATGATTGGCGAATGGTTCTTGAAGCGGGCCAGGCAATCGGCAATTTCTCAGCCCTCGAATGGTTACCAGAAATTGATGTTCCGACTTCTCACATCATCACATTGCGTGATCCAGTCATACCCGTGCACCGACAATTGAAGTTGTATTCCGAGATACCGCAAGCCAAAGCAGTACGCATCGATGGCCAACATGATGCGATTGTTGCCCTTGCACCCAGTATGGGTCAGATGATCGTTGATGGTGTCAACTCAATTACTGAACGAAACAGCAGTGAACGTGCGCAGGTTTCACAATGAAGAATCGGACGCGCGCTGGCATCATTGCGCTCAGCGCACCAGCAATTCTTTATCTGATCAAGAAACGTGGCGGTACCAAAAAGATCTCTGGTGCAATTCGTCGCGGAACCTTGGCCGCACGTAACGCCGAAATTGTGCGCTTAGGTGCTCGTGTTGGGGCAACTTATGCAACTGCATCGGCTCGCAAAGTTTTCTCGTCAGCCGAGCGGCGCATTGAGATTGATCACGAAACCGAATTAAAGACGGCTGCACAAGTTTCAGAACGCCTGGGCAATATGAAAGGCGCATTAATGAAGCTTGGCCAAATGGCCAGTTATCTCGACGATGGTTTGCCCGCGCCGATGCGCGCTGCATTGTCACAATTGCAAGCCAGTGCACCTCCTATGTCAGGTGACTTGGCTGCCGAAGTCATTGAACGTGAACTTCGTGCAAGCCCCGACAAAGTTTTCGTTGAATGGGATCCCGTACCGATTGCCTCTGCATCAATTGGTCAAGTACATCGTGCGGTGATGATTGATCCGACAACTGGCAAAGAACGCGCCGTTGCAGTCAAGGTGCAATATCCCGGCGTTGATCAAGCCATTGATGCCGACCTACGTAACGCCGATTTTCTTGGTGCGTTACTGCAACAGGGATTCAGCGGGCTCGACCCGAGCGACATGGTGCAAGAAGTTAAAGAACGTATTCGTGAAGAACTCGATTATTCACGTGAAGCCAAAAACCAACAACTCTTCGCTGATTACTACCGAGGTCATCCCTATATCAGCGTTCCTGAGGTCATGCCAACGATGAGCACCTCGCGAGTTCTCACTACTGAACTCGTGAATGGCATGTCA
>ERZ888423.3141-NODE-3141-length-11228-cov-36.919091_pt1 | contig 11228 bp, 5 predicted proteins | sample MGYA00520523_ERZ888423 | MGnify/ENA primary metagenome ERZ888423 (study PRJEB32303, sample SAMEA104408611) | aquatic metagenome | biome: Brackish water; feature: Pelagic; material: water | place: Baltic Sea | collected 2014-06-08T10:24:00 | depth 30,27 m ...
AGAAAATACCCCGACCCTGGGTCATGGATCGGAGCTGGGTGGCGTAGCCGAACATCTCGGCCAGGGGCACCTTGGTTTGGACTTTGGATTGTCCGTTGTCGATGGACTGGCCTTCGACCTGCCCGCGACGTGAGGAGAGGTCGCCGATCACCGAACCGAGGTAATCCTCGGGGATTTCGACTTCCACCTTCATCATCGGCTCAAGGAGTACAGGATTGCACTTCTTGACGCCGTCCTTGAAGGCCATCGAACCAGCGATCTTGAAGGCCATCTCCGAAGAGTCGACATCGTGGTAAGACCCGTCCACCATGGTGACCTTCACGTCGATCATCGGGAAACCGGCAATCACGCCGGACTGGCAGGTTTCCTTCATGCCGTTTTCGGCAGGACCGATGTATTCCTTCGGTACGATGCCACCAACGATCTTGTTGACGAAGGCGAAGCCTGAGCCGGGTTCGCCGGGCTCCATTTCGATCACCACGTGGCCGTATTGGCCTTTGCCGCCGGTCTGGCGGGCGAACTTGCCCTCGCCTTTGGCCTTGCCACGGATCGTTTCGCGGTAAGACACCTGCGGAGCGCCGATGTTGGCTTCCACCTTGAATTCCCGCAGCATGCGATCCACCAGGATTTCCAGGTGAAGCTCGCCCATGCCGGCGATCACTGTCTGGCCGGTTTCAGGGTCAGTAGAAACGCGGAAGGTGGGATCTTCCTCAGAGAGGGATTGCAGCGCCTTGGAGAGCTTCTCCATGTCCCCCTTGGTTTTCGGCTCCACCGCCACCGAGATCACCGGTTCAGGAATGAACAAGGATTCAAGAATGATCGGAGCACTCTCCACGCAGAGGGTGTCGCCGGTGGTGGTGTCCTTGAGGCCGAGCACGGCGCCGAGATCGCCTGCGCGCAGTTCGTCCACCTCCTCCCGGTCGTCGGCTTTGAGCAAGATCAGGCGGGAGATGCGCTCCTTCTTGTCTTTGGTGCTGTTCATCACATAGCTGCCCTTCTGCAACACCCCGGAGTACATCCTCACGAAGGTCAGTTTGCCGTAGGGGTCAGCCATCACCTTGAAGGCAAGGGCGCTGAACGGAGCGCTGTCATCGCAGGGACGGTTGGACTCGGTGCCATCGGGCAGCAGGCCGGTGATCGGGGGAACGTCCACCGGGGCTGGCAGATAATCGACGACGGCGTCAAGCACCAGCTGGACGCCCTTGTTCTTGAAGGCGGATCCGCAAAGCATGGGCACCAAGCCGTGCTTCACCACGCCGACGCGAATGCCTTTGACCAACTGCGCGTCGGTGAGCTCGCCGTTCTCCAGGTAGCTGTCCAGGAGCTCCTCGTCGGTTTCGGCCACCGATTCCATGAGTTTGCCGCGCCAAAGAGCGGCTTCTTCCTTCATGTCATCGGGGATGTCTGACTCGAGGATGTCGGTGCCGAGATCGTTTGTGTAAAGGATCGCCTTCTGGCGCACCAGATCGATGATGCCCTTGAGATCACCCTCGGCACCGATCGGCAGTTGGATGGGTGCCGCGTTGGCCTTGAGTCGATCTTTGATCTGGTCGTAAACCTTCAGGAAGTCGGCGCCCGTGCGGTCCATCTTGTTGACGAACACGATGCGGGGCACGTTGTAGCGGTCGGCTTGCCGCCACACGGTTTCCGACTGGGGCTGAACCCCACCCACGGCGCAGAACACAGCCACCACACCATCGAGCACCCGCATCGACCGCTCCACTTCAATCGTGAAGTCGACGTGCCCAGGGGTATCAATGATGTTGATGCGGTTGTCTTTCCAACTGGTGGAAATGGCCGCCGCAGTGATGGTGATGCCGCGTTCCCGCTCTTGCTCCATCCAGTCGGTAACGGCGGCGCCATCATGCACCTCGCCCATCTTGTGGACGACACCCGAGTAGAAGAGGATCCGCTCGGTGGTGGTGGTTTTGCCCGCGTCAATGTGGGCGGCAATCCCGATATTTCTGACGCGTTCCAGGGGGTAGGCGCGGGCCACGAGCTGAGGTCTCCGAAGGGTGATCGACAAAAATGCGGGCTAAGTGTAAAGGTTGGCCCTGGTGTGCCGGGATCCCGCGATCCAGGCAGGGCCGCTGGCTCAGTAGCGGTAGTGGGCGAAGGCTTTGTTGGCTTCTGCCATCTTGTGAGTTTCCTCGCGCTTGCGCACCGCGCTGCCGGCTTCGTTGGCCGCATCCATGAGTTCACCCGCCAGCTTTTGGGCCATGCTGCGGCCGTTACGGGCGCGCGAGAAGTTGACCAGCCAGCGGAGGGCCATGGCGGTGCCCCGCTCCTGCCGCACTTCCATCGGCACCTGGTAGGTGGCGCCACCGACGCGGCGGGCGCGCACTTCGACCAGAGGCGTGGCGTTGCGCACGGCGGTTTCGAACACTTCCAGCGCATCGGCGCCGGTGCGCTCACTGATCAGCCCGAAGGCATCAGAGAGGATCCGCTGGGCGGTGGACTTTTTGCCGTGCTTCATCAGCCGGGCCACAACCATGGTTGCCAGCCTGCTGTTGAACTGGGGATCGGGGAGAACCGGGCGCTTCTCGGCAGCGTTGCGGCGTGACATAAACCTGAGGAGAGGGAAGCGGGGAAGGGAAAGGAAGAGGCCGGACTCAGGCCTTGGGAGCCTTGGCGCCGTACTTGGAGCGGCTCTGACGGCGATCCTTCACACCGGAGGTGTCGAGGGTGCCGCGGATGATGTGGTAGCGGACCCCTGGCAGATCCTTGACGCGGCCGCCGCGGATCAGCACCACGGAGTGCTCCTGCAGGTTGTGGCCGATGCCGGGGATGTAGGCGGTGACCTCAAAGCCGGAGGTGAGCCGCACGCGGGCCACCTTGCGAAGCGCCGAGTTGGGCTTCTTCGGCGTGGAGGTGTACACGCGGGTGCACACACCACGGCGCTCGGGGCAGGCCCGCAGCGCAGGGGATTTGGTCTTGCGGGTGAGGCGTTGCCGCTCGGAGCGGATCAGCTGCTGGATCGTGGGCATTGAGGGCCGGAGAGATGGGTCGGACGTCCGACCGTTTTCCACAATCCGCCACCTTACTTTGTCGTGGCACCCCGACGCCCCGGGCGGCTGAAGGCGGCACCGCAGGGGCAGCACGCCACCCCCTCGCCCGGGCGGATCAGGAACCCTCCACCACTGAGATCGCCGCGGTAATCGAGGCTGAGGCCGGCCAGCTGACCGATCTGGTCGGCCGGCGCATGCAGGGTGAGGCCATCGGCGCGCGCCACCGGTGTGCCAGCCAGGTGCCCCGGGCGCAGGCGGATCACCCACTGCTCGCAGGTGCCCTCCACCAGATCAAGGTGCATCAGCCCCGGAGTGCCGGCCACCGCGGCCTGGCGACCCAGTTCGGCGGCGGCTGCCGCCGTCAGCTGCACGGTGAGGCCTCGGGGCATGGGAACGACGAACAACGTCTGCGGCGTGGCTTTCACTCTGACAGCGACCGACGCGGACGAACGCTTCCCGGCCAGGGGAAGCCTCAGGGGGAGCTGGCTGTGGTGGCCTCGGAGGCGTCAGACGCGCGGGAGGGGTTGCGCGGCACCAGGCCCAGGCCGTTGTGGATGCGGGCGGCCACCCCTCGGCCCTGCACCGACAGCGTGCCGGAGAGCATCAGGCCGGTAGAGCTGCCGCCATCGAGGTTGAGCGCATCGCGCAGCCCCAGTTGCTGCAGAAGCAGGGCCGTTTCCCGCAGGGTGGGCCCCGCATGCTCGACCCCCTGAAGGGTGAGGAGCCAGATCTGGGCGCCATTGCTGGCGATCACCGTGCGGGGTGCCCCCTGCTGCAGGAAAGCGGCGCTGAAGCCTTCGGCGCTGCCATTGAGCACGGTTCGCCCGTTCAGCAACAGCAGCGGACCACCACCGAGCACCGAGCGGCTCTGGCCGAGGGGATGGGTGGGCTGGCTGATCAGGCTCAGCCTGCTGCCTACCACCCATGGCGGCACAACGCCGCCGCGCCCCACCAGCAGCACGTCCTCGGGGCCAAGAGCGATGCCTTGTTCCAGCTGGGCAGTGCTGAACTGCTGCCGCACCACGTTGCCGTTGAGCAGCAGGGCCGATTCCCCACCGCTGATCGCCCGATAGCTCCGTCCCCATTCAGCGGTATAGCGCGCCAGGCCTCGCTGCACGTAGCCACTGTTGAGCGCCGTCACCGGTAGACGCCGGCCGCTGTCATCGCTCACCCATTCGGTGAGGCTCAGCCAGCCGAACTGCGGCACGGCGCCGTCCTGCCAGCCCACAGCCCCTCGGTTGAGGATGGGCCCGGACAGCCAACGTCCGTCGTCTTTGAGGGCCCCCAGGGGCAGGCGCCGCACCCGGTTGAAGAAGCCGCCGTTGATGGCGACCAGGGCCTGCTCCTGCCCCGCCAGCTGTGGAAGCGAGGTCAGGCCCTCCATCCCCTCGGTGCGGGTGAGCAGGCGCAACTCCACCGGACTGCGGCGGGGATCGAGGCGCACACTGCTCACCAACATGCGCCGGTTGCCCAGGGCGCGCACCTGCCGCTCCACGGTGATGCCCTTGTTGAGCAGGGCCTGCAGCTGGGCGGTGCTTGGCGCGATGGCGCGCACCGGCCCCTGGGGAGTACCGGCCAGATCGAGCACCACGCGAGCCGGCCCGCCCAGGGTGAGCACGGCGCCGGGCCCGCTGGCCGGCAAGGCGATCGTCAACCCGTTGCCGCCGGGGCGGGCCTGCAGCCCGAGGGATTGCAGCTGGGCCAGCTGGGCCGGGGTGCTGCGCAGCGCGATCTGCAGCGCGCCACTGTCTCGCCGTACGAATGCCGGACCGCTGAGATCGAGCACCACGCGCCGCACGCCCGAGCTGGCGACCGCCCCCGGCGAAGACACCCGGATCTGCTCCAGCGAGGCCGCCGGCAGCTCCAGCCTCAGGGTGCCTCGATCCTGTCGCTGCCAGCTCACACCGGCATCCAGCAACATCCGGCTCGCGTCCACAGCCACCTCGTCGTCGAGGCTGCGCTGAGCCCCGACTGGCACCAGCAGCGTGCGGCCGAACCATTCGAGTTCCAGGCCTCCCTGCGGGGACGAGCGGCTGGTGAAGCCCAGCTGGCCCTCCAGCACTTCAAGGGGCAGCCACAGCTGCAGGTCACCCCGGCCGGTGGAGCCCCGCTGCTCCCAACGGGCCGTCTGTTGGCGGCCATTGATCTCCAGCCGCCCGCCGGCGTTCGCATCTGCAGCTGATCCGACGAAGCGCTGCGGCAGGCGCTGAGGCTCAAGGGCTGGGGGGGGCGGAACGGGCGGCGGCCAGCGGTTCTGTGCCCCGGCGCCCGGCGCGACGAGCAGCGATCCGGCGCATAGGGTGCCGCCGAACAGCGCTCCACCCAGCAGCAGCACCCGCCACCGACCACCGCTCAGCTGGGTGGCGCCAGGGCCGGCAACGGTTTTCCGCCTGGCCCGACGGGGGAAATGCGGCAATGGCGAAGGCCTCGGCATCAGGCCAGCTTCCGTTGGAGGTGAACGCTAACCCCGTGGCCCTGTCTCTAGAGTCCACTTTCTTCAAGGAGCGGTCAATCCCGCAGTTCGGGTTTGCCGCCGGTCACCGCAGGTTTCTCCTGGGTTATGCCTCACTTCTCCCGTCCCGTCTGGCCCCATTGCGACAGTCCGGCGCCTGAGGCCGTGGCGGGCGAGCGCGATGCCTGCGGCGTTGGCTTCCTGGCCCAGCTCAGCGGCGAGCCGAGCCACGGTTTGCTCGCCCAGGCCCTGCATGGTCTGCACTGCATGGAGCACCGTGGAGGCTGCGGTGGCGACGGCGATTCCGGCGATGGCGCCGGCATCCTCTGCGGCATCCCGTGGCCCTACCTAGAAGCGGTCTGGCCCGCCGCCCGCAGCGAACAGAGCCGGCCCCGTGGTCTGGCGATGTTGTTCCTGCCCGCGGATGCGGAACGCCGGGCCGTGGCCCGCGCCCTCTGTGAGCAGGCGGCTGCCGGCCTGGGCCTGCGCAGCATCGGCTGGCGTGAGGTGCCGGTGGCGCCCGAGGTGCTGGGCCCATTGGCCCGCCAGACCGCCCCCACGATTGAGCAATGGCTCGTGGAAGGCGAGGTGGCCGGCGATGCGCTCGAAGCCTTGCTGTTCCGCTGCCGCCGCCGCGTCGGGGATCTGGTGCGGGAAGCCTGGGGCCCTGGCCCCAGCGACCTCTACTTCGCGTCGTTCAGCAGCCGCACCGTCGTCTACAAGGGCATGGTGCGCTCCGAGGTACTGCCGGCGTTCTACGCCGACCTGCGCGATCCACGCTTCGCGGTGAGCTTCGCCGTGTACCACCGCCGCTTCAGCACCAACACGCTGCCCCGCTGGCCGCTGGCGCAGCCGATGCGCCTGCTGGGGCACAACGGCGAGATCAACACCCTGTTGGGCAACATCAACTGGGCCCACGCCGCCCAGTCGCACCTTGATGCGATCTGGGGCGACGCCGCCAACGATCTCAAGCCGGTGGTCAACGCCGCCTTCAGCGATTCCGCCAACCTCGACGCCATGCTCGAGCTGATGGTGCGCAGCGGCCGGCCGATCACCGACAGCCTGCTCACCCTTGTGCCTGAGGCGTTCCGGCAGCAACCGGAGCTGGAATCACGGCCGGCGATCCAGGCCTTCTACGACTACTCCGCCTGTGTGCAGGAACCCTGGGACGGCCCGGCCCTGCTGGTGTTCAGCGATGGCCGCAGCGTGGGAGCCACGCTCGATCGCAACGGTCTGCGCCCCGCCCGCTACTGCATCACCAGCGACGGCCTGGTGGCGATGGGATCGGAAACCGGCGTGCTGGAGATCGACGAAAGCCGCATCATCGAAAAGGGTCGCCTCGGCCCCGGCCAGATGCTCGCCGTCGATCTCGAGCAGGGGCGCTTGCTGCGCAACTGGCAGGTGAAGGAGGAAGTGGCGGCTCGCCATCCCTACGGCGCCTGGCTGCTGGAGCACCGCCGCTCACTCGACAGCCGCCCCTGGTTCACCGAGACCAGCCTGGGGGGCCTCGACCTCCTTCAGCACCAGACGGCCTTCGGCTTCACCGCCGAAGATTTCGACCTGGTGATCGAAGACATGGCCGGCCAGGGCAAGGAGCCCACGTACTGCATGGGTGATGACATCCCCCTGGCCGTGCTGTCCTCCAAGCCCCATCTGCTTTTCGACTACTTCAAGCAACGTTTCGCCCAGGTCACCAACCCGCCGATTGATCCCCTGCGGGAAGAGCTGGTGATGAGCCTGGAGATGCACCTCGGCCGCAGGGGATCACCCCTGCGGCCTGAGCCCGGCTCGGCCTCGGTGCTGCTCCTGCAGTCGCCGCTGCTCAACGACGCGGAGCTCAAGGCGCTGCCGGAGCAGGGTCTGGCCACCGTCACCCTCTCCACCCTGTTGCCAGTGGAAGCGGGGCCAGCCGGCCTCGGCGACGCGGTGCAGAGGCTCTGCCAGGAGGCGGAGCAGGCGGTGCGCAACCAGGCCGAAATCCTGGTGCTCTCCGACCGCTGCGGGGCTGGCATTTCGCCCACCACCACCTACATGCCGCCGCTGCTGGCCGTGGGCGCGGTGCACCACCACCTGCTGGGCCTGGGCCTGCGGCTGCATTGCTCCCTGGTGGTGGACACCGCCCAGTGCTGGAGCACCCATCACCTGGCCTGCCTGATCGGTTTCGGTGCCAGTGCGGTGTGCCCCTGGCTCACCTGGGAAACCACACGCCACTGGCTGCAGCTGCCCAAGACCATCTCCCTGATCGAACGGGGTCGGTTGCCGGCCATCGATGCCGCCGCGGCCCAGGCGAATGTGCGCCAGGCGCTGGAGGCCGGTCTTCGCAAGATCCTCTCCAAGATCGGCATTTCGATGCTGGCCAGCTATCACGGGGCCCAGATCTTCGAAGCGATCGGCATCGGCGCCGACCTGATCGAGCTGGCGTTCCGTGGCACCACCAGCCGGGTGGCGGGCCTCACCCTGGTGGATCTCGCCAGCGAAACCCTCACCTTCCACGCTAAGGCTTTCCCCGAACTTCACCGCACCAAGCTGGAGTTCATGGGCTTCGTTCAATACCGAACGGGCGGCGAATTCCACCTCAACAGCCCGGAGATGGCCAAGGCCCTCCACGCCGCCGTGGCGGCGGGCCCCGGCTACGACCACTTTTCCACTTACCGCACCCTGCTGGAGAACCGTCCGGTCACCGCCCTGCGTGACCTGCTTGAGCTCACCCCCGCCCCCCAGCCCCTGCCGCTCGATCAGGTGGAGAGCGCTGAAAGCATCTGCTCCCGCTTCTGCACCGGTGGCATGAGTCTTGGGGCGCTTTCGCGTGAGGCCCACGAAGTGCTGGCGGTGGCGATGAACCGCATCGGTGGCAAGAGCAACAGCGGCGAAGGAGGCGAGGATCCAGCCCGCTACCACCCGCTCCACGACGTCGACGCCGGCGGCCATTCCCCCACCCTGCCCACCATCGGTGGCCTGCGCAACGGCGACACCGCCTGCTCCGCGATCAAGCAGATCGCCTCCGGCCGCTTTGGTGTCACGCCGGAGTATCTGCGCAGCGGCACCCAGCTGGAGATCAAGGTGGCCCAGGGAGCCAAGCCCGGAGAGGGCGGCCAGCTGCCCGGCCCGAAGGTGGATACCTACATCGCCTGGCTGCGCAACAGCAAACCTGGCGTCGCGCTGATCTCACCGCCGCCGCACCACGACATCTATTCCATTGAGGATCTGGCCCAGCTGATCCACGATCTGCACCAGGTTCATCCGGCCGCCAAGGTGTCGGTGAAGCTCGTGTCTGAAATCGGCATCGGCACGATCGCCGCTGGTGTGGCCAAGGCCAATGCCGACGTGATCCAGATTTCCGGCCACGACGGGGGCACCGGTGCCTCCCCGCTCAGCTCGATCAAGCACGCCGGCAGCCCCTGGGAGCTGGGTCTTTCGGAGGTGCACCGCAGCCTGCTGGCCAACGGGCTGCGCGACCGGGTGCTGCTGCGCGCCGACGGCGGCCTCAAGACCGGCTGGGACGTGGTGATGGCCGCCCTGCTCGGCGCGGAGGAATACGGCTTCGGCTCGGTAGCCATGATTGCCGAGGGCTGCATCATGGCCCGCGTCTGCCACACCAACAATTGCCCCGTGGGTGTGGCCAGCCAGAAGGAGGCACTGCGCAAGCGTTTCACCGGCATTCCCGAACACGTGGTGAATTTCTTCGCCTACGTGGCCGAGGAAGTGCGCCAGTTGCTCAGCGTGCTGGGCGTGGCGCGGTTGGATGATCTGATCGGTCGCAACGACCTGCTCCAGCCCCGCACGGTGCAGTTGGTCAAGACCAGCTCGGTGGATCTCTCCTGCCTGCTGGACACGGTTCCCCACGCCGGCGACCGTTCCTGGCTGCGGCACGATGCGGCCGCCCACGGCAATGGCCCCATCCTCGAAGACAGCCTGTTGCAGGATGCCGAGGTGCTGGCAGCGATCGAAGGCCATGGCCAGATCCAGCGCCAGCTGCGGATCGTCACCACCGACCGCAGTGTGGGGGCGCGGGTCGCGGGCGAAATCGCCGCCCTTCACGGCAACAAGGGCTTCAACGGTCTGCTCGATCTCCACTTTGAGGGCGGGGCCGGCCAGAGCTTTGGCGCCTTCCTGTTGCGCGGCATGCAGCTCACCCTGGTGGGCGATGCCAACGACTACGTCGGCAAGGGCATCAATGGCGGACGTCTTGTGGTGGTGCCTCCAGCAGGCGGGGCCGATCCCGGGGGCCAGGTGATCCTGGGCAACACCTGCCTCTACGGCGCCACCGGCGGCGAGTTGTTTGCCCTGGGCCGGGCGGGTGAACGCTTCGCCGTGCGCAACAGCGGCGCCGTTGCCGTGGTGGAAGGAAGTGGCGATCACGCTTGCGAATACATGACCGGTGGCGTGGTGGTGATTCTCGGCAGCACCGGCCGCAACGTGGCCGCTGGGATGACCGGTGGCGTGGCCTTCCTGCTCGACGAACACGAGGGTCTAGCTGCCCGGCTCAACCCGGAGATCGTCTCGATGGTTCCGTTGGACACCCCCGAGCAGGAGCAGTTGCTCAAGCCACTGCTGGAAAGCCATCTCGAGCTCACTGGCAGCCGCCGGGCCGCCGAGGTGCTCGCCAACTGGCCCCAGTGGCGTCCCCGCTTCAAGGTGCTCGTTCCCCCGAGCGAGCTGGCCACCGTCGGCCTGGCCGAAGGCCGGGTCACCGTGCCCGTCTAGGGCTGGCTCTGCGCTGCCACCCGGGGCTGTGCTGCGCCGCGGGGGTGCTCCCGCATCAGCCGCCTCACCTCCCCGGCGTGGTAGCTGCTGCGCGTCAGCGGTGAGCTCACCACCTGCAGGAATCCCAGCTCCCCTTCCCCTCGCTGGCGGAAGGCGGCGAAGGTGGCTGGCTCCACGAAGCGCTGAACGGCGAGGTGCTTGGGCCCTGGAGAAAGGTACTGGCCGATCGTCACGATGTCGACGTGGTACTGGCGCAGATCGGCGAGCACGGCGAGCACTTCGGCATCGGTTTCGCCGAGGCCCACCATCAGGCCCGATTTGGTGTAGGAGGCCGGCCATTGCTCATGAACTCGCGCCAGCAGTTCCAGCGAGCGGCTGTACACCCCTTGCGGTCGCACCTGCCGGTAAAGCCGCGGCACCGTTTCGATGTTGTGGTTCAACACCTCGGGCCCACCGGCCATCACGGCGGCAAGGGCCTCCCAGTTGCCGCACAGGTCGGGGATCAGCAACTCGATCGTGGTGCCGGGGGAGCGCAGCCGCACGGCGGCGATGCAGGCCACAAACTGGCTGGCGCCCCCGTCAGCGAGGTCGTCGCGGTTTACCGATGTGATCACCACATGCTGCAGCCCCAGCCGGGCCACGGCCTCGCCCAACCGTTCCGGTTCGGTGGGATCCAGCGCCCGCACGCTTCGGTCGAAGTCAATGTCGCAGTAAGGGCAGGCGCGGGTGCAGCCCGGCCCCATGATCAAGAAGGTGGCCGTGCCGCCGGCAAAGCACTCGCCGATGTTGGGGCAGCTGGCCTCCTGGCAGACGGTGTTGAGCTTGAGATCCTGCAGCAGGTCGGCGACCTCGCCGATCCGCTCCCGCTGGGGGGCCTTGACGCGCAGCCAGTCGGGTTTGAGCAAGGCGCCAGTAGGGCCCCGGGGGGCCAGAAGAAGGGCTAAATCCAACTTTAGGAAGCCAGCGGCAGGCCAAGGCCTACAGCCGAGTTGATCCCCTAAACTCGCCTTATCGGGATGTGGCGCAGCTTGGTAGCGCACTTCGTTCGGGACGAAGGGGCCGCA
>ERZ888423.3142-NODE-3142-length-11226-cov-6.658759_pt1 | contig 11226 bp, 12 predicted proteins | sample MGYA00520523_ERZ888423 | MGnify/ENA primary metagenome ERZ888423 (study PRJEB32303, sample SAMEA104408611) | aquatic metagenome | biome: Brackish water; feature: Pelagic; material: water | place: Baltic Sea | collected 2014-06-08T10:24:00 | depth 30,27 m ...
GCGGACAACCTCACCACCGGTGCGAATATCGGTGCCGATTTCGCCAAGTGGAAGCCGGACTCCGGTGAGACCATCAGCCAGCGGCTGGGCGCCATTGTCGGCGGCGCGATGGGCTACGAGCCCGAAGATCTGCCGTGGGAGGTGCCGCTGATCGAGCTCGGCCTCGACTCGCTGATGGCGGTTCGGATCAAGAACCGCGTCGAGTACGACTTCGACCTGCCGCCTATTCAGCTGACGGCGGTGCGCGACGCGAACCTGTACGCGGTCGAAAAGCTGATCGCCTACGCGATCGAGCACCGCGGCGAAGTCGACGAGCTCGCCGAACAGCAGAAGGGCCAGACGGCCGAGGAGATCGCGGCGGCCCAGGCCGAGCTCATGGGTGGGGCCACCACCGTCGCCGAACTCGAAGCCAAGCTCGCCGAGGCCGGTCGTCCGACCGACCCGACCGACCCGACCGTCCCCGCTCCGTTGTCTGATGTCGCGGGCGTCCCCGCTCCGCCGACCGACCCCGCGGGGCCCGCGGGGCCCGCGGCCGGAGCCGCTCGGGCCGCAGCCGTGGGCCCACGCGCGGAGCGCAGGGGAGTGCTTACCCAGGATGCGGTCAGCGAGGCGCTCGGCGCCGACGTCCCGCCCCGCGACGCCGCCGAGCGGGTCACATTCGCCACCTGGGCGATCGTCACCGGCAAATCCCCGGGCGGCGTCTTCAACGATCTCCCGTCTATCGACGCTGCGACGGCTGAGAAGATCGCGCAGCGGCTGTCCGAACGGGCCGAAAGCACCATCACCGTCGAGCAGGTCGGCGCAGCAGCCACGATCCAGGATCTGTCCAGCATCGTGCGCGACCTGATGGACGCCGGCGAACTGGACGGGTTCGTCCGTACGATCCGGGCCAGGCCGGAAGGCTCCACCAGCATCCCGGTGTTCGTCTTCCACCCAGCCGGCGGCTCCACCGTCGTCTACGAGCCGCTGATGAAGCGACTGCCGGCCGACACCCCGGTGTATGGCATCGAGCGGGTCGAGGGATCGATAGCGGAGCGCGCGGCGCAGTACGTGCCCAAGCTAATGGAGATTCAGGGCAACGGGCCCTACATCCTGGCCGGCTGGTCACTGGGTGGCGCGCTGGCCTATGCCTGCGCGGTCGGGCTCAAGCGCAACGGCGCCGACGTGCGCTTCGTCGGTCTGATCGACACCGTGCGTGCGGGCGAGGAGGTCCCCCAGACCAAGGCGGAGATCCGGGCCCGATGGGATCGCTACGCACTGTTCGCCCAGCGCACCTTCAACGTCGAGATCCCCGAGATCCCCTACGAGCACCTCGAGGAACTCGACGACGAGGGTCAGGTGACGTTCATCCTGGACGCGGTGAAGGGCAGCGGGGTCGACATTCCGGGCGGCATCATCGAGCACCAGCGCACGTCCTATCTGGACAACCGAGCGCTCGACACCGCGGTGATCGAGCGGTACGACGGGCACGTCACTCTGTACCTGGCCGACCGGTACCACGATGACGCGATCATGTTCGAACCGCGCTACGCCATCCGTCAACCCGACGGCGGTTGGGGCGAATTCGTCGCCGACCTCGAGGTGGTGGCAATCGGGGGCGAGCATATCCAGGCCATTGACGAGCCGTACATTGCAAAGGTCGGCGCCCACATGAGCGAGGCGATCAGTCAGATTCAGTCCGGCCAGGAAGGCCAGTTCGGCCAGGAGACCGAGGAGAGCGCAGCGCAGTGACCGCAGAATCTCTGTCCGTGTCTGATTCGAAACCCGCGGTGACCACCGCCGAGAAGCTCGCCGAGCTGCGCGAGAAGCTTGAGCTCGCCAAGGAACCGGGTGGCGAAGAGGCCGTCGCCAAGCGCGCGAAGAAGGGTATCCCCAGCGCCCGGGCGCGTGTCGATTCGCTGCTCGACCCGGGTAGCTTTCTCGAGGTAGGCGCCCTGGCCAAGACACCCGGCGACCCCAATGCGATGTTCGGAGACGGCGTCGTCACCGGCCACGGCACCATCAACGGCCGACCGGTGGGAGTGTTCAGCCACGACCAGACGGTGTTCCAGGGTTCGGTCGGGGAGATGTTCGGCCGCAAGGTCGCCCGCCTGATGGAGTGGGTGGCCATGGTCGGCTGCCCGATCATCGGCATCAATGACTCTGGCGGCGCCCGCATCCAGGATGCGGCCACATCGCTGGCCTGGTACGCCGAGCTTGGCCGCCGCCACGAGTTGCTGCGCGGACTGGTGCCGGAGGTCTCGCTGATCTTCGGTAAGTGTGCCGGCGGCGCCGTGTACTCACCGATCCAGACCGACCTGGTGGTTGCGGTGCGCGATCAGGGCTACATGTTCGTCACCGGCCCCGACGTCATCAAGGATGTCACCGGCGAAGACGTCACCCTCGACGAACTGGGCGGTGCCGAAGCGCAGGCCAGGTACGGCAACATTCATCAGGTCGTGGAGTCCGAGGTAGCCGCGTTCGACTACGTGCGGAACTATCTCAGCTTCCTGCCGGCCAACACCTTCGATGACGCACCGGTTGTCAACCCTGGCCTGGAGCCGGAGATCACCCCGCATGACCTGGAGCTGGACTCGATCGTGCCGGATGCGGACAACACCGCTTACGACATGCACGAAATCCTGCTGCGAATTTTCGACGACGGTGATGTGTTCTCGGTGGGCGAACAGTGCGGCCCGGCGATCATCACCGCGTTCGCCCGCGTCGACGGCCGCCCGGTCGGAGTGATCGCCAACCAGCCGATGTACATGTCGGGGGCGATCGACAACGAGGCGTCCGACAAGGCCGCGCGATTTGTCCGGTTCTGCGACTCGTTCAACACCCCGCTGGTGTTTGTCGTGGACACCCCGGGTTTCATGCCGGGTGTCGAGCAGGAGAAGGGCGGCATCATCAAGCGGGGCGGCCGGTTCCTCAACGCCGTGGTGGAGGCTTGCGTCCCGAAAGTGACGATCACGGTGCGCAAGTCCTACGGCGGCGCCTATGCGGTGATGGGTTCCAAGCAGCTGACCGCCGACCTGAACTTCGCCTGGCCGACCGCGCGCATAGCGGTGATCGGCGCCGAAGGTGCCGCACAGCTACTGGTGAAGCGCTTCCCGGACCCCACCGCGCCCGAGGTGCTCAAGATCAAGGCAGAATTCATCGAGGGCTACAACGCCAACATGGCGGTGCCGTGGGTGGCAGCCGAGCGGGGCTTCATCGACGGCGTCATCGAGCCGCACGAGACCCGACTGTTGCTGCGCAAATCTCTGCACCTGTTGCGGGACAAACAGATCAACCGGGTGCAGCGCAAGCACGGGCTGACCCCCATCTAAGCCCTTGGTGAGGTCTAATCAAGCGGTGTCTAATCAAGCGGTGTCTAATCAAGAGACGTCGTATCACCTGGGAGATTCACGGCTGGACCTGTGCGACCTCTACGTGTTCGGTTCGCCTGCCGACCCGCAACGGACCGCGTTGATCCTGACCGCCAATCCCGAAGCCGGTCCGCTGTACCCTGACGCGGTCTACCGACTGGCCATCGATCACAGCGGTGACCTGCGCAACGACATCGCGTTCAGCTTCGTCTACTCGGCGCCCGTCGATGGGGCCCAGACGGTGAATGTCTATCTGGCCGTCGGCAACCAGGCCTCGACCGTCGCTGCGGTCGGATCGCAGATATTCGGCGGTGTCGAGGTGTCCTTCGGTGAAAAGCTCACGGCTGTGGAATCGGGTGGGTTCACCTTCGCCTCCGGAGCCCGCAGCGACCCGTCCCGCGCCGAAACCAACGTCGTTGCGATGATCATCGAACTACCCAACAGTTACCTCAGTGCCAGTCCGGACGTCCGAATCTGGGCACGCTGCAGCATGCTGAAGGACCGCCAGTGGGTGCACACGGACCGAGCCGGTCATCCGTCACTGGGCGACTTCATCACGGCCGACAACATGCGGGCGCAGTATCAGGGCGGTGAACCGAACCGCGACAGGGAACGCTGGATGGGGCAACTCATCGAGGTGATGGTCCGAAACGGCGGATACACCCGGCAGGAGGCGATCGAAGCAATCAACGCCGACGGCACGCTTCCCGACGTACTGACCTACGATCCGTCGCGGCCGGCGAAGTACCCGAACGGTCGAACGCCGACCGACGACGGCATCGGCTACCTCCGTGCGTTCCTGACCAACGGGCAAAGCCCGCCATCGGGCTGGAGCCCGCACACCGACGTCCTCGGTGAGTTTCCGTACCTCGGGCCTCCACATCTCGCGCGCGGGCGCTGAGGATGCGCCGATGACCCTCGACCCCGTAACCGAACGGCCCCCGGCGCCGAAGTCTCTGCTGCTCGATGCCTACCGAACGTGTGAGACGCTGCCCGTGGTGGGTGGATTGTTCACCCGCGGCAAACAGGAGGCGCAGGCCCTTCTCTCGTTCATCGTGGCCGCCGTGCTCGACGAACTTGACCTCACCGCGATCGTGCGTGACCATCTGCACGCCGAGGCGATCGAAGCGGTGATCGCCCGCATCGACCTCGTCGGTCTGGCCAACGAGGTGATCGAAGAGGTGGATCTGCCGGCCATCATCCGGGGCTCCACCAGTTCGGTGACCGCGGATGTGATGACAGATGTGCGTAGCCAGGGTGAACGTGCCGACGACGCGGTCTCCGGATTCGTCGACCGGCTGCTGGGCCGTCGGCAGGTCATCGATGAACAGCTGCGATGACAGCGACGACCTGCCGGCGGCTCGCGCGGCGGGCGTGGTCAGTCGCGGCGTGGCCGCGCTGATCGACCTGTGTGTCGTCAGCGTGATGCTGGCATTGCTCTACCTCGGGTTGGTGCTCACCATGCTGGCTCTCAACCCCGGCTCGCTGCGGTTCCCCGCGCTTGATCTGGTGTTCACCGGTGTCGTCGTATTCGGCGTCGCGGTGCTCTATCTCGCCGGCTGCTGGTCGGTCTCAGGCTGTACCGCCGGGGCGGCGGCAATGGGCCTCCAGGTGGTCGGGCGGCGCTCGGCCCGGCTGAGACCTGCGATCGCGTTGCTGCGCGGCGGCGCGTGCGTCTTCCTCCCCGTGGGGCTGGCCTGGGTGGCGGTGGACCGACGCCGAAGGTCGTTGCAGGACATCGTGTTCGGCAGCCGAGTCGTCTACGTGCGCCAGCGCTGAGCGAAGCTCATGCGAGCACTGGCGAAGGCCTTCAGGTTTTCGGGTTGTTCCATCGGGTGCGTTGATCGCGGATATTGTCGATGACGTTGCGTCGGAACGTGGACCCCGTGATCGTCATTGCCAGAGACGCTCAACAACAGGTCGCCCTCAACGATCATCGGTGGATGTGGTTTCGCCGCGCAAACGCCCCCACGATGGTGCTGCGCGCGGACAAGTCTCGTGGCGGGTGTCGCTATGCCCATTGTCTTGAGTCAGACATCGATCACCTGAGTATCGGGGTGAAAGAACCTCCAGGAAAACCAGTACTCGTCGGAGATCGCAATGGGTGTGAGGTTCGCCTGGAGCTCGCCGCGGACGCGGTGCCCCCGTAGGTCCCAGGCCGTACCGCTTGCCCGGTCTTGGAGAAGGTGGTCGTCGTCGAGGGTAAGCACGATGTCGTGTCCGTCGACGCGGGCCTGAAAGCCGTTGACGGTGCCATTCACCGCCACCAGGTAGAAGCCCGACTCCTCGTTCTTCACCACATGATTCTTGAGTAGTTCGTCCCTGACGTAGACCGGGCGCGAGTGAACCGCGGGCTCCAGAATGCCGACGACCCGCGTACGGGCGGGCATCGAGTGATCGCGGTCGGTGTGTCGCAACCCCGGGGTGAACTGGCTCGCGACAATCCGTCGCCACAGGCCGTGGATGGGCAGCTCGAAGGGGCGCAAGTCCTTCTCGGTGACGTTCGCGACTTGAGGAAGCGGGTCCAGGCGCTTCACATCGGCCCAGGAAAAGATCTGGAAGGAGATCATCGCTAGCGTATGCGGATGAAGCGGGCCGATGATCGAGTTGAAGGTGGCCTGCTGGAAGAACGTCTTGGTGCGCCGATCTGCGACGATCATGTTGGCCTTTTTGAAGGAGCCGACGAATAGCGGTCCGATGTCTGTGACGTCGAACGGGATGATGCTCCGGCACATGGCGCAGTACGTCAGAGCAACGGTCGCATCGCCGAAGCGGTCGTTGACGATGTGGTGGTGGATCACGTAGTCGAGTGGGTATGCCTTGCTGACCCCTGCATGCTCGATCAGTGCCAGTTGCATGTCGTCGCGGAGAGGCAGGAGCAGCGGATCGTCAGCCATCGGCGGGTAGTCCGCCGCAGGGAATACCACCTCCTGATGCATGCGGTAGGTCAGCATGATCGCCACGCCCAACAGCAGCAGCGGCACCAGCGTGGCGGGCGGGAACGCGCCATCTCGTACGGTGGCCCATCCGACGATGAGAACGCCCGCGGCGAGCAGGACCCACACCGCGGGCTTGCGCACGAGGTAGTGGTAATACACCCAGGTGGCAGGAACCGCCGGGACGAGTGCCAGATAGAGGGCGCTGGTACTAACGACCAGCGACGCGATGGCGAGAACGTAGAGCAGCACGAGCATCATGAATCCCTTTCGTCGCGCAGGACTTCACCGAACCGGTCGAGTAGGCCCATCGCCGCGCGAAGCGTGTCCCGTTCGGCCGGGGTGAACTTGCCCACCGCCTCGGCCAATCGCCGGAAATGATCGGGCGCGATCTCTTCTGCGTACATGGCCGGCGCTTTCTAGACAGTTCAGGACTCCCGACATGGCGTAGGAATTGTTGAAGGGTCATCGGTGGGGTTTGATGCTGTAGCGCATTGTGAGGTTGGTGCCGGGGTAGACGGTGTTGGCGTCGTTGACGGCTTGTCAGACCCGCGCAGGACGCGCTGATTCGCCGCGGAGAACTCCTCGTCACTAAGGGCGCCGCTCTCGTGGAGGGCGGCCAGGCGTTCGAGCTTGCCCATCGGTCCACCGCCGTCCGTGATCGCATTGTTCTGGCTGACCTCCCTCCGTTCGCCAACCACCGTAGGCCGGGTTCAGAACTTTGATCAGCGGGGAGCGCCATGGCGGCCAAGTTCGAGATCATCGCCGCCAGCCAGGGCTACGAGTCCAAAGCCAGCGCCAAGAACGGCATTGAGTCAATCAAGAAGAACGCCGCCGATGCCGCCGTTGTGGACCTGACGGAGTAGGGGCCTACGACTCGCCGCCGATGCCATCGCCGTTAGGGTTCTGATGCGACCCGCACTCGCCGCAGCTGGATCAAACAGTTTGGTGGGCAAGCCCTCATGGGTGGGGCTGTTAAGCGGCTCTTCCGGCTATCCGAGGGCGAGCCGGATCTCAGGACATACATCGGCGGCAGCGACGAGGAGCTTGCCCGCCGTGCCCGTAGGGAGGGCGTAGTCCCGAGCGAAGTCCGAGGATCATGACAGCATTCAAAATTCAAACTTCTTAGTGATATCGCATGATATCCTTATGCCGTGCCTGACGTGTTGATCCGCGACTTACCAAACGACGTGCTGGCTGGCCTCGATGCGCGCGCGGCTGAGCTTGGGTTGTCGCGCGTTGAGTACATTCGCCGTCGCCTTGCCCAGGATGCCCGTACGATGCGCGTTCGTGTCACTGGTGAACACTTTCAGCGATTCGGACAGGCAGTTGCCGGCCTCGCTGACGAGAAGTTGATGCGTGAGGCATGGGATTGACCGGACAGGAGTGGCTGATCGACAAATCTGCCCTCGTCCGACTTGTAGACAGCCCCGATCGGGACCTCTGGGCCAACCGCACCGAGCGCGGACTGGTCCACATCAGCAACGTCACACGTCTGGAAATAGGCTATTTCGCCCAATCTGGTGATGTCGCGCGCCGCGAATTTCGTGAACCGCCCTTGGCGGCAATGCCGGTCGAGTATTTGACGCCGAGGATTGAGGACCGCGCGTTGGAAGTCCAGATGCTCCTGGCCGATCGGAGTCAACACCGCGGTCCTTCAATCCCCGACCTCATCATCGCGGCCGCAGCCGAGCTGGCAGGCTTGACTATTTTGCACGTCGACAAAGACTTCGACACCATCACCGCAATAACCGGACAGCCCGCAACTCGCCTGAACTACGCGGGCACAGCCGGTCCCGAATAGTGGCCTGCCGCGTCCCTGGGTATAGACGGCGTGGATACGGGATAGGTCCAGGCACTCATCAACCAGCTCAGCGACGAACCGGGCCAGTTGCCCGGCTGGCGGTCAGTCATCCTCCAGCGACGGCGGCCAAAAACTACTCTGAGTTCTATCTCAAGTTCGTGTCATTTCTTCCCTCTACTGCCGCCGCCGTTCGTGCGCGACGGGAATGTGACCGTCCCGCAGCGCCTATCTCATTGCCCACTTGCCCACCGACGTCGGAAATTCGGGACACTCAGTGTGAAACGAGAAACGAGACGCTCCTGAAGGCACACAACCTGGGCCGATAGGCCGGGGGCGTGTGCCGCGTTGGGGTGTCTGACTTCTTTAGATTCAAAACAAACCGAAAGCCAATCTGCACGAAATGATGCGAAACGCATCGTTTCGCATCGCGGAATGGCCATGCTGGCGTCATGACCAAAGCAGTCACCGTTCGCCTCGACGAGGCTGATCACGTTGCCCTGCATCGGCAAGCCGAGCGGCTGCAGGTACGGCCGGGCACCTTGGCGCGCATGTTGGTGCATGCTGGCCTCAACGAAGGCTCACGTGGTCTCGGGCGTTCCGAGGCTCGCGCCGCGCTCGATCGGCTGGTGCAGCGCTCCCGCCAGCTAGCGCCAGCAGACGCGGTGGAACTGGTGGACGAGGCCCGGGCCGACCTCGGCGCCGCGCGGTGAGCGTCGTCCTCGACGCCAACGTGCTCGTAGCCCTACTGGTAGCAGACGAGCACCAACCAGCGGCACGAGCTCACCTGGAGGATTGGCTAGCCGCCGGCGAGGAGCTGCATGCCCCTGGCGTGTTGCCCTACGAGGTCGCCAACGTGCTAGCCAGACTGGTCTTCGAGGGTGCACTCGATCTCGACGACGTGACCGAAATCTGGCGGGACCTTGCTGCTTTCGACCTGCAGCTGCACCCCTTCGACCTCGCTAGCGAAGGACCCGAGATCGCCAGGGTCACCGTCCGACTCCGGCGTCGACATGCCACCGACTTGACCTACGTACGCCTCGCTCAACGGCTTGAGACAACACTTTGGACTCTCGATGGCGCGCTAGCCCGCAACGCCGCCGATATTGGACTCCCCGTCAAACTTGTGGCCTGACTCAAACCGCAGGCGCAGGCGCAAAGAGACGGGATCTGGTCACTCCCTTTTACATTCGAGACTTTGATGGCTCTCGTATTCAAAGCAGCTCACCCGGTTCGCGGTAGGCAACTTCCTGTTGAGGGCGGATACCAGGGGCGAAATGTCGGATGGTCTGGACCTTGCAGTTCTCAGCTCGCGTGTTCTCCAGAATCCGCCTGTCTGATGCGAGATACGGATTCCGAGCTGAGGCTGGTTAGCGAGGAGTCTTCATCCGCCGTGCGATCGTCGAGATTAATCGGTGAAACAACACCTGCCGGTTGATTGAGAATCTGGGCGTCAGGCATGGCTGCGGTCAGCGTCGAGGGCGGCGAGTTGACCGCGGTGGTCGAGTTTCTTGGCGTAGCAGTGTGTTGTCGTGATGCAGGGCGGCGATCGCGTAGCCGCAGCGTCGAGCCGCTTGGACGGGCGGGTTGAAGAGGGCGCGTATGCGGGCTGGTCGCTGTCCATACGTGGGACAGCCGCCGAAATCCCACCGACCCCGACGACCAGGACGTACGCTTCACCCGCGGAGTGCTCTTCCGCAACAGACCGTGACCCGTTGGCAGGTCGACAGAATCCCCTGCCGGACGGATTCTTCGGTGTATTCATGCCGACGACCTCAATCAGCCTGTTTGGGTGAGAAGACCAGCGCGAGGAGCGTGACCGATGCCCACGCCAAATCTGCCGCCCGGATTCGATTTTTCTGACCCTGATATTCACGTTGAGCGGCTGCCCATCGAGGAGCTTGCCGAGCTGCGGAGGGTCGCACCGATTTGGTGGAATGAGCAGACCCTTGGCCCGGAAGGCTTTGACGACGGCGGATTCTGGGTGGTCACCAAACACAAAGACGTCAAAGAGGTGTCGTTGCGCAGCGACGTTTTCTCCAGCCAAGAGAAAACGGCACTAACGCGTTACAAGTCCGGCACGGTCGAGCTGGAGATCGAGCGCGGCAAGTTCATCCTGCTGAACATGGACGCGCCGCAACATACCCGTTTGCGCCATCTCGTCTCGCGCGGGTTCACGGCCCGGGCCGTCGAACGACTGCGCGGCGACCTGACCGAACGCGCGCAGAACATCGTGAAGGCGGCTATGGGGGAGGGCTCAGGGGATTTCGTCGAGCAGGTGGCGTGTGAACTACCGCTGCAGGCCATCGCTGGGCTGCTGGGCGTGCCGCAGGAGGATCGCCGGAAACTTTTCGACTGGTCCAATCAAATGGTCGGCAATCAGGATCCCGAGTTCGTCCGCAACGACGCCGTGGCCGCCTCGGTTGAAATCATCATGTACGCGATGAAGATGGCTGCCGCCAGGGCCGAGGATCCGGGCGACGACATTGTCACCACGTTGATCCAAGCCGACATCGACGGCCATAAGCTCTCCGATGACGAGTTCGCTTTCTTCGTCATCCTCCTAGCAGTTGCCGGCAACGAGACAACCCGCAACTCCATTACCCAGGGCATGATCGCGTTTACCGAATTCCCCGACCAGTGGAAGCTGTTCAAGAAGGAACGCCCCTCCACCGCCGTCGACGAAATCGTGCGCTGGGCGACGCCCATCACTGCGTTTCAACGGACCGCACTTGAGGACTACGACCTATCTGGTGTGCACATCAAGAAGGGTCAGCGCGTGGCGATGTTCTATCGTTCAGCTAACTTCGACGAGGAGGTCTTCGACGATCCATTGACCTTCAACATCCTCCGGAACCCCAACCCTCACGTGGGATTTGGCGGGACCGGCGCGCATTACTGCATTGGCGCAAACCTTGCACGGATGACGATCGAGCTCATGTTCAATGCAATCGCCGACCACATGCCCGACCTGACGCCCCTCACGAAGCCCGAAAGGTTGCGTTCCGGCTGGCTCAACGGCGTCAAGCACTGGAAGGTCGACTACCAGGCCCCTACGTCGGCCCGGCGCTCGGCACCACATTGAGCTAGTGGTGTGTCCGGTAAATAATTAGTGATTATTGGGTATCATGAACACCAT
>ERZ888423.3143-NODE-3143-length-11226-cov-4.780056_pt1 | contig 11226 bp, 11 predicted proteins | sample MGYA00520523_ERZ888423 | MGnify/ENA primary metagenome ERZ888423 (study PRJEB32303, sample SAMEA104408611) | aquatic metagenome | biome: Brackish water; feature: Pelagic; material: water | place: Baltic Sea | collected 2014-06-08T10:24:00 | depth 30,27 m ...
CCCGCAAGCCCGTCGCCAAGACCAGCTGATCCGACGAGCCCAATATTTTCGAGCAGCTTCGAGACGCGAGCGTCGACGACATGACCGAGAACACCGACGACGCCGGCGAACGCCCGGGGTTGGGACAACTGGGCACCTTCATCCGCTCGCAGCGGAAGCTGGCCCAGTTGTCCCAACGCGAACTGGCCAAACTCACAAATCTGTCCGACCCGTACGTGAGCCAGATCGAGCGTGGACTCCATCAACCCTCGATCCGGGTCATCAGGGCTCTGGCGGGCGCGCTCAACGTACGGGCCGAAACCATGCTCGCCTACGCAGGTCTGATGGAGGAAACCTTCACCGGGCAATCGAACGCGACCGACACCGAGACAGCGATTCGCTGCGACGAGCAGCTGAGTGACGAGCAGAAGCACGCTCTGCTCGGGGTCTACCGCTCGTTCGTGGCCGCCAATCCGACCGAGGACTGAAGCCGACTGCGACCCCCTCGACGGCGCGAGGCGGCGAACGGTCGCTGATCCGGCTACAACTAGGAGGGTGCTGACAGTCATCTCTCCTGCGAAGTCACTCGATTTCGAGTCGAAACTGCCCACCCGAAAGTTCTCCGAGCCGACCATGTTGGACGGCGCGGAACAACTGGTGAAGATCATGGCGGCCAAGACCCCCGAAGAGATCTCGGCCATGATGGGGATCAGTGCTCAGCTGGGAGAGCTGAACTTCGAACGCTTCCAGTCCTTCGAACCACCGTTCACCCCCGAGAATGCCAGACCCGCACTGCTGGCCTTCACCGGCGACGTCTATCTGGGCATGGACCCTCGAGCCAACTTCGACGAGCGTGACTACACCCACGCTCAGAAGACGCTGCGCATCCTGTCCGGGCTCTACGGCGTGCTTCGGCCCCTCGATCTGATCCAGCCCTATCGGCTGGAAATGGGGTCCAAGCTCGAGACTCCCCTCGGACACGACCTGTACGAGTTCTGGGGCAGCCGACCGACCGAGGCCCTCAACCGGGACATCGCGGCCAGCCCGGGCCCTTCGGTGCTGGTGAATCTGGCCTCCAACGAGTACTTCGGCGCCGTCCAGCCCGACCAGATCGAAGCCAAGATCGTCAGTCCGGTCTTCCTCGACACGCCCGGAGAAGGAAGCGCTTCGAAGTCGGGCGAACCTCGCATCGTCAGCTTCTTCGCCAAGCGAGCTCGGGGCGCGATGGCCGGTTGGCTGATCCGCAACCGGGTCACATCGCTGCGAGCGCTTCGTGATTTCGACGAGATGGGCTATCGCTACGACGCCGAACGCTCGTCGCCCAGCCGACCTGTCTTCGTTCGCTGACTTCCAGCCACCGCCCCGGGCAGGCTAGACACTCAGGATGCGCCGCTCGACACAACTGGAAATCGGACGGGAGATCGTCGAGAGGTTGACCGACGGATCGACCCCGATGGCCGACGACCTGTTCATCAACGATCCGTCGATCTACACCGACGCGGCTCGGCATCAGCGAGAGTTCCCCATCTTCTTCGCCGAACGGCCGCTTGTGATGGGTGCCTCGTGCCAGATCCCGGACCCCGGCGACCACCTGACCGACGATCACACGGGCACACCGCTCCTGATCGTTCGGGGCAACGACGGCGTCGTCCGTACCTTCGCCAACGTGTGCTCCCACCGAGGAAGCCGCATCGTGCTGGACGATGGCGGATGTGGAGCCCGGGCCTTCACCTGCCCCTATCACGCATGGGTCTACGGCCTCGACGGGTCGCTCCGAGCCGTTCCCGGTGACGGGTTTGCGGACCTCGATCGAGACCAGGCCCGGCTGATTCAGTTCCCGACGGTCGAGCGAGCCGGACTGATCTGGGTCCTTCCCCGACCGGCCGCTGGCGCTGATCTCGACCTGGGCCCCGCGGTCGACGAACTGCTCGGGCCCGATCTCCAGGCCGACCTCGACGCCTTCGGGCTGGTCGACCATTACCACTACGGCACCCGCCACCTGTCTCGGCGACTCAATTGGAAGCTGACGATGGACACGTTCTTCGAGTCGTACCACTTTCGCCAGTTGCACCGGAACACGATCGCGCCGCTGATCAAGTCCGACATGGCCCCGATACGCCGCTGGGGGGATCACCACCTGATGGTGGGTATCCGACACACGGCCGAGGAGTTCCTCGAACAGCCCGAGGACGAATGGGACGTGATCGGCCAGACGGTTCTCGTCTACCTACTGTTCCCCAACACCATCTTCATCATGCAGAGGGATCACATCGAGCTGTTCCGGATCTTCCCGGGTGCCACTGTGGCGGACTCGGACATCGAGATCTCCCTGTTCATTCCCGACGACCCGACTCGGGGGCCCGACGAAGCCAAGGCTCGTCGACACTGGGATGCCAACTTCGATCTGCTGGTGGAAACCGCCGATGTGGAGGATTTCACCAACGGCGCCACGATTCAGCGGAGTTTCGAGTCGGGCGTCCTCGATCGGGTCGTGTACGGCCGCAACGAACCGTTGATGCACAGCTGGCATCGTTCGTTGCGCCGCACCGTGGGCGAAGACATCGAAGGCGGATCGCTCAGCGTTTCCAGCTGACGAGTTCCGAGGTCAGCTGATCGATGGCGTTGACCCCACACAGTTGCATGGTGCGGGTGAGGCCGGATTCGAAGAAGTCCAGAAGCTGATCGACCCCGGCTTCGCCGGCGGCCCCCAGCGCGTAGAGATAGGGGCGCCCGATCGAGCAGGCGGTTGCTCCGAGGGAGACTGCTTTGACGATGTCACTCCCCCGCCGCACCCCGCCGTCGCAGATGATGTCGATGCGCCCGCCGACAGCCTGGGCCACGGGGGCGATCAGTTCGACGATGGCCGGTGCGTCATCGAGCTGTCGACCACCGTGATTGGAGAGCATGATGCCCTCGACCCCGGACTGCGCGGCAAGTTCGGCGTCGGCAACGGTTTGGATGCCCTTGAGGACCACGGGTCCATTCCAGATCGAGCGCAACCAGTCGACGTCGTCCCACGACAGGGCCTGATCGAACTGGCTGTTGATGTACTGCGACAGGTTCACGGCGGAACTGCCGTCTCCCCCTTCTGCGCTGGAGACGTTGGCGAACGTGATGGGGTCGTTGCGGAGAAAGTCGAGGGTCCAGCCTGGGTGGACGGCTCCATCGATGATCGTGTCGAGCCCGATCTTGGGCGGCAGGGTATAGCCCCGCCGCACGTCGCGTTCTCGACGGCCGAGCACCGCCGTATCGACCGTCAACAGCAACGCCTCGTAGCCCGACATCTCGGCCCGGCTGACCATCTCCTTGACCAGGCCCCGATCCTTCCAGGTATAGACCTGGTACCACTTGGTGCCGCTGCACACCGCAGCCACGTCTTCGATGCTGCGGGTCCCCATCGTCGACAAGCTGTACGGGATGCCCTTGCGTTGAGCGGCGCGAGCCACGGCCAGCTCACCCTGGGAGTTTGCGATGCGGGTGAAGCCCGTGGGCGACAGCGCCAGGGGCATCGGTACTCGCTTTCCCAACAATGTGGTCGAGGTGTCGACTCGACTGACATCGTTCAGAATTCGGGGCCGAAATTCCAGATCGCCGAAGGCGGTCACATTGCGAACCAGAGACCGCTCGTCCTCGGCGCCGCCGTCGATGTAGTCGAAGACTCCGGCCGGCAGCCGTCGTTTGGCAACGGCTCGGAAGTCGTCGACGTCGGCGATCCCACTCAGCCTGCGCTTCACCGGGCTGCGTTCGAACTCGCGGAACTGCACCACCGAGCGGAAGGTGTTGAACATTCCCATGGCTAGAGGTGTTCGGCGAAGAAGTCGAGGGTTCGGGCCCAGGCCTGGGTTGCCGCGGCCTGGTCGTAGGAGCCTCGGGCGTCGCAGTGGAACCCGTGGTCGGCGTTGTAGGAGTGGACGATGACCTCGGGATGAGCCGCTGCCACCTCGTGCACGCTGTCCATGGGGATGTGGGCGTCGAGTTCGCCGAAGTGCAGCATCGTCGGCACCTTGGGGGTCTCACCGATCATGCTGTGGATGCCTCCACCGTAGTAGCCGACTGCTGCCTGGACGTCGGCCTTTGCCGCCGCCAGCCAGGTCGTTGTCCCGCCCCAGCAGAACCCCGTGATGCCGACGCTGGTTGCGCCTTGCGCTCGGACGTGGGTGATGGCTGCGGCCAGATCGGCCATGGTGTTGTCCCAGTTCAGCTTCCCGGCATAGCTGATGCCTGCGGTCATGCCGTCACCGTCGTACCCCAACTCGACACCTTGTTCGACCCGGTCGAAGAAGGCCGGCGAGATGACCCGATAGCCGGCCTCGGCTGCCCGGTCGGCGACGGACCGGATGTGGGGGTTCACCCCGAAGATCTCCTGAACCACGACGAGTGCCTTGTCACCCTCGCCCACCTCGTAGGCGTCGAACGTATGTCCATCTGCTGCTGTCAGTTGTGCCATGTGGATACCTCCTCGAGCCGCGTCGCGGCCTCTGTGTGATGGCGAGCATCTTGCCATCAACTGTTGCCCGAACAACCATCGGCCCGTCGACTCTCGAGGCCTACCAGTCGAGTTCGTGACACCCGGTGTGGTCTTCGGGCTCGACCTGAAGGGTGGCGTGGGCGATCCCATAGGAGTCGCTGAGCACGGCCCGAGCCTGATCGAGGACGGCATGGTGGTTGGCGTCGTTGGCCGTCATCAAGTGAGCAGATGCCGCATCCATGCCCGAGGTCAGTGTCCACACGTGCAGGTCGTGGACGTCGAGAACCTGGGGGATCGACTCCAGGTCTTCGGTCATCTGCTCGAGATCCATCCCGATCGGAGCAGCTTGCAGCAGGACCCGGACCGCCTGGCCCCCCAGCTTGAAGGTTCGGGGAAGGATCCACAGGCCAATGAGTGCGGCGATGACGGGATCAACCCATGTCCAGCCGAGGAGTTCGATTGCCAGGGCGGCCACGACCACGCCAACCGAACCAACGGTGTCGGCAAGGACCTCAAGGTAGGCGCCCTGCAGGTTGATGCTCTCCTTCGATCCCTCACGGAGCAGGCCGAAGGCGATCAGATTGACGACGAGACCCAGAACAGCGACCACGAACATGGGCCATCCCAGGATCTCGGGCTCATCGAAGACGCGGCGGCCAGCTTCGACCAAGACATAGATGGCAACACCGAAGAGCAGGAGGGCGTTGACGAAGGCGGCCAGGATCTCGAGTCGGTAGAGACCGAACGTGTGCGACTCTCGGTCGTTGGCCCGACTCGAGGCCAACCGCACGGCAGCCAATGCCATACCGAGGCCGATCACATCGGTCAGCATGTGCCCGGCGTCGGACAACAACGCCAGGCTGTTGGTCATGACCCCGGCGACCGCCTCGACCAGGAAGAACGTACCGATCAGGAAGAAGGAGATCGTGAGAGGCCGTTGGTAGCGAGCGCCGGCTCGCATCATGGCAATCCCGTGTTGGTGGTCGTGGCCGTGCCCCGCCGATCCGTTCTCACTCATTCTCAGAACTGTACCGAAGGGGCCGGGCGCTGTCACGGATCGGGCGAAGTTCAGTCCCCCAGCAGCCCTCGGAGGAAGCGGTCGTTCTCTTCGGTGCTGCCGATCGTCACCCGCAGACCCTCCCCGGCGAACGGTCGGGTGACGACGCCCTTCTTCTCCAGGTCCAGGAACACCTCGTCTGTTCGTGCCCCCAGCGAGAGGTACACGAAGTTGGCCTCGGGTGTCGGTATCGACCAACCTGCGGACTCGAGCGTGGCCACTACTCGTGCCCGTTCACCCTTGATGAACTCGACTCGTTCCATCACCTCGGCGTGAGCGTCGATGGACGCAATGGCGGCTGTCTGGGCCAATCCGTTCACTGCGAAGGGGAAGAGGGTCTTGTCGATGGAACCGATCACCTCGGGATGTCCAATGGCGTAGCCGACCCGGAGCGCAGCCAGACCCTGGGCTTTGGAGAAGGTGCGGAGCACCACCAGGTTGTGGTGGGCGGCCAGCAGACCGTCGCCGATCGGGTCGCCGAGCGACTCCGACATGAACTCCCGGTAGGCCTCGTCCAGGACGACGATCACATCGTCGGCAATGGACTCGAGCAGTGCCTTGACTGCCGTCATCGGTACTGCGGTGCCGGTCGGGTTGTTGGGATTCGCCAGCAGGACCATCTTGGTCCGCTCGGTGACGGCGCCCGCCACTGCGACCAGGTCGAAGGTCTCCCCGACCAGGGGCACGGTGACTTCCGTGCCTCCCATCAACCGGGTGAACACCGGGTAGACCTCGAAGGAGCGCCACGGGTAGACCACCTCGTCACCCGGATCGACGTAGGTGAGATACAGCTGCTGCAGCAGCCCGACCGAGCCACACCCGGCAGTGACCATGTCGAGGTCGACACCGAGCCACCGAGCCAACCGTTCCCGCAGGACACTGGCCCGGTGGTCGGCGTACCGATTGGTACCACCGGCGGCGTCGGCCACCTTTTGCTGGACCGAGGCCACCGGCCCCCACGGCGTCTCGTTGGATGCCAGCTTGATGGCGTTGATGATGCCGTGCTCGGCCTCGGCCTGCGCCGCGTCCTTGCCCGGTCGATAGGCCGGCAGTCCGGCAACAGCTGTTCTTGGTCGTCCGATCACAGTGCGCAGGCTACTTCTCCGGTCCCCGATCGAACGAAGGGAACAGACCGAGCAGCGCAGTTGTTCTACGGCCCATGGCTGTGACCCGACTGAATCATGCCGTTCTCTATGTTCGCGATGCGGAACGCACCGCAAGCTTCCTGGAGACGAACCTGGGCTTCGCCCGGAAGGCGACCTTTCCGGGCGCTGTGTTCATGAAGGTGTCCGAGGACGGCCCCAACGACCACGACCTCGGTCTGTTCTCGGTGGGTGAGGGAGCTACGGCCTCGCCGGCAGGCAAGGGCGCGGTCGGCATGTATCACCTGGCGTGGGAGGTACCGACGCTACAAGAACTGGCGGAGCTCCGACAGCGCATGCTCGACGCCGGGGCGTTGGTCGGCGAGAGCGATCACGGGGCCAGCAAGAGCCTGTACTGCCAGGACCCCGATGGCCTCGAGTTCGAATTGATGTGGGCGGTTCCCGACGAATTGATGCGACCTAACGACACCACGATGACGGCACCGATCAGTTGGAACGAGACGATTGAACGCTTCGGCCTGGAAACCAGCGGCCGCCGCACCTCCTGATCAGGAACAGATCTGGCCGATCAGGAACAGATCTGGCTGTTCAGCTCATCAGGTCGGCGGCAACGTCGATCCACAACTGCGTGCTGAGGGACAACGATTCGACGTCGATGCGTTCGTCATTGCCGTGGAACCGCTTCGAGAACTCACCGCCATCGAGATCCGGGCTCATCAAGCCGGCCCCGTACGCGACCGAGCCGAGGTCGCGAAAGACACGAGAATCGGTGAAACCGACCGACAACGTCGGTGACAAGCGGGCAGAGGAGAACGGCTTGTTCACTGCCTTCTGCAGGCTGTCCCACAGCGGCGTATCGAGTCGACTCATCGTCGACATGTCGTTCATGATGACTTCGACATCGACCTTTGCCGCCAGATCGCCGAGCGCTTCGTTCAAGTGAGCTTCGACATCGGCCGGGGTCTCTCCTGGCAGCGTCCGGATGTCGACGTTCAGCTCGACCGTGTCGGGAATGACGTTGGTCTTCGCTTCGGGACCGACATCGAGCACATTGGCAGAGAACGTGGTGTGGACGCACGAGTAGAGGTGGGATGCTGCCCCGACGTTGGGCAACACCCTCAGCGTCTCGTCGATTCTGGTCTCGTCGAGCATGATGGCCTTCTGCTCGTCGTCGAGGCCCATGGATTCGACCTGGGTTCTCCACAGCTCGTGGAAGCGAGGCGGTGGACTGTACTCGCTGATCCGTTGGATCACGGCCGCCGCCTGCACCAGGGCGTTGTCCTTTCGAAACGGCATGGAACCGTGGCCGGGCACTCCCTTGATACGCAGCTTGCGCCACGCAACACCCTTCTCGCCGACGGTCACCCCGATCGTCGGAGCTGAGGCATGCCCGGAATGAAGGCCGCCGTTCTCGGTCAACACATAGTCGGCCCGGATGACCTCGGGATGGTGATCGGCCATCCAACGGGCGCCGTGAGCGCTCCCCGATTCTTCATCGGCCACGGCGAAATAGATGATGTCACCCTTGGGCCGAAAGCCGGTCGCTGCCAGGTGACGGAAGGCGACCGCCATGGACGAGGTGATGTTGAGCATGTCGACCGCACCACGACCCCAGACCTCTTCGACGCCGTTGGAAGCCCGGATCAGCTCGCCGCCGAAGGGGTCACGAGTCCAACCGTCTGGGGTGACCGGTACGACGTCGGTATGACCCATCAGACACAGACTGGGCGCATTGGGATCGGTGCCCGGAATGCGCGTCACCAGAGAGACTCGGCCCGGTGTGGGCTCGAAACGTTGAAAATCGAGGCCGACACCGCCCAGATAGTTCTCGAGCAGGTCGGCGTTGCGGACCTCCTGGCCCGACTCGGCCTTGCCATCGTTCACGCAGGCGTTGCGAATGAGGGCCTGCAGCAACTCGATGGTCTGCCCCGTCAGCTGGTCATGCATTGGCGAAGTGTGACACCTCGGCGCCGAAGGTGCCCAGCGGGACGAGCTACTTCCAGCAGTGGCGGCTGGCCAACCATGGCCGGGTGCCGTCGAGACCCCAGGTGATCAGCGCAGCCTCATCCTGTTGGGCCGGTGTCGCGAGATGAGCTTCGCTCACGCCATAGCGATCGGCATGACCGTACGCATACCAACTGCTTCGAAGGAACTGATAGGCGCCACGGGCAGTCGAGGTGCGATTGGCCGCCAGATAGTTGTCCTTCGACTCGCAGTAGCGAATGGTGATGAGAACCGGAGGAACGAAGACGCCGTTGCCGGTGTCGACCCACCCTTGGGGGTGGGCGGTGGCCGGAGCAGCCGCCGTGTCCGCGGCTGGCGGGGCCGATGGTGGCGGCGGGGCCACGGTCGCAGTGGCGGCCTGATGCTCGGCCGAATCGGAGATGGCGACGACGGCCCGGACCGGGTCCTGCGACGACCAGTAGGCATAGCCGGATTCGTCCGGAATTCGGCCGAGGGCCCACAGATAGGCGTCGAGCACCGGGTCACCGTTGGTGCGTGCTGCGGCTTCGGGGCTGCGCATCATCTGGGCTGCGATGACATAGACCGATTCGCCCTCGGCCAGGCGCTGCATCCAATAGGCGTGGCCACTCTGGTCCGCTTCACGACCGAGCGCGGTCCGATAGAGACGGGTGATCTGATCCGACCGCCCGATGGCGACGATGGATGCGGGATCGGCAGCCGCAGTGCGATCGGCGGCGCTTTGGGCCGCAGCCGGGGAGGTGGCAAGGGCGCCGCTGAGGGCGAACGCTGCGAGGAAGAGAAGAGGGCGACGCCACAGGTGTCGAGCTGGAGTTGACTTGCTTGTCGAGATATTGACGTTGTGTTCGCTGCTTTGCATCAAAATGATCCTCTGCCGGACTCAGGACATGGGACGACGAACCCGTCAGGAAGTGCGCGCAGCGAGCAACGGAGGAAGCGCGGCGCAAACAGTGCGAAGCGGACCGCAACGGCGGGGTCCGCAGTCGGGCGCACTGCGAGGAGCTTCTTCCGTGGCCTGCCGAGGTTCCCGCCTAGCGAAGCTCACGTCGTTGCTCGGGTTGTTGGCCCCCGAGAAAGCCTTCCGTCTTCGAGGACCCTAAGGGGGTTGTGACGCGTTCCCCAACTTCTCGCCACAGATTGTGACTCGAGGCTCACTCGACGTGCCCACTACCAGTCGACCGGCGATCCAGTCAAGCGATCGACCGAGTGCATCGGGATTCGCGGGAGGCGTCGGAGCATCGTCGACCACATCGCGGCATCGCAGTAAGCTTCGCCCCGATGCATCGACGAGGGACTCCGGACTGCGTTTGGAACGGCCATGGCTGATCGCTACACAGCCTGGGATGGCAAGGAATACGCCTGGCCGCCACCCGACGGATGGCAACAGCGAACAGATGGAAGGTACTGGCCCGAGGCGACTGCCCCGACGCCCCCCGCTCCCCCATCGCCGATTCCTACGCCGCCGGCCCCTGTCCCGCCGGCCGCTCCCCATGTTGGCCCCCAACCCTTCGGCGGACCGTCGCCTACGGTGCAACCGCCCGGGTCTGGCGGAACCAACACGGGATTGGTCGTGTTCCTTGTCATCATCGCCGTCATCGTGCTCGTCGCCGGCAGTTGCATCCTGGCGCTGAGCCGATTCACACGGACCGCCAGCGACGCCATCCAGGAGCTCAACGAACTGGGCGAGGAGTACGCCGCCAATCAGGAGGAGGCTCGAGCCGAGGTCACCATCACCGAAACCGGTTGCAGCGTCATCGACGGGGTTCCGACCGCGACCGTGCGAATTGCCAATCGATCCGGAGGACGGTCCGACTATTCGGTGACGATCACCTTCACCGATGAGAGCGGGCGCCGATTGCTCGACGGATTCGGCGACGTCGACAGTGTCCAGGATGGCGAAGATGTGGTCCTGGACATCGAGAGTCCCGACCGTGGCGTCACCGGCTCCATCAGCTGCGGCAAGGGCACGGTGAACCGTCGAGCCTCCATCGGGGGTTGATCAAGAGATGTGCTCGCAGGATCGGGACAGCCGATCAGGAGCAATCGCCTGGGCCCTATACTCGGTCCGCCCCCGTAGCTCAGTGGATTAGAGCACTCGGTTTCTACCCGATTGGTCGCAGGTTCGAATCCTGTCGGGGGTACCAGGAGATCGAGAATCGGATCGTTGTTCAGCGGTGGGCGGTGTACGCTCGTGTGTCCTTGGTGGCCGTAGCTCAGTTGGTTAGAGCGCCAGGTTGTGATCCTGGATGTCGGGGGTTCGAATCCCCTCGGTCACCCAACGAAGTGGAAAACCTCAGCGAGCGGCCAGCCCGTTAGGATTCCCATCTTCAGCCAGCGCCTCTAGCTCAATTGGCAGAGCAACGGACTCTTAATCCGCAGGTTCTGGGTTCAAGTCCCAGGGGGCGCACTCCACATCACCCCAGGTCAGACCCGATTTCCGGGCCGCCTGGGGTTTCGTCGTTTCGGGCCGAAACGGCCCCGTGGTCACACGGTGGTCACATTGGATCCGCAAGATCAGCTCCGCAAGGTCAGGTCTGCAAGACCAGCTGTATGCGGGAAGCTCCCGGCGACTTTGCCGGCCCTTCGGATCTGAGCGGGGTCTGGTTGGTTGAGGAGCATCCCGGGCGCGAGACAGG
>ERZ888423.3145-NODE-3145-length-11217-cov-13.079018_pt1 | contig 11217 bp, 10 predicted proteins | sample MGYA00520523_ERZ888423 | MGnify/ENA primary metagenome ERZ888423 (study PRJEB32303, sample SAMEA104408611) | aquatic metagenome | biome: Brackish water; feature: Pelagic; material: water | place: Baltic Sea | collected 2014-06-08T10:24:00 | depth 30,27 m ...
GACCTTGCAGTATTTAACCCAGCAGACTTTGTGACGGGCTTGCTCAATTAGCCAATGCTTGCTTGCGTTACGATCCCGTTATCGATCTCAAGATTTATTCGATCAAGCCGATAGTCCATCGTGATCATAAAGTTTTCGTCATCCCTGCGAACTATTCGGGGGGTCAAAGATTCACTCGAAATTCCTGCAATTGCTTCAATCGCTTCGGCTTCGCTCATTCCAATTACTTCATCAGCTACGGCTTGCGCGGTAGCTGAGGGGGCAAGTTCCATGTCAGATCCTGATTCAGTTGGGGCTGGTAGATAGCTTGATGTTACTTCGGGGTTTGAGCTTTGCGGGCTGCATGCAGTCAGGGCCAGAGTTGCAGTTAACACCCCAAGGATCATTGATTTCATAATGCAATTATGCCTCGATTCACAGCAGTGAACCGTGCACTAAAGTCAAAGACAAAGATCAAATGGAGTCACTAATGAACGGGCCGATTTCGCGAGTTGCCAGAGCGGTTGCTGCTGAGCAGATCTCTCCTACCCAAGCAGTTTCAAAAGCACTAGAAAATATAGAAAAAACAAATGGCACATTAAATTTCATGGCGCAACATTGTTCGGAATCTGCGTTAAAAGATGCAGCAAATTCCTCCACGTCGGGCCCGCTGGCTGGTGTTCCGATTTTGGTAAAAGACTTAGAACAAGTTGCTGGCTTACCTACTCGCAAAGGAAGTCTCGCGTTAGCCGGCGCACCACCAGAAAGCGTTGATGGAACTGTGGTTGCGCGATTGAAGGCAGCCGGCGCGATTGTTGTAGGTAAAACTACGCTTCCAGAATTTGCAATCGAGGGTTACACAGCTAACCGGGCAACGGGAGTGACTCGCAATCCTTGGAACTTAGAACTATCTCCAGGAGGATCAAGCGGTGGTTCAGCGTCAGCACTCAGCGCAGGCGCAGTTCCAATCGCAACCGCAACAGATGGTGGGGGATCGATTCGAATCCCAGCAGCATTTTGCGGACTGGTTGGCTTGAAGCCATCAAGTGGAGTCATAGGTCGCTGGCCAACACCAGATTGGATCGATTTTTCAACTGAAGGGCCATTTGCCACCACGGTAGATGACTTGCGCCTTCTTATGTCAGTGATTGCCGGCGCAGCACCAGGTGATCCAATTGGCACAGTTGGAGTCGCGCCTAAAGAATATTTGATTTTCAAAAATCAAACTCCAACCAAGATCTATGCCGCAACCAGGACTTCGGATTTTGGCGACTTGCCTGCTGAACTTGAGCAAGTTTTCCGTGGTGCCGTTTCCGAGTTGAGTTCCCAACTAAAGTTACCGGTCACCTGGATTGAACCTGGATCACTTTTTGGCACGGCTGATCCTGACTTGGACTGGTTCACTATGGCTACCGCGGAACATTTAGTGTCATTAGGTCGCGATTGGGTCGTTGAAAATTTTGAACTACTTCATCCAGCAAGCCAAGAGTTTTTCACGCAAGGCATGAATTCTGAATTGGATGAATACCTTGATGCTCGCCGTCGCAGATTTAATTACATCCGCGTTATGGACGAATTGCTAGCAGGGGATGCAATTTTGCTAACTCCGACCGTGGCTGAAACCGGCTGGTTTGCAGATGGTCGCTTGGCTGCAGATTCACCTGCTGGGCTTTCCCCGCCCGAGAGTTATTCAACTGCCCTGCAAAACATCACTGGTCATCCAGCTATTTCCTTGCCCTTACCTGTCATGAGTAGCGGGCTACCGGGCGCACTACAAATTACTGCGCCGAGATATCGGGAAGATTTGTTACTCGACATGGCCGAAAACTGGGAACGCACTAATCCATGGCAACTAAACGCAACTGGTTATGAAGCCTTCGACGCGTTTCTAGATGAGTAGTTGGCAAGTATTTAACTGGGCGCCATAACACTTAGTAAGTCATAGATCACATGCGAGGCAGCTATGCCAGTCATTTGCGCGTGATCGTACGCTGGTGCAACTTCGACAACGTCGGCTCCCACTATATTCATTGCGCCAAATGAGCGAATCACTTTTAGTAATTCGCGACTTGTTAAGCCGCCGGCTTCCGGTGTTCCAGTGCCAGGCGCATGAGATGGATCCAATACATCAATGTCGATAGATACATACATTGGACGATTCTGTACTCGGTCTCGAATTTTATCGATTGCGCCCTGCGCTCCAATATCTTCAAATTCAATACTTGAGAAAATTTCAAACCCAAGACTTTTATCTTGATCTAAATCTTTCGCAGAATAAAGTGGTCCGCGAATTCCAACATGTATTGAACCCTCGCGATCAATCAAACCCTCTTCTGAAGCGCGGCGAAATGGCGTGCCGTGTGTGTAGTCTTCGCCAAAGTAGGAATCCCAAGTATCGAGGTGAGCATCAAAATGCACCACACTAATTGGGCCATGCTTTGCAGCCATAGTTCGCAGGAGCGGCAAGGCAATGGTGTGATCACCACCAATAGTAATTATTCGTTTAGCCCGCTCATGTAAATTGCGGCTACCATTTTCTATCTGCTTGATTGCTTCCTCGATATGAAATGGATTTGCTGCGATATCTCCAGCGTCTGCAACTTGCTGTGAGGCAAAAGGTGATTTACTTCCAGCTGGATTAAATGGCCGCAGCAGTCGTGAGGATTCGCGCACATGACTTGGTCCAAATCGAGCGCCAGGGCGATAGCTCACACCAGTATCAAAGGGAATTCCAACTAGGGCAACGTCAACATCTGAAACCTCGTCAATGAATGGCAGCCGAGCAAAAGTGCCGAGTCCGGCATATCGCGGAATCTGCGTCGCATCGACTTGCCCAACTATGTCGCCAGTTAGTAGCCGGGGCAAAGATTCATCTGGCATGGGCATCCAATCTAAGTGTTCGTTTCTTTGATTATTCAATGATTATCCAGTAAATGAGGCTCACATATCATCAGAATTTCTAGGGCTGGCAATTAAGGCAAAACCCTTGCAGGAAACAAGTTTCGGGTCTACCTTTACAGATATCTATCTCAGATTAGCTGTCTTAGATGTTGCAACTAGTTTGGAGTGCGAATGACGAAAGTAAGTATCACTGTTGATGGCGTTCTTCATGAAAATGAAGTTGAGCCACGTACCTTGTTAGTTCATTATCTGCGTGAGCAAGTTGGAAAAGTTGGCACCGTTGTCGGTTGCGACACTTCCTCGTGCGGCGCATGCACAGTACTTCTTGATGGGAAGAGCGCCAAGTCTTGTAGCGTTCTTGCCGTTCAAGCAGATGGTTCCTCGGTAACCACAATTGAAGGTCTCGCCGGTGAAGAGTGGCACCCAGTTCAAGCAGCATTCAAGGAATGTCATGGCTTGCAATGTGGTTACTGCACTCCAGGAATGGTGTTATCGGCGGTAGATCTGCTTAATGAAAATCCAAATCCTTCAGAAGCTCAAATCCGTGAGGGTCTAGAAGGAAATCTTTGCCGATGCACCGGCTATCACAACATCGTTAAGTCAGTTGCTCTTGCAGCTGAAAACATGAAGGGCAGAAAGTAATGACCGAATTAGCCGAACACGTTGCCGCGATTGGTCGCCCAATCAAGCGCAAGGAAGATGCTCGACTTTTAACTGGCAAGACGCAATGGACTGACAACATCCAACTTGCTGGCGCTTTGCATATGGCAATTCTGCGCAGCCCTATGGGACATGCAAAAATCACCAAACTCGATGTATCTGGTGCCTTAAAGTACCCAGGTGTTGAAGCTGCCTACGGCGCAGCTGAATTGGGTGACTTAAATGGTTCCGTTCCTTGCGTTTGGCCAGTAACAGATGACATGGTTGCCCCAGATTTTCCAGCGCTTGCAAAAGGCGAAGTTCGTCACATGGGCGACTGCGTTGCGGTAGTCCTGGCAGGTACGGCTGCGCAAGCAGCTGATGCACTTGAAGGAATTGTTGTTAAATACTCGGCCCTTCCGGCAGTAATAAATATGGAAGATGCGATTAAGGATGGCAGTCCACTGGTTCACTCTGACAAGGGAACAAATAAGTGCTATACCTACAAACTTCAACCACAGGGTGATGGCAGTTACGAGGAAGCAAAGGCAAAAGCTGATGTTGTTGTTAAGCGACGTTTTGTAAATCAACGCCTAATTCCTGCATTCATGGAACCCCGCGCTGTCGTGGCTTCCCCTATGGGAACCTCTGGTGAACTAACAATTTGGTCAGCAACTCAGGTACCTCACATACTTCGAGTACTACTTGCATTGGTCACAGGGGTATCAGAAAACAAGCTGCGTGTCGTAGCACCTGACGTCGGCGGCGGATTTGGTGGAAAACTGCAGTGCTACCGCGAAGAAATTCTCTGCGTGGTTCTTGCAAACAAATTGGGTCGCCCAATCAAATGGAATGAAACTCGAAGCGAAGACATGGTCGCTACCCATCATGGTCGTGATCAAATTCAGGACATTGAAATTGCAGCAACTAAGGACGGTAAATTACTTGGCCTGAAAGTCGAACTTATTGCAAACATGGGTGCTTACTTGCAGATCATTACCCCAGGAATCCCACTTCTTGGAATGTTTATGTATCCAGGTATTTACAAGATGGATGCGTATGACTTCACCTGCATAGGCGTCTTTACGAATACCACGCCAACAGATGCTTACCGTGGCGCCGGTCGACCAGAAGCCACTTATGCAATTGAGCGGATAATCGATGAATTAGCCCACGAAATTGGTATGGAGCCAATGGAGTTGCGCAAGAAGAACTGGATCAAGCACGAAGAGTTCCCTTACACAACTATTGCAGGACTAACTTACGACACTGGAAATTATGAGGCTGCGACTGAAAAGGCACTTGCGCTATTCAAATATGACGAATTGCGTAAAGAGCAAGTTAAGCGTCGGGCATCTGGTGACAAAGTTCAACTCGGAATCGGTATCTCCACTTTCACCGAGATGTGTGGTCTAGCACCTTCCCGTACCTTAGGCGCGCTTAAGTACGTCGCTGGTGGCTGGGAGCATTGCACAATTCGAGTACTTCCAACCGGAAAAGTGGAGCTAGTAACTGGAACCTCACCACATGGTCAGGGTCATGAAACCGCTTGGAGTCAGATCGCAAGTGACACACTCGGTATTCCCGTAGATGACATTGAAGTTATTCACGGTGATACTCGTACCTCGCCATATGGCATGGACACTTACGGTTCTCGTTCCTTAGCTGTTGGCGGTCAAGCGATACTTCGAGCTGGTGAAAAAGTTGTAGAAAAAGCTCGCTTGATTGCGGCTCACCAACTTGAGTGCAGTGCCAGCGACTTGGAATTTGACAATGGCGTATTCCGGGTTAAAGGCGATCCGTCTAAAGAAAAGGCAATTCAAGCTGTGGCTTTTGAGGCATTTAGCGCACATGATTTGCCAGACGGCTTGGAGCCAACATTGCAAGCTGAGGCAACTGTAGATCCGCAGGATTTCAGTTACCCACATGGCACACACCTTTGTGCAATGGAAGTTGATACTGAAACAGGCAAGAGCGTTATGCGTTCTTATGTTTGTGTTGATGACATCGGAATTCAGATCAACCCATTGATTGTTGAAGGACAAGTTCATGGTGGTTTGGCACAAGGAATCGCTCAGGCGCTTTATGAAGGCGCAGTATATGATTCTGAAGGCCAATTGCTAACCGCTTCATTCGCGGATTACTTGGTGCCAAGTGCGCCAGATCTGCCGTCATTCATTACCGATCACACCGTCACTCCGTCAAGTACTAATCCACTTGGCACAAAGGGTGTAGGTGAGGCTGGCGCGATCGCATCAACACCAGCAGTAATTAATGCGATTGTTGATGCGCTTCGGCCTCTTGGTGTCAACGATGTGACAATGCCAGCGCATCCAATGACAGTATGGCGAGCCATCCAAGCTGCCCGAGAAGGAGCAAAATAATGATTCCATCAACATTTGACTATGTTCGACCAAACTCAGTGGACGAAGCAATCTCGGCGCTTAAAGCAGGTGGCGAAGATTCCAAGGTAATTACTGGTGGCCAGTCGATGCTTCCGTTACTGCGCTTACGATTGGCAGCACCTTCAGTGCTTGTTGATTGTGGCCGCATTGACGAGATGAAAGGCATCAAAGACAACGGCGACTCGGTAACAATCGGCGCTGCTACTACGCACTGGGATGTACTTCACAGTGACATAGTGAACAAGCATGTTAAGTTACTGGCCCAAGCAACTGAGACCGTAGCGGATCCGCAAATTCGTCACCGGGGAACTTTCGGTGGCGCATTAGCTCATGGTGATCCGGCAGGAGATTTACCTGCGGTCGTGCTGGCACTTGATGCGACGCTGGAAATTGCAGGTTCAAAAGGTCGCCGCCAAGTCGCCGCCAAGGACTTCTTCCTTGACTATTTCACGACTGCAGTTGGTCCAGATGAAATCCTAGTTTCGATCACGATTCCTAAATTAGGAAAAGGCTGGGGCACTTGTTATGAAAAATTCAACCGATCAGCAAATGGTTGGGCTGTTGTAGGCGTTGCAGCTGCGGTAAAGGTCGATGGTGGCAAAATCACCGAGGCCCGAATCGCACTTACTAACTGCGCCGCGGTACCTGTGCGTGCTTCCAGTGTTGAGTCAGCACTAAAGGGTGTCGCAGCCAAAGTAAGTGAAATTGAAGCAGCATCTCAGAGCGCCGCAGAAGGCACTCGTGCCACAAGCGACCTAGCTGCAGACAAAGAATATCGCGAGCACTTAATGCGAGTAATAACCGCCCGCGCAGTTAGTTGTGCTGCCGGCGTTTAATTTAACAAACTAAAAACCCCCGAATTGCGTGGCAACTCGGGGGTTTTTAGTGTTAAAAAAGTTAAGTGCTGGGACGTTCGTCCATGTCTTCGCCAGTTGCTACGTCGCCAACCTCAACTAAAACTACTTCTTCCGAGTGCTCAGAGATAAAGGCTCGAGCACCGTGGTCACCTTTAGAACTTCGCGATAATTCTGGCCAAGTAGCGCGGGCAAATTTCACTGGGTGTCCACGCTTTGCATCGTAACTTGCTACCACGATTTCGCCAGGTGATTCAACAACTCGCGCTACTGCCGCACTTGTAAGTCCGGGAAGATCTACCAAGGTAACTACGACATCATCAATTTCAGATTGGCCGTTTAGGTACTGCAAACCAACTTGTAGCGAAGAACCCATTCCTGTTGGCCAATTGGAATTCTCCAAAACTGTGGCATTTGGTACCTCGCCAAGCCAGGCACCGAGTACGACAAATACTTGATCGCATCCGGCGTCAGTTAGTACTTGAACAGCGTGATCTACGAGTCGAACTCCGTTATGAACATACGGAGCTTTAGGCCCACCAAAACGTTTACCCTCACCAGCTGCAAGCACGAGGCCAGCAGTTGTCATCGCGGCGCACCAGGATGAATAGTGCCTTGGGTCTGTGCCAAGTTTTTACCAGAGCCACCCCATCGGTCTTGAATAACTTCCGCAAGAATTGAAATTGCAGTTTCTTCAGGAGTGCGTGCACCTAAGTCAAGTCCAATAGGGGACTTGACTCTCGTTAATTCATCAGGGTTAACACCAGCTTCAATTAAGCGAGCCACGCGGTCTTCATGTGTTTTACGGGAACCCATCGCGCCAATGTATGCCGCCTTTGTCTTAAGAGCTTCGATCACAACTGGTACATCGAATTTTGGATCATGTGTCAAGATGCAAATAACGGTGCGCGAATCAATTTCTTGCGTGGCCAACCAGCGATGCGGCCAATCATTTACAACTTCATCGGCATCTGGAAACCGTTTTTTTGTGGCAAATACTTCCCGCGCATCACAAACAGTGACATGGAAGCCCAAAAATTTTCCAGCTTTGGCAACTGCAGCAGCAAAATCAATTGCACCAAATACCAACATTCGTGGTTTTGGCGCAAACGTTGAAACAAAAATTTCAAGGGCGCCCTCTAGGCGCTCGCCATCTATTCCGTAATGCAAAAAGCCCGTGGTACCAGATTCAAGTAAACCTAAAACATCAGTGCCAACAGCTGAGTTCAAGCGTTCGCTGCCTAAATCGCCAGCAGCTCTATCGGGCCAGACAACTAAATGCTTACCCAGGTGCGCCGGACCATTAACCACAGTTGCCACGGCCACTGGTTGGTCAGCTTGCACACTGGCAAATAACTCAGGCAGTTCGGGCCAAGTGTCTTGGGAAATTTGCTCAACAAATACTTCTAGAATTCCACCACAAGTTAAGCCCACTGCGAATGCATCATCATTACTGATTCCGTATTTTTCAAATTGTGGAACACCATTTGCGATTACCTCGCTGGCCATTTCGTAAACTGCGCCTTCAATACAGCCACCACTTACGGAACCGATGGCTTCGCCACCTGCGGTTACCATCATGGATGCGCCAGCTGGGCGAGGCGCCGAACGCCAAGTGCGCACCACAGTTGCCATGGCTGTTGTGTTTCCAGCTTGATAGGCCGCAAACAATTCGTCGAGAACTTCTTTCACAGGGGGTTCCTTAAGTTGATCTTGGACAAGCCTAAGGCAGATTGAGCCACGCTACGATCTGCCCTGATTCAGCGCCCCCTTGAGGTAACACTGCGTATCCATCAGCTTCGACAAAACCACGAAGCATTGATGAATCTAAATGTTCTAACGGGGTTACCACACCATTATTTTCAGTGCATAAAACTAATCGTACTTCGCGCGCTGGTCCCTTGAGATTTGCGTTGAAAGTCCGCTCTGCGAGCGTAGGTAAAAGCTGGCCATAACAACCAGCAATAAAAGGGATAGCCAAACTCAACAATCCAATTACTGCCGATTGTGGATTTCCTGGAAGTCCAATCAAAATCTGTTCGGCAATTCGAGCCATTAACGTGTGATAACCAGGTCTTACTAAAACTGCGTCAATAATAAATTCGCCATTGGCATCAACAATTGCATTATGTAGATGATCAACAGGACCAGCGGCCGTTCCACCAGTGGTAATAATTAAATCTGCCTTGGATTGACTGATTGCGCCAACATGTTCTTCCAATGTGTCTGCAACATGAATTATATTTATTAACGTTGCGCCCATTTGTGCTATCCAAAATGGTAATTGGGGTCCAAGCGAATCTCGAACTTTACCATCTCTTGATGGCCCAGTAAGTAATAATTCATCACCAAAAATTAGTACGTCCACACTAAGTTTCTTAAAAACCAAAACTTCGTCATGGCCAGCCGCAGCAACTACGCCGATTATGGCTGGAGTTAATTTAGTTCCTGCGTTAATTAATTTTTCGCCAGTTTTTGCTTCGTAACCACTCGGGCGGACATCATGAAAATATGGCAATTCGTGATTTTGATCCAACGAGCCTGCCGCCCCGGCAATAGCTTGGACCTGCGAATCAATAATTGCGCTCTCTTCGTCTTTGAGCGCAGCCGTTGCTCCCGGTGGCATGACAGCGCCGGTGGCAGTGTGTACGCACTCACCAGATTTAAGTTCTGTGACGAATTCATGGCCAGCTAGTGCATTGCCAACTCGCTGCCATGGACCAGGGCCACTTACTGCCCAGCCATCAACTCTGGAAGCAGCAAATGGTGGCATGTCACCGAGTGCAACAACGTCATTAGCCACAACCATGTCGCCTGCTTGAGAGAGGGGAATCAAGTTAGTCGGCGCCAACTTAGCTGCGCTATGAGCTAACTCGCGAGCTTGTTGCCAAGTTACTTCAAACTCAGGATTTTTTGCCATGTCCCTATTGTTGTAGGTTTTCCCTCGAGATTCCCACAAGATGATACCAAGATGGTCGTAAAACCCATTAATTCTCTTACTGTGGTATCGCAAATGGCAAAAGAGAACAATAATTAACGCATGGCAAACATTGCAAGTGTAATTGTGACAACTGACGTTATTTCAGTTGCTGATCTTGCCACGGCAGTGCGCTCAAATGTCTCTGGAGCAGTAGTCACCTTTTCTGGAGATGTCCGAGATAACGATCATGGCCGCGCTGTCGCTTCGTTGGCATATGAAGCGCACCCAACAGCGCAAAGTCTGTTAGAAAAAGTTGCGCGCGAAGTTGCTGATCGCCATGAAGTTTTAAGTGTTGCAGTTGCCCATCGTCATGGACCAATACCAATTGGTGAATCTGCGCTGGTTGCGGCAGTTGCGGCAAAGCACAGACAGGCAGCCTTTGATGCCTGTACTGAATTGGTTGATGAAGTAAAAGCACAAATTCCAATCTGGAAACACCAAGTTTTCACTGATGGTACAGATGAATGGGTGAATTGCGCATGAGTGCACTAATCGATACTTTTGGCCGAGTACATCGCGACATTCGCGTCTCGTTAACGGATCGCTGCAACCTGCGTTGCACATATTGCATGCCACACGACTTCGCAGCTTGGATGCCAACTGAAGATTTACTTTCTACTGATGAATTGATGACCATTCTTGAAGTGGGAATTGATGCTGGAATTGATGAAGTTCGCTTAACTGGTGGTGAACCGCTACTTCGCCCCGACATTGTCGACATCGTGGCCAGAATTAACAGTCTGCCAAATCCGCCAAAACTTTCGTTAACAACAAATGGCATACGCTTAGCAGCACTTGCCCAACCACTTAAAGACGCCGGCTTGGAACGGGTAAATGTTTCACTTGACACTTTAAGTGCCGAGCGATTCAAGGCAATGACATTCCGTGATCGATTCGATGACGTTCTCAAGGGACTAAAAGCCGCGCGTGATGCGGACTTAACTCCAATCAAAATTAATACAGTATTAATGCCAGGGGTAAATGATGGCGAAGCCGTGGCACTACTCAAGTGGGCACTTGATGAAGGATTCAAATTAAGGTTCATTGAACAAATGCCACTTGATGCTGGAGGCGTTTGGGACCGCACCACTATGGTGACCGCTGATGATGTGTTCCATGCGTTAAATCCAGTATTCTCACTTACTGCTGTTGAAGCTCGTGGTTCTGCGCCTGCTGAAGAATTTTTAGTCGATGGTGGACCAGAAACTGTCGGCATAATTGCCAGCGTCACGAGGCCATTTTGTGGTTCGTGTGATCGATTGCGATTAACCTCTGACGGTCAATTACGTTCCTGTTTATTTGCCACCAAGGAAATGGATTTACGTTCAGTACTTCGTGAATCCGATGACAGTGATGAAGCTAAGCGCGCAGAAATTGCGCTGCGCTTTGGTAAAACAGTGTTAAGCAAACTTCCAGGACATGGAATTAATGACCCAAGTTTTATTCAGCCAGCAAGGCC
>ERZ888423.3146-NODE-3146-length-11208-cov-141.878956_pt1 | contig 11208 bp, 9 predicted proteins | sample MGYA00520523_ERZ888423 | MGnify/ENA primary metagenome ERZ888423 (study PRJEB32303, sample SAMEA104408611) | aquatic metagenome | biome: Brackish water; feature: Pelagic; material: water | place: Baltic Sea | collected 2014-06-08T10:24:00 | depth 30,27 m ...
CCCAGCAGAAGATCCGCATTCGCCTCAAGGCGTTTGATCGCCGGATGCTTGATCTTTCCTGCGAAAAAATTATTGAAACTGCCGACCACACCGCCGCGACGGCGATCGGCCCCATTCCATTGCCTACCAAGCGAAAGATCTACTGCGTACTGCGCTCGCCTCACGTCGATAAAGACTCCCGCGAGCACTTCGAAACCCGCACCCATCGGCGCATCATCGATATTTACAGCCCTTCGGCAAAGACGATCGACGCCCTGATGAAGCTTGATCTGCCCAGCGGCGTTGATATTGAAGTAAAGCTCTGATCTGAGCCCAATTTCAGGTAATCCTGCCTGCCCAGTCGCTGACCGCAGCCGAGCCCCCCTGTCACGCCAACGCGTGGCTGGGGCATTTTTTATAGGATGTCAACGCATCTCCTGTTCAAGCCATGGGCGAGCTGGCCGTAAGGGAGCTGCCGCTGTTTCCCTTGCCCGACGTGGTGCTCTTCCCCCAGGAAGTACTGCCACTTCATATTTTTGAGCCCCGCTACCGGATGCTGCTGCGCACGGTGATGGCCGGAGACCAGCGCTTCGGAGTTGTGCGTTGGGACCCCCAAAACCAGACCATGGCCGATGTGGGCTGCTGTGCCGAGATCCTGCACTGTCAGACCCAGGACGACGACCACAGCAACATTGTGACCATGGGGCAACAGCGTTTTCGCGTACTCGACATCGTGCGTGAGGCGCCCTTTCGGGTGGGAATGGTGAGCTGGATTGAAGATGAACCCGAGACAAGCCATGCTGAACTCGCTGCTTTGGCCGGCGATGTCGGCCAGGCCCTGCGGGATGTGGTGGAACTCACCGGCAAGCTGATTGGCAAACCGGCCAGCCTGCCCAACGACCTGCCCGACCTGCCCCGGGAGCTGTCGTTCTGGATCGGAGCCCACCTAGGTGGCCCGGTGGCCGACCACCAGCAGGCCCTGCTGGAGATCACTGACACCAGCGAGCGCCTGCGCCAGGAATACGAACTGCTGGACCAGACCAGGAGGCAGTTGGCGGCGCGCACCGTGCTCAAAGACACCTTCCAGCCCCAATAACTCCTGCCATGACCGTCCTGAGCTGGCCCCTGGCCGCCACCATCGGGGCCGGAGCCCTTGGCTGCCTTGCCGTCGCCCTATCAGCGCGCCTCTGGCTGAAACGCCGGCGGCGATATGAATCCTCTGCAAGCGTGGCGGACGCCTACGACCGCTGGACCAATGACCAGCTGCTGGAGCGGCTCTGGGGGGACCATATCCACCTGGGCTACTACCGCCAGAGCGGAAACGGCAGGTCGCGCCACCAGGATTTCCGAGTTGCCAAGGAAACCTTCGTCCATGAACTGGCCCGCTGGAGCGGCCTCGACCAACTGCCCCCCGGCTCCACCGTGCTGGATGTGGGCTGCGGCATTGGCGGCAGCGCCCGCATCCTGGCGAGGGACTACGGACTGAACGTCCTGGGTATCAGCATCAGCCCGGCCCAGATCGCCCGGGCCACAGCCCTAACCCCAGCCGGCCTCAGCTGCCGCTTTGCGGTGATGGACGCCCTGGCCCTGGAAATTGCCGACGCCAGCGTTGACGCCGTCTGGAGTGTGGAGGCCTGTCCCCATATGCCCGACAAGCAGCGCTACGCCGATGAGTTGTTGCGGGTGCTCAAACCAGGCGGCCTGCTGGCTGTAGCTGACTGGAACCGGCGCGATCCGGCCGATGGCGCCATGGACCGGCGCGAGCGCTGGGTGATGCGTCAGTTGCTTGAACAGTGGGCCCACCCGGAATTCGCCAGTATCCGCGGGCTGCAAAAGCACCTCGAACAAAGTCAGCAGGCTGGTGGCATGACCATCGAAACCGGCGACTGGACCAGCGCCACCCTGCCCTCCTGGATCGAATCGATCTTTGAGGGGGTACGCCGGCCCGGCGCCATCCTGGGCCTGGGGCCCGCCGCAGTTTTGCAAGGCCTGCGCGAAACCCCCACGATCCTGCTGATGCGTTGGGCCTTCGCCACCGGACTGATGCAATTTGGCGTCTTTCGCGGCCGCAAGCCCAGCCAGGCCTAAGCGACGCCTAAGCGAGGTTGGTGACCGGATAGGCCCCAAATAGGGCTAGGTGCTCGCAAAGGGGCGCTAGCTCAGCAAGGGCTGCCTCCAGAGGGGTCGATCCATCGGGAAGCTCCAGATCAACAAAAAATATGTACTCACCCATCTCCCGCTTTGATGGGCGCGACTCGATTCGGCCCATGTTGAGCCCGCGCTGGGCAAAGCAGCCCAGGGCTTCGAGCAGGGCCCCTGGCTGGTTGGAGTGCAGGGAAAAGGCGAGGCTTGCCATCGAGCCCTGCGATGAGCGGGGACCCCGCCGCAGCAACAGGAAGCGGGTGCAGTTGCCCGCCACATCATTGATCGGGTAGGCCAGCTCCAGCAGGCCATGCTCCGTGCCGGCCTGCTGGGAGGCGATCGCCGCCCGGAAGCGACTGCCCGCCACCATGCGGGCCGCCTCCGCCGTGGAGCTGGTGGGCAACTGCAGGGCCTGGGGCAGGTGTTCCGACAGCCACTGGCTGCACTGGGCAAGGGCCTGGGGATGGGACAACACCTCACTCACGCCCGTAATCGGGCCGCTGCCAAGCAGGGCATGGCGGATCGGCAGCACCAGGGCCCGGGCGACGCTGAGATCCGGATGCTCCCAGAGCGCGTCCAGGCAGGCCGTCACCCCCCCCTCCACTGAATTCTCGACAGGCACCACTGCCGCATCACAGGTGCCCTGGGCTAGGGCCTGAACAACGGCCCGAATACCTAGCTGAGGCACCAATTCAGGGTTGGCGACACCTTCCAACTCGGCCAGTTGCCGGGTGGCCTGCTCGCCGTAGGTGCCGGCCGGCCCGAGGAAGGCAAAACGCATCGTTTCCGAAACCGAGGACAGGCCATCGAGTGGTGACCGATAGGATCATGCCGCGCCGGCCCGCAGGCCATGCCCCTGGCCTTCCGCGCCAGTCAGCAACTGCAACTTGACGTGAGCCACCAGCCCGAACGGCTGGCCGCCTACTTGAGCGATCAGGATCGGGTGGTCAAAGCCCTGCTGGATCCCAACCAGCTCGAGCCCCTTGGCCCAGGTCGCTATCGCTACGCGGTGACCCATCTGCAGGTATTTCAACTGCAGATTCAGCCAGTGGTAGATCTGCGCATCCGTCTGGCCCAAGAACGGCTGGTGCTGGAAGCCACCGAGTGTGAACTGGAGGGTTTGGGGCTAGTGGATGATTTCCAGCTCACCCTGGGATCCTGGTTGGCCGCGGGTGCCAACGGGCTGGAAGGGGAAGCCAGCTTGGCCGTGACGGTGAGCCAGCCATCGCTGCTCAAACTGATTCCAGCCAAGGTGCTGGAGGCCACCGGCCGCTCTCTGCTGGCGGGCATCCTGCTGGGCATCAAGGGCCGGGTGGGGCAGCAGCTACTCAGCGACTATCGCCTCTGGTGCCAGGAGCACTGAGCTCAAGCAGCCCCAGAAAACTGTGGCGATGCAGCGGCGTTGTGCCCAGGTTTTGGAGGGCGGCGCGATGCAAGGCCGTGCCATAACCGGCGTGACGCTCCAGCCCATAGCCCGGATAGCGCTCCCCCAGGGCGGTGATCAAGGCGTCCCGGGCCTGTTTGGCCAGCACGCTGGCGGCCGCAATCGCCAGGCAGTGGCTGTCGCCGCGCACGATTGTGCACTGGTCGCCGTGCCAGCCCCGCAGGGGCAGCACCCCATCTACCAGCAGTAGCTCAAACGAACACGACAGTTTCTGCAGGGCGCGGGCCATGGCCAGCTCGGTTGCCAGCCGGATGCCGCCACGGTCGATTTCGGTTGCTGATGCCTGGCCGAGGGCCCAGGAAGCCGCCAGACGCTGGATAACGGGTACCAGGGCAGCCCGGCGCCGGGCAGTGAGCTTTTTGCTGTCGGTGAGCCCCAGGTCAGCCAAAGGCGCCAGGGCTGTGGCCGGCAACACCACAGCAGCGGCAAAAACAGGGCCGAAAAGACAGCCGCGACCTACCTCATCAACGCCGGCGCACTCGCCCGGATCCCGTCCCTGCCAAGGATCCGGCTCCGGCGAGGCCACTCAGCTGGAGGCCGAGGAGCGACGGCGGCGGCGGCGCTGCTCGCCTGACTCATCGAGCTCCGGCTCGGCGACCGCCACCGCGGTGGCGGCTTGGGAGGTTGTGGCTTGGGAGGCTGTGTTTTTGGCAGCAGGGGTTTGGGCCGCTGAACTGCGGGTACGACCGCGGCGGCCTGGAATCTCGACCTCAGGCGGAGCAATGCTGGCAGTGGTCGGCACCGACACCGTGACCACGGTTTCCGGCTCGCTCAGCTCTGGCAGGGGCGTGATTTCCACCGGGGCAGGCATAGCCACAGGCTCTAAGCGTGAAGCTGGCATATCTCCACTGCCGTACTGACCTTCAGCCGCGGCCGCATTGCCACCGCGACCACCCCGTCCACGGCGGCGACGGGAACCAGCGGCGGCAAGCTGCTGCCTGGCTTGCTCCAGCACTTCTTCCGCCTCCATGCCGGGGCGTACCACGCGGACCACAACGTTGTCGTTGCTGGGGGGCTGCTCGAGCAGCAGGGCGGGATTGAGGCCCATCCAACCAAACACCAATTCCTGTTCCGCATCCATCGCCACAGCCACCAGCTCCTGGTCAAAGCGGCGGGGGGCCGGCTCCGTGCTGGCGCTGCTGACGGAGAGAGGTGGCTCGATCGGGACGATCTCCACACCATCGCCAGCCAGGGCGCCAGGCGCATCCAGGAACTCGCTGCCGTTACGACCACCTCGACCACCTCGGCGTCGGCGGCCGGTAGCGGCCTCGGGAATACCGGGGCTCAGTACCTCAGCACGAGCCGATGCGGCGGAGCGCACCAGGCCAGTAAGAGTTGCCAAGGGCTGAAGGGTCTCTGTGCCTGGAAGCACGGCCACATGACCCAAGCCACCACAGCTGGAGCAAGCACGCCCAAACAATTCATAGATGTTCTGCCCCTGGCGCTTGCGGGTGAGCTCCACCAAGCCAAGCTCAGTGAGCTGGGCTATCTGGGGACGGGCGGCATCGTCGCGAATCGCCTGGGTGAAATGCTCTAGCAACTGCAGCTGATCCCGGCGCGACTCCATATCGATGAAGTCGATGATCACCACGCCGCCGATGTTGCGCAGCTTCAGCTGGCGGCCAATCTCCACCGCCGCTTCGCAGTTGGTCCAGAGCACCGTCTCGCGGGAGTTGGCCGAGCGGGTGAAGGAGCCGGAGTTGACATCAATGACAGTGAGCGCCTCGGTGGGCTCGATAATCACGTAGCCGCCAGAAGGCAGATCAACTCGCGGCTTCAAGGCATCGCGAATGGCGGCATTGACCTTGAAGTGCTCGAGAATCTCAGCCGACTCGGTGTGAGCTTCCACCAGCACCGTGGTGTGATCAGAGCCCAGAAAGGCATTGGCCCGGGCAACCGCTTCCGGGGTATCAACCACCACCCGCACCAGCTCTGGGCTGTAGAGATCGCGCAAGACGCGATGCACAAAGTCTTCGTCGCGGTTGAGCAGCACCGGTGGGCTGGCGGTTTCGGCGGCGGTTTGGATGCCCTCCCACTGGCGCAGCAGGGCTTCAAGGTCGTCAATTAGCAGCTCTTCGCTAACAGCTTCTGCCTCGGTGCGAATCAACAGGCCGGAACCTGGTGGCTTGATCAGCACACCGAGGGCCCGCAGCCGGTTGCGCTCGTTCTCACCGTTGATGCGGCGGGAGATGTTTACTCCCTGGCCGTGGGGCTGCAGCACCAAAAACCGCCCCGGCAAGGCCAGGTTGCCGGTGAGGCGGGGGCCCTTGGTACCGGTGGGCTCCTTCATCACCTGCACCAACACCTTCTGGCGCGGCTCCAGTAGCTCGGTAATGCCGGCAGCTCCCTTGCGCAGCCGCAGGGGACCCAGATCGGTGACGTGAATAAAGCCGTTCTTTTCGCTTTCGCCGATATTTACAAAAGCGGCATCGATGCCAGGCAACACATTTTCAACGGTGCCTAGATAGACGTCTCCGATCTGATAGCGGCCTTGGGCTACAACCAGTTCATCAACACGTTCGTCGTTGAGAACTGCGGCGATTCGCAGTTGCTCGGCTATGACGATCTGCTGGGGCATGGGGAATGGGATGGGCCCGACGGGCCCGGCCAGGGATAAGACGATGGATATGGGCGGACTTGAAGGCTGAAACCTGGTGCAAGCCCTACGGGGCCAGGCCAGACAAACATCAACAAGCCAAAAAAACTTGGACTATTGGAAGCCCAGAAAGTGATCGGAACGCCGGCAAATCCGGAACGTTCTGGCGGCAATACTGCAACAAATGCTGTTCTGAATCTTTCGCGCATCGAGTGCCGCGAAACTGCTTTCAAGAATCGAGCTTCCTGAAGGCGGTGGGGCGAAGACTGGGACAGGGGTGTCCTGGGGCGGTTAAACCAGCGAACCTGGCTACCGGCAACCGCTGGAACTCGATCAATAAACCGAGTCCAATCGGCTATTCGCCTTGGTAGGAAATTAGCACGGCTTCAGCACCAAGTCCTTCCGCCGCAAGCCACTCAGGGCAAGGGATTGACCGAGCCGTTCAGCGAGCCAGTGCTGCACCTGCTCAGGGCGGAGACTGCGGCCAGCAGCATCGATCGCAGCCCATAAGGTGCACAGCAAGGAACCATCCGACTGCGGCTCCGCCCATTGCAAATCGAGCAGAAACGGCCGGCAATCGCGGCTGCGGGGGCGACCTTTTTTATCTGTGTCGTTCCAGATCAGCGTCTCAGCGACGAGCAGGCTGGCGCGGGCCTGCTGCCACTGCTCCGGGGTCGGCGGCGCCCCGGCTTGGGGCTGCAAAACAAACTGCCAATGGGCAGAAGCCAGCTCTTGGGAAAGGCTGACGCCAAACACCTCAACCCGAATAGCCGAGAGCAACTGGAAGCCAGCTGGAAGCTCAGGCTGCAACCGAGAGCGCACCAGGCCTGGATCCACCTGTTCGGTGAACTCCAAATCCAGCCACTCACCGCTGCCCTCTACCCCTAAGGGCAGCGGCAGGGCTAGCTGCAGGCGAGGCAGAGGATGGAAGCCACCGGTGAAACTCACCGGCAAGCCAGAGCGGCGCAGGGCCCGCTCCAGCATTCGCAAGGTGTCTAGGTGGCTGATCAAAGCCAGGGAGCCAGTTTTGGCAAAGCCAATGCGGAGCCGGTCGACCCGCTCGCTGGCAGGGGCCCGCTGGGGAAGGGCCGCCGGAATGGCAGGCGGCGGAATTACCACGTTGTGGCCAAGCTCCGGGCCGCACACGCCACAGCTGCTGCAGCCATCAAAGGAGCAATCGGGCACCACGGTGGCGGCTAGGGCACGCTGCAGGTCCTCAGCCAGCCAGCGCTTATCCAGGCCGGAATCGATGTGGTCCCAGGGAAGGCTCTGTTCGCAAAAGGTCTCCAGGTCAGCAGCATCCATCGCCTCCACCGCGCTCCAGGCGCCTAGCTCCAGCTGGCGGTAGCGGCCGCCTAGACCCGCCGCCTCGATCGCACCGGTCCAGGCGGCGTAGCTGCGCTCGGCCGACTCAAACCAGGCATCCAAGCCCGCCCCAGCCCGCCAGGCCGCCTCAATCACCGCTGAGAGGCGGCGGTCGCCGCGGCCAACAAAATCTTCCACCGCGGAAAGGCGCACATCGCTGAAATTAGTTTTGAGGCCCCGCAACTGGCGCAGGGCCCGGCGCAACAGCTCCTGACGCCGCCGAAATTCATCGGTGCTGACGCTGTGCCACTGGAAAGGCGTGTGGGGCTTGGGCGTGAAATTACTGATCGTGAGGTTGAGCTCCAGCCGGCCCAGATCTGAGCACTGCTGCTGCAGGGCCTGGCACGTATCGGCGATGCCAAGCACATCGGCATCGGTTTCACCCGGCAGGCCGATCATGAAATAGAGCTTCAATTTGCGATAGCCGTTCTCCATCGCCGTACGCACGCCGGCCAGCAGCTCCGCATCGGTGAGCCCCTTATTGACGATGTCGCGCAGGCGCTGGCTGCCGGCCTCCGGCGCAAAGGTGAGGCCCGCCTTGCGGGTACCGCCCAGGATGTGGGCGATGTTTTGATCGAAACGATCCACCCGCTGGCTAGGCAGGGTGAGCGAAACATTTTTGTCAGCCAGGCGGTTGCGCAGCTCAACGCCGACGGAGGGCAGGGCCAGATAATCCGAGCAGCTCAGCGAGAGCAGCGAGAAATCGCTGTATCCGGTGCGGCCCATGCCCTCCTCAACGGCCTCAATGACCGCTTCTGGCTCTACATCGCGGGCAGGGCGAGTCAGCATCCCCGGCTGACAGAAGCGGCAGCCGCGAGTGCAGCCGCGGCGAATCTCCACCGTGAGCCGGTCGTGCACCGTTTCGATGTGAGGCACCAACCCCATGGCGTAGTGGGGCATGGGCGTGGCGGTACGCCGCTGAATCCGGGCCGGGACGCCTGGCTCGAGCGGCTCGATGCTCACCCCCTCGGCGCCGGGTCCATAGAGGCTGGGCACGTACACGCCTGGCACCTGGGCCAGATCCTTCAGCAGCGCCCGGCGGCTGAGGCCGGCGGCCCGGCCCTCGGCCACCACCAGGCCGATCTCCGGCAGCAGCTCCTCGCCATCGCCGAGGGCCACGAAGTCAAAGAAGGCGGCAAAGGGCTCCGGGTTGCTGGTGGCGGTGGGGCCGCCGGCAAAGATCAGCGGTGGCGCATCCGGGTGAGCCAGGGGCAGGTCGCCGCGATCGGCTGCCCGGATCGGGATGCCGGCCAGCTCCAGCATCTCGAGGATGTTGGTGCCGCCCAGTTCGTAGCTGAGCGAGAAGCCCAGGATGTCGAAGGCGGCTAGGGGCCGCCGGCTCTCGACCGCAAACAGGGGCGCGCCGCGCTCGCGCAGGCGGGCGGCCAGATCCGGCGCCGGCAGGTAGCTGCGGTCGCACAGCTGGCCGGGAACGGCGTTGAGAATTGAATAGAGAATGATGTGGCCGCTGTTGCTTGCCCCCACCTCGTAGACCTCGGGGTAGGTGAGCGCCCAGCGCACCCCTACTTCCTTCCAATCGGCCTCCCAGTCGCGCGGCTTCACCCCCAGCTCATTGCCCAGGTAGCGGGCGGGCTTGCTGATGCCCAGATCAATCAGGGCGTCGAAGTCGACCGGCGCATCAGCCGAGGTGGCAACGGTCACAGGTGCCGACGGCAGGCAAGAGCTCAATCGTATGCAGCGCCCGCAACACTGGCAATAACCGTGCAATTTGGCACCTATGCTGCAGAAATGCACGGTTATTTGCCCAGGCAAGCCCAGCTGGCGCTCAGCAAGGCCCTGAACCGGGCGCCGGCGGCCCTGCTGCTGGGACCCCGGCAGTGCGGCAAATCAACGCTGGCGCGCCAACTATTGGCCGAGCGCGGTGATGCCGTATTGCTCGACTTGCAGGACCGGAGCGATCGAGCCCGCCTGCAGGAGCCGGAGCTGTTCTTCGAGGCCCACCGCCGCGACCTGGTGTGCCTCGACGAAATCCAGCTACTGCCAGAATTTTTCAGTCTGCTGCGCGCCGAGATCGACCGGGATCGCCGGCCCGGGCGGTTCCTGCTGCTGGGCTCGGCCTCCGGCCCGCTGCTGCACCAGAGCCAGGAAAGCCTGGCCGGCCGCATCGCCCAGGTGGAGCTCACCCCGTTTCTGCTGAGCGAAGTGGCCCCCGCCATCCGCTGGCAGCAGCTGTGGCTGCGCGGCGGCTTCCCCGAGAGCCTGCTGGCTAGTGCAGACGACGACAGCATCGACTGGCGCGAGGATTTCATCCGCACCTTCCTGGGCCGCGACATCGCCGCCCTGGAGCTCGGGCTGCCGCTGCCATTGATGGAGCGGCTGTGGCGGTTGCTGGCCCACCTCCAGGGGCAAACCCTCAATGCCAGCCGGCTAGCGGGCCTGCTGGATCTCAGCAGCGCCCGGTTGCAGAAGCTGCTGGCGGCGCTGGAGCACAGCTTCATGCTGCGGCGTCTACCGCCGCTGGAGGCCAACCTGAGCAAGAGGCTGGTGCGCTCGCCCAAGCTCTACCTGCGCGACAGCGGCCTGCTGCACAACCTGCTCGGCATCGAGAGCTACGACGATCTGCTGGCCCACCCGCAGGCCGGTGAGAGCTGGGAGGGTTTCGTGATTGAGCAGCTGATCGCCGCCCATCCGCGCTGGCGTCCCCATTTCCTGCGCACCGGCCACGGCGCCGAACTCGACCTGGTGCTGGAGCGGGGCCAGCGCCGGCGGGTCTATGAAATCAAGCTCTCCAAGGCACCGAAGCTCTCCCGCGGCTTCCATGAGCTGGTGGAGCAGCTCCAACCGGAGCAGGCCTCACTGATCGCCCCGGTGGAAACGAACTTCGAGATCCGCCCTGGCATCTGGGTGCAACCGCCCCTGGAGGCTGGCGGCAGCGAGCTCAGAGCTGCTGCACCGCGGGAGTGAGCGCCAGCTCGCCGGCCTTGCCCGCGAAGGCGCGATCGAATCTGACCAGGGCCGCGCAGCACCCATTCCAGCTCCAGCACCACGGTGATTGGCACGAAACAGGCCGAGCTGGCGTCGATCAGATCGGCCACGCAGCGGGCCTGCTACGGGTCGTCGTTTGTGAGCAGGCGCACCAGCAGTTTGGTGTCGAGGGCCACCGGCAGGGTCATGGCGTTCCCTTGGCGGCATAGAGCGCCGGATCCATGCGCTCGAGCGGCACAGGCTCACCCCCATAGTGCGCCACACCAATCACCGCATGGGCACTCGACGCTTTGGCAGGCCCCTGGGGCGCCAGATGGAGGCCATCGGACTCCAGGGTCAGAGCCAGGCGATCGCCGGCGCGCAGCCCGAACAAGTGGCGCAGCCGGGCTGGAATCACCAGCTGACTCTTAGGGGAGAGTGTAAGAAGAGCATCCTCGAGAGCGACCACAAGTCTGCTTACCATCGTGTGCCAAATCCGCCGCATAGGACAATCTGCCCATTACTCACCGGGCCCGGCGGCGGCCCAACCCGCGCACCATGGCCCAAGTCAACGGCAACTACCTCAAGCTCAAGGCTGGCTACCTGTTTCCCGAAATCGCCCGGCGGGTGAAGGCCTTCGCTGAGGACAATCCCGAGGCACAGGTCATCCGTCTGGGCATCGGTGACGTCACCGAGCCGCTGCCAGAAGCCTGCCGCAACGCCATGAAGGCGGCCATCGATGAGATGGGCAACCGCG
>ERZ888423.3147-NODE-3147-length-11206-cov-6.064658_pt1 | contig 11206 bp, 10 predicted proteins | sample MGYA00520523_ERZ888423 | MGnify/ENA primary metagenome ERZ888423 (study PRJEB32303, sample SAMEA104408611) | aquatic metagenome | biome: Brackish water; feature: Pelagic; material: water | place: Baltic Sea | collected 2014-06-08T10:24:00 | depth 30,27 m ...
TCAGGCGCGGTCCACGCCGCAGTCTGAGAAAATGATCCTGGAAGCGGTGCGCTGGCTTGGTCTGAGCTGGGATGAAGGTCCTGATGTCGGCGGCCCGCATGGTCCATATCGCCAGTCGGAACGCAGCCCGATTTACACCGCACATTGCGACCAGTTACTTGCCGAGGGCCATGCGTTCAAATGCTATTGCACGCCTGAAAAACTCGCGGCCTCGCGCGCAGCGCAAATTGCGGCGAAACAACCGCCGAAATATGATGGCACATGCCTTTCAATAAACTCTGACGATACCGCAAAACTTGACAGCGAAGGCGTCCCCCATGTCGTCCGGATGAAAATCCCTGCCGAAGGCAAATGCATCGTTCAGGACACGCTGCGCGGTGAGATAGAGTTCGAATATTCTGTTGTCGACATGCAAGTGCTGATGAAATCGGACGGCCTGCCCACTTACCATCTCGCCAATGTTGTCGATGACCATCTTATGGGCATCACCCATGTGATGCGTGGCGAGGAATGGATTTCGTCGGCGCCCAAGCATTTGTTGCTGTATCAATATTTCGGTTGGGAGCCTCCCGTGCTCACGCATTTGCCATTGTTGCGCAACGCCGACAAATCGAAACTATCGAAGCGGAAAAACCCAACAAGCATTTTATATTATCAACGCGCAGGCTATTTGCCGCAGGCGATGCAGAACTTCCTTGGCCTGTTCATCAAATCGGCCAGAGAAGAAGACGAAAAAACCTCGTTGCAGACATTGATCGACGAATTTGATGTCCACAATATCTCGCTTGGTGGACCTGTGTTCGACGCATCAAAGCTGGATTGGTTGAATGGCCGATATTTGCGCGAGGAATTGAGCGTTTCGGAGTTTCTTGATGCGGTCAAGGCATGGGCGCTCAATGATAGCTACCTGACGCCCATCGCTGAAATGGCGCAGGCGCGGATTACCAAAATGTCCGACCTTGGCGGCCTCACCGCGATGTTCTTCATGAACCGGATTGATGGCATGACAGCTGAACGGCTGCGCGACGGTGTAAAGCTTGAGCAGGATACGCAGCGCGCAGCATACACCATCGCCTTGCAGCAATTCGACAGCATGATCGCATGGAACAAAGAAGGCGTTGAAGCAAGCTTACGCCGCACCGCCGAGGTTCTGGATGCCAAATTGAAGGACGTCATCCGGCTATTCTACATTGCCATCACCGGCAGCGCGCAGGGCGTTCCCTTGTTTGATGCCATCACCCATCTTGGCCGCGACATCATTCGGGAGCGGTTGCGCCACGCGATGGAATTGCTGGGTCCAGCAACGTCGAAAGAAGTTAAGGCCTGGACTGATCTATTGACTGCGCCGCCAAAGGCAGAATGACCACCTTCTCGTTACCCGACGCTTGGAAAGCGCCGCTGCAAGGCGCGCTGGCCACACAAGAGACACTGGCGCTCCAACGCTTTCTGGGCGGCGAGATAGCGGCGGGCAAAACAATTTACCCGCCGCAAGACGCATGGTTTCGTGCGCTTGAGCTAACGCCTTTGGACACAGTTCGCGTCGTCATTTTGGGACAAGACCCCTATCATGGGCCAGGCCAAGCGCATGGTCTGTGTTTCAGCGTGCCGCACGGCGTGCGTCCGCCACCAAGCCTGTTGAACATCTACAAAGAGCTGGGAAGCGACTTGGGCATCCCGCGCCCAACGCATGGCTTTCTGGAGCATTGGGCCAAACAAGGCGTCCTGCTGCTCAACAGCGTGCTGACCGTCGAAATGGGCAAAGCCGCCGCACACAGCAAAAAGAGGTGGGAGCAATTTACGGATGCTATTGTGGCGGCCGTGAACGACAAGCCGGAACGGGTTATATTTATGCTTTGGGGCGCTTATGCTCACAAAAAAGCAGCCAATGTTGATAGCCGCCGCCATCTGGTGCTCAAGGCGGCGCATCCGTCGCCTTTATCCGCGCATAACGGTTTTTTAGGGTGCAAACATTTCTCGCAATGCAATGCCTTTCTGGTTAGCAACGGGCGTCCCCCGATTGATTGGAAACTGCCCAATGTCGTTGAGTGAGCAGCCCCACCGCCGCTTTAATCCGCTGAAAAATGAATGGGTTTTGGTGTCCCCGCATCGGGCACAACGTCCGTGGCAGGGACAGCAGGATACGCCCGACAATGCCGTTCGGGCCAAGCATGACCCCGATTGTTATTTGTGCGCGGGCAATGCGCGGGCTGGCGGTGTGCGCAATCCCGACTACAAAAATGTCTATATTTTCGACAATGACTTTGCCGCATTGATGCCCGGCGAAGGGTACGAAGTAGCCGAAAGCAAACCCTTGTTTCGTGCGGCTCTCGCGCATGGAACCTGCAGAGTCATTTGCTTTTCCCCCGACCATGGAAAAACCCTGCCCGAAATGCCATTGGGCGACATTCGCATGGTCATCGACACGTGGGCAACGCAGGAAGCAAAGCTTTCCGCTGCCCATGCTTATGTCCAGATTTTCGAAAATAAGGGCGCGATGATGGGCTGCTCCAGCCCGCATCCACATGGTCAGATTTGGGCGACCGATTATGTCCCTGCCGAGCCCGCCTTTGAGGGTATTACGCAAGCAGCTTGGTTTGAACAACACCAGTCGGCGATGCTGCTGACCTATGCCGCGCAAGAGGCCGAGGACGGCGCGCGGACTGTCGCGAGCAACGATCATTGGATTGCCGTCGTGCCTTATTGGGCAAGCTGGCCATATGAAATCTTGTTGATGCCGCGCTTTGCCGTTCAGCGCTTACATGCGCTCACGCCAGAACAACGCGATGATCTCGCCGATATCCTAAAGGCGGTCACCATAGCCTATGACAATCTGTTCCAGACCAGTTTTCCATATTCGATGGGCTGGCACGGCGCGCCAAGCACCTCGACCGATGCCCCGCATTGGCAATTGCATGCGCATTTTTATCCCCCGCTGCTGCGCTCGGCCAGTGTGCGCAAGTTTATGGTCGGCTATGAAATGCTTGCAGAGGCGCAGCGCGACCTGACGCCAGAAAACGCTGCCAAACATTTGCGCGCCACGTCCAAAATCCATTACCAGAGCACGCCATGACCGCGCAGGACCAATCGCTATATGATCGCGTCACGGCCAGCTTTGCCGCGCGATTTGGCGACGCCCCCGACCTCGTCGTGCGCGCGCCCGGCAGGGTCAACTTGATCGGCGAGCATACAGATTATAATGACGGTTTTGTCCTGCCCTGCGCCATCGGTCCTGCGACTATGGTTGCTGTCAGCAAGCGTAATGACAACAATGTTGAAGTCATCGCAGCCGACTTCGGAGACGCGGGCGATCAGTTCAGCTTAGAGCTACCCCTAGAACGCAATGTAGAGCAGCCCTGGGCCGATTATGTGCGCGGGATGATATCTGCCCTGCAAAATGAAGGGTGCGCCCTCAGCGGCGCTAAAATCGCTATTGCGGGCAGCCTGCCAAAAGGCGCTGGGCTCTCGTCCTCGGCCTCGCTTGAGGTAGCGTTGGGCAAGGCCATGTCGGCACTCGCGGGCATCGACATAGATAACACGCGCCTCGCGCAGATCGCGCAACGGGCGGAGTGTGATTTTGTCGGCACCCAATGCGGCATCATGGATCAGTTGATTTCCGCACAAGGCAAGGCGGGACATGTGCTGTTAATCGATTGCCGCAACCTTGGTTTGACCGACGTGCCGGTGCCGGATGATGTCGCGATCATGATCGTACATTCCGGCGTCACGCGTGGATTGGTAGACGGGCATTATAACGCACGGCGGCGTCAGTGTGAGGCAGCGGCCGCAGCCATGGGCGTGCCAGCCTTGCGCGACGCAGATCTGGAATTGCTAGCCGCAGCAAGTCTGGACGCGGTCACCAAAATGCGGGCCCGCCATGTCATTACCGAGAACCAACGCACGCTGGATGCCGCCGACGCACTTGCCAAAAGCGACCTTGCAACGCTTGGCATGCTGATGGCGCAAAGCCATGCGTCCATGCGTGACGATTTCGAAATCACTGTGCCGCCAGTTGATGCGCTGGTCGCGATGCTACAAAAGGCGATTGGCGCGCAAGGCGGGGCGCGCATGACCGGTGGCGGGTTTGGCGGCGCGTGTGTCGCGGTTATGCCAATCGCAATGGTTGCGGACGTGCAAGCCGCGATCACGGCGGAGTATAGAACGCCTGAAGGCAACGCCCCCATCATTATGGTAGAGCGCCCTGGACCCGGAGTTGCAATTTTATGATCGCCAATGTGTTTAAGCAGGCGCTCCGTGAGCCGCTTGTTCATTTTCTTGCTGCGGGTTCCGCGCTGTTCCTTGTGATGGGTCAGTTCGGCGGTGAAGACAGTCTTGACCGGCGTATCACTATTAATGAGGCAGAGGTAACGCGTCTGGCATCGCAATGGGAACAGACATGGCGCCGTCTGCCCAGCGCCCAAGAGCTCGACAGCGTCATCCGCGATTATATCAAGGAAGAGGTCTATTTCCGTGAGGCGATGCGCCTTGGCCTTGATGCCGATGACCCGATCATCCGCCGCCGTTTGCGCGCCAAAATGGAATTTCTCGCAACAGCGGAAATCCAGAATATGGAGCCGTCCGATACAACGCTGCAACGTTTTTACGCCGCCAACAAAATGCGCTACGCCGAAAAACCCACGTTCAGTTTTGACCAGCAATTTTTGGGCGAAGAGGAAGACAAGGCCACAGCATCGCTGGCGGCCCTGACCGCTGGCAAACCCGTGCAAGTTCAACCGCTCAGTGTCGCCGCAAGCATGAACAGCGCGCCATCAGATACTGTCGCACGGCAATTTGGCGACGCATTTGCCGACAGCCTGCGCACGCTGCCGCAAGGTCGCTGGAGCGGACCTGTGCAATCCGGTTTTGGTTGGCATGCCGTGCGCGTGCGCAAGGTCGTTGCTTTGGGCGCGCCCAAATTGTCGGATATCCGCCAACGTCTCTCCAATGACTGGCGTGCAGAAACACAGACCACACGCGAAGCCGCCGCATATCAAGCGCTGCTGGACGGATATGACATCCGCATCGCCAAGCCGTGATTTTCCGCATCCTTCTTTTGATATTGCTCGCCGCGGGATTCACCGCGGATGTCCGCGCTGACGATTTACGGCCGGGCTATCTGGAAATTCGGGAGATGCCCGCCCCAAAAGCGGCGGTGCATCAATATGGCATCACATGGAAAGCGCCTATCCGGCCCGGCCTTGCCCCACGCGTGGTGCCTGTTTTTCCAAATGATTGCACCGCAACCGAAGCGGTGCGCAGCATTGACGCGGCCACATTGCTTGCGCGGTGGAACATCACGTGCCGTGCAACATTGGCTGGCCGCTCGGTCCGCCTAAGCGGGATAGAGGACACAGCAGCCGATGCACTGCTGCGATATCAGTCTGCAACCGGCATAACGCAGGCAGCAAGGCTGACGCCGGCTAACCCTGCCGCTGTCATCGCGCAAAAACCTGACAGATGGCAGGTGGCGCGCACCTATTTTGTCACCGGTGTCGAACATATCCTCATGGGGTATGACCATCTGTTGTTTGTGTTGTGTCTTGTGCTGCTGCTCAATGGTGCAAGGCGTGTCATAGCCACAGTCACAGCCTTTACCGTGGCGCACTCCATCACTTTAGTGGCGACGACGCTTGAACTGATTAGCTTGCCCAGCCCGCCGGTCGAGGCTGCTATCGCGCTGTCTATTGTGTTTCTAGCCGTGGAAATTGTGAAACGCGAACCGGGCGCGCCGCGCCTATCGGAACGCATCCCATGGGTTGTCGCCTTCCTGTTCGGTTTATTGCACGGCTTCGGCTTTGCAGGCGCACTCGCCGAGATCGGATTGCCCCAAGGCGAAGTTCCTATGGCGTTGCTGACATTCAATCTGGGGGTTGAGGCTGGCCAAATTGTCATCGTAAGCGGTGCCATGTTAATATTGTGGGCACTGCGCCGGGCAAACGCCCTCTACGCGGCCCACGCCCACATTATCGGCGCTCATGCCATCGGCAGCGTAGCGGCTATGTGGCTACTGCAAGGTATCCTTGCAGGCTAAGCAATTCTTAACGCAATTCCGACACCGGCATCGGTTGAATGCATTCCAGCGCGCAGTTGCTCACAAGCTCAGTTACATCCCATCTTTTTATAAGGAATGTTAAGCGTACCTTTTTACGCCGGCTATTTCCCGCTGTTGCGAAATGCAAAGCGAAGGAGCTGGTACCAAAGTGGCTTGGGGTAACGCATATTCCGCTTAAACCGTTGTCTGATTTTCCGTGTCGGGACGATGGCGACCTGACGGTAAACACTTATGATTGCAGTCATCACGCTGCCTCCCTCTTTTCTGAAATTGCTTGTGCGTAAGTCTGAAATAGTTCCGCAAAATGATCATCAAGCGTTCGTGCCGATGCGGCCGCGCGGTGTGCGGCGGACTGAAGCTGATGCGTGTCGCGATCGAGAAGACGCATAATTGCATCCGCGGCGGCATATGCATTTCCGGGCGTATAGGTTTCGCTAAAATCGGGATGCGCGATATCGGCGACCGCACCTCCATTGGGAACTATCAATGGCAGGCCAGATGCTAAGGCCTCTGACGCAACGAGCCCGAATGTTTCTGCGGATGAACCATGGACGAGAGCATCGCAGCTTGCCATGATGGTGGCCAGCGCCGTCCGATTGCGCACAGGTTCCAGAAACTGGATATGCGGGTTGCCGCTCACATGTTCAATCACCGAAGCCTGCTGGTGACCATTGCCGATGAGAACCAACCCTACAGGCCGTTTCCCAGCTACACGTGCGACAGCGTCTATAACGCAAGGCCAGCACTTTTCCGGAGTATGCCGACCGATCCCCAACAACAAAGTCGCCGTATCCGGTAAATTACAGCGCGCTAACAAGTCTCGCCGAACAGACAGGTGCCTTCGCGCCGGAGAGAAAACGCCCGCATCGACGCCCATCGGGATGTTGACAGCACCCCGTATGCCGCCACCCGTTAGCCTCTTTTGAAGGCTTGGTGACGCGCATATTGTGAAATCAAAGCTGTTGCACATGCGCCTGAGATAGCGCCAGAACCATTCAAATTGCCGATCGATGACATCGCGCGGTGCAACGCCGTCAAACCAGCGATATGCCCATGCCGAAAGCGGGTCATGGTGCATAAACATCGACCGAAGTGCGTGGCCTTGCCAGCTTCTTGCAACCCACGCACCACGCCACGGGGAGGATGCCTCCAGTATATCGGGTTGCTCGGCGTCCAATATGGCGTGAACCGGAGCTGCGTCCCAGAACATGCCATATTTCTTATCAAATGGCAGCGCGGGAGCTTTAACATAAATGATCCGGCAACCGTTTTCATATTCGACAACTTCGTCCTTGTTGCCAGGCGCAATGACAATTATCTGGTGTCCAAGCCGAGCGCCGATTGCGAGCTTAGCGTGAATATAGGTGCGCACTCCGCCGCCTTCAGGGGCATAAAACTCGCAGACATCGACGATCTTCACGGTTGTCCCTCCGCGGCCTGGCCTTTGATTGGGCCAACGCCAAATCCTTCCCGATAATTCATGACTATCGAAATTGATCGCACACCAGAACTGACGGCAAGTCCGGCTACTTTTGCCTTGGGTTTGCGGAAGCCGAGTTTAGGATTGTTGGCAAAACCTACACCATCGCCCGACAAACCGAATTTACCGTTGTCATCTCGATCGTGCAGCAGAATCAGGGCATAATTTCCAGGGCCTGGCACGCGAACACACATCGTCACAGGTCCCATATTTGGCGTGGTCATCGGCACCCGCCGAAAGGGTTTGCCTGCCGCGATCAATATCTTGTCACTTTGCAGAAAATCTGAATCATTTTCGGGGTATAATTCGAGGATGAGTTTACCTCGGCGGTCCTTTAAACCCAAAACACTTACCCGCACCGCAGGACCAGACTCCGACGTCCGGCAGTCAGCCCCGTTTCGCCCGCGCTCAGATTTAGGGGGTACAACCGCGTTTGTGGGCACAGACAGCCCGATTGCAGCGAGTGCCAAAATATACCTCATCATGCCCTTGCCTTTTCGGGAAGCATGTCTTGGTATCGGGAGAGAAGTGCCCCGCCGCCCAACATCGCCGCGACTATGAAATGCAGCGCCAACATTGCGGTCGCGGTAAGGGTTATCAGCGTGGATACTGCGCTATCTTGTCCAACCAGGAACACTGCGATTACGGCGAAAAGGGCTTCTTTATTTGGCAGAAATGGCAACCGTCCGACCAAAAGCCGGATCATAGATAAAACCATCCAGAAACCGAAATGTGGGCCGGGCAGAATTATATACCATAATAAGGCACATAACAGCGTGCCCGCAGATAACCTGATAATATGGACCCCAAAAATCCACCAAAGTTCGGGGCGTTCCAGTGTGAACACGCGGCGCGAAAAAAACAGAACAATGAACGACAGGATTAAAAAAATGGCTGCGGAAAGGACGGAGGCATCCGTGTATGCATCAAGATGTAGTTGCGAGACAAAAGGGTAGGTCACGCAAAGCAAAAGCAACGCGATAAGGTTGGCCGCCAAAGCTGATAATATATTGACGTCCTTGATCGCTCCAAAAGGCGCCGAGCTTAGCTCTGTGCGCTTTCGTGCCCACAGATAAAAATACACTTCGCCGGAATAGGATATCAGGACCTCATTACCGATGCGTTTGGCAAGAAGGATAAAGAATCCCGAAACAGGCAGCATCCATAGACGCCGAAAGATAATCCAATCGGCAACGGGCAGCGCGAAATAAAGCGCCAACAACGCAGGCAAAAACCACAAGTTTTCAGGTAATGTATCATGCAGTTGCGCGGTGTTGATCTGCCCAAGTTGCAGCACGATGGCGATCAGCAGAGCCGCAGAAATGCCGCGTGACAGCCATGTCGACCACAGGTTTTTCTCGGGCTTTAAAGTCGGCAGCTCCAAATGCGCAAATGGGGTAGCAGTGAAGGTCAAGCTACCGACCAATCACGTTCGCGAAGTACGGTGTCGCGCTGACCCCGGGCATCAAACCGGCGCGCCAAAAACTGGTAAAAGAAATCATGCTGCCGTGACCGAGGTGTCAAATGGTAGACGACCCGCTCCGATAAGGTCCAACGCACTTTACCGCGATCAGCGCGTCGGTCAGATGTCATACACCATAATGTGTGATGGTAGATTTGCCGCCCTAACTTCAACACGCGATGCATCAGTTCATGGTCTTTTAAAACATAAGGCCAAAGCAACGGATCATAGCTGCCTGCTGCACGCAATGCGTCTGTGCGAAACATTTGCGCAGCGCCGCTGGTATGGTTCTGATGCGGCAAGATGAACGCGGCGAGCAGACGATGTGCCTTACTTCCCAGCCCCCTAAAAAACGGTTCGCGGCGCAACCAGGCGCATGCCGCCACATAGTTAGCACCCTTTGCATCAAACAAATGCGTCGCAGTCGAGAGATATTGCGGCGGGTAATATGTATCCGCGTCACAAATCGCCGTGAATTCGGAGGCAACCGCAGCGATGCCCGTTTGCAACGCATAGACCTGCCCAGGCCGAGGCTCATGTAAAAAGGTTACTTTACCGGAATAATCGGCCAGCTGCATGCGTGCTTTATCAATGCAGCCGTCGGTCGAGCCATTGTCGACAATGATCAAATCGAACGCGGTGGTTTGCGCAATAATCGATGCTAAAGTCCACGGCAGAAAGTCCGCTTCATTATAGACAGGTATGACCATCGACCAACGCACAAACTACCCCCGGTAAACAAGAGGGCCATAAATTTCATTTGCCAAAGTACGGTGTCAGAACTGCGTCAAATTTATGAAGAATGCACAAATTTTTGGTCACAAAATCGTAATCAAGACACGCAAACCGTGATGGCTAACACGGCCCACACAGGAATTTACATCTTGTCCGCGGTGTTCATTACGCGCTGATTTCAGAAACCGACGAAGCGCACATTACCTTCAACTGGTTCCCGCTGACGCTCAAAACCGTTTACCGCTGCGTCTTCATCACGATAGCCAATGGCAATACCGCAGAAGAAAATGTGCGTTTCATCCGACACACCGATAAACTCTTTGATGAGCTTTGCATGCATAGAGAGAAATTCTTGAGGGCAGGTGTCCAGCCCTTCTTCGCGAAACAACAGCATTACCGTCTGCAGCCACATACCGACGTCGGACCATTGCGGCGATCCCATGCGGCGGTCAAAATAGCACAGCAACACAGCAGGGGCATTGAACGACATTACATTGTTACGAACGAAATCGCCGCGCGCATCCGTTTCAGAGCGACCAATGCCCATAGCTTGATACATGGACGCCCCAACTTGTGCCAGGCGCGCTTTGCATTCCGGAATAACCTCTGGGTCTGACCATGAATATTCGGGTGAATCCTGCATCGGCGAAACCAGCATTTTCTGCTGCAGTTCAGCAAGCGGCGCACCTGTTAATATCGTTGCTTCCCAAGGCTGGAAATTACAGCCCGAGGGGGCCCATCTTGCCTTGTCCATGACGCGATGCAGCAGCTCCAACGGAACGGTTTTGGGTGTAAACGCGCGGACAGAACGGCGCGAAAGTACGGCTTGGCTAACAGTTAATTGGTTCATGCGCGGTCAACTGCCCGTCAAAGGGCGATTGGTCAAGCCCAAGAGCTTCTATCTGCTGCATAAAATCTAACGTGCGGGGATATGCATTCAGAAAGCTACGGAGACTGATTTTTCGCTTCAGGCAATCGTCATACAAGCGCAGTTGGAGTACATTAAGAGCCTTAATCAAAGTCGGCTCATTGTTTTCGCCAACGATTATTTTGTGACAGACTCGTTAACGCCCCAAACCGCCTTCCCAAATCTCGGTTACACCATCAGAAACAAGCCAGCGGAAGGGTTGGTTAGAGCTTGGTTTAACAAGTAGGTTAGACGCTTTTCCAAGGGATAAATACACTCATAACGGAGTGTATCACATGGCCAATTACGCCGCCCGATTTCAGAGAAAAGACATCGGAATATACGGTGCCGCCTATAGGCACCATATATATGTCTTTTGAAGACTTTCTCTGTTTTAGTAAAATACTAAATTATTATATTTAATGGTTTTAATGTCTAAAATTGTCTTGTGTTGATTATTCCTGTCCACTACCATTAGGTGGATTAGGGGGTGGATTGAGATGCATAACAAACTGTCTTCAGGGTTTGTCAAGAATGCTCCCGCGGGGAAGCACTGTGACGGTAGAGGTCTGT
>ERZ888423.3148-NODE-3148-length-11206-cov-5.735181_pt1 | contig 11206 bp, 5 predicted proteins | sample MGYA00520523_ERZ888423 | MGnify/ENA primary metagenome ERZ888423 (study PRJEB32303, sample SAMEA104408611) | aquatic metagenome | biome: Brackish water; feature: Pelagic; material: water | place: Baltic Sea | collected 2014-06-08T10:24:00 | depth 30,27 m ...
GCCCAGACCGCTGGCGCTGACGAGGCACACCTCGGAGGCCGGAGGAGGGGCGAAGCCCAGTGCCGAAGAGCGGCGGCGCGCTGCGTGGGTGGAACAGAGGACTTGAGAGACTCTCTCAGAGAGTGTTTTTCGATGTCCTTGGTCCCCCCCCCCCTCCACCTCGCTTCACTTTTTTCTCTCTTTCGCTCCCCCTCTCTCTCCTCGAGCGCACGAGAGCCGTCGAAGGGAAAAAGCATCGCTTTCGGGGGTCCTCGCCTCCTCTCCCTCTCTCTCTCTTTCACTTAGTGTCTCCTCTCGAGACTCGAAATCAAACAGCGGTCTTCCTTCTAACGACACCATGGTCCTGCCCCCGAGCCCGCCGCTCGTCGAGGCAGACGTCGACGCCGTCCTCGCCGGCGTCGCTGACCTGATGCAGGGCAACGTCTCCGCGACGCGCTTCTGCAGCAGGCCCTGCGCGCGCCGGTACCTGAACGCGCGCCAGGGCAGCGTGAGCCGTGCCATCAAGGCCATGCGGTACGTTGTGTGCTGGGTCTGTGGTTTATGAAGGGAAGAAGAGCGAGCAGCAGCGCGCGCGAGAGAAGACGTGAAACCGAAAGCATCATCAACGAGCGCTTCGTTCTGGTTGCGCCCCCTCTCGCGAGACGACCTCTATCGCTTTCTTGTTCAAGCTCTCCCCCCTCCTCCCTCTCTCTTTCTTTCTCTCTCGCTCTTTCTCTCTCCCCCTCAACCAACAAAAAAAAACAGCGCCACCATCGCATGGCGCGAGGAGTACAAGCCCGACGAGATCACCTTTGACGACATCAAGGCCCTCAACACGGGGAGGCTCGAGCTCTCAAAGGACCGCGATGTCGACGGCAGGCCGCTGGTGTTTTTCAGGCTGCGGTGAGATTCGTTTTCGCGTTTTTTTCCTTATTTATTTTCTTCGAGCACAGAAAAGCTCGGTTCGTTTCCAATCGCGATGATGGATTTCAAGCTTCAGCCGTCAAACAGCTGGAGGCGGAGAAACGGAGATCCCAAGGGGAATCCCAAGGGCGGATGGCGCTTTTTCTTGATTGAATGAATCAACCAATCGCTGACGACCCTTTTTTTTTTCCCCTCTTTTTACTGAATCAACTCCAGCTGCCCGCTCGCCAAGGAGGCCACCGGGGCCGAGGTCCTCCGCCACTGGATCTACATGGTCGAACGAATCACGCAGGTCGGGGACGACAACGGTAAGGACGAGTTTCAGAGCGAGAGAGGGAATTCAAGACGGAAGGAAAAAGAGAACATTGGACGCTGCGAATCATCTTTCGAGAGGGGTCACAAAGAAAAAAAAAGACGTGGGCTCGACGACGCTCTCTTTTTTCCAGTCCCTTTCTCTCACGTCTCTCTTTCTTCTCTCTCTCTCTCTCTCTCTCACCAACGCGCTTCTGCTCCTCTCCTTTCTCACCGCTCCATCCGACCCCTCACTTGAAACGACAACAACAACGGTACAGACGAGCCCCAGGCCCAGAAGATGACGCTGGTCGCCGACCTCAAGACCTTTCCCGACACGGTCGAGCCGGCGCTGCCGCTGCAGATCCAGTGCCTGACGCTCGTGCAGGCGCACTACCCGGAGCGCATGGGCAGGGCCGTGGTCGGACACGCCCCGGCCATGTTCTGGCTGATGTGGAAGGCCGTGACTCCCTTCATCGATCCCGTCACGAAGGCCAAGGTGGCCTTTTGCACCAACGACGCCGGCGTGCGGGCCGAGACGGCGGCGCACCTCGGGCTCGAGCAGCTCTACGCGAGCCTGGGGGGTTCGCGGCCCGACGGCGAGCTGGACGTCGCCGAGGGGGAAGAGCGGCTGCGCAGGCTGGAGGCCGAGAGGAGGGCGCAGCTGGAGGCGACGGCGAGGGCGATGGGGGTCGAGGGCTGGGAGTGCAAGCTCGCGCCGTGGGTCGGCAAGGGCAAGGGCGGCGTCGAGGCCGTCGAGGCTGCTCCCGGTGCTCCCCCTCCCTCGGTCCCGACCCCGGCCCCCGAAAAGGCCTCTTCTGGCCTGCTGAGCACGCTCTCGAACTCGCTCTCGTTCTCGATCTTCGCCGCGGCGGAGAGGGAGAATTAAAGAGGAGAGGGGAGAGAAGAGAGAAGAGAGAAGAGAGAAGAGAGAAGAGAGAGACTGAAACAGGCCTTTTTCTTTTTTTTTGAAGCGGAGAGAAGAGAGAGAGAGAAGAGAAAAGAAGAGAGAAGAGAAGAGAAGGAAAAAAAACTGGAAACCTGGACCTCCGAGTACTTTTTTACCTAGCGAAAGCAGCAGCAGCACTAGCGAAGAGCCGCCGCCGCTCCTCACTCATTTATGATCCGAAAACACTTGCCTGATTTGCAAAAAAAGTTCTGTTCGCCTTTTTGGCCGCACTCACTGAAAGAAGGAGAGGGGAGGGAGAGAGAAGAAAGAAAGGAGAAAAGAGGAAAAAACGCTCTCTCTCACTTGTCTCTCTCTCTCTCTCTCTCTTCTGTCGTAGTCGGCGAGCGACGGAAAATCATCGCTCTCCCTTCTCTTGTAATTTCTACGCTTCCTTCTGTTATCGCAGCAGCAGCATGGACGGCAAGGTCGCGCAGGTGTGTCGCGCGCGAGGCACAGAAGAAAGATCGAGGGAAGGTCGACTGGTTCGATCCAGAAGAGAGCGTCATCCGCCAATGAAGGAAAAAAAACCATTGACGATGGTCACGCCATTTGCAATCCCTTGCTGCGTTTCTTCCGAGGGCTCCGGTACTGTTCTCTCTCGCAGAGATGGTACCAGCATGCAGATCTCTTTCGTTTTCTTTGCTTCTGCGAAGAGGCAGAGAACAGAGCTCGCCTGAAGCAGTCGCCAGCAGGCTTTATAACTACAACAGCTCTCACATTTTTCTCGACCCTGACCACTTCCTCTCTTCCCTCCCTTCTCTCTCCCCTCTCCTATAAAAAACAAAAAAACCCAAAATACCAGGCCAAGGAGGCCCGCAAGGCCGCGTCTCTCCTGCTCCTAGCCTCCGCCAGGGGCTACCTCGACGACGTCAAGGCCCTCCTGTCCTCCGACGACGCCCCGCTGCCGACGGACGGCGCCGTCGCCGACAAGCGCCGCGCGACGCCGGCTCACTACGCCGCAGCGCACAACCGCGTCCCCGTCCTGAGGCACCTGTGGTCGATCGGCGCCGAGCTCGACGCCGAGGACGCGACGGGCAAGACCCCGCTGCACTACGCGGTGGCTGGAAGGGCCAAGGAGGCCGTCGAGTTCCTGGTGGCGACCGCGAAGGCGTGGCCCGGGGCTCCCGACGGGACCGGCGACGACACGCCGCTGCACCTGGCTGCGAGGTCCGGGGACGTCGAGCTCGCCAGAGTGTTTCTGAAGGCCGTCGGCGGCTCTTCTTCCGAGCTGCTCAAGGACAAGAACAAGCGCGGGCTCACGCCGCTGGGCGAGGCGCTGTTGTTGCCCGTTTCGAGGTCTTGCTCGACTGCGAGTGCAGCGGCGGTGGCGGCGGCGGCGGCGGGCAAGGACCACGGCGACAAGAGCCCCGTGTCGCCCTCTTCCTCCTCCCAGGCGATCTCCAAAGAAGAGGTCTTCGCCATGGCCGACGCCCTCTTCGAAGCCTCCTCCTCCGCAGGCGGCGGCTCTGCTGCCCTCCTCCGGCAGGCGGAGAACAGCCCGCGAGGCTGGCCCCTGCTCCACGTCCTCGGCGCCGCCGGGAGCGCTGAGGGCGTCGAGTGGCTGCTTCTGCGCTTCGAGGAGGCAAAGAGACCTTGTTCGATTGTCAACGAGCGCTCCTCCGAGGCCACTGGATCCCTGGCGCCGCTGCACGCCGCGGCGCTCGGGGGAAGCGCGAAGGTGGCCGAGCTTCTGATTGCCGCCGGAGCCGAAGTTTCTTCCGTCGACGGTGCTGGGAGGACTCCGGCCGAGGCCTTTGAGGCTGCGTTTGCTGCTGCCACGAAAGCTGCTGCCGCTTCCGCTGCTGCTTCCGCTGTCGCGAGCGCGTCTTCTCCTTCTGCTTCCTTGACACCATCCGCCCCACCTCCGCTTCCCCTGGCCACTGCGGAGGAGGCCAAGAAGCTCCGGAGCCTCTTGGAGGGTTCCTCTCCGCCAGTCCCTTCCTCCTCCTCCTCCTCTTCCGCGGCGAAAAAAGGCGGCGTCGGCGACGCACCGTCTTCTTCCGCCACCTCCTCCGCTTCCGTCGAGGCCTTCTCCAACTTCAACCCCGACTCCTTTTCCTTCTCCTTCGAGTCCCCCGCAGCCGCGTTCAAGGCCCTCCCTCGAGCAGAGCAGCTCGCGACGGCCCGGAAATGGTCCCAGCTCGACGGCGATGACGCGCTCGAGGCGGCGACGTCGACGCTCTCCCCGGCGGCGTTCGACCAGGCCAGGCTCGCCCGCGGGATGCGCCACGCGAGGGCGATCGCGCAGGTGGTCGCCTCGCTGCACGACGACGAGGACTTCCAGGAGGCGGCGAAGCTGCGGCGCGTCAGGGAGGCCGTGGCGGCCGTCAGACGGGACCCCTCCTCCGTCGCGCGGTTCCAGGACGACCCCAAGGCCATGGACGTGCTGCTGGGGCTGAGGAAGCTTCAGGCCGTCTGCGCGGCTAACGGGAGGCACGCGGTGCCGTTCGACGAGCTGGTGGTGGCGTCGGGGGACCGCGCCTCGAAGAAGGGGGAGGACGCGGACCGCGTCGCGGGGCTGGGGAAGCTGCACGAGGACCACGTGCGCGCCGCGGTCGCGGCGGCGTCGGAGGACGACCCGAAGGAGGCCGCGGCCGCCGCCGAGAGGGCCCTCGCCGAAAGCGCGCGAGGGAGCGCTGCCGCCGAGACAGCTGCAGCAACAGCGAAAGCAGGAGGTGGAGCAAGGAAACCAGAACCGGCCGCTGCTGGCCTTCTCGCGAGGGCCAAGGCCGTCCTCGCCGCGGCGGACGCTGACGCCGACGCAGCCGAGGCGGCGGCGGCGGCGGCGCGTGGAGAAATCGCCGGCGACGGCGGCAGCGGCAGCAGGAGGCAGCCCTTTGACTGGTCGACGTTCTGGAGGTCCCTTTCGAAAGCCATGGCCGCATCTCTGCTCCGGGCGGCGGTCGCGTTCGTGGTGCTGTGGATGGTGATGAAGGCGACGAGCCCGCCGCCGGCGACCGTCACCGTTCCTTCGGCCTCGGTGTCTTTATCGGCGACAGAGGCTGAACTCTGAGGACAGACGAAGTTTTTTTAAAAATCCTTTTTTCTTCTTGCGTTTCATTACATGGTCGGAAAGTCTCTCTCTCTCTCTCTCTCTCTCTCTCTCTCTCTCTCTCTCTCTCTCTCTCTTCTTTCTTTCTCAATCAGAGTAGTCCTATTCTTGCATGTCGGCGGCCAGGCGCGCCCTCGCGGCGGCGGCCTCGGCCTCGGCCAGCACGCCCATCGTCTCGGCGCCCACGGCGACGGGGCACGACCTCGACCTCGCATAATCCGTCAGCGGAGCCCGCAGGCTCGCCGCCGCGGACCCGGCCGCGGGGTCGAGCGCCGAGGCTAGGACCCTGGGAGGCAGGGACAGCAGCACGGGGAAGGAGTCCGGCGCGGCCGACTTCGCCGCCAGCAGCCATCCCTTCCAGGCCGCCGACGGCGCCTGCCGCGGCGCTGGTGCCGCCGCCGCCGCGGACGCGGACGCCGCTTCCCCGCTGCTCTCTGCAGTCGCGGGCCAGAGCCCCCCGCGCCTCGCCGTCTGGCCCAGAACGTCGACCACGAACGGCCTCAGCGAGGGTGCGGCCGCCTGCGCCTGCAGCAGCACCCTGAAGAACAGCAGCGGCAGCGGGGAGCGCACCATCAGCCTCGAGAGCGCCGTGGCGAGCTCGGTGGGGCCAAAGGCGTTGCCGGGCAGGGACAGCGCGGCGTCGACCGCCTTGCGCGCCCTCGCCAGAGCCGCCTTGGAAGCAGCAGCAGCAGGAGCAGCAGGGGCAGCAGGGGCAGCAACAGGAGCAGGGGCAGCAACAGGAGCAGGGGCAGCAGCAGCAGCTTCTTCCCCTCCTTTTCCCCCTCCTCCTCCTCCTCCTTCTTCTGTCGGGGCAAAGGCCGCCGCCGCGCCGTCGACGGTCGCGAGCGCCTCGAGCAGCTCGGCGGCCGGGACCAGCCTCGTCATCGTCGCCGCCGCATCTCCTCCTCCCCCCGCCATCGCAGCCGACGGCGCCAGCAGCCTGCTCAGGGCGGCGCGCAGCGGGGCCTGGTCGAGCCAGACGAGGCGGGGGAGCAGGGCCAGGGCCTCGGGCTTCGGGAGGCCGGCGAGAGCGCAGGGGAGGTAGCGGGCGTCGGCGTCGCCGTTGTTTCGTTCTCCTCCCTCGCCTCCCTCGCCTCCCTCTCCCCCCTCTTCTTCGCTCTTTCCGCCCTTGCCGATCCCGACGGCCACCAGCGCCTCCGCGAGCTCCCTCGGCGGGGGCTGCCTCTCCGTCGCGGCGTAGAGCATCTTCAGCAGGAGGGCGTCGGCGCCCGCCGGCAGCGTCCCGCGCCTCCGCTCCGCTGTTGCCCGCAGCAGCGCGGGCTCCGCCGCGCCCAGGGTGCGAGCGAGGTCAGGCGCCCTCCGGAGAGCCGCTGCCCTGCCCGGGGACCCCTTCGGAGAGCCCGCAAATGCCTGAAGGAGCGCCGGTAGCAGCGTCGCGGGCCTCCTGGTCGTGAGGGCGCAGAAGAGCTCGATGTGGCGGTCGGCGGCAGCTGCGGCTGCGGCTCCTGCGGCGGCGGCGTCTGCAGCGTCGGCATCGGCAGCAGGAGGAGCGTCGATCGCCGCCGCCGCAGGCGCGACCAGGCTCATCCCGGCCCCGAGCTCCGCGCTCGCCCTCTCAAGAATCGCGGCCTCCAGCGCACGTTCGGGCATTAGGCGGTTGGCGGTGAGCCTCACCGCCTTCGACCTCGTCTCGACGTCGACGGGGAAGCGGTCGGAGCCACCGCCGCCGCTGCCGCCGCCGCCGCCGCCTCCTGCTCCTCCTGCTCCTCCTGCTCCTCCGCCGCTCCTGGGGACCGAGACCGCCTCCCGGGTCGCCGCGTCGAGGATCAGGCCGAGGGCTCCCGCCCGAGCGGGAGGGCGGGCGAGCGCGACGTCCCTCGCCGCGGCCAGCGCGACGTTGGCGCACGTGCCGCCGCGCGAGAGCAGCGGGGCGAGGAGCACCGCGACGGCCGAGGAGGACCCGCCGCTGCTGCCTCCTGCTGCCTCGCCTTCGCCCGGCAGCGAAGGCGCTGACGACGACGGCGACGACAAGGAGGAGAGCAGCTGCAGCGAAGGCGCCTCGAGCAGCGCCCTCGTAACGCATCCGTTCGGGTCGACCGCGGCGACCGCGGCGGCCTTGGGGGCGTCTCCTTGGCCGTCGCCGTCGTCCGCTCCGCCACCTCCCTCCTTCCGCTTCCTCCTGCGCCGCTTCCTGCTGCTCCTGCCCCCCGCGAGGAGTGCCACGGTGCTGGCCTCGATGACCACGGCGTCGGCCAGGGCCTCGAGCGTCGCTCGGAGCGCGGTTTCGTACCGCCCCCCTCGCGGCGCTGCGGGGAGAGGAGAGGCGGAGGCGGGGGCGGAAGGCGAAGACGGCCCTGATTCCCTTTTCGCTTCCGCGGCGAACAGGGAGGTCAGCCAGCGCAGGGCGAGGCCGAGGCCGGCCTTGGTGGCGAGAGGCGGCGGAGGAGGGAGCACCTGTTCTCCCCCTGCCGCTGCCGCAGCAGCAGCTGCTGCTGCCGCTGCTGCTGCAGCCTCGTGGTCGTCCTCGTCGTCGCTCTCGTCGTCGCTCTCGCCGCTGTCGCCGCCGCCCTTCAGGCTCGCGAGCAGCGCCTCCCCGAGGGCCTCCCCGGGCCGCTCGCGGGCAGCGAGCCTCGCCAGAGCCGCGGCCCGGAACTCTGCCGCGGCGACAGAGCGGTGGAGGAGCTTCGAGGAAGACGAAGTCGAAGCAGCGGCGGCGGCGGCGGCGGCGGCGCGGCTACCAGCCTTTGCCCTTCCGGTAGCAGCACTCCTCTTCACCCCGATCCCGCTGATGCCCGTGGAGGCCAGCAGCCTCTCGAAGGCGAGGCGGCGCGCCTTCCTGCGGGCGGAGGCGTCCATGAACTGGGGCTTTGGCGGGGGGCGAGCGACGACGACGGCGACGGGAGGAGGGGCTTCCGTCGCTGCCGCTATCGCCGGCTCCGCCTTGGCTGCCTCCTCGTCCTTGGCCGTCGGGAAGCCGCGAGGTTCCGTCGCCGGAGGAGGCGGGGGAGCATAGGGAGGAGGAGGAGGGGGAGGGGCGGGGGCGGAGAACCGCGGATCCCCGCGCGGAGGAGGAGGCGCCGCCCTTGGGTCGAACGGCGGCGGCGGCGGCGGAGGCGCTGCCCTCCTGGGGTCTAACGGCTGAGGCGCCGCCCCGGCCGTCCTGGGGTCGAACGGCTGAGGCGCCGCCCCGGCCGTCCTGGGGTCGAACGGCTGAGGCGCCGCTCCGGCCGTCCTGGGGTCGAACGGCTGAGGCGCCGCCCCGGCCGTCCTGGGGTCGAACGGCGGCGGCGGCATCGGCATCGGAGGAGCAGCAGCAGCTCCGGGAGGAGCGCCGGCCCCGAGGCCGACCCCAGCGGCGGCGCCGCCGGCCCCGAGGCCGACCCCGGCCCGGAGCAGCAGCGGTGCGAAGTGGACCGTCGGGACCCGCAGCGCCGCGGCCAGCTCCAGCAGGGCCGCGAAATTCTGCCGGAAGGCCCCCGCCGGAGCGGCCCGCTGCTGCTGCTGCTGCTGCTGCAGCATGGGCGCGCTGCTTACGCGGCCGAGGCAGGCGAGCGCGGCGTCGGCCAGCAGCGGAGGGGGGAGGCTCCGGATGTAGCCCTCGACCTGCGGCGCGCCCCCGGGCCTCGCCGCCAGCGCGCAGACGACCGAGAGGACCTCCGAGACCGCCGCGGGAGGGGCCGGCGGGGCGAAGGGAGGCGGCGGGGGCGGCGGCAGCGGCGGCGGCGGGCCCCTTCGGGGGTCGAAGCAGGGCTGCTGCAGCTGCTGCTTCGGAAGCGGCGGCGGAGGAGAGACGGCCGGCTGCTGCTGCTGCTGCTGCAGCTGCTGCTTCGGAAGCGGCGGAGGAGGAGAGACGGTCGGCTGCTGCTGCTGCTGCTGCTGCTGCTGCTGCTGCACTCCTGCCGCATCTTCCCACCGGCTCCTCTTGGGGGCCCTGGTGCCGCGTCGCGGGTCCTCAGCGGCAGCAGCAGGAGCGGGCTCTTCCTCTTCTGCTTTTCGCTTTGTCGCCGCCGCCGCCCCCGAAGAAGAAGGACTACCACCGCTTCCGCTCCTCCTCTCCAGCCTCTTCGAGACCTCAAGCGCCTTTTCAGCTGCCGCTCGTGGGCCCGGGCCCTTGGAGGAGTCGAGAGCCAGAGCCTCGGCGGCCGAGCGCAACGACGCCGCCGCCGCTTCCAGGAGCCGAGAGCTGCTCCCTCCTTCGCCTCCTCCGCTTCCCCCTCCCCCTGCGGAGAGGATCGCGAACGCTGCTTCGAGGGCTCCCGAAGCCGCCGTCGCCGCCTTTTTCGAGACGGCCGCGGCGCTGTCGCCGCAGAGGATTGCGAGCGAGGAGCACGCAGCGGCGACGACCGCCGCGGCGTCCGGGGCAGAGAGCTGGTTGGTGCCCGACGCCGCTGCCGTCTCTGCCGACCCCGCTCTTGGCCGCCTCCCCGAGCTCCTCCCTCCGGCAGGACGCGCTGCGGCTCCTGCTCCCGCTGCTGCCGCTGAAGAAGAAGAGCAAGCGGCGACGGCGGTCGCTGCCGCGGCCCCCATAAAGGCCGCAGCGGCCGCCCGCGTCGCCGCGGCGTGCTCTCCCGCAAAGTCGGCGACGGCGGGCATCAGCTCTGGAAGCAGGCGAGGCGCTCGGCGGCACGCGGTCTCTTCGAGCCGGGCGAGGAGGTCGGCCTAGTGCGGGGTTTCGTTGTGGCGGGTGAAGGGGCGGAGCGCGGAAAGAAAGAGAAAGAGCGGGTTAGGAAGGAAAGAGGCGGTAAGGTGGAGGTCGTCGTTTGATCGCCGATGAAGTCAATGTCTATCTCTCGCTTTCCTTTCTCTGTACCTTGGCCTCTGCCGTCGTCGCCATCTTGGCGTCGTTGAGCATGCTGATGGCGAGGTCCCTGGCGTCGTCAGAGGGGCCGTCGTCGCCGTCGCCAGCGGCAGGAGCCGAGGCAGCGGCGGTCGAGCCATCGGCAATGTCGCCTCTGCCGCCGCCTCCGTCACCGTCCAATCCACCCCCTGCAGAAGCAGCGGCAGCAGCCCCGCTCGCTCCAGCAGCAGCAGCAGCGTCGACGAGGGGTTTCGCAGCAGCGGCGTCGCCCCCTTCTCCCTCGCCGTCCTGGGCCGCGGCCCCTCTTGCGGAGCGGCGAGGAGGCATTCGGAGAAAAAAGGAAAAGAAAAAAACCTAGTGAAGAGCTCCGTCGTTTGGCTCTGTTAGAAATCGATCAAAGGAAAGCCCCGAACTTCGAAGCGATGCCGTCGTCCTCTCGCTCGGCCTCTGGCGCTTCCGGCTCTTCCTCTTCTTCTTCTTCTTCGAACGGGACGTATCCTGGCTCTTCGTCGAGCGAGAGCGAGAGCGAAGACCGCAGGCTCCGTCGCGGCAGCGGCAAGAGGAGCCGCTCTCGCTCCCGATCTCCTCGTGACGGCGGCGACGGCGACGACGAGCGACGCAAAAAGAGGAAGAGCAGCAAGGACCGCAAAAAGGACGACCGCGAAAAGGAGGACAAAAAGCACAAGAAGAAGAAGCACTCGAAGGAGAAGAAGGAGAAGAAGACGAAGAAGAAAGAGAGCCGCGACGAGCGCAAGCGCCGCGAGCGGCTCGTCAAGGAGGCCAAGGCCTTCCTGAAGAAGCAGCTCAAGCAGGGAGGAGGTGGAGGCGGAGGCGCAGGCGAAGAAGAAGAGAAGAAGAAGAAGAGGGCGAAAGGGATCGCCTTCCCTCGCGCCGGGACGCCGCTGGGCAGCAACCCGGACGCTTCCTCGGCCGCTCCCTTGACTCAGGACGACTATTACCTCCGCAGCCGGGAGTTCCACCACTGGCTCCAGGAGGCCAAGGCGACGAGGTTCAACGACGTCCCTTCCTCGGAGGAGGCGAGGAGGCTGTTTGACGAGTTCGCGCGGGTCTGGAACCGGGGCTCCCTGCCGCGGAGGTACTACAGCGGAGGGGCGTTCGATGCAGCGGCGGGAGGAGGGAAAGGGAAGGAGGCTGCTGCTGCCGCCGCTTCCGGAGTCGGAGGAGGGGGAGGGGGAGCCGGGGCGAGGCTGACGACGCACGACTGGAAGCTGAGGCCGACGGCGCCACAGAA
>ERZ888423.3150-NODE-3150-length-11198-cov-5.998026_pt1 | contig 11198 bp, 10 predicted proteins | sample MGYA00520523_ERZ888423 | MGnify/ENA primary metagenome ERZ888423 (study PRJEB32303, sample SAMEA104408611) | aquatic metagenome | biome: Brackish water; feature: Pelagic; material: water | place: Baltic Sea | collected 2014-06-08T10:24:00 | depth 30,27 m ...
AACCAGTTATAGTTATAAATTAAAGCTCTTTATAACCATCCAATCGACTGCCCCAACCGAGCTTTGAACGGCAGATATCGTAAAAGTTGTAGTCTTTCGGATGAATTAACATGATCTCTTCGGGGTGCTTGCGAATGGTAATAATATCCCCCGGCTCGGTATAAAAATCATTGTGCCCATCGCAGGTCACCAGCGGCTGCAGCTCGTTGCGCTGACTGACACGGATCTCTAGCGCAGCAGCACCGTTTAAAACAATGGGCCGACTGCTGAGCGTGTGGGGGTTGAGAGGCACAACAACGATGGCGTCAAGCTCGGGAAACAAGATGGGTCCACCCGCAGAGAGTGCATAGGCCGTTGAACCGGTGGGTGTCGCGACAATTAAACCGTCCGAGCGCTGGCTGTAGACAAACTCACCGTCGACATAGAGCTCGAATTCCATCATGCGTACAGATTTTCCCGGGTGCAGCACGATATCATTAACCGCAATCCCGCTGCCCATTAACTGCTCGCCGCGCGTGATTGAGGTTTCTAACATAAACCGACGCGACTGCTTGAACTGGCCTTCAAGCACAGGCAGTGCGCGCTCAGCGATTTCATTTGGCGATATATCCGTGAGAAACCCGAGACGGCCTCGGTTGATTCCCAGCAGCGGAATATTACAGCGCGCCATTTTGCGACAGGCACTGAGCATACTGCCATCCCCGCCAACCACCATCGCTAGATCAACCTCGCCAGGGAATTGCGCCATGGGCAAAATTTTATCGACGTTCCAGTCAATAAGCTTGGCCGCGTGCTCCTCGTAGATCACCTCTCTGCCCTGCGCCAGCAAGAAAGCTTCGAGCTTATTCAAAGAGTCACGCACCTCAGGTACGTCGAGACTGGCAAGCAAACCGATACGTTGAAAATGGGGCATATTTTTGCACTTCCAAAAATTCAGGCTGTGATTATACAGACTAGTACAGCAATTCACTCTATTTCGGGCATAATATCTGACACAATTAAATCGGCTGATACTAGGACAATTTAAGGAAGAATATGCAGCTCTCAAACAACAGCATTGTGCTGATCGGAATGCCGGGCGCGGGTAAAAGCACCCTTGGTATTTTATTGGCGAAAGAATTAGGGCTGGGATTTGTCGACACCGACATTGCCATTCAAGTGCGCCGGGGAGAAACCCTTCAGGAAACACTCAACAAGCACGGTTATATCTATCTGCGGGACTGCGAAGAGCAAGTGTTGCTGACGGAAGATATCGATCACAAAGTGGTTGCCACCGGCGGCAGCGCGGTTTATTCAGAACAGGGCATGGCGCGCCTGAAATCACTCGCCACCATCGTTTTCCTTGATGTCTCGCTGCCACAGTTGCGCCAGCGAATCACCAACTTTGACCAGCGCGGTATTGCCCGCAAACCCAACCAAACCCTTGAAGAGCTCTTCCTAGAGCGGCGCGCGCTCTATCAACGCTATGCCGACCTCACCATTGACGGCGATCAGCAGTCGGTGCAACAGGTACTTGAGACTCTGTCACAGCGACTGCGATAACAACGTCTTAGCCGTTCAACACGGTGCGAATCGAGTCTGACAGGTATTTGATATTGCTGGAATTAATACCGGCCAAGTTAATCCGCGTTGAAGACACAATGTAGATACCAAACTCTTCACGCAGGCGCACCAGATGCTCAGGCTTGACACCTAAAAATGAGAACATACCTTTCTGGCGCTTGATATGGCTAAAATCCATGCCCAGCGCATTGTCTTGAATGCTGTCTGTCAGCAAGGTGCGCATAGAAAGAATGCGCAATCGCACCTCTTCTAGCTCTGTAGTCCACTCGCTGCGCAACTCCTCGTCGCCCAAGATAAGCGACACTAGCAGCGCGCCGTGCGCTGGAGGCATGGAATACATCTGACGTGCAACAGACATTGCCTGCCCTAACACAAGCTTGGCGTCGTCGGCATTCTTTGTCACGAAAGTGATTGAACCAGTGCGCTCACGGTAAAGACCAAAGTTCTTCGAGCAAGATGATGCAATCACAAGCTCAGGCAGTTTTTCCGCCATGACACGCATGCCATAGGCATCTTCTTCGAGGCCGTCCCCTAAACCTTGGTATGCAGTGTCGATAAACGGCAGAAAGCCGCGCTCTAATGCGATCTCAGTGATTTCATCCCACTGGGCGTTGGTCAAGTCGGCACCCGTTGGGTTGTGGCAACAGCCGTGCAACAACACCACATCGCCCGCTGGCACAGAACGCAGGGTTTCCATCATAAGATCAGCATTAATCTGACGCGTTTCCATGTCGTAGTAAGGGTATTCTTTGATTTCAAAGCCAGCACTGCCCAACAGTGGCACGTGATTTGGCCAAGTGGGAACACCCACCCACAATTTCGCATTTGGACGCGCGCGGGTAATAACCTCCGCACCCACACGCAGCGCTCCTGACCCGCCAGGCGCCTGAATGCTTGTTGTGCGGCCCGAACCTATAACACTGTGGTTAGCACCCAACAACAGCGCCAGCATGTGCTTGTTGTACTCCGCATCACCCCCAATTCCTTGGTAGGACTTGGTGTTTTCAAGGGCCATAAGTTTGGTTTCAGCGCGCTTCACTGCATTCATGACTGGCGTGCGACCGCGATCATCCATGTAAACACCGACACCAAGATCAACTTTGGTGGTGCGAGGATCTTCTCGAAACGCAATCATCAAACTGAGGATAGGGTCAAGACCAACTGGTTTTAAACTCTCAAACATTGGATAACTTCCTGTGGGGGGATAAAAAAAGGCGGCGCAATTCTACTATGGAAATGCAGATTTGTTTAATGATTTGCGGTAAGAAACGTCGCAATAAGACGAGTGACGGCATCCGGCTGCTCTGCGTGCAACCAGTGTCCAGCACCTGCCACAACGGACAACTGACAGCGAGGGAACATCTTGCGGATAATCGGCTCATGTTTAGCTTGAATATAGGCTGAGGTTTCACCCTTCAAAAAGAGCGTCGGGCCGTTGTAGGAGTCGCCCAGCGGCGCGGCCACCAGCTCAGTGCCGTAATTGTCGACAATCGCTGGCACATTCAATTTCAGGCCGAAATTGCCGTCGCTCGTGCGGTACAGATTTTTTAGCAAGAATCCACGAGTCACTGCATCCTCGACATAGTTCGCCATAAGACTGTCGGCGGCAGAGCGGTTCTCGAGCGCGGTTTGGCTCAACCGCACCAAGCCCACGAGCGCGGGGTTTTCAATATTTTGATAGGTCACGGGAGCGATATCTGCGACCACTAAGGCATCAACGCGCTCGGGATTGGTCAGTGCCACCTGCATAGCGATTTTTCCACCGAGCGAATGGCCAATCAAAATAGCCCGCGAAAGCCCGAGATCATCCATCAACTCAACAATATCCGCAGCCATGGTCGACAGACTCATGACCGCAGCGTGGGGTGATTCACCATGATTGCGCAGGTCAACGCTAATCACCCGATAGCGATCAACCAACGTGCGCGCGACAACCCCGAGATTGCTCAGGGAGCCGAACATACCGTGGAGTAAAATAACAGCGTCGCCACTACCCTGTTCCGCATAATTGAGTTTCATCGAGATTCCGCGCGTCCTTACTTGGTCGGTTGACGGTTGCGATATTTTTCTTTGTTTTTACGCCCCTGTTCGTAAAGCTTGGGACGCAGTGAACGGCGCAATCCTGGGAACAAATAGCTTAGGTGCGTCAACTTGGCACTGGCCGCTGGCAGAACGACTTCTGTCTCCTCACCACGGGCAACTGTCACCACGGCGTCGGCCACTTGCTGGGCGGAACTCATCGGCTGAGAAAAGACTATATCTTCAACCAAATCAATCTCATCCATAATAAAACCTGTATCAATCGGCCCCGGAGAAACCACACCGACACTGATATTGTGATCGCGCAGCTCATCGCCTAGTGCGTAACTAAAGGCGCGCAAACCGGCTTTGGTTGCGGAATAGGTGGCCGCACCCTGGAGAGGCGCCCTACCGGCCAGCGAACCAATATTGACAATAGCGCCAGAACCCGCGCGCTGTAAGTACGGGATTGCCGCGCAGGAGAGCAACAGCGGTGCGCGCATATTGACATCGACCATCGCCGCCACATCTTGTGGATTAATCTTTGCCAGATCACCACGCACATGCATACCGGCATTGTTCACCACAACATGCACAGCACCAAAGGCTGTCTCGGCTTTCTCTAGCAAGGCGAGACAATCGTCATTGCTGGCGACATCCATCACCACAGTCAGCACATCGCACTGACCGCGCAGTTCGTCTGCAATAGCGTTCAGTGCCGCTTCGCCTCTCGCGACCAACACCAGCTTCGCCTTCATCGCAGCAAAAGTACGCGCACAGGCTGCCCCGACGCCCGCAGATGCACCAGTTATAATAACGGTTTTGTTTTCAAAGGTTGTTAGCATTCTTATTTTACCCCTCACGTTTGGATGAGAGAGTATATCGGCACTTAGCGTGAGCACATAGTCCTAAGCTGGGGTCCGCAAAAATAACAGCCCTGAGCGGTGTTATAAACAGCCCTGAGCGGTGTTATAAACAGCCCTGAGCGGTGTTCTAAACAGCCCTGAGCGATGTTCTAAACAGCCATGAGCGGTGCCAAAAAAAACGGCCAACCCCAATGTGGGCTGGCCGTTTTTAGAGGGTAAGAAGGTGCCAATGATTCGCGCCGAATCGCCTGGGCACTTTACTCACACTAACAACTTTTCACGCAGGCAGTGATCGAGAGTCACATCCAGCGCAATCGCGGTTTTTTCGATAATTTCGTCAATCTGCGCCGTAGTGATAATCAGTGGCGGACAAAACCCGAGACTCGACCCCGCCACCGCGCGCAAAAGCAGACCATTGTCTTGGGCAGCCTTCTGCGCAAATCCGCCGACAGCACCCCCCACAAAGGCTTGGCCAGTCGCTTTATTGGCAACCAACTCAATGGCACCCAGCAAACCGCGGCCGCGCACTTCGCCCACTAAGGGGTGATCCTTGAATTCCGCCAACCGCTTCTGCATGTACTCGCCTGTGACAGCAGCCTTGGCAAAAATATCGTCTCGCTGATAAATCTCTAAAACCTTCAGCGCAACAGCGCAGGCGACGGGGTGTCCCGAATAGGTGTAACCGTGCCCAAATGCGCCAGCAGCGGCACTCTGATCAACCATCGCGTCATACATGTCGCGGCGAATGACTGAGGCGCTAATAGGCATATACGCAGAGGAAAGCTGTTTGGCGAACGTCATCATATCAGGCGATTTTATGCCCATGGTGTTACAGCCAAAATCGTTGCCCGTGCGACCAAAACCGGTAATAACCTCGTCGGCCCAAAACATAATGCCGTACTTATTCAGCACAGCTTGGACCTTTTCGTAGTAGCCCTCTGGCGGAACAATCACGCCGCTGGCGCCTGTAATGGGCTCGGCAATAAACGCTGCAATAGTCTCCGGGCCCTCGCGCACAATCATCGCTTCGAGGTTGCCAACAATACGCGCAACAAACTCTGCCTCAGACTCACCGCCCTGCTTGCCGCGATAGTAGTGCGGGTGGTCGGTGCGTAAAATACCCAGAGCATCAACCGGTAGATCAAAGTGGTTTTGCGTTACGGGCAATCCCGTCAATGATGCGGAGGCCACAGTGACGCCGTGATAAGAACGGTCGCGGGCGATTATTTTGCGACGCTCTGGCCTGCCAATCGCTTGGTGATAGTAGCGCAACATCTTGATATGGGAATCATTCGCGTCGCTACCTGAGTTGCCGAAGGAAATCATCGCGTCCTGCATCGGAATCATCTCCGCAAGCTTTTCTGCGAGGTCCATTCCGACCTGATGCGTCTTGCCGCCAAACATATGGCTGAACGAGAGTTTTCCCATCTGCTCTGTAGCGGCTTGAATCACCTCTTGATTGCCATAGCCCAGCGCGGTGCACCAAAGCCCAGCCAACCCTTCGATATATCGGTTGCCCTTGTTGTCCCAGACATAACAACCTTCACCACGCTCAACCGTCAGCTGCTCGATCGCCTTAAAATTAGTCGTAGGATAAATTGTGTGATTCATAAATTCCCGCTCGTATTATGTTGTTTTGCGAGTTATCGAAACGGTAACTCGGTCAATAAGATTTCTGCCGCTATTTGTCGATACCGCCCATGCAGATATATTTAATCTCGAGATAATCGTCGAGCCCGTATTTCGAGCCCTCGCGACCGCCGCCAGATTCCTTAACGCCGCCGAATGGCGCCATCTCATTAGAGATAATGCCCTCGTTAACTCCGACAATTCCGTACTCAAGTTGCTCTGCCACCCGCCAGACGCGTCCGATATCCCGCGAGTAAAAGTAGGCGGCCAAACCAAACTCGGTGTCGTTGGCCATCTCAATCACTTCCGCCTCGGTTTCAAACTTAAACAGCGGTGCCACCGGGCCAAAGATCTCTTCCGAGAAAACGCGCATAGCACGTGTCACGCCGGTCAAAATGGTCGGCTGCACAAACGTGCCTCCCAGCTCGCTGCGACCGCCACCCAAGGCCACGGTAGCACCCTTGGCAACGGCATCATCAATAAACTCACAGACCGTTGTTGCGGCTTTTTCATCGATCAGCGGCCCGACATTAACCCCCTCATCCGCACCATTACCCACTTTTAACGCACTCACAGCGCGCTGTAATTTTTCGGCAAATTCGTCATAGACACCAGACTGGATAATCAACCGATTTGAGCAGACGCAGGTTTGACCCGCATTGCGATATTTTGAAATAAGCGCGCCCTGCACGGCCGCATCGAGGTCCGCATCATTAAAAACAATAAACGGCGCGTTGCCACCAAGCTCCATCGATGTGCGTTTAACCGTCTGTGCGCACTCTGCCATAAGCTGTTTGCCCACGGGTGTAGAACCGGTAAACGTCACCTTGCGCACCAGCGGATTACCGGTAAGTTCAGCGCCAATTTCTGCTGTACGACCAGTGACAATATTCATTAACCCTTTTGGCATGCCTGCCCGCACCGCCAACTCCATCAGCGCTAACGCCGACAGCGGCGTAGCATTGGCTGGCTTGCACACCACCGCACAACCTGCCGCCAGCGCTGGGGCAATTTTGCGCGTGAGCATGGCATTGGGGAAATTCCATGGCGTGATACAGGCAACCACACCCACTGGTTGTTTAATCACCACCAGACGTTTGTCGTTTGCAGGTGGGGCGATGGTGTCGCCATAGACTCGCTTAGACTCTTCAGAAAACCACTCAATATAGTTAGCGCCGTAGGCAATTTCGCCGCGCGCTTCAGCCAGCGGCTTGCCTTGTTCAGCGGTCAATATTTGAGCGAGATCCTCTTGATTCTCCATAACTAAATTGAACCAGCGACGCAGAACAGCCGCCCGCTCTTTCACCGCGGATTGCGCCCACAGTTTTTGCGCAGCAGCGGCCGCCTCAATCATGCGGCGGGTCTCAGCAGTACCACACTTGGCTACCTCAGCGATAAGTTCCCCGGTCGCTGGGTTAGTCACCGCCAATGTCTCACCATTGTCGGCATCCACCCAGACCCCGTTAATATGCGCTTGGGTTTTTAACAAACTGCTATCGTTCAGTCTCAATTTTATTCCCTCTTCGTTGCGTAAACTGCTTCATACAAAGCCTCAGCTTACGCGTAATTTCGCTCAATATAGGGTTTTACGCTGCACCACAGCAATACCCCAAGATGGTAACAGAACCCAGCTTTTTCGAGCGCTGTAAGATGGCTGTTATTGGGGCACAAAAAACGCTAATCTGACGACTTTATTCAAGCATGATAAAAAGCGTAAAAGCCATGTCTGACAGCAAACTGCATTTTTCTCGCGATGGCATTCACACCCACCTCGTGCTGCCAAGCGAACTGCTATTGCTCTATGTTCCCGACCTCAAGCGCTATTTAGAACCCTATGCATGGGCGCGCGTAGGCTGGGGAGACTATGCCTATTACGGAGCCGCCCATCAACCGCTGCGACTAGCGCTGCGCGCTCTACTTGTGCCAACTGCTGCGGTTATCGCCGTGCGCGGCTTGGCGAGTTTTGGCGAACCAGTCAGCCAACAGCAGCGCACCTACAGTTTAAACACCAGCCTACAACAGGTTGATGCGGCAGCGCGCTATGTCGCTAGCCACTTTGCTTACAATGCGCACAACCAATTGACCCATGTAAGAGAAAAACCCTGCGGAGAAGTGTTTTTTGCGTCAACTGGAACCTACCTGATGTTTAACACCTGTAACAACTGGACCTCGCGGGGGCTAAAGGCGGCGGGTATGCGATGCTGGCCACTGTTTAGCTTTTTACCCAGCCAGGTGGAGAAAAGTGTTTTGAACAACGGTTATACAGCGATCTAAGAAAATCGACACTGTGGCCAATCAGTCTATTTTTATAGTGTTAATCAGTCTTTGACTGCTCTAGGATAGGCGCCAATCAACAGGATAAAAATAACTATTCAACGAGGACTTTCATGATTACCTATACACAGCAAGGCGATGTTGCGATTTTGAACTGGGATGATGGCAAAGTTAATTCCCTCGGCCACGCCACACTAGATGCTCTGAACGAGCAGCTGACTCGCGCCGAAAAAGAGGCCAAGGCGGTCGTTATCGTTGGCCGACAGGGCCTTTTTTCAGCCGGATTCAATTTAAAAGAAGTCGCCGCTGAAGCGCCTTTGACAGAAATACTGCCGCCGCTCGTCCACAAAGGCGCCGTCTTCCTGTTGCGCTTATTCAGCCATCCGTTGCCGATTGTCGCCGCCTGCACCGGCCATGCAATTGCCGCGGGCGCCATGATTTTACTCGCATCAGACACACGCATCGGCAGCAAGGGCGACTTTAAAACAAGCCTTAACGAAACCGCCATCAATATGATTATGCCGCCCTTCGGCGCCGAGCTGGTAAAAGCGCGTGTCACACACCGATTCCAAAGCCGATGCCTTATTCAGGCAGAAATGTTCGGGACGCAAGATGCAGAGGCCGCCGGCTTCTTTGACGAACTTGTCGATCCCGACCAAGTAATTGACGTTGCCATCGCCCGAGCGACCCATCTCGCAACTCTGCCCGGTGACAAGTATGCTTACAACAAAATGATGTTGCGCCAAGGTCACGTCGATGCGGTGCGCACCAGTTTGGTGTAGCTGAGTGAATTCGATGGCCGGTCGCTTTCGTATTTTTGGCGCCGAACTTTCGCCCTACTCGGTGAAAGTTCGCGCCTACTTTCGCTTTAAACAGATTCCCCACCAGTGGATTATTCGCAGTGCTGCCGTGCAAGAAGAGTTTAACCGCTACGCCAAGTTACCGATTATTCCACTTGTCGTGACACCCAGCGCAGAGGGCTTGCAAGACTCCACTCTGGTTATCGAAAACCTAGAAACCCACTACCCCGAAAACTCGATTTACCCCACTGACACAACACTTTACTTTGTCTCGACACTGCTCGAAGAGTTTGGCGACGAATGGGGCAACAAGTGGATGTTTCACATGCGCTGGGCGAAAGAGATCGACCAGCTAAGTTCGGCGCGTCGCATTGCTCAGCTCACGTTGCCCGACGCTGATGAAACCACCCTAACGGCCATGACCGAACAGGTGCGTCAGCGCATGACAGGGCGCGTTTGGTTTGTCGGCTCTAACGAGCAAACCGCCGAGCAAATTGAAACATCATTTTATCGCGCTGCAGAACAGTTAGAAACTCACCTCGGCGATCGGCCTTATCTGCTGGGCGCACGGCCCTCCTTCGGCGATTTTGGCCTCTGGGGGCAGATCTACAATATTTGGACAGACCCGACAAACTGCGCCTATATCGAAGCAAAAATGCCCAATCTTTTGGCCTGGATTCAGCGCATGTTATGGCCCCGCATTGAAGGTGACTTTGAATCGTGGGAAACCCTAGAGCCTACCCTCAAGCCCTTCCTTCGCGATCAGATGGGCGGACTTTTCCTACCTTGGACGCAGGCCAATGCAGAGGCCATTAACCGTGGCGACGACGAATTTTCCGTCGCGCTTAACGGCCATCTGTGGGCGCAAAAACCGCAAAAATATCACGCCAAATCCTATGCCATCCTGCGGCAAAAATATGCTGCCCTCAACAGCCATCCTGAGCTCAATGAGCTTTTGCAAAAAACCGGATGTTTAGGCCCTCTGGCAGACTAGCGTAATTGTTACCCCCGCGGGGGTATGAGAGATTATTTAGTCAACCCAGTACCCTAGCCGCTCTCATGACCTGTTCTGGAATCCTATGTGCTCCGCAAAATCCTTTGACCCTGCCGCTGTCAACTTTAACCAGTACGACACCGACACCATTAGCCGCCAAGACAAAAAGCACTTTCTTCACCCATGGCAGATTTTTGATACCCCTGCTGACGAAGGTGCACTGCCCATCGCTGCGGCGAATGGTCTCTACCTCTATGACACAGACGGGAAAAAATACCTCGACGCAGTGGGTGGCCTCTGGTGCACCAATATTGGCTTAGGCCGCGAGGAGATGGCCGACGCTATCGCAGACCAAGTGCGACAGATGGCCTATGCCAGCCCTTTCGTGGATATGACCAATATTCCCGCAGCAACCCTCGCCGCAAAACTCGCAGAAATTGCACCGGGCGATATTGATCATGTGATTTTTTCCTGTGGCGGCTCAACCGCAATCGACAGTGCCTACCGCTTAATTCAGTACTATCAAAACTGTCGCGGCAAGCACAGTAAAAAGCATGTTATTTCGCGGGACAATTCCTACCACGGCACCACCTACGCTGCGATGTCAATTGGCGGAAAAGCGGGCGATCACCCGCCTGAGTTCGACTTTATCTCCGACACGATTCATCACATCTCCTGCCCTAACTATTACCGCGCAGAGCCCGGTGTAAGCGAAGCAGACTTTTTGGCCGCAATGCTCAAAGAGCTGGAAGACAAGATTCTTGACGTCGGGCCAGACAACGTGGCGGCCTTTTTTGCCGAGCCTGTGTTTGGCGCAGGAGGCGTGATAATCCCCCCTGCTGGCTATCATCGCGGCACGTGGGAAATCTGTCAAAAATACGATGTGCTGTACGTGTCTGACGAAGTTGTCACCGCCTTCGGTCGACTCGGACACTGGTTTGCCTCAAAAGAGGTTTTCGACTTCCAGCCCGATATTATTACAACGGCTAAAGGACTTACCTCTGGCTACCTGCCCTTGGGCGCGACGCTCTACTCAAAGCGCATTCACGATGT
>ERZ888423.3151-NODE-3151-length-11198-cov-5.790721_pt1 | contig 11198 bp, 11 predicted proteins | sample MGYA00520523_ERZ888423 | MGnify/ENA primary metagenome ERZ888423 (study PRJEB32303, sample SAMEA104408611) | aquatic metagenome | biome: Brackish water; feature: Pelagic; material: water | place: Baltic Sea | collected 2014-06-08T10:24:00 | depth 30,27 m ...
ACCAATGCGGTGTCGTCCCCGACGATCTCGACAAGTCGGCGTCGCTCTTTCCCGGTGGTTCGGTGGAGGGCAACATTTGTTGGGCGACCAAAGCGTCGGACCTCGGCACCATGAAGATGCTGATCGATACCTTCTTGGCTGATGGAGCGGTGTACATCTCCCTCGAGCCCTGATTGTCGGGAGCAGGTACTGCTGGCGAATCAACGCCGGCCGTGCGGCGGTCATCGGCAGGCGACGTCGAGGAAGCTGACGTCGAGGAAGAAGCGAGCCCGAGAGGAGAATCGAACTCCTGACCTGCTGTTTACAAGACAGCTGCTCTGCCAACTGAGCTACTCGGGCACGGTGACGAGGGTGAACAACGCTACCGTCGTGCTAGAAACCTAGAACCCGATGGTAGAGGCTGTCGTCGGGAGACCACCCGTTCGGGGAGACAGATGCCTGCGAGACCGATGCCAAGGAGTTCGTGATGACCACGGGAGCCCACGATGCGGGAGGCGGCTTCGGCCGATCGGCAGGTGCGAATGCCGCACGCGGCGTCATGGTGATCGTCGGCGCAGTCATTGTCGGGTTGTTGTTGATGAACCGCGGTCTGGGATCAGACCAGGCCGAGGCGACCGGGCAGACCGAGGTCGAGGCAGTGGCGACGGAACCGATCACCGACGCAGCTCCGGTGGAGTCGACCACCACCACCTCGACCACGACGGCCCCGGTGGCGCTCGGCGCGCCTCGTGATGCCAGCGAGGTTGCGGTTCTGGTGACGAACGGGACCGACGGACTGAAGGGAATCGCGGGCCGAGGTACCGACATCTTGAAGACGAACAACTACATCACGCGCGATCCCAAGAACGCGGATGTCGTTGGTCCCTCCGTGATCTTGTACACCGAAGGGTTCGAGGCCGAGGCCGCCGCCGTCGCAGCTGTCTACGGTGTCGATCCCAGTCTTGTCGTCCAGCCGTTCGATCCCGCCAACTCTCCGATTGCCGACATTCAGGAGGCCGACATCATCGTTCGTGTCGGGAACGATGGAGTGATCCAGGTCTGACGTGCCGCGAGCTGTTGTCGCATTCGACAAATTTCGCGGCACGGCCACGGCAGGGGAATTGGTAGCGGTGGCGGTCGAACGCCTGACCGCAGCCGATTGGTCATCGGACCAGGCTCCTCTGGCCGACGGAGGTGAAGGATCGCTCGCTGTGCTGGGCGGACCGAACAAGTTCACTGTTGTCACCGATCCGTTGGGAGATCCGGTCGAGGCAGGTTGGCGATTGGACGGCCGTGAGGCCTTCATCGAGATGTCCGCGGCATCCGGCTTGTCTCTCGTCGGCGGACCGACCGCCAACGATCCGTTGAGCGCCGACACGTTCGGGACCGGTGAGCTGATCGCCAAGGCGGTGGAGCTCGGAGCACGGCGGATCGTGGTTCTGCTGGGCGGCTCGGCGACCACCGACGGAGGTTTCGGTGCTCTTCGGGCCATGCCTCCTGCGCCTCGCCTGAAGGAGATCGAGCTGATCGTGGCATGCGACGTGCGGACGTTGTTCACCGATGCTGCTCGCGACTTCGGCGCACAGAAGGGAGCATCACCTGCGCAGATCAAGCTGCTGACGGGCCGACTCGAGCGCTTGGTACAGGTATACCGGGACAGCTACGGCTGCGACGTGGCCTCGGTGATCGGTGCTGGTGCGGCCGGTGGTCTGGCCGGTGGTCTGGTGGCCGTGGGGGCTCGGGTCGAGTCGGGTTTCGACGTCTTGGCCGAGCGGATCGAACTGGATCGGCTGCTCAACGGCGCCCAGCTCGTCGTCACGGGTGAGGGCTATCTCGATGCCGAATCGTTCAACGGCAAGGTGGTCGGAGGTGTCGCAACGTGGGCCGCGGCGGAGGGCGTGCCCGTGCTGGCCATCGTCGGTGATCGCGATCCCGACGTGCCTATCCCGGCTCATGTTCGGCTCGTCTCTCTGGTGGAGCGCTTCGGTAGCGAGGCGGCATTCAACCGGACGCTGGAGCTCGTCGGCCAAGTGGTCACCGATTCGGTGAGCTGAACGAAGCGTCCTCGACCCTGTGTGGTCGTCTGAGCCGGTCGCACGTCCCTGGGGGGGGCCGAACGGATCATTCAGCTCACGTCGAAGCCGGAGTCGTCCGAAAGCTCTCTTGTCGTGTTCAGGACCTCTCCCCTACCCGGTCATGACAACACTCTCGGCGGGAACCGGGATATCGACCGGCGGCTTCGGCCGCCGGTCGAGCCTCTTTTCACACCGGATGGTTGGATTCGAGTCCGATGATCCCTGGTCTGCGCCAGTGCCTCATTGATAGGTGATCACCACCGGAAGCGGCTCGACGATGTTGACTTGGTCGGGTCGCGCCGTCGGCGTGTCCTCATCGATGAAGTTCTTCCAACCCCACCACAGCTGTTGGTCGGGTCCCTGTGGCGCCCCCAACATCGTCTCGAAGGTCCCGTACTTCGATCCGAGCGGCCCCTGCCCGTCCACGTGGATGACGACGGCCAGCTCGGGAGGTGTTTCCACCAGTGCTCGATTGGTGATCATGTCGAGATTGAACTGATGGAGGATGAAGACTTTCTGGGGCAGATTCTCGTCGCGAACCAGCTGAGCCAGCCAGGATCCGACTGCGTTGATCTCGGCTGCGTCGACCGAGCCGATTTGTGTGAGATGCACCTGGTCGGGTTCGAGTCGCCACTCGGGGTCCAGGGCCAGTCCTACGTTGGGAAGCCGCAGGAATTCCTCGTAGCGCCGCGCCTGGGTCAGGAAGTCGGTGCGGCCTGGTTGGAGGTCGATGACGACGAAGGCGTCGTTGTCGGTTGCCACGTCGATCCACTCGCGGAGTTCGTCGGGGGTGAGTTCGTTGGAGTAGTCGCCGTCGTCGCCGGGCGTGGAGTCGGCCACCGTTGCGATGAGTTCGAATCCGGCGACCACGGGGGCCCCGTCCTCGATCTGATATGCGGCGAGCAGTGGGGCGATTCGGTCGATCGTGGCCTGCGGGCCTTGTTCCCCCAGCAGGCCGAGGCGGAACGTCACGGGGCTTCCGTAGAAGGCCACGATGCGGCGATCGGGAAACAGGGTGGAGCCACCACCGGGCAGTTCGGGCCCGAACAGCCGGGAGGTTAGGTTCCAGCGCTCGGTCGGATCCAACTGCCCGAAGAAGCGAAGATCGCGCTCGGAGAGTTCGGGTGCTCTGGGCGATGCGGCCGGGTCGATCAACCGCACGGATGCACCGCCTGCCACGAGAGATGGCAGCAATGCTGCTGCCATCAGCACCTCATCGGGTCGGGCCAACCAGATGGGGCCGGCCTCGGCCGTCGGGGCGGCGGCGAGGGTCGTGATCAACCCGACCTCGGGAGCGACCGGTATCGACACGGTCGTTGCCGGTAGATCGATTCCGGGGGATCCCGCCACATGGATGGTGGGCGTGCCGAGGCGGTCGATCTCGGCCAGGACCTCGGCCCCCCGCGCAGGTGACGCGACCAGCATCGGCGCCCTCAGTTCGAGCGCGATCGGTAGGGCCTGGGCCAGCGCATCGGGCGACGTGATGACCACGTCGTCGGCGCATGGAAACACGGTCTGGCTGAGAGTGAGCGAATTGACGGACAGGTCGTCGCCGAAGCCGATGTCGTTGCTGATGATGTTCGGTTCGCAATCGGGAACCGTTGTCGTCGAGGGCCGGACCGGTTGCCCTGTCGGCGAGGCGGTGTCGTGCGGTGCGGTGACGCTGTCGGTGCAGGCCCCGAGGATGAGTGTTCCGATGATCAGGAGACGAAGCGCTGATGCGACGCGGGAGCGCTGAGGTCGCACTGACCGACCTAGGTAGTGATCACGATGGTGTCCGACGCCTTGTCGTGCCACGTTTGCTTGTTGTCGTCCCAGAGCATCCACAGGTACCCCAGGTAGAAGATCGCACCGGAGGCGAATCCCGCGACCAACGCCCGCACCAGCGACCGTCCGAACCCGCACGGTGCCCCCGAACGCATGTCCACGACGCGTACGCCGACGATTCGTCGGCCCAACGTCTGGCCTGTTCGTCCGACGGGAACCACGGTGTACAGCACGAAGGCAGCCAGGTAGAGCACGAGCCAGGAGGCCAACAAGACGAAGAACAGCGTGATGCCGGCGTCACTGAAGTCGCAACCTTCGTCGGAGATCGAGCAACCCTCGGGCGTGGTCGGGGCGAGGGCGACGAACAGCACGACGAGGGCGCCCGTGATCACGATCAGGAGCAGGCCGAGGAAGAGTCCATCGAGGACGGTACCGCCCAGACGGCGGCCGAAGCTTGCGTGTCCGATCGACCCGACCCCGCTCGGTGTCCCGCCAGGAGCGGCTGCGTGCGGAGGAGGGGCGGCGGCGAAGGAGGGGGGAGCGCCCGCGAAGGAGGGGGGAGCGCCCGGATCGACCGGAGGCGTGACCGGGGGCTGGTGGGGAGGTTCGTCCATCGGTGCTCCTGTCGTGGTCGGCGCTACGGTCATGACCAGGCTAGGGCCCGAACGGGTCGGCGGTAGGGAGGCATCTCGTGATTGGTCAGCCAGATCTCCATACCCTCGTTGCACATCTCGGTCCTTTGGTGGGCACGTGGCGCGGTGCGGGAAGCGGTTCATACCCGACCATCGAGAGTTTCTCGTATGTCGAAGAGGTGACGTTCGGCCATGTCGGCAAACCGTTCCTTGCCTATGGCCAGAAAACTCGTCACGCGGAAACGAGTCTGCCCCTCCATGCCGAGAGCGGATACCTTCGCCCGGTGGCTGCGAACCGGTTGGAGTTCGTACTGGCACATCCGACCGGAATCCTCGAGTCCCTCACCGGGACCGTGGAGACGAACTCGCGGGGTCTGGTTCTCGACCTCCACTCGACGTCGGTCACCGGTACTGCGACCTCCGTTTCGGTGACCGCCGTCGTCCGACGGTTCGAACTGGTGGCTGACGTGTTGAGCTACAAGGTGGCAATGGCAGCCGTCGGCGAACCCCTGACCCACCACCTGGCTGGGACCTTGCACAAGTCGACGTGACCCGAAGCGGCCGAGATGCGGGCGCTAGCCTGGAGAAATGGTGAGGTCACGCACCCAATCGTTTCTGACTCGGCGATACCGAGCCGAGGGGTCGGTCCAGGTCCCCGACGATCTGATCGTCGAGGAACCGCTGCTGATTCACCTCGATGGCAACGTTCTCTCGTCCACGATGCGGACGCCGGGCCACGATTTCGAGTTGGCAGCCGGATTCTGTCTTTCCGAAGGGGTGCTCGGCGACGCAGAGATCGTCGGAATCCGCCACTACGCCACTGCTGCGGCGACCGACAGCGACGTCAATGCGGTCACGGTGGAAACGGGCGGCCGGGCTCCCGTCCCCACGGCTCGGCTGGGGTCGACCTCGTCTTCGTGCGGTATCTGCGGCATCGAAGCCGTTGATCAGTTGACCGAACGACTACGACCGCTGTCGCTTCACGATCCGTGGTCGATGAAGCTGTTGTTGAGCCTGCCCGAGCGTTGTGACGACGTCCAAGGGCTGTTCAAGGCAACAGGTGCCGTGCATGCGGCGGCCGCGTTCGATCGAACCGGCCGGCTCGTCGTGGGCCGAGAAGATATCGGTCGTCACAACGCAGTCGACAAGGTGGTGGGCCGGTTGCTGCTGGATGGAGCGCTGCCGGCGACAGAACTTGCCCTGTTCGTCAGCGGGCGCGCCTCGTTCGAGATGGTTCAGAAGGCGTGGGCCGGCGGCTTCACCGCACTCGTGGCCGTGTCGGCACCTTCCGCTCTGGCCGTCGACACGGCTCGCCATGCCGGCATGACCCTGATCGGCTTTGCCCGAGACGGGGGCGGGAACGTCTACAGCCCGGAGCGCTACGCCTGAGCGGGTGGTGCGACCTGAGCCCATGCGCTCCCTAGAATCGATGTATGTCTGATTCTGCGGTTCTGTCCGAGGGCGTCGGTGTGGTGCACCTGTTCTGGAAGGTCACGCCCTTGTCCGATCGGGACGCCGTGCTGGCTGCGTTCAAGCAGGTGAGGGCTGACGGTGATCAGGTGCTGGCGGTTGCGATGCTGGGCCACAAGGCAGATCTGGCCGTGATGGCGCTGGGTCCCGACCTGTGGCGGTTGCGAAACCTGCAGACCGAGCTCACCCTCGCCGGCCTCGAACTGGTCGACAGCTATGTCTCGATTACCGAGGTCAGCGAGTATGCGGCCGATGTTCCCGATGCTGCCAAGCAGGCCAGGTTGTATCCCATCCTGCCTCCCGAGGGAAAGGAAGCGTGGTGTTTCTACCCGATGAGCAAGAAGCGCACCGGTGAGGAGAACTGGTTCACGCTGCCTTTCGATCGTCGCCGGGAGCTGATGTACGAGCACGGTACCTCCGGTCGGAAATTCGCCGGTCGCCTGGTTCAGCTGATCACGGCATCGACCGGCTTCGATGACTACGAGTGGGGGGTCACCTTGTTCGCACAACGTCCAGAGGACCTCAAGGACGTGGTGTACACGATGCGATTCGATGAAGCATCGGCTGTCTACGCCGATTTCGGTGCGTTCTACACCGGTGTCGTGGCTGATGATGAGGCGGCGTTGTCGGCTGTGGGAGTCCGTTGATCGGCCGTCGAACGGGCCGAGCGGCCCGCTTTTGCGTACGCTCAGTGATGTGAGCGACATCAACGATGCGACGCCCAGCGAGCCGACCGTTGAGGTCGACGCCGAACGCGAGGAGTTCGCGGCTGCGTCGATCTCGGCCACCAATACTCCTGCCACCGAGCCGGTGGTGGTTGTCGAGCCTGTGGTGGTGGCGGATGTGGCGGCCGAGCCTGTGGTGTCGGCGTCGGCACCCGAGGCCAAGAAGAAGGTCACCTTGCCCCCACCGCCTCCCGGAGCCCGTTCCGGCGGGCCGGTCGATGGTGGCGAAGTCAGCGCCGATGCAGGGAAGATGCTTGGAGGCATCGCAACCTCTATCAGCCAGGACGAGGTCGAGCTGGTGTTGGAGGATGGAAGGTTGGCCGTCATCCACCGCCGCAATTACGCGCCGACGGACACTGCGGACCTGACCTCTGTCGTCACGATGGGTGATCGACTCGAGGGTGCGGTGCTGGCCCGTCAGGATCCTCGTCAGCGGGTGGTGCTCTCTCGGGCCTGGGGTCTGGAGCGACGAGCGTGGGAACGCCTCATCGCGGCTGCAGCGGCCAGCGAAGTGCTGGCCTGTCCGGTGAGTTCGGTCGGCAAGAAGGGTCTGGTCGTCGATGTCGAAGGTGTTCGAGGTTTCGTGCCCCTCTCCCATGTCGGGCTCGAAGATGGTGTCGATCTGAAGAGCTTTCAGGGGCAGACCATCGATCTGAAGATCATCGAGATCGATCCTGATCCCAAGAAGCGACGACTGGTGCTCTCTCGGCGTTCCTTGTTGCTCCGGGAGCAGCGTCGACAGGCTCAGAACGTGCTCTCGTCCCTCGAGGTCGGTGCCATCCGACGGGGTGTGGTCGCGTCGCTGTCGGAATACGGCGCGTTCATCGATCTTGGTGGAATTCAAGGCCTGGTGCACGTGTCGGAGCTGTCCTGGTCCCGAGTCAGCCATCCTCGAGAGGTCCTGACGGTGGGGCAGGAGATCGACGTGAAGATCCTCGAGATCAAGGTGAAGAAGCGCAGGGTACGGCTGTCGGTCCGCGAGATCGGTGACGATCCGTTGGCCCTCATCGAGGTGGGGGCAATTGTCACCGGTCCGGTGACCCGCCTCGTCGATTTCGGCGTCTTCGTCGATCTCGGAGGGGTGGACGGTCTGGTCCATCTGTCGGAAATGGCCGAGTACCGGGTGAACACCCCCGAGGAACTGGTGACCCCGGGCGAAACGGTCATGGTGAAGATCCTGTCGATCGACAAGAAGCGTCGCCGCATCGAACTGTCGATTCGTCAGGCCGTGAGTGATCAGTACGGCTGAGGTCGGCGGCCTCGGGGTGACCCGAGCGATCGTGGCGTCGGCCTCGACTGCTGGCAGGCTGGACCCATGACCACATTGGCCGACGATGAGCAGCGCCTTGGGGAGTTGGCCCAGGAACTGGGGTTGGTGGCAACCGCGGCCATCGGCCCGTGGGTTCGGGGCACGATCGGACGTTTCCTGTCTCCCGAACAACAAGATCGCTTCGCCCGCGACATCGATCAGGCCGCGACCGAAGCCGAAGCCGACGTCGGAAGTCGTCTCGAGGCGCTTCTGGGAACAGATGTCGACCGCCAGACGTCCAGTCCGCTGGCCGTGCTGCGTTCGGTGGTGCCCTTCGCCGCGGTCGTCCTCGACCGGGCGGGAATCTGTGCCGGCGAGCGTGACGCCGATGCTCGTCGTCTGCACCCCGATGATCGGTACGATCTGACGCCGGGCTCGTTCGCCGATTTCGGTGACGCCGTCCAGTCCGCAGGGCTGTCGTGGGGAGCCGGCAAGGCCCACGTGCATCTCCGCCGCCGCCGGGAGGAAGGGGCTCGATGACGGTCGTCGCCTTCGTTCCAGGGCTCATGGATCGAAGCAGGTTCGATGGGCTCGGTGTGGTCTTCGTGTCGAGCGGCCGCCGTGCGCTGGAGCTGGCACCCACGGTGATCTACGTCGATCTCGATCGCTGTCCCAGCCCGGCCGAATTCCGGCTCGATGGGGCTCACGTGGTTGGTTTCGCTGCGCATGTCGACGACGAGAGGCTCGAGGCTGGACGAGCTGCCGGTTTCGATGACGTCGTGCCCCGTTCGGTGTTCTTCCGACGACTTCGAGACGTGGTGGACCACGACGACAGCCAGGGCACAACGAAAGGTGACCAGCAGTGAAGGGTGCCGATCAGTGAACAGGCAGCAACCAATGAAGAAGACCAATCAACCATTACTGGTGGCGCCCGAACTCAAAGGTCGGGCCTTCAGCGCAGCTCATGCCCAGGCGGCTGACGACTGGCTCGGTGCGCTGTTCGCCGAGGTGGTCGAGAACCCGTCCGGGTTGGTCCTGGTTGCGGTCGGGGGCTACGGCCGTCGATCGCTGTGGCCCCACAGCGACCTCGATGTCATCCTGCTCCACCACAAGCGCAAGGACATCGCGTCCGTCGCCGAGAAGCTCTGGTACCCGGTTTGGGACCGCGGCTTGAAATTGGGCCACACCGTGGCCACGGTTGACGAAGCTGTGTCGTTGGCAGCGAGTGAACTGGAACGGGCGACGGCGTTTCTCGACACCCACCTGATCGCCGGCGACGCCGCGATGCTCGACAAGTTCGACCTGGGCATGGAGAAGCTGTGGAAGAAGAAGGGTGATCAGTTCCTCGAGCAACTCGCCGACTCCGTCGACCAGCGGCACCAGAGCGCAGGCGACGTATCGTTCATGCTCGAGCCCAACCTCAAGGAGGGGCGCGGCGGACTGCGAGACATTCAGGCTCTGCGGTGGGCCGCTCGAGCCAAGCCGGAATTCGCCGCTGATCTCATCGGCCAGATGAGCGACGAGGTCGAGATCCTTCACGAGGCCCGAGTTGCGTTGCATCGCCATGCCGGTCGAGCCGGCGACGTGTTGGCGCTCGATGACCAGGAGGAGATCGCCGCTGCCCTCGGTCTCGGTGGGGGTGGCGAGCTGATGACGCTCATTGCCGAGGCCGGTCGTCGGACGGCGTGGATCAGTGACGAAGTCTGGGACCGATGGCGCCGGGAGCAGAAGAAGGGCCGGCGGGGTGTGCCGGTCGATGTGTTGTCCGACGACATCGAGGTGCGGGATGGACACGTCGAGCTGCGTTCGGGTGTCGAGGCATCTGACCTCATCCTGTTGCTCCAGGTTGCCGAGCTGGCGGCGCGCCGCGATCTTCCCATTGGCCGTGAAACGCTGGCCCGCTTCAGCGCCCTCGAGGCCGCCATTCCCGAACCGTGGCCTGCTGAGGCCCGAGCCTGCTTCGCCGGGATGTTGCTGACCGGGCCCGCGGCCATCTCGGTGATCGAGGACCTCGATCACTTCTCGCTGATGGCCCGCCTTCTCCCCGAGTGGGCGTCGGTCCGTTGCAAGCCCCAGCGAAATGTTCTGCACACCTTCACCGTCGACCGCCACCTGTGCGAGGCGGCAGCCAATGCGGCGAAGCTGGCCGAGCGGGTGGTGCGACCCGATCTTCTCGTTGTCGGAACTCTGTTCCACGACATCGGCAAGGGGTATCCGGGTGACCACACCGAGGTCGGGATCGAGAAGATCAAGGTCATCGGTGAGCGCATGGGGTATCCGGACGACGAGGTTGCCGTTCTGGTGGACCTTTGTCGTCTGCATCTCCTGCTGCCCGACGTTGCCATCCGCCGAGATCTGTCCGATCCGGGGACGATCCGGGCCGTTGCCGCTGCGGTCGACTCGGTCGAGTTTCTCCACATGCTCGCCGCGCTGACCGAGGCCGACTCGATCGCCACCGGACCGTCGACCTGGAGCAGCTGGACTGCGGGACTCCTTCGCGAGCTGGTGAGCCGGACCGAGGTCGCCTTGCAAGGAGGCGAGATGGAGGTCGTGGCCCGAGAGTTCCCCTCGCCGGAGATACTGGCCACGATGACACGGGGGGAACGGGTCATCGAGGTGACCGCCAATCGTCTGACGGTCGTTGCCCCCGATGAGCCGCTGCTGTTCAGCCGGATCGCCGGCGTCGTCGCGGTCAACGGACTCGATGTGCTCGACGCCTCCGCCTTTTCCGACGATGCCGGCATGGCCGCCAACGAGTTCGTCGTGCAGTCCAGCACCGGAGCTCCCGTGGAGTGGGGCCGAACCGTGGCCATGGTGAACGATGCACTGGATGGCCGTCTGGCGTTGCGGGCGCGCATCGGTGAGCGGGCTCGGGCCTATGCCCGCTATCAGCGTCGACTGTCGGCCATTCCCCCTCGACGTGAGGTCAATGTCGACAATCGGCTGTCCGATGTGGCCACGGTGATCGACGTCCATGCCCCCGACACGATCGGCCTGCTCTACTACGTGACCCAGGCTCTGGGAGAGTTCGGGCTGGACATTCGAAGTGCCAAGGTGCAGACCCTGGGGCCAGAAGCAGTCGACAGCTTCTATCTCTGTGACCGTTCCGGGGGCAAGATCACCGACCCGGCCGTACTGGCCGAACTCGAGTTGGCACTGCGAGATGTGATGGGGGGCATCGATGACTGAGGCTCACACACCGATCACCGCCCAGGAACTGCATCGCTGGGCCGAGTCCCTGGCCGGTATCGCCCGGACCGGCTTGGGGTTCTCCCAGGTCCCGTTCGAACGGGAACGATAC
>ERZ888423.3152-NODE-3152-length-11198-cov-5.220407_pt1 | contig 11198 bp, 9 predicted proteins | sample MGYA00520523_ERZ888423 | MGnify/ENA primary metagenome ERZ888423 (study PRJEB32303, sample SAMEA104408611) | aquatic metagenome | biome: Brackish water; feature: Pelagic; material: water | place: Baltic Sea | collected 2014-06-08T10:24:00 | depth 30,27 m ...
CGAGTACTGCGGATTGGGCCACGGTCCGAAGGCTGCGAACAACGAGAAGTCAGCCCGGTTGTTGACCTGCGACGTCCCGGTCTTGCCGACGATTGGATACCGGTCGAGATCGAAGCCGGCGAAAGCCTGGGTTGCCGTTCCCGTCCTGGCCACCCGAAGCAGCCCGTCTCGGATCGGTGCGAGATAGGCCGGATTCAGAGGAAGGTCGTTGTCGACCCGCGGCAGGAACTCCTGATCCTCGGCACCGGGGGCGCCGCCCGAGACGCGATCGATGAGACGGGGCTGATAGCGCACGCCACCGGTCGCCAACATGGCATAGGAATTCGCCAGCTGAAGCGGCGTCACCAACAAGTCTCCCTGACCGATCGACAGATTGACGTTGTCGCCGGTGAACCAACCTCGATCTTCACCGAACTCGGCCCTGCGATTTTCCGGAGTGGGTACCCGACCGTCCTCTTCGACCGGTAGTTGAACTCCGGTCGGCTTCCCGAAACCGAACAACTCGGCAGTGTCTTGGATCACGGTCTCCCCGTACAACGCCTGTTCGACCCAGAACCGCTCCCCCAACGAGTAGTAGTAGGTGTCGCTGGACACCTCCAGCGATGTGCGCAGATCGACCTCTCCCAACACGACCTCACCGGCGTTGCGGAACACGCAGCCGGCGCCACTGGTGGACGACGTGCAGTTCTCGATCGTGTATCGGCCTTGGTCGTTCCACAGCTCCCACTCGGAGCGGGCCCCGGACTCGAGGGCGGCATAGGCGGTGACTGGCTTGAACGTCGAGCCTGGCGCGTACAGGCCACGGGTCGATCGGTCGAGGAACGGCTGATCGGGCCGATCTCGGAGGTACGCGAACTGCTCGGCACCGATGCCGAAGACGAAGTCGGAAGGGTCGAAGGTCGGGACCGACGCCAGTGCCACGACCGAACCGTCGTTCACATCGAGAGCCACCAGGCTGCCCGCTTCGGCCACATGGGGCGAGCATCCCTTGCAGGCTTCGCGACGTCGGGCCAGACGAAGCTCGTCGATCAAGATCTGCTCGGCCGAGTACTGGAGATCGATGTCGATGCTCAAATGGATGTCTTGGCCTGGAATCGCGTGTTGCAGCACTTCGACTGTGCCGATCACCCGGTTGTTCGCATCGATCTCGACCTTGCGAATCTCCGGCAGACCTCGCAGCGAATTCTCGAACAGGCGCTCGATACCTGCCAGACCCAACTCGTCACCAGGGAAGTAGATTTTGGTGCGGTTGGCGGCGTTGAGTTCGTTGGCCCGATCCTGATTGGCCACCGTTCCCGTATAGCCGATGATGTGCGACCCGATCGAGCCGTAGGGGTAGACGCGAATCCAACGGCGCTCCACGTGGAAACCGGCGAGATCTCGCTCGGCCATGGCGACCCATACCTGCTCGCCCACGTCATCGGCCACGACGACGGGCTTGAGTGAACCGTTCCTGGCTGCCTGGAAACGCGTCTCGAGCGCCTCGACCTTCATCTTGATGCCTTGGCCATTCAGCTCATCGGCGACCTCACGATAGATGTCGAAACGGGCCTCCTCATCGAACTCGCGCAACTCGGTCCAATCGAGTACCACGACCAGGGATTCGCGTCGGCCTGCCAACAGGCGGCCCTTGGCGTCGTAGATCTGGCCTCGTGGGGCCTCGGTGAAGATCTCCCGCGTCCGATTGGCAGCCGCAGTCTCCGCGAACTCGGGAGCCTGCATCACCTGGAGGAACCACAGGCGGGCCACCAGCGCGGCGAAGAGGCAGAAGGTGAAGAGTGCCAAGGCACCCATCCGGCGCTGTGCGATGTCGCCCGTGGTCACGAGCTCACCGCCTCCTGGCTGGCGCCGATCTCGGGATCGAGCAACAACGATGCAATCCGGGTCGCAGGATGAACCAACACCGCTCCTTGCAACGAGGCAAGAGCCAGTTGGATCAGCCATTCCGTCCCGTCGGGCGGACTCTCTCCGAAGATCCCGCCGACCGTCCAGGTCAGTGCAGTGACGATCGACACGGCTCCTGCGCCCTGCACCGAACGAAAGGATGCGCCGGCTTCCAGCATGCGAATCCGTGCAACCGACAAGGCCCAAGCTGCGACGCACAGAACCAGTGCATGCAACCCGAACGGTCCGAACTGGTAGAGATCAACAAGGAGACCGGCGGCAAAGCCCAGCACCGCGGCTTCGTTCGGACGAGTCACGAACCCGATCCCGACCACGAGGAGCAACGGCAGGTCGATGCGCGAACCGAACACCCGAATCTGGTCGAACGTCACGGCCTGCAGAACTGCGGCCACCGTGACCATGGCGAGGGCGTAGGAGGTCCGCAACCGTGTCATCATCGAGGCTCCGCAACCAGAAGCACGGTGATGTACCCCAACCGTTCCAGATCGGCCGCAGGCTCGAGTGTCCGCTGGTCTCCCGTCGGGCCGACGACGAGCGTCCCGACCGGTATCCCTCCCGGGTAGCGGCTCCGGTCGAACCCGCTGGTCTCGTACCGGCCGCCGTCAATGGCCAGCTCAACGGAGTTCGCGTCGAGGTCGACCACCATGGCAGAACCAGCCCCGGTCCCTGTTGCAACACCAATGGCTCCGGTTTCTGCACTGAGAACGCCGACACTGAACCGGGGATCGGTGACGACCCGGATCACCGATCGATCCGACGTCGTGAGGATCACTCGCCCAACGAGACCTTGTCCGGTGACGACCGGCATGTCCTGTTCGACCCCGTCATCGCTGCCCCGATTGATCTCCACGATCCGCTCGAGGCCGGTGTCGCGATCGGCGACCACCCGAGCAGTCACTCGCGGCACATCTCCCAGGTAGTCCAGTTCGGTGGCGTTGAGGAGCTGCTGCAGCTCGAGTTCGGTGTCCGGCAACCGCTCGACAACACCCTCGAGCTCGGCCACTCGCCGTCGAAGCTGGGCATTCTCCTCCTGGAGGTAGCCATAGTGGACGGCTCCCTGCCAGCCGTCACTCAATGGGCTGACGGCCCATTGCACCACGCTGCGAACGGGTTGGGTGACCACCAGCGTGACCCGACGGGCCGCCTGCAGGGGACCGAAGCCGCGGGCATCGATGGTCATGAGTGCCAGCGCAGTCGCAATCAACAATACGACGAGTCGGCGTGACGGAACTGTGGGTCGGGCCACCGGCTGCGGAGATTAGTCCTGTTGGTTCGGATACAGATTGCGGAGGGAGTCGTACGCCTCCAAGTATTGACCAGATCCGATGGCGACGGCATGCAAGGGGTGGCGAGCCATCTTGATCGGCATGCCCGTCTCGGCGTGGAGACGGGTGTCCAGACCATGTAGCAACGCTCCCCCTCCGGCCAGGGTGATGCCGTGTTCCATGATGTCCGCAGCCAGTTCCGGTGGTGTCTTGTCCAAGGTCACCTTGACCGCATCGACGATGGAGCTGACCGGTTCGGCCAGGGCATCGCGGATCTCCTCGGTCGTGGTGACGATGGTCTTGGGAAGTCCGCTGACCAGATCGCGGCCTCGGATCTCGGCTTGATATTCCTCGGGCAATCGATCCGCCGAACCCAGCTGGATCTTGATCTCTTCCGCCGTACGCTCGCCGAGCGCAAGCGAATATTCCTTCTTGATGTAATTGATGATCGACTGATCCAACTCGTCGCCACCGATCCGTACCGACTGACTGGCCACGATCCCACCCAGGGAGATGACGGCCACTTCGGTGGTGCCACCTCCGATGTCGACGATCATGTTTCCGGTCGGATCCTGTACAGGCAGACCGACGCCGATGGCGGCCGCCATCGGCTCTTCGATGATGATGGCCTGACGGGCACCGGCGAATTCGGCGGCGTCTCGAACGGCACGTTGCTCGACTCCGGTGATGCCTGACGGGACGCAGATGACGATGCGAGGTTTGGCCACCCACCGGCCTGGGCTCACCTTCTGGATGAAATACCGGAGCATCTCTTCGCAGATGTCGAAATCGGCGATGACGCCATCCTTCAATGGCCGGATGGCCTGAATGTGGCTCGGGGTTCGCCCGATCATCCGTTTGGCCTCGATGCCAACGGCCAGAGGTCGACCGGTGTTGACATTGACGGCGACAACCGAGGGTTCATCGAGGACGATGCCGTGGCCCCGAACATAGACCAGGGTGTTGGCGGTGCCGAGATCGACCGCCATGTCTCTTGCACCGACGGAGCCGAGCAAACTCGAGAATCGTCTTGCCATAAGGTCCACCCCCTCCACCGGGAGCGTTGCCCGGACACGGTGCGTGGGCAACGGGGAAAGGTTACGAGGCCGGCGGCGACTCCACAAGGGCACCCTTGCCCGTTGGAATTCCGGGCTGGTGCCCCATTTGAGTGTTCCGAGACCTCCACACCCGCCTGACCGGGCCCAACGCGGGCGACGTGGGGTCAGGCAAGGTCGGGAAAGAAGATGGCGATTTCTCGCTCGGCCGACTCGTTGGCGTCGGAACCGTGCACCAGGTTCTCGGTCATGAGGGTACCGAAGTCACCCCGAATCGTTCCGGGAGGCGCCGACGCCGGGTTCGTCGGCCCCATGAGGGTTCGGACGATGGCGAAGGTGTCCTCGGGTCCTTCGATGACGGCCACCAGGGCCGGGCTCCGGCTCATGAAGGCAGTGAGATCAGCATAGAACGGCTTGCCCACGTGCTCTTCGTAGTGACGTGCCAGTGTGTCGGCATCGAGCAGCCGTAGTTCGGCGGCGACGATCTTGAGCCCCTTGCGCTCGAAGCGACTCAGGATCTCGCCGACGAGTCCACGCTCGACGGCATCGGGTTTGCAAAGGACGAGGGTTCTGCTCACGACGGTGATGGTAGCTGACTCGTCAGATGCTCAGTGCCTGCGAACCAGGGCTGCTCGGATCGTTGCAAGCGACCTGGATGGCGTAGTTGCTGGGGCCGTTCATGTCGAGGCAGTTGCCGGTGGCGACGTTCTGGTACATCACGGTTCCGCCTGCGGCCGGGATCTCGATCCAGGTCTGATCAGCGCCCCCGTCACAGGGAGCGGTATCGACCCAGTTGTCGAACGACGGCTGGAAGCAGGTTCCCCAGTACACCGAGGTCAGGGTCATCGAGCCGTCGGGGTTCTGCACAGAGCTGATCCGTCGGGTGCTGCTGCTGGTGTTGCAGCTGGTCCGGAAAAGGTAGGTGTAGGTGCCGTTGCCGCCGTTGACCCGCAAACACAGGCCGTCCCAGGTGCCGACCTGCTGGTTGGTGAACTCGGTGCCTCCGGGGTACGGGTTACCGGGACCGGGGTCGGTCAGCGGGAACTGCTGGTTCGGATTGCCGTGGCAGGTCCACTGGATGAGTTGGACACCGTCGACACCGCTCGAGCCCGGCACGTCCATGCACTTGCCGGTCTGACGATTGACCAGAGTGTCGCCCACGACGTCCCACAGTTGGCCTTGGTTTCCGTCAGCACAGGCCTGAAGGACGAGGCCATTTCCATTGCTGCTCCCTGACGGGGCGACGCACTGCCCGTTGATCTGGATCTGGGACCCGCCAGCGGAACTCTGCTGGATCGAGACGTCCTGATCGGCGCCACTGTCGCAAGCCGACTGGACGACCTGCGAGCCATTGCCTTGGAGACACATCCCGCTGCTCACGGCCGCGATCCCACCGGCATAGGTCTCGGTGTAGGTCGGGCCCACCGCCTTGCTCGACGATGATGCGACCGTCGTCGACGTGGACGTCGATGTGGACGTCGAGGTGGAGGTCGACGAGGTGGGAGCAGCCGTCGTCGAGGTCGCCGTGGTGGGCGGAGTGGTGGGCTGCGCCCAGTCAGGCGGAGCGTCCAGCACTGACGTGGCGACGAACTCCCGCGGAGCTCTGGGCGTACCGATCTGCCCTCCGGTCTCGTTGAGATAGGTGGCCGACCCGGAATCGAGCTGGTCGATGGCACCCAGACTCACGGCAGTGAACGTGGCCATGGTCAGTGCGTAGCCGATGAGTGTCGCGCCTCGCTGGAGACGTCGTCGGTATCTCGTTCGGAGGTTCACTCTTGGTCCTTCGACCAAATCGGCCTCGACCTTGAGGGTCCGACCGCTCCGATCGCTGGGTGGATCTACCCTCGGTCGACGTCGAGCGAGCGTGCAGCCGCCCGCACTTCTCCCACCACATACAGGCTTCCTGCCACCAGCACGAGATCCTCGTCGGCCGTCACCGCTTTCGCCCGACGCAATGCATCGACGGCGTTCGGTACGACTTCGACCTGAATCCCGAGTTCACCGGCCGCGGCCGCGAGCTCGGCGACCGGAAGCGCCCGCGACCAATCCGGCTGGGTCACGATGACGGCATCGAAGTCATCGGCGCCGATGGCCTCCAGCATTTCGACCGGATCCTTGCCCTGCAGCAGGCCGATGACCAGCACCCACGATCCGAGTCGAGCGAACTCGCTGTCGAGCGTCCGTCGGGCGGCGATGGCGCCAGGGGGATTGTGGGCGCCGTCGAGGATCACCGTCGGCTCTCGGCTGACGACCTCGAATCGGGCCGGCAGCTCGACCGATTCCAGGGCTTCGGTGATGACCTCGGGCTCCAACGAACGATCGAAGAATGCCTCGACCGCCGCGATTGCCGTTGCCGCGTTGTCGCCCTGGTGGACTCCGTGGAACGGAATGTGGAGTTGTTCGTAGAAGCCGTGTGGTGTTCGCAGATCGATCACCCGGCCACCGACGGCCGGCAGATTCGATTCGACCACGAAGTCGGTTCCGGCCACCCAGATGTCCCGACGCGGTTCGAGGTCGACGACGTCGCGGACGTCGGTCATCGGGTCGCCCAGCACGACGTGACTGTCCGGTTCGATGATGCCTGCCTTCTCGGATGCGACGTGGAGCCACCAGCCGTCGGCGCCATCGGTATGGTCCTTCCCGATGTTGGTGATGACGGCAACGTCGGCGTGCACGATGTTGGTGCTGTCGAACCGCCCGAGCATGCCGACCTCGACCACGGCGACGTCGACGCCAAGCTCCGCAAACCACACGAGAGCTGCCGCGGTGAGCAAATCGAAACGCCCCGGCCGGATGGTCAACAGCGGCTCCACGTCGGCCAGCAACGTGATCACTCGGGCGAAGTCCTCGTCGGAGATGTAGCGGCCGTCGTAGGCCAACCGTTCGTTGATGCGTTCGATGTTCGGACTGGTGTAGGTGCCGACCGACAACCCGGTGGCCGCCAACATGGCCGACGTGTACCGAGAGGTGGAACCCTTGCCGTTGGTCCCGGTGACATGGATGACCCGGAACGATTCCTGCGGGTCGCCCAGGACGTGCATCAGTTCTCGGATGGCGTCGAGGCCCAGACCTTCGGTTCTTCCCGCGGTGGGCATGACCGGTGCTGGTCCTCGTCCGACGCGTCGACCTTCGAAGTTGGTGTGGGCCTCCAGGTAGGCCTGAGCTTCTGAGAAGTTCAAATGATCGGTTCTAGGACGCTGCCCGACGGGGGCGGGATTTGGTCTCGGGAGCACGTGGTCGAAGAGTCGGGGCGGCTTTGTCCAGCACGGTCGGGGCGTCGATCACACAAGTCCCCACGTCCTCTCGACCGGGAATGTCGTACATGACGTCGAGCAGGACCTCTTCCAGGATGGCCCGGAGCCCACGCGCACCCGTCCCACGCAACAGGGCCTGGTCAGCGATGGCATGGAGCGCCGATTCGGTGAACTCCAGTTCGACGTCCTCCATCTCGAAGAACTTCTGATACTGCTTGACCAGGGCGTTCTTCGGCGCCACGAGGATCTCGACCAGCGCGTCGTGGTCCAGGCTGGCGACCGTGCCGGTCACCGGCAGACGGCCGACGAACTCGGGGATGAGGCCGAACTTCAGGAGGTCCTCGGGAAGAATCTGCGAGTAGAGGTCGATCTCGCGCCGCTCGGCCGCCGTCTTGATGTCGGCTTGGAAGCCGACCGATTTGCTGCCGATACGACGATCGATGATGTCCTCGATGCCGGCGAAGGCGCCTCCACAGATGAACAGGATGTTCTTGGTGTCGATCTGGATGAAGTCCTGGTGGGGGTGCTTGCGGCCGCCCTGTGGCGGCACCGAGGCAACCGTTCCCTCCAGAATCTTCAGGAGGGCCTGCTGAACGCCCTCACCCGATACGTCCCGGGTGATCGACGGGTTCTCGCTCTTGCGGGCGATCTTGTCGATCTCGTCGATGTAGATGATGCCGGTCTCGGCCCGTTTCACGTCGAAGTCCGCAGCTTGAATGATCTTGAGCAGGATGTTCTCCACGTCCTCACCCACGTAGCCGGCCTCGGTCAGTGCCGTTGCATCGGCGATGGCAAAGGGAACGTTGAGCATGCGGGCCAACGTCTCGGCCAGGAGGGTCTTACCGCACCCGGTCGGGCCGAGCAGCAAGATGTTGGATTTCGCCAGCTCGATGTCGCTACCGGCAGCGTGTTGCCCGCCGTACTGGATTCGCTTGTAGTGGTTGTAGACCGCGACGGCCAGCACCTTCTTGGCTGCGTCTTGGCCGACGATGTAGCCGTTGAGGAAGTCGAAGATCTCCCGGGGATGGGGAAGGTCCTCGAAGCTGACCTCAGACCCCTCGGCCAGCTCCTCTTCGATGATCTCGTTGCAGAGATCGATGCATTCGTCGCAGACGTACACGCCGGGTCCGGCAATGAGCTTCTTGACCTGCTTCTGCGTCTTGCCACAGAACGAGCACTTGAGGAGCTCGCCACCTTCACCGAACTTTGCCACTACTGCCCTTCTTCTGTCGGTCAGAACCCGGAGCCGTCAGGAACCGACGGCCCGAATAGGTCCACTGGTATCGACGGCATCACGCTGTTCGATCACCTCGTCGATGATTCCGTAGGCCTTCGCTTCTTCGGCCGTGAGCACGAAATCTCGTTCGGTGTCGGCTTTGATCTTGGCTTCGTCCTGACCGGTGTGACGGGCCAGGATCCTCTCGAGCTGGACCCGCAGTCGTTCGATCTCGTTGGCTGCGATCTCGAGATCGGACACCTGACCCTGAGCCCCGGCGTAGGGCTGATGAAGCAGGATGCGGGCGCTCGGCAGAGCCATCCGTTTGCCGGGCGTGCCGGCGGCCAACAGCACGGCGGCAGCCGACGCGGCCTGACCGAAACAGATCGTGTTCACATCGGGCCGGATGTATTGCATCGTGTCGTAGATGGCGAACATGGCGTTCACGTCGCCACCCGGAGAGTTGATGTAGATGCTGATGTCCCGCTCGGGATTCTCGGACTCGAGGTGGAGCAGCTGAGCGCTGATCAGGTTGGCGATGGTGTCGTCGATGGGCGTGCCCAGAAAGATGATGTTGTCCTTGAGCAGCCGGGAATACAGGTCGTAGGCCCGCTCCCCTCGGCTGGTGTTCTCAACGACGGTTGGAACGAGATAATTGTTGGCTCGAAGGTGGTCGGTCACTCTTCTTCTCCCTCGGTTGAGGTGGTTGCTTCGTCCGTTGTGCCTGCGTCCGGACCTTCTGATGATTCGTCAGCTGCAGTATCGACCGAATCGTCGTCCGCTTCATTGATGGTGGTTGGTTCTTCCGGCAGTTCGGGCATCACGAGTACGGCCGGATCGATCGTGGTTCCGTCTTCGTCGACGATCTTCGTGCGTTCGACCAGCCAATCCATCGCCTTGCCCTTCGCAAGATCTGATCGTACTGCCGACAACTGGCCAGCGCTGGCGAACTCGGCCCGGACATCGTCGAGACTGCGACCGATCTGTTCTGCGACCTTGGCGAACTCTGCGTCGAGGTCCTCGTCGGTGGCGGTGAGTCCTTCGGCTTCGGCGATGGCCCGCAACGCCAAATCGAGTTTGGCCGATCCGGTTGCCGATTCTCTCAGCTCGGCCAACATGTCCTCCCGGCTCGTGCCGGTGAACTGCATGTACTGGTCGATGGTGAGGCCTTGGGCCTGGAGGCGCATGGCCAGATCCTGGGCCCGGTTCTCCACCTCGAGGTCGACCAGGGCGGCGGGAAGATCTTCGTCGCTCACCAGTTCGGCAACGGCCTGACCGACGCTGCCGCGTCGGGCGGTCATGGCTTGAGCCATGCGGCTACGGCCGAGCTTGTCGGTGTAGTCGGCCCGCAGGTCGGCCACCGTCTCGAACTCTGAATTCTCCTTGACGAACTCGTCGGTGAGTTCGGGCAAGACTGCGGCCTGGACGTCCTTGACGGTGATGGAGAACTCGAGGGGTTCCTCTTCGTCCTCGTCAGGATGGTCGGCGGTGAAGGACAATTCATCGCCGGCGGAAGCGCCGAGGAGTTGTTCGTCCATCTCCGGAACGACGCCACCCATGCCGACCTGATACAGGTAATCGTCGGCGGTCAGCCCGGCCACCGGCTCGCCTTCGTGCAAGACCTCGATGTCGATCGTGATGCGGTCGCCGTCCTCGGCAGGCCGATCGACGACCTGGAGATCACCGAACTGGCCACGCATGCGATCGACGGCTTCGTCGATCTCAGACTCTGCGACGAAGGGGCTGGGGATGGTGACCTCGAGAGTCTCGTAGCCACTCACGGCCACCTTGGGACGGATCTCGACAACCGCGTCGAACACGACCGGTCCCGACAACTCGCCGCCCGTGATGTCGAACTCGGGCGGACCGATGACGTCGACCTCGTGTTCCTTGATCGCCTCGACGTAGTAATTCGGCAACCCTTCACGGAAGGCATCCTGCCGGGCGTACTCGCTACCGATACGAGCCTCGATCACCTTGCGAGGAGCCTTACCCGGACGGAAGCCCGGCAGACGCACCTCGCGAGCCAACCGCTTGAAGGCCGCATCGAGATCGGTCTCGAACTCGGCCTCCTCCACCTCGACCGTGAGTTTGACCTTGTTGCCCTCGAGGGCTTCCACTGAAGATTTCACTGGACGGAGTGTACCGACCGGGAACCTCGTCCTGTTGGCCTGGTCACGACGCAGATTGCGATGCTCCACCGCTATGGTGAGGCGGTCCGGGATGTGGCGCAGCTTGGTAGCGCACCTGCTTTGGGAGCAGGGGGTCGAGTGTTCAAATCACTCCATCCCGACCATTCGACCTGTTCAGAGACTCGCAGCAGCAGCGGGTTTCGGAGACGGCCAAGATCCGATTTGTGCGCGATTATCGCGCGTAGAGGTCTGAAGCGCCGACTTGTCTGATGGAGGCTCCAATCTTTGAGAGGATGGACCAATGCCAAACCATGGGAGTGAAGCGCCCCGGGTCTGATGGAGGCTCCAACCTTTGAGAGGATGGAGAAATG
>ERZ888423.3153-NODE-3153-length-11197-cov-5.557351_pt1 | contig 11197 bp, 10 predicted proteins | sample MGYA00520523_ERZ888423 | MGnify/ENA primary metagenome ERZ888423 (study PRJEB32303, sample SAMEA104408611) | aquatic metagenome | biome: Brackish water; feature: Pelagic; material: water | place: Baltic Sea | collected 2014-06-08T10:24:00 | depth 30,27 m ...
CGCCCGCTTCTTCGCACGCGGCCAGTCGATCCTTGATGTAGCTCTCGTCGCCGATGAGCGACGACGCCTCGAGGTACGCATCGGGCACTGCTGCTTCGGCCTCGGTCTTGTGGCCGGCCAGGTACAACGATTGGATCTGGTGAGCCTCGGCCTCCCAGCCGTATCGACTGAACAGGCTGTTGTAGAAATTGCGGCCCACCGCTCCCATTCCGCCGACGTACAACGCAGTGCCGGGGCGACCGCGATCACGAAGACCTGCGGTTTCCTCGGCCGAACCGATGGCGACCATGCCGCCGGCGATGATGTCCATGGTGCCGAGTGAGCTGGCTCGCTGTGCGAACCCTCGAGCCAAGTCGTCGCCCCACACCGACGATGCGCGTTCGGGCACGAACAGGGTAGGCAGCCAGCCATCGGCGATCTCGGCAGTCAACTCGACGTTCTTGGGGCCGAGTGCGGCCAGGAAGATCGGAATGTCGGGGCGCGGCGGATGCGTGATGATCTTGAGCGCTTTGCCCAGTCCGGTGCCTTGGTCGGGCGGGAGCGGCATGACGTAGTTCGGTCCGCTGTGTTCCAGCGGCCCCTCCCGGGCCCAGATCTTCCGACAGATCTCGACGATCTCTCGAGTCCGGCCGATTGGCTTGTCGTAGCGGATGCCATGGAAACCCTCGATCACCTGGGGGCCCGAGGCTCCGAGGCCCAACACACAACGGCCACCACTGAGGACGTCCACCCCGACCGCGGTCATGGCGAGCAGCGTGGGCGTCCGGGTATAGATGGGCAGGATCCCCGATGCGATCTCGACCCGTTCGGTCCGGGCCGCCAGATAGCCCATGACCGTGGCTGCATCCATGCCGTACGCCTCTGCCACCCAGACCAGATCGACGCCTGCCTTCTCGTAGTCGACCACGGCTTCCGCCATGGCTCGAACGTCCCCTGAGTAGTTGACCGGCATGCTCAGTTTCATGTCTGCAAACTAGCGCCGATCTCGCGTCGCGGCCCTTCCGGTCAGCTCCGGACGACAGTACGAGATGCCCAGGATCGCGATCGCTCGAGGCCTCGATTCAACAGAACGAGCCGAGTCATCTACGCTCACGCCCGTGCCTGGATGGACCTATGCAGACGTATTGGAATCTGTTGCCGCGTCGATACCTGACGCGCCCGCATTGTTGCACGGTGGTCGCGCCACGACCTGGGCCGAGCTCGACAAGCGGGCTGACGGCTTGGCGGCCTACCTCCTGGACGCAGGATGCAAACACCAGGACAAGGTGGCGTTCTATCTCTACAACCGGCCCGAATACCTCGAGTTGTTCACCGCCTGCTCCAAGGCCTCCTTGGTCCACGTGAACACCAACTATCGCTACGCCGACGAGGAACTGTTCTACATCTGGGACAACGCTGATGCCGTCGCCGTGGTGTTCCAGGGCACGTTCACCGATGTCGTCGAACGTATCCGTCACCGACTGCCCGCCGTTCACACCTGGTTGTGGGTCGACGACGGCACCGCGCCCTGTCCGACGTGGGCGACCCCGTACGAGACCGCAGCCGCCACCCCCAATGAAGGCCGAGTGCGCAGCCCTCGTGGCCGCGACGGGGACGATTTGGTCCTCTTGTACACCGGCGGCACGACCGGCCTGCCCAAGGGAGTGATGTGGCGTCAGGACGACCTCTTCTGCGTCACCGACAAGGCGAATCGAGTCCCCCTTCCGGCCGACAACGACCTCGGCGCCGACGGCCTGTCCCCTGCGGTACGAGCCAGGACCTCCAAACCGGGACCGCTCAGCCTGCCGGCGTGCCCGTTGATGCACGGAACGGGACTCTTCAACGCGTTGAACACCCTGGCTCTCGGAGGGTCGGTGGTCACGATGCAGCAAACCCGATTCGACGTCGAGGAGTTCCTGGATGTGATTCAGGACGCCGGGGTCAAGAGCACGTTCATCGTCGGTGACGCCTTCGCCAAACCAATCCTCAAGGCGCTGGACGCCGAGCCGAACCGGTGGGACATTTCCTCGCTCCGGGTGATCATCTCGTCGGGAGTCATGTGGAGCAGCGAATCGAAACAGGGGCTGCTCCGCCACAACGAGGCGCTCATCCTCGTCGATGCCTTCGGATCGTCGGAAGCAGTCGGCATGGGCAGCTCCGTGTCGTCGGGAGCCGACGCGGCCAAGACTGCCACCTTCACCCTCAGCCCCGAGTCGGTGGTCATCACCGACGACGGTCGACTGGTCGAACCCGGGTCGGATGAGATGGGCAAAGTCGGGCTGCGGGGCCGCACGCCCGTGGGGTACTACAAGGATCCCGAGAAGTCGGCGACGACCTTTCCCACCATCGATGGCGTTCGCTACTCGGTGCCCGGCGATTTCGCCACCATTGGCGCCGACGGCACGATCAATTTGTTGGGACGAGGTTCGGTCTGCATCAACAGCGGAGGCGAGAAGATCTTTCCCGAGGAAGTCGAGGAAGTCCTCAAGCTGCATCCGGGCATCGACGACGCCGTGGCCGTCGGCATCCCCGACGACCGCTTCGGTCAGGCCGTCACTGCGGTCGTCCAGGCCGGCCCCGGGCTCGACGAGGCCGACGTGATCGCCCACGTCAAATCCCACCTCGCCGCCTACAAGGCTCCGAAGCGCATCTTTGCGGTCGACGATCTCGAACGGGCGGCGAACGGCAAGGCCGACTACAAGAGGTGGACGAGCCATGCCACCGAACTGTCGGGTCTGACGTGACGAGCCACCCGAGCGAGATGATCAGCGGACGGTCCTCGCTTCCTGCCGCCGACTACATCGCTGAGACCAGGAGGCTCTACGACAGCCTCGGCTACGACTCGTACCGATGGGCCGATGAACGTGCGACACCGGCTCCCTGGGCGGCGATCGACAAACCGTTGTCGCAGTCCCGGATCCTGCTGATCGGGTCCGGGGGTCTGTACCGGCACGGCCAGATCGCCTTCCACACCAAGGACGACACCTCCATTCGCCTCATTGCGTCGGACACGCCGACCGACGAGCTCCGCACCGCCCACTTCGCCTACGACCAGACCGATGCCCGGACCGATCCCAACTGCGTCTTTCCTCTCGATGTCTTGCGGGCCATGGTTGACGACAGCGAACTCGGAGGGCTCACCGAATCTGCGGTGGCCTTCATGGGTGGGGTCTACTCCACTCGGCGCTTGCGCGAAGAAACCGTGCCGCTCATCCTCGAGCAATGTCATCGACAGGAACCCGATCTGGTGCTGCTGGTCCCCGTTTGACCGGTCTGCCATCAGTCGGTCGGACTGATCGCCCGCGAGATCGAAGCAGCCGGATTCCCCACCATTGGACTGACATCGGCGTTGTCCATCACCCGAAGTGCCAACCCGCCTCGGTCGGTCTTCATCGATCTGCCCCTGGGGCACACCTCGGGTATGCCCCATGATCGCAACGGCCAACGATCCATCGTCAGCCAGGCGCTGATCGCCGGGGCCGCCATGACCGAACCCGGCACGATCGACCAGCTCGACTTCACCTTCGTCGATGACGACTGGAAGGCCGACCCGCTGTCCTGGAGCCGAAAACGGCAGTCAGCTGGTCAGACCAGGACACGGGGCGGCGACAGCCGCACCGGGCGTTCGGCTCAACCAGTCTTCCAGGACGAGGCCGACGCCGCCGCTGCCGAAGGGATCAGTTGGGATGAACAGTGCCTGGTGTGCATCGGCCTTCAGCCCCCGGACTGACCCCCCGACTGACGCCGTCAGCCGGTGAAGGGCTCGAACATCGGAGGACGCTTCTCCAGGAAGCTCGCAACTCCCTCCTTGAAATCTGACCGTTTCAGCGATGCCCGCATGAACTCGTTCGACTCCGTCATCGCGTCTGCGATCGCCATGCCCGGATGGTTGTAGACCTGCTCCTTGATGACTGCAATCGACGTCGGGGACACGTTGGCGGCCACGTCACGGGCGTAGGCCAGGGTCTCGGCCAGGAGTGATTCTGCCGGGAAGACCTTGTTGACAACTCCCATTTCCTTGGCTTCCTCGGCGAGAAAGACGCGACCCGATGCCAGCAGATCGATGGCGACCGCTTGCCCGACGAGTCGGGGCAGGGTCCACGAAACCCCGTGCTCCGCGATCAGACCGCGGCGGCTGAAGGCCGTGGTGAACTTGGCACCCTCGGCGGCGAAGCGCAGATCGCAGGCCACGGCATGAACGAATCCGAGCCCGGCGCACGCACCGTTGACAGCGGCGATGACCAACTTCTTGATACCCAAGACGTAGGTCGCGTCACGGCGATCGGGCTCACCGCTCTGGCCACCGGATTGGATGCCCTGCAACACGTCCATATCGGCCCCGGCGCAGAAGCCTCGACCGGCCCCGGTGACGACGATGACCTTCACCTCCGGGTCCGCTTCGGCCCGGTCGAGTGCGTTGAAGTAGGCAGTGCCCAGCTCGCCGTTCCAGGCATTGAGCCGTTCCGGCCGGTTCAACGTGATCACGGCCACGTTGTCGTTCACCTCGTAGAGCACGCTCGAGTTCGATGTCGAGGTGCTGCCGGTGTCGTTGTTGGTTTCCGTCATCGTTTTCGTTTCCCCTCAGCTACGCCACGGCGAACCGTGTCGGTCGGATTCTCGTCCGTTGCGCCAACGCTAATCGCAGGCATGGAGTCGAAGCGAAGCGAACACCCCTATGCTCGACGCCGATCCTCACACGACACCAGGAGTCGCAGAACCATGGCAGAACTCGGATTCGACGGCAAGGTTGCGATCATCACCGGCGCCGGTGGCGGTCTGGGGCGCGAGCACGCCCTCGAGTTTGCTCGTCGAGGAGCACGCGTACTGGTGAACGACCTCGGCGGCTCCGTGGACGGAACCGGCGGCTCCAAGACCGCTGCCGAGAGTGTCGTGGCCGAAATCGAGGCGCTCGGCGGCGAAGCCGCCGCCAACGGCGACAGCGTCGCAACCGAAGCGGGCGGACAAGCCATCGTCAAGGCCGCCATCGATGCCTTCGGCCAGGTCGACATCGTGGTCAACAACGCCGGCATCCTTCGGGACAAGACCTTTCTCGGGATGACCGACGACCTGCTGACACCGGTCATCGACGTGCACCTGAAGGGCGCCTTCTTCGTTGCTCGTCCGGCCTGGGAGTACTTCCGCGAGCAGGGATCGGGACGGGTCATCAATACCTCTTCGGCCTCTGGACTGCTCGGCAACTTCGGTCAGACCAACTACGGCGCGGCGAAGATGGGCCTCGTCGGGCTGACCCGAGTCATGGCGGCCGAGGGGGCGAAGTACAACATCAAGGTCAACGCAGTGGCTCCTGCCGCTCGCACCCGTATGACCGAGGATCTCCTCGGTCCGCTCGCCGACTCCCTCGACCCGAAGCTCGTCACACCACTCGTCGTCTGGTTGGCGCACGAGAGCTGCGACACCTCCGGAAACATCTACAGCGCAGCCGGCGGAACGGTGGCCCGGTTCTTCATCGGACTCACGCAAGGGACCCACCGCGGCAGCGAGATCTCGGTGGAGTCGGTTCGTGACGACTGGGAACAGATCAACGACGAGACGGGGTACATCGTGCCGGGCAGCCCCGCCGACGAGTTCAAGAAGCTCTTGGCTCAGTGGAAGGCAGCCGGGGAATAGCGGCTCGTTGTTCGAGACCGAGTGTTTTCCAGCGAGTGATCCGCGACCGACTGATCCAGCGCTTCGAGGCGTGGCATCCGATTGTTCAGTTCGTCGACGCCCACGTGGACGAATGGTTCGAGCCGTTGCGGGGACGGCCTGCGATCGACACCGTCGCCTACTTCGCCAGCGAACTGGCCGACTTCTCCGTGGGCTGGCACCTCCTCAATGGCGGTGTCGCCCTCGTTCGCCCCGATCTGGAGCACAAGGCACTGCACATGGCCCTGACTCTCGGAGTCGAGTCAGCACTGGTGAATGGTGCCATCAAGCCGCTCTTCGATCGACCTCGCCCGGACGGTTGGGAACAGGTGTCGAGCCTGACGGTGCGGCGGCCGAAAACGGCCAGCTTTCCCAGCGGTCACGCAAGTTCGGGTGCCGTTGCCGCCGTGTTGCTGAGCGACGCCGTTCCCGAGCTGAAGATCGTGTGGTGGACGCTGGCGGGAGTGGTGGCCGGAAGTCGCATCTACACCCGAATGCACCACGCATCCGACGTAGCGGCCGGGGCAGTGGTCGGGACCGCGATCGGTCTGGTTGCGCAACGATTGACGTCGAAATGAGATGGTGCCTGCACCGGCGTCGCTTCGACGACCAGTCCTCGCCAAGTTGGTGTTTTCGGCTTGCCTTTGTGACACTGGGGCCGATGTCGAGGCAGCATCATGTCTGAGGTCCTGGTGAGCGCGATCAGCGAGGCAGTCGGACTACGCCGAGAGGCCCGGCTGACAGCAGGTGAGCTGCCGCTGTGGCTGGCCCGGTTGCACGGCTCTCTCCCGATCGGTGATCACGTGAAGTTCACCTTGAGCGGAACCCTGCCGGTGCCCTTGGATGAAGTGCTCAAGGGCGGAGGCTTCGAGATGGCCAACGGTGTGCTGGTCCGACTCGAGACCCTGCCCGACATCGTGTCCGACGACATGCGCCTGCTGGTGTGCGGACTCAACCCGAGCCCTCACGCAGCCGAATCGGGCATTGCCTTCTCACGACCCGGGAACCGCTTCTGGCCGGCGGCACTGCAGTCAGGACTCGTCACGATCGACCGTGACCCCCAACGAGCACTCGTCGGTCACGGAGTCGGGTTCACCGATCTGGTCAAGCGCACGACGAGTCGGGCCAACGAGCTGGCCGTGACCGAGTATCGAACCGGCATCGCTCGATTGGAGCGGCTGACCGCATGGCTCAAGCCGACCACGATCATCATGGTCGGTCTGACCGGTTGGCGAGCAGCTACCAAGTCCGACGCGACTGCGGGCTGGCAGAACCGTTCCCTCGGCGGTCGACCCGTCTACCTGATGCCGAACACCAGCGAGCTCAATGCCCATGAAACCCTCGACACCCTGGCCGCCCACCTGGGAGCGGCACAGGCTGCACCCCCCCTCATCGATCTGGCAAGCTGAACTCAAGGCCGACCTCGAACCAGCCGACCATTCCGAGGTCGGGTCGATGGTGGGAGATGTGGCTGCAAACACCGATTCGGCAGCGAAGGAGTCCCGGTGGAGAAGGTAGAGGTGAGGCGACGATGGGCCGTCGAGACCCTCTTCGGCCTTCTCGTGGCGGCGGCTCTCGCCGCCGGTGCCGTCGGCACCGCAGATCTGCTGACCTCGGACACCTCGGTATCCGACACCTCAGCATCGACGGGACCGCTGTCGCCGTCGGGCAACCCTCCACCCCGCGTCGCCTTCGCCGACCGACACATCGAGGCCCTCGCCACCGAAGCGATGCGTCAGATCAGCTATCCCTGGACCGAACGGCTCCCGGATTGGTACGTCGAGTTCGTTCCAGGAGACGACGACGTCGCGGGCTACACCTGGAGCCACGAACAGCGCATCGAGATCTTCGTACGCCCCGGGGACACCGCCGACTCGTTGGCCCGAGTGCTGGCCCACGAGTTGGGCCACGCGGTCGATGTCACCTTCAACGATGGCAATGAGCGTCGCCGTTGGCTGGACCAGCGAGGAGCCCCCGACGCTCCCTGGTGGCCCAACAGCGGATCGGCCGATTTCGACACTGGCGCCGGTGATTTCGCCGAGTGCTTCGCGGTCTGGCAGGTCGGCGATCAGGACTACCGAGGTCGACTCGCGCCAAGTCCGTCCCTGCTCGATCTCGCCCTCTTGGTACAGCTCGCCCAAGGCTGAGGGGCCTACGGGTGGGCGGCCGGGAAATCAGCCGGCTTCGCCGTCGAGAACCTCAGCAGCAGTGTCTGCGGCCTCTGCGGCGGCACCGTCGGTCACGTCGAGTTTCTCGGCGAGATCGATCTCGTCATCGCCATCGAACTTGTCCCGGACCTTGTCGATGGTCTCGCTGAACTTGCCTCCGGTGGCACCGTCCACCGCGTCAGCGGCCTTGTCCACGACACCATCAACGGCGTCAACGGCATGCTTGCCCAGCTCAGCGGCCTTGTCGGCCACGCCACCCAACGCCCCGGTGGCCTTGTCGGCCACGCCACCCAACGCTCCTCCAGCGTTGTCCGATGCGCCTCCGAAGAGGGCCTTCACCTTGTCGAGGATCCCCATGATTGCTCCTTGTTCGTGATCTCGGACCACCGCCCAGGCGACGATCGATCCAGATGCCGGTTCGGCATCAGCGACCAGTCTGCCTGATTTCCGTGGCATTGGTGCGATGCCGATCGTGACGTGACACGCTCTTCACATGGAACGACTTCCCGGAAAGCTGTTCATCGGCGAAACGCTCGACGACGCTGGTACCCGCACCGGTGAGCCCGTGCTGCTGGAGAGCGCCGACTTCACCACACACGGAGTCATCGTGGGCATGACCGGCTCGGGCAAGACCGGACTCGGCATCGTGCTTCTGGAGGAAGCACTGCTGTCGGGGGTCCCGGTGCTGGCCATCGATCCCAAGGGTGACCTGAGCAACCTGGCCCTGAACTTCCCGAAACTGCAGGCAGCCGACTTCGAGCCATGGATGGATGAGGGTACGGCCCGGGTCGAGCAGACGACGGTGGCGGCACTGGCGGAGAAGACGGCTGCGACCTGGTCGGACGGTCTTGCGTCGTGGGGTCTGAGCGGCGACGACGTCGCACGACTGGGACAGGCGGCCCGCACCGTCATCTACACTCCCGGATCCAACGCAGGCGTCTCGCTGAACGCGCTCGGCCGGTTGACCGTCCCGTCGTCGGACGACCCCGCCGTCCGGCAGGACGAAGCCGATAGCACGATCAGCGGCCTGCTCAGTCTGGTCGGCGTCGAGAGCGACCCTCTCTCGGGCCGTGAGCACATCCTGTTGGCCAATCTGATCATGCGCTCGTGGGAGTCGGGTACCGATCTGGATCTGCCGACCCTGTTGGGCCAGATCCTGGATCCCCCCATCCGCAAGCTGGGGGTGCTCGATCTCGACGCCTTCTTCCCTCCCGCCGATCGCCAGGCGCTGGTCATGAAGCTGAACGGCCTGTTGGCTTCTCCATCGTTCGCGGCCTGGTCCGAAGGCGAGCCATTGGACATTCCGACCATGCTGTGGGAATCCGACGGCACCCCGCGGGCCGCCATCGTCTCTCTGGCCCATCTGGAGGAATCCGAACGACACTTCGCCATCACCTTGGTGCTCAGCCGACTGATCAGCTGGATGCGGTCCCAAGCCGGCACCGGCGAACTCCGCGTCCTCGTCTACATCGACGAGGTCATGGGGCTGGCTCCGCCCACGGGGAACCCGCCACCCAAGAAGCCGATTCTGACGCTGCTCAAGCAGGCCCGCGCCTTCGGCGTGGGGCTGGTGCTCTCGACCCAGAACCCCGTGGACCTCGACTACAAGGCCATCAGCAACGCCGGGACGTGGCTGATCGGCCGACTCCAGACCGAACAGGACAAGAATCGGCTGATCGATGGACTCCGTGGCGCGGATGGTGGCGTCGATGTCGCCGAAGTGGCCCGCATCATCAGCAGTCTCGGAAAGCGACAGTTCGTCCTCCGCACGACCCGCTCCAGTTCCCTCCCGCTCCTGGCCACTCGATGGGCGCTCAGCTATCTGGCCGGCCCCCTCACCAGCGAGCAGATCGGTACCTTGATGGCAGGCCACGGGGAGACCATCGACCCCGTCACCACGCCGCCTGCAGGTGCCGATCCGGAGACTCCTCAGCTGGCTGACGACGAGTCCGCGCTTCCTCCCCAGTTCCCCGAAGGTCTGGGCATCCGTTTCGTCCGACCCGGCGCACCGTGGCTGGCTGCTGTGGGGGCCGACACGTCATCGACTCGCCTCCAGGCAGTGATTGCGGCCCGGGTCAACATGCTCTTCGACGACACCAAGGCGGATCTCCGGGAGTCGGAGGAGTGGGAGGCCATCATCCCCCTCACCGGTGACGGTATCGACGTCGACCGCGCCATCGCCATCGACTTCGACGACCGCGACTTCAGCACCGAGGCACCAGCAGATGCTCGCTACGTGTCTCCCACCTTCGCGTTGACGAAATCGGCCCTGAGCGCGGCCCAGACCGCACTCAAGGCCAAGCTCTACACCGAAGAGACGCTGGTGCTGCACCACAATGCCCATCTCAAACTGTGGTCCCGTCCCGGTGAGTCGGTCGAAGACTTCACTGCTCGTTGCCACGCAGCAGCAGAGGACGCTGCCGACGAGGCAACCGCCAAGATACGGGAGAAGCTCGAGGCCCGCCGGGATCGGATCCAGGCTGCCCTGGCCAAGGCCGAGGATCGCGTGGCCGAGATCAGCGTGCAGCAGGAAGGCAAGAAGACTCAAGATCTGGTCGACATCGGCACCAGCATCCTGGGCAGCCTCCTCGGCGGGCGCAGCCGCACCCGGGGCATGGCGACCGCAGCTCGTCGAGTTGCGTCGGGCCGTCGGAACGCCTCGACCGGCGCGGCCCAACTCGAGACCGCTCGCAATCGCGTGGCCGAGAGGATCGAAGAACTCGACGAGTTGGAGGCCGATCTCGAGGACGCCGTCATCGAGATCGACGACGAGTGGACGGAGAAGGCCGAGTCCATCGAGGAGGTCCATGTCCCGTTGGAGAAGACCGACATCACCATCGAGGACTTCGACCTCGTCTGGTTGCCGATGATCTGATGGGCGCCGGTGGGGGCGCGCCCGTCAGTCGGGAGCGAGATCTCGCAGCGCCTGCACCGGATCGATGTCGGCGAACCCCATGACCGAGAGGGCCGGCGTCGTCACCCCGGCATCCACGTACCGCCGGATCTGCTCCCTGCAGGACTCGGGTGAGCCGTGCAGGATCAACTCGTCGACCACCGAGTCGGGGATTGCGGCCAGTGCGGCCTTGCGGTCGCCGGCGGCCCATGCGTCCCACATGCCCTGAAGGGAATCACGACCCAACCAGCGATGGAACGCTGCGTACACGGGCACGTTCAAATAGGCCGCGATGGCGAACCTGGCCTGCTCACGCACCTTGTCGGCATCGGTGCTCGGGCATACGAAGATGCGGGCCACGATCTCCCGCGGACCAGGGTTGACGGCCGCTGCGGCCCCGGCGGCGACGATGGGTGCAACCTGGCGCACGTCATCAGCCGACAGCCAGTTGATGATGGCGCCATCGCCCTCACGACCGTGGGGCCCGCACCCCTGAACAAGCCGCCGGCGC
>ERZ888423.3154-NODE-3154-length-11196-cov-6.864824_pt1 | contig 11196 bp, 7 predicted proteins | sample MGYA00520523_ERZ888423 | MGnify/ENA primary metagenome ERZ888423 (study PRJEB32303, sample SAMEA104408611) | aquatic metagenome | biome: Brackish water; feature: Pelagic; material: water | place: Baltic Sea | collected 2014-06-08T10:24:00 | depth 30,27 m ...
GTCGACGATCTCCTGCCTGTGCTCGCGCAGGCACGCCAGCGCTCGCCTGCTGTAGGTGCTGGTCACGTCCCGATTCTGCGGGAACGCACTCGTTACGCGGTCCCGACTGGTGCGAGGTCAGAGGTGAATTGTTCGCGCAGTGCAGTTTTCTTGAACTTGCCGGTGGCAGTGCAGGGGATCGCGGAGTTCGGTCTGCGAAGCCTCGGCACCGTCGCCCAACAACACCACCGCGAGTGGACGCTCGCCTCAGCGGTCGTCGGGTATGGCGATGACCGCGGCCTGGACCGGACGCGCGAGCCGGGACCATCTCATTCCGGCACGAACAACTGGGTAGTGACACCGCCTACGACGACGCGCTGGGGTGTCCGGTGCAGTTCGGACGACAATGGTGCGGGTTCGAGCTGCCCCATCGTCTGGCCGCGCGGCCCATCGACAACGCGGATCCCGAAACCAGGCGTATTGCCACCAAGTATCTGGAGTCCCACTACCTCCCGATCACCGCCGGCCTGCCCGAACAGGTGGCTGAGTTGGCTCGCCGCCTGCTGCCCGTGGGCCAATGCAGCGCCGAGGTCATCGCCGACCAACTCGCCATGCACCCGCGAACGCTGCAACGGCGCCTGGCCACCGAGGGCGTGCGATGCCAGGATCTCATCGAGCGGGAACGTCGTGACCAAGCGGCGAGGTACCTCGCCGAACCGGGGCTGCACCTCAGCCAGATCGCGGTGCTGCTGGGCTATTCCGAACAGAGCGCGCTCAACCGCTCGTGTCGGCGCTGGTTCGGCAAGACACCTCGGCAATACCGAGCCGACCTACCGCTGTCCGCAGTCGCCGGTCGATGATGACCCCGATCAGCCCAGCGAGGCCTTCTCCAGCTCGCCCAGCGAATCGCCGGTGTACACCGCGAGTCGTTGAAGGTGGGGTAGGGCGTCGCGGCAGCCGATGAAGCCGAAGTTCATCGACTCGGCGTAGCTCTGCAGCGTGACGTTCAGCGCCATGCCGTGCACCGGAATGGACACCGGATAGGTGGCCTCGAGGCGGGAACCATTGAAGTACAACGATTCCCGGGGGCCCGGGACGTTGGATACGCACAAATTGAAGGTGTACGGCCACGGTGGTTTGATGCCGGTCAAGGCGCCCGCGATCTGTCCGCCGGCGGGAGCCAGCAATGCCGCGCTGTAGGCGACGATGGCCGTCGGCGACATCGTCTGCAGCTGGGCCTTGGACGCCCGGGTGGCCGCCGTGATCGTTTCCAGCCGCTCGACCGGATCCTCGATGTCGGTGCCCATCGGGGCCAGGATGGCCCCCACCGCATTCCCACCGCCCTCGTCGCCCTTGGGTCGCACGTTGACCGGAAGGAACGCGATCAGCGAACGCTCCGGCAGCTCGTCGATATCGGCGAGGAACTTGCGCAGACCGCCACCGATGATCGACAACGCGACGTCGTTGATCGTCGCGCCATGTTGGGAACCCACCTTCTTCAGCCGATCGAACTCGTACTGCTGGGTGGCGAAACGGCGGTTGCGGCTGATCCGCGCGTTGAGGATGCTGTGCGGCGCGGACACCGAACCCGCGATGTGGCCGTACTCGCCGTCGCGCCGGATCTGGGTGTTGACCAGCGCGTTGGTGAGATCGACTGCTGAGCTGACACCACCGGTCACCGCCGAGCTGATGCCGCCGAGTGCGCGCATTGTGGCGGTCAGAGGATTCAGCGAGATCCCCGAGTCCTCAGTAGGCGGTCGCGGCGAGCGGGACGGCATGGGCACATTGAAGAACATCTGGGTATCGCGCGACTCCGGGTCCGTGGACAAGCTGCGCGCCAGCATCTTCATCGCGCTGTAGCCGTCGACAAGCGCGTGGTGGATCTTCATGTAGAACGCGAAGCGCCCGCCCTCGAGCCCCTCGATGACGTGGATCTCCCACGGCGGACGGGTCAGGTCGAGATGATTGCTGTGCAGCCGGGAAACCAGGATGCCCAGCTCCCGTTCGTCACCGGGACTGGCGAGGGCCGACCGTCGGACGTGATAGTCGAAATCGAAATCCTCGTCGGTGACCCAGTCGTGCACCGGGCTGAACTGCAACCGTGGGTGGGCCAGTTTGCGGTTCCACGGTGCCACCACCTCCTGGCGCCGCGCTTCGTCAATCATGTCCCGCAGGTAGTCGCGCGGCACATCGGCTGGTGGCGTAAACGGCAGAAGCCCCGCGACGTGCATCTTCGAACTCGATGTCTCGCCGTAAATGAACATCAGGTCTTGCAGCCCAAGCCTGACACTGTTGTCGCTCAAGGGGTCTCCTGTGGCTGTAGCTGCGTGCTGTCTGGGTCTTGTGGTCTAGACAGTCTTGTGGTCTAGGCAACGGTACGCCGGTGCGGTCAGGTTCCACAGAAAGTTTGAAAGGACGTGCTGAACTCCCGCTCAGCGGGCTCGGCGTAGCGCTCGAATCCGGGGCGTTCGTCGAACGGCGAACTGAGGACGTCCAGTAGCCGCTCGAGTGGCTCCACGTCGCCCGCGGTGACCGCCTGCAGCGCTTCCTCCACCAGGTGGTTGCGCGGGATGTAGAGGGGGTTGACCAGGTCCATTGCATCCGCGTCTGGGCCCAGTGCCCGCCATCGGGCGGCCCAGCCGTCGAATCCCGCCATGTCGATGAACTCGCCGCGCACCGGTTCGGTGTCGCCGCGAGCCGACCTGCTCAGCAGGCGATAGAACAACGTGTGGTCGATCTGACTCTGCTGCATCCGCGTGAGCAGCTCCTCGACGAGCGGCGCCACCGCCTCGGCGGGAGCGTCCGAAACCCCGAGCTTGGCCCGCATGCCCGCCGACCAGCACCGCTCGTAGCGGTCCGGGAACCCCGACAGAACAGATTCGGCGAGTGCGACGGCCTGATCGATGCCGTTTGCCTCTGCGCCGTTTGCCTCTGCGCCGTTTGCCTCCGCGCCGTCTGGACTGTCTGCCAATAGCGGCAGCAACGCTTCGGCGAAGCGGGTCAGATTCCACAGCGCGATGCCGGGCTGGTTGCCGTAGGCGTAGCGGCCACCGCTGTCGATCGAACTGAATACCGTCGCCGGATCGAAACTCTCCATGAACGCACACGGTCCGTAGTCGATGGTTTCGCCCGAGATGGTCACGTTGTCGGTGTTCATCACCCCGTGCACGAAGCCGACCAGCATCCATTGGGCGACCAGCTCGGCCTGTACAGCGCTGACGGCCTCGAGGAGAGCGACGTAGCGGTTGTCGGCTTCGGCTGCCCCCGGATGGTGCCGGGCGATCGCGTGGTCGGCCAACCTGCGTAACAGGTCCAGATTCCCGGTGGACTGGGAAATCGCCGAAGCGTACTGAAAGGAGCCGACCCGTAGATGGCTGTCGGCCACGCGTGCCAGCACGGCCCCAGGTAGCACCGTGTCGCGGTACACCGGGCGTCCAGTCTCGACAACGGCGAGAGCACGGGTGGTCGGGATGTGCAACGCGTGCATGGCCTCGCTGATGAGGTACTCACGCACCATCGGTCCGATCGCGGCCAGTCCGTCGCCTCCCCGGGCGAATGGCGTGCGCCCGGAACCCTTGAGATGGAGGTCTCGCACCCGGCCGCAGCAATCGACGAGCTCGCCGAGCAGCAGTGCGCGGCCGTCACCGAGGCGGGGGACGAACCCGCCGAACTGGTGCCCGGCATAGGCCTGCGCGGCGGGTGTCGCGTCGCCGGGGATGGTCGTTCCCACCAGCAGGCCCAGCCCCTCGGGGCTGCGCAACCAGGTCGGGTCGAGGCCGAGTTCGGCGGCCAGCGGTTCGTTGAGGACGACGAGCTTGGGTTCGGGTGCCGCCTCTGCCTGCCAGCGGACCGCCAGCTCGGGAAGCTCCCGGACGAACTGGCCCCGAAGTTCGATGCTCACCTCATCCAGCCTACGGAGAATCCAGCCTACGGAGACGGCTGGATCACTGCGACCGCATCGACTCCCTCTTTGATCGTGATCCGGCGCGAACTCTCCTCCAGTACCAGCGTCCCCGTCGGTTCGGTGAACGCGCCGGTCTCAGGCAGGATCAGTGCGCGCTGCCCGGGCGCGACATCGGCGGTCTGAAGCGCCGATGTCGGCGGGTCGATCTGTTCGATGCTGCCGGGGGCTCCTGTGGTCAACTGCCACACCACCGGTGAGTACGTCTCTGGCCGGTCGCACCGCCAGGTCACCAGACTCAGCTTCGGCGGACCCGTGGCAGGCCACCAAATCTTTGCCACCCTCGATCCGCTGTCGGCGTCGGGGCTCGCCACGTCGAAGGTCTGCTGGCCGCCGTCCGCGTCGGCCAGTACGACGGCTGCGTTCCCGCAGACGCTGTCGACGCTCTGGTACAGCGCGTACTCGAGCTCGGCACCGCCGGCGCTGAGCCGTGCCACCGACACCGGCGAGTTCGCTTCGGCCTGCCCGAGGAGGGTCGGCGCACCTGGACCGCGTGCGACGTACAGGGTGTCCGGGCCACCGAACGCAGACGGCGGAGCTTCCACGCGCGCGATGACCGCGGTGCCGCCGCGGGCGACGACCAGTCGCGGCTCGCCCGGGCGCACCCCGGCCACCGGCGGCAGGTCGATCGTCTGGCGCAGTACGGCCGTTGCGTCCGGGTCCGCCAGGTCAAGCTCCATCAGCCGGTTCGGCTGCTCCCACCACACGACGGTGCTTCCACCCCCGGTTCCCAGCACCGGGCCCACCGCAACCGCGCGGGTGGTCGTCTTTCTGCTGGCGACTTCGAGTGTGGCGATCTTGTTGTCGGTGGTGCGCGCGAAGACGAATCGGCCGTCCTCGGTGGTGATCAGGTCGTTGGAGGCATCGAAGGTGCCCGGCGTGGACGCGATCACGCTGGTGCCATCGACAAGCCCGATCTCGTCGGCGGCCCGGTAGGCCAGAAGCGGGCCGGTGGGTTTCGGTGGTGTCGGGTCGAACGGTGAACTCGGACGCGGTGCGTTGACCGCGGTACTGCCCGAGGTGGAACCGGACCCGGACTCCAGGCCGGTGCAGGCAGCGACCATGCTGGCGATCACGGCCAGCGTGGTGACCGCAGTGATGGATGTCCTCGGTCTGTGCAGGATTTTCATAGGGGCTCTGCCCACATGAAAGCTCAATCCCGAGTGTGATGTGGCACTGGGTCCGCCGTACGGACCCCAGACTCGGCGGGTCGGTATGGTGATGCTGCTCTGGTGGCGGTCCGCCGGGACAAGTCGATATCAGATGTGGAGCAACGCTGTGAGCCTGAACACCATCGCTCTGGAACTGGTGCCCCCAAACGTCGAACAGGGCCGTGAGCGGGCGCTCGAGGACGCCGAGAAGGTGCTGCGGTGCTCGGCGGAGGCAGGTCTGGCCGGCCGCGTCCGCCACGTCATGATCCCGGGAATGATCGAAGAGGACGGCGATCGGCCTATCGAGATGAAGCCGAAGCTCGACGTCCTGGACTTCTGGTCGATGATCAAGCCCGAACTCCCCGGCATCAACGGTCTGTGCACGCAGGTGACCGCTTTCATGGATGAGCCCGCGCTGCGCACCCGGCTGACCGCTTTGGGCGACAGCGGGTTCGACGGGATCGCGTTCGTGGGCGTCCCGCGCACCCTCAGCGACGGCGAGGGCTCCGGCGTGGCGCCGACCGACGCGTTGTCGCTTTTCGACGATGTCGTCGACAACCGCGGCGTGATCCTGATCCCGACCCGGGAAGGCGAACAGGGGCGCTTCGAATTCAAGTGCAACCGGGGCGCCACCTATGGCATGACGCAGCTGCTGTACTCGGACGCGATCGTCGGATTCCTCACCGAGTTCGCCAGAACGACTGAGCACCGACCTGAGATCCTGCTGTCGTTCGGTTTTGTGCCCAAGGTCGAGACGAAGATCGGTCTCATCAATTGGCTGATCCAAGACCCGGGAAATGCGGCGGTGGCCGCCGAGCAGGAGTTCGTCAAGTTGCTCGCCGGCAGCGAACCGGTCGAACGGCGTAAGCTGCTGCTCGACCTGTACAAACGGGTAATCGATGGCGTGGGGGGGCTCGGCTTCCCGTTGAGCGTCCACTTCGAGGCGACCTATGGCGTCAACACGTCCGCGTTTCAGACCTTGGCCGACATGCTGGACTACTGGTCGCCCGACCGGCCGTAACGCGGCGAAGAAACAGATCCCCAAAACCTAGTGAAAGCGTGAAGAACAATGAGTGACCCATCTGCAAACAGCGCACTTGAAAGCGGAACCTGGACGTTGGATCCGACCGCGACGTCGATTGGATTTGTTTCGAAACTGTTTCTCGGACTTAAGGTCAACGGCCGTTTCAGTCGTTATGAGGGGACCATCACCGTCGGTGACTCGGCGGCTGATTCCTCAGCCGCGGTCACCATCTACACCGACAGCGTCGATACCGGCATCAAGATGCGTGACGGACATCTGCGCGCCGACAACGTCTTCGATACCGCGAGTTTCCCGACGCTCGAGTTTCACAGCACCGCAGTCACCGAGACGCCAACCGGGCTCGACATCACCGGGAACCTCCGGGTGCGCGACACGACCCGGCCGATCAGCTTTCACGCTGTGCGGGTGACCGATTCCGCCGTACCGCGCTACACCGCCGACGTGCGGGTCAGTCCCAAGGAATTCGGGATCACCCGGCCCGGCACCACCAGACCGCTGGATGTCCTGATCGATGCGACGCTTCGACGGAGTTGACGCTCCGGGGCACCCTGGCGGCCCGCCCACTATCGTTGCGGGAGTGTCCGATCCGTCCAACGCCGACGTGCGAGCCCTGCGCGCGCGACTGGACGGGCTGACGATCCGTGATGCCGCCCGGCTGGGCCGCAGGCTCAAACAGTTGCGAACCCCGACTGTCGAGCAGCTCGACCGGCTGACTCAGCAGTTCGGCGCCGCCGAGGCACTCGTTGCGACGCGGACGGCCGCGGTCCCAACGATTACCTATCCCGATCTGCCCGTCAGCGAGCGACGGGCCGACCTGGCCAAGGCCATCGCCGAGCATCAGGTGGTGGTGGTCGCCGGCGCTACAGGTTCCGGCAAGACCACGCAGCTGCCGAAGATCTGCCTCGAACTCGGCCGCGGCATCCGCGGCACCATCGGCCATACCCAACCGCGGCGGCTGGCGGCGCGCACCGTCGCGCAGCGCATCGCCGACGAACTCGGCACGCCGCTCGGCGGTGCCGTGGGCTATACCGTGCGCTTCACCGACCAGGCCAGCGACCGCACCCTGGTGAAGCTGATGACTGATGGCATCCTGCTCGCCGAGATCCAGCGTGATCGTCGTCTGCTGCGTTACGACACCCTGATTCTCGATGAGGCGCATGAGCGCAGCCTCAACATCGATTTCCTGCTCGGATATCTGCGGGAACTTCTGCCGCGGCGGCCCGACCTGAAGGTCATCGTGACATCGGCGACCATCGAGCCGGAACGTTTCGCGGCGCACTTCGGCGGAGCCGGACATGGATGTAGCGGCGGAGCCGGACATGGATGTAGCGGCGGAGCCGGACATGGATGTAGCTGGGGCGCTCCCATTGTCGAGGTATCGGGGCGTACCTATCCCGTCGAAATCCGATACCGCCCGTTGGAAGTCCCTGTCGCCGCGGCCAACTCCCGCGCGGCCGACTCAAGGAACGAGCCCGAGAACCCCGACGATCCCGACCGCGAGATCGTCCGCACCGAGCTGCGCGACCCGACCGAGGCCATCGTCCACGCCGTGGAGGAGCTGGCCGGCGAGCCCCCCGGCGACGTGCTGATATTCCTCTCCGGTGAGCGCGAGATCCGGGACACCGCCCAGGCATTGCGGGGCACGTTCGACGACAACACTGAAGTACTTCCGCTGTACGCCAGGCTGGCGACCGCCGAACAACAGAAGGTATTCCTCCCGAGCCGGGCGCGACGTCGAGTTGTGCTCGCCACCAACGTCGCCGAGACATCGTTGACCGTCCCCGGGATCCGCTACGTCGTCGATCCCGGTACCGCCCGCATCTCGCGCTACAGCCGCCGAACCAAGGTGCAGCGCTTGCCGATCGAGCCGATCTCGCAAGCCTCAGCCGAACAGCGCGCCGGGCGCTGCGGACGGACCGCACCGGGAGTGTGTATCCGGCTTTACTCCGACGCCGACTTCGACTCCCGGCCGCGCTACACCGACCCCGAACTGCTGCGCACCAACCTCGCGGCGGTCATCCTGCAGATGGCTGCACTCGATCTCGGTGAGGTCGAGGACTTTCCGTTTTTGGATCCGCCGGATTCGCACAGCATCCGCGACGGCGTGACCCTGCTGCAGGAACTCGGCGCGTTCGCTACCGCTGCCGGAGGCAGCAATTCAACGGGAGCGGGTGCCCTGACCGACACCGGCCGCCGGCTGGCCAAGATTCCGGTGGATCCACGGCTGGGCAGGATGCTCCTTCAGGCCGACGCCGAAGGGTGCGTGCGCGAGGTGCTGGTGCTCGTCGCGGCACTGTCGATTCCTGACCCGCGCGAACGGCCTTCCGACCGGGAGGAGGCCGCCCGCGAGAAGCACGCCAGATTCGCCGACGAGCACTCCGACTTCGCGTCCTACCTAAACCTGTGGCGGTACCTGGGCGAACAGCGAAAGGAACGCTCCGGCAGCTCCTTTCGCCGGATGTGCCGCCAGGAGTTCCTGCACTACCTGCGTATCCGAGAGTGGCAGGACCTGGTCGGGCAGCTGCGCTCCATCTGCCGCGATCTCGGCATCCGCGAGCAGGACGAACCCGCGGACACCGCAGCCGTGCACGCCGCCCTGACTGCGGGCTTGCTGTCACACATCGGGCTGCGTGACGGCGACGGTCGCATCTACCAGGGGGCCCGCAACTCGAAATTCGTTCTCGCTCCCGGGTCGGTGCTGACCCGAAAGCCTCCGCGCTGGGTCGTAGTTGCCGACCTCGTCGAAACCACCAGGCTGTACGGACGCACCGCGTCGCGAATCGAGCCGGAGTCTGTCGAGCGTGTTGCCGAACACCTCGTGAAGAGGACTTACAGCGAGCCGCATTGGGATCTCAAACGGGGCGCGGCGATGGCCTTCGAGAAGGTCACCCTCTACGGTCTTCCGATCGTCGCACGCCGCCGCGTCGGCTATGGGTCGATCGATCCCGAGTTCGCACGGGAGCTGTTCATTCAGCACGCGCTGGTCGACGGCGAGTGGGAGACCCGGCACCACTTCTTCGCAGACAACGCGCAGTTGCGGGCAGAGCTTGCCGCGCTGGAGGAGCGTGCTCGCCGCCGGGACCTACTGGTCGAGGACGACGAGGTGTATGCGTTCTATGACAAGCGCATCCCCGCCGACGTGGTGTCGGCGCGTGACTTCGACGGTTGGTGGCGCAAACAGCGCCACCGCGCGCCGGACTTGCTCACGATGGGCCGCGATGACCTGTTGCGCACCGAGGAGGACACCGACCACCCGGAGTCCTGGAAGTCCGATGACCTGACGCTGCCGTTGTCGTACCGGTTCGAGCCGGGTGCCTCCGATGACGGTGTCACCGTGCATGTTCCGGTCGACGTGCTGGCCCGGCTTGGCGGCGACGACTTCGCGTGGCAGGTCCCTGCGCTACGTGAGGAGCTGCTCATCGCGCTGATTCGAAGTCTGCCGAAAGCGCTGCGGCGCAACTTTGTTCCCGCGCCCGATACGGCCCGGGCGTTGCTCGGTGCGATCGGTCCCGACAGTGGCTCTCTGCTGGATGCGGTGCAACGCGAACTGCGGAAGCGGACCGGCATCCTGGTGCCCGTCGACGCGTTCGATCTCGACAAGCTGCCCCCGCACCTTCGTGTCACCTTCGCCGTCGAATCCGGGGATGGAACCGTCGTGGCACAGGGCAAGAGCCTCGGTGAACTACAGGACCACCTTGCGGTACCTGTCCAGCGGGCTGTGGCCGCTGCGGTGGCCGGCGGACTCGAACGGTCAGGTCTGGGTGACTGGCCTGATGATCTCGACGAGTTGCCGAGCGTCGTCGAGGACGACGGAGCCTCTGGGCATGCCGTGCGCGGTTATCCGGCGCTGGTCGACCGGGTTGCGACAGTGGATATTCGGGTGTTCGCGACTCGCGACGAGCAGTCTGCCGCCGCAGCGCTGGGTAGCCTGCGACTCTTGCGGCTGGCCGGTCCCTCGATTGCGAAACCGGTTGAGCGGGGCCTTGATACACGGACCAAGCTGGTCCTGGGAAACAATCCCAACGGCTCGCTGGCGGCACTGATCGAGGACTGTGCCAATGCGGCCGTTGCGCTTCTCATCCCGGAGCCGGTCTGGACCAGGCGCGAGTTCGATTCTGCGCGAACCCGATTGGTCAGTGCGCTGACCCCCACCACACTGGATGTGGTACGTCGGGTCGAAAAGGTGCTCGCCGCTCTGCACGACGTGCAGGTGATGCTGCCGGATAGGCCGACCGCCGCACAGGCTGAGGCGATCGCCGACATGGGTGCCCAACTCGCGCGGCTGATGCCGGCTGGTTTCGTCGCGGTTGCCGGCGTGGGGCGTCTCGGTGATGTCGCCCGCTATCTGACCGCGGTGCACCGGCGCCTGGAGCGGTTGCCGCAGGCGCTGAATGCCGACCGGGAGCGGATGACGCGGGTGGCGGTGGTGCAGGACGCCTACGAGCAACTCGTTTCGGCGCTTTCACCGCACCGGGCCGCGGGCGCTGACGTCCGCGACATCGCCTGGCTGATCGAGGAGTTGCGGGTAAGCCTGTGGGCGCAGCAACTCGGGACCGCCCGCCCGGTCAGTGAACAGCGGATTTTCCGGGCGCTGGACGCGATTCACGACTAGGGCCGATTACCCCGGCCATGTTCAGGATCGGTACGTCGACGAGATGCGGTCGGCGGTCTACGACGGCGGCAACAAACAGATGTCGTTGGGCCGCGCGGCTAACGCCTGGGCACTTCACGACGCCACTGCACCTGGGGGCCGGGAGATCCCGACAACCAGTTGGGGCTCGACGGCAGTTGGGGCTCGACGGGCAATGCGGTTAGCCTCGACCCCACGCGAAGTAGTTGGCGAGGTGGGCGGGTGATGCACGGAAGTGCCTGTCCTGCTTGAGAGCAGCCCGCTTCGACGTCTGCGGCCATCCTGACGACCAAGGACGTGGAGCGTCGGCGAAAGGCGGCGAAAGGTAACGCCTCTAACTGGCCTGGTTGATGGCCGGTGGCGGTGGCGGTGGCGGTGGTTGGAAGGGTTGGTACCACCGCCAGTGCGCGCGTTCGCCGGTGGGTCCGGG